>Ga0193958_1000419_pt1 | contig 15861 bp, 6 predicted proteins | sample FB_1_MG_FD_140320 | JGI IMG/M metagenome (GOLD analysis project Ga0193958, IMG submission 140320) | Microbial mat bacterial communities from the Broadkill River, Lewes, Delaware, United States - FB_1_MG | ecosystem: Environmental > Aquatic > Freshwater > River > Microbial mats | place: USA...
AACCGTTACCGCTCGAACAGGAGGCTTTTCATTAATCGATGCAAAGGCCCAACCATCACAAGCCCCTTCCCACGGCTGAGTTTTTGCATTGATTTCATTTAAAAATGCTCGGGTTAAAGTAAAGCCTTGATCTTTAGGATCTGTCGGATTACCCGTGTCTCCAACCAACACATCATATTTTTCAGCCGGTGACAGCTGGTTAATGCGCCCTTCACTAATGAGTGCGCTTGCGGGTCGTTTTTTTAAGATATAGTTTGCAGGAATCATCCAGTCCTTGGGACGAGGCTTTTTGGGGTCAATCCAAAAACCGGGCGCTGCATAACGATAAGCTAAGCCACCAGCATACTTTGCCCAATAATCATCAGACCACATTTGATTAGCCGCAGCGCCTTGCTTCACGCTACCCAAGGTTTTGATATTAAAGACAGGGTTTTTGATCCAAAAGCCGCTGAACGCACCGGGGTGATAAGGGGAAAACTCTTCAGCGAGTCCAACACTTGCGCTTAGCATCCATGCAATACCGCATAGGCTGGCATACTTTCTTAACATGTTTATTATTCTCATCGTCGGGATTTTTGGGGTATGACGAAGAAATAGCAAACAACATCGTAAGCAACAAGTACTTTGGTATCAGTTGATTAAAAAAATGGCTGAATGGGAGGAAGCTAGATCACAACTGAGTACTTTTGAACATATCATTAAAGCAAGCAACGACCACTTATAAAACAAGCTGTTGGGATGATATTAACGTATCAACATCCCAACAGCAGTTAATAAGCCAACTACTTATCTACCTTCACACGATAGCTCACATAGCTACCCTGCCCACCGGCTAAGGTGCCACTGAATTTCCATGTCAAACGATCATCCAGACCAAGCGGGCTAGCCACACAAGTCATACCATTAACTAAGCTACCGCAGTTGGTCACACCAAGCAGCTGGGTATAAGGTGGCACCACATCATTCACCACTAACTCGGTAAGTGGGCCAGTACCAGAATTACGGTAGTAAATCCGATACTCCAATGTCTCACCCGGCGCAGCGGCATTCGCCGTTTCTGTCTCTGCACCACCTTGGTCAATATTTCTAACCGTTTTTCGTAGCTCTAGACGTGAAGCACCAAGCTCAGGTGTGATCTGCGTCGGAGCTGCTGCGGGTTGAGCCGGCACTGGGTCCGTTGCAGGTGTATAAGGGGTACTTGGCACTTCCGGTGTGGTCTCAGTTGCAGGCGTATTGGGCGTAGCTGGCTGAGCAGCTTGTGATGACACAGCACCACTTGGCGCAACTGCTGGGGTTGCAGGGGTGGATGGTGCCTGAATCTGCTGAGCCGTTGTTACATCCTGCACACTCAATGCCTGTTTACCAGCAATGGTACTATTATAGTCAAAGTCCGCTGTAATCGTTTGAATATAGCGATCATTCGCGGCCACATTGGAAGGTGCATACACTTTATTGATCAAACACACGCTGCTACCTGCCGACACATTGATCACATTGCTTTTCCATGTGGCGACATTTATCTGAGCGCCCGCCATCACCGCACTTGCTTCCACACCATCTATGCGACCATTACAGTTACTGTCTTGATAGATTAAACTATTCCAACCAGTACTTTGATTCTCTCCAGAGACACTACTAAAGTTCACACTCCCCTTGGTAGGCGTGGTAAAGCGGTGCGCATAAAACAGCACATTACCCGGAAGTACTTGGCTTTGGTGGTCAGGCTCAAACTGTGGTGGCTTTATATCACCAAAGTCTTGGTTTTCAATATCGGTACCTGCCACAGTAAAGATAGCACTAACGTTATTTGTCGTTGAACGGTACCCACTAGGGTCTTTAGCAAGTGCAGGATCACAACTGCGTGGGATGCTGACACGCTCACGTGAGGCTTCATACACCTGATACTGACCAGGCACAACATCCGTAAACTGATAATCACCACGACCATTAGTTCGCGTACTCACACAGGTCTTATTAACAGTATCATAGAGCACAACAGGCAGTTGAGTCACACCAGCTTCACTGCTGTCACGGGTCGTATTAACATTCACATCTTGAAATACACGACCGCTCACGGTAACTCCTAGTGATTTGATGGTGATGGGATAATCCTCAACCTCACCATCACTTTTAACACCACCTGAGTCACGATTACTTAAACTGTCTGTGGTGACACGTAAACGCAGGTAACTATCACCTGCTTTAATATCCACCGGGATATTTGACCAGTTCAATGTGATATTCGACAGACCACTATTTGCTGGAATATGGCGAATCGCCGCCTCATCTGCATCAAAGGTGCCGTTGCCATCAAAATCAATCCACGCGACAAGGTTTGCAACAGTGCTTAAATCATTGGTGACCTGAGCCACCAAACTATACGTGCGATCATTCACTGCAAGAGCAGGCACACTCAGCACACCATCTTCATCCGCGCCATCACGATCCGCCGCACTACTTGGTTGCCCATCTGCATCAGCATCTGGCAAGGTACTTCCCAAATACAGGTCTTGGCTAATTTCATGTTCAGCACCATTTGCAGCATGGGTAGTACCGTAACCATCAGGTGCATCACCATAATCAGATGACTGAGCACAGATCACAAACTCAACCCCGTCTGCACCCGCTCCTTCAACACCAATACCCGTGAAATCCAAACTTAGACTGCTGTAAGTTCCATTGACCTGCACAGACCCCATCGCCGTATAAATCGTACTATCAGCGCCAGAGGCACCTGATGCTCCGGTATCCTGCATGGTTTCATTCGGTGTTCGTTGAATGCTATTGGAGGTCACTTCAAAATGTGTTGTCCCAGCAAGCTTGGTAAAGGTAGCAGATGCACTCGCTGCGGCGGGTGTAATCAGCGATGAATTACTCAAGCCCATTGGCGTAGACAAACTACTACTGCCATACCCACCTTGACGGTCGATATGAATCACAGGGTTTGTAACCGGCGTATCAAAACTAAAGACTAAAGTGCCTGTTGACGCATCGGTTGCCGCATTATCCACGCGGCCATCCTCGGGACTGGTATCCCACGTATAAACAGCACTCAGCGATGGTGCCCCATTAAGTTCGGGCAAGTTAAATGCACCTACAGCATTTAACGCATCATTGGGTGCAAACGACCAAGCTCCCCCCGTTTGTGCTGTAGCACTTGCGGTAATATTCATTCCTTGAGCCGTTGTCGTTTTATAAACACCTCCATCCAATGTCCAGCTACCACTACAATAAGAGAGTGGCGCAGCTGTAGGCACAGTAGGGTTATTTGCAACAGTCAGTTGATAATCTTCCACCTCACCATCAGCCGCAGCTCCCAAGGGGGTGGTCATACTACTATCACTGCTTAAGCGAAAGCGTGCATAGACAGCTCCTTGTTTTGCGCTAAGTGGCACATTAGCATTAATAACCAGTGTTTCATTATTCCCTGCAACACCATTGGCAATTAGCTCATTACTGTTATCACCAAAGACACCATTATTATTCCAGTCCACCCACGCATATAATTTAGCGCTACCTTTCACAACCACATGCAATGGCACACTGGTTTCAAGGTTCAGGGTTGCTCCTTGTAAGCTGCTACTTAAACCGGCATCCGTAAACACACCATCGTCATCCGCACCATCACCATTAGCATCTGCTGTTGCAATAGAAGTGCTATCTGCATCAATACTGCTCCCAAGGTAAATATCCGGTGAGATACTATGTGTCGCATCTCCATAATTTAACGCATCGCTATAATCCTGTGCTAAGAATAAAGAGCGACAACTTGCACCATCATTACGCTGGTAAAGAGCATTGCTTGCAATTTTAGCCGTGGCCCCTGTGGCGGGGTTAAAGACATACACGCTCCCTGTACTATTTTGATAAAAATAGGCAAGCCCATTAGCACTACTCCACTGTGCTCCGAAGCCATTACTAGCAGTGCCTAGATTTCCTACTGGGGTGGTATTCACAACAGGAGTCCCACTCGAGAAGTCAATCGCATAAATATCACCACCACCACTTGAGGAAGCCATATAAGCTGTATTGCCATCTGCAGAGAATGTAAAGTCTGAACCTTGTTCTATCGTCGGTAATGTGTAGGTATTTAATATCGTTTTACTCAGTACATCGATTTGGTACATTGCCTCCCCTGCTGCTGAAGACCTTATCCAAAGTGTACCGTCAGGGTGCACATCCCCTGCATTATAAAATTTCGCACTTAAACCTGGGACAGCACCAAGGTTTTCTACTCCCCCATCACTGCCAATACGCACTAAATTAGTTGTATCGTTCTCAATTCCATAGAGGTAGTTATCTTGAGTACGATAACCAAATGCATTATATGCAATGCTGGTATTAGGAAATGGCGTGGTATCAAAGACCAAATTATTCGCTGTAAACTGGCGCAATTGTGTGGGGTCTCCCCACATTCCAGCTCCTTGATACAGGGTATTGCTCTGACACACAAATGGCGTCAACGTACTGGCTGCAGTAATGAGTAGTTGATAATCCTCAACCTCACCATCACCGGCAGCCGTAGTGCTATCTAAACCTTGTGTACTTGACCAACGAAAGCGTCCAAAGGTTTGTGTAGTAATAGCAGATGCTGGCACTGAAACCGCAATACTAATTTGCCCTGCTTGTGTATCTGCATCACTGGTATGCCCAGCAACACCTGTCACATTATCTTGAGCATTGATGCTAATTTGTTCAGACACGCCATCTATAGTATCTAAGAAGTCACCATCACCATTCCAATCGATCCAAGCTTGTAAATAGCCACCAGCACCAATAACATCCGCTGTTATGGTTGCACTACTACCCGCTGTTAATGTAGGTATTGTCACACCATCATCATCCGCACCATCACCGTCTGCGTTAACACTCGCAATGCTAGTCGCATCACTATCAATCGCGGCTCCTAATTGGACACCTGCAACAATATTATGGAATGTATCGCCATACGCAGTTGCTGCTACAGAACCATCTGGCGCAACTTGACCGTCGGCAATGACATCACTGCGGTCAGGACATTGATAACCTGTAATAGAAGGCTTTCCATACGCCATTGTAGGATCAAATAGCACGGTATAAACATACACCACACCATCTGCTGGGTAGGTAATTGGAATGGGGAAGCCCTGACCGATTCCTCCAGCGGAAACTTCTCTGGTGTAGACAAAGTCTGCTGCTGCCAAGACATTGCCATTACTGTCCTCAAGCCAGTATGCAGAGTAATCTGCTCCACCAAACGTATCATAATTGACCGTTGCGGATGTACCTGGTGCCCCCTCTAAACGAAAGACTGTCGCATGATACTCAGACTTGTGACTAGCCTCAGTATATTGTGTATATGCCAATTCAGTCCCTGCCCTTGTTGGGAGATTTTGTGAAAAGGTTTCATCTGGTGTACCAAAGTAGGACAATACTCGGCCCGCGGCATCACGGGTTAATGGTAAGAATAAGTACGGGTCGCTTGCTGCCGAGCCAGAGCCAAATCGAATATCATCATCGTGAAGTGCTACTGCATTAGTAACCCAGCCTTGTGAGGTGAATGCCCCACACTGAGTTGGACGCGGAAATATGTCGGATGCCGCTGTAACCGTAACCGCATAATCTTCAACCTCACCATCACTAGCATGGTTCGCTGGTGTATTTTGATTCACCTGAAGTGCACCATCAGAGGTCAGACGAAAACGGGCAAACGTATTACTACCGCTTGCTACCGTGAAATCAGGGTTTCCACCAGAACCATCTAAAGTCCAATTAAGCGCAGTGGTAGGCGTGCCATTATTGACCGTTGTACTACTGTGCTCATCAGCATCAAATATTCCATTTCCATCAAAGTCAACCCATGCATGTAAACTACCGGTTCCCGTCACACTAATATTGTTGGGAGCAATGGTATAACTACTGTCCCCTGCAGCTAGCGAAGGAAGCGTAATACCATCATCAGCAGTATTATCTGCATCCTCTACAGCACTTGTCTCTGCAGTATTTGTCGCACCCAGTTTTAATCCATCATCAATATTATGAATCGCCTCACCATAAGCTGTAGTACCACTTACAGGAGCAGCCGAACCATCAACAGGGGCATCGGAGTAATCTGTAAGGCACGGAGTTCTTACCGCTGCTGTGAAGTTAATTTGCTGATCTGAAATAGGACCATGACCATTACTATCCGAGAACCCAGTTCCTATCTTAACACCTGCAACAAGATCTATTGTTGGGAAGGCATTGAATGTCCCAGAAGTAATAAATGGCAATGCATCCTGACGTCCTCCTGTCCTTGTATCTACCATCAGCTGTACAGTTTTAGCAACAAAATCTACAACAAACTCAGGGTTACCTTCATTATCCCAAGGTGCCCAGCCACCACCATTGGTATCAAATAAACCACCTGACTGAAACTGAGCAACCACTCCCCAATGCAGCTCATTAAAGTCAACGACTATGGCATCATTAACTTCTACGTGAAAACCATCATCAGTAGAGCCTGCCATGTAGGAAATACTATATGAGGTTAGCACCTCATTAGGGTCAATATTCGCTGACAGAGTCACTTCTGATACCGTGCCGTACTCACCATTGGGGGGTAATTGTGGGTGGTTTAAACCACTTCGGCCATCCGTTGGTGCGGTAGTCGTAAATGTGATATTCCCACCGCTATAATTAACCGTAGGGACAGTATAGCCAGTTGTTACCGGCGTATAGTTAATACTTGAGTTTCCTCTTGGTTGAGTTGACGTTGTGACTTGTATTGTTGACTTAATGGTGGATGGAATGGGGCATTGACCGGAAGTAGTCGATACACCGCCGCCGCTACCACCTCCACTTGAACTAGCTGTTGTAACGGTAAGTACATAATCCTCAACCTCACCATCCACAGGAAAAGCGCCTGAAATTGAGCGCTCATCAGTATCAGTCGTGCCAACTGTATCCGTGAGTGCATCACTGGTCAGCCGGAAACGCGCCCAAGTTGTTCCTGCCACCATTGTAGATTGACCAGACCAAATCAGATCCCCTGCGACGCCTGCATTAAGCTCAGTCCAAGCATACTCGCCAGCTGAAAACTTACCATTACCATCAAAGTCAATCCAAGCGTGTAACGTTCCAGAGCCAGTACCACTGATATTCCCGCCGGGGATTGTGTAATTCGTATCTCCGGCAGTCAAAGTAGGAAAGCTACTAATACCATCATCAGCCGTATTGTCTGCATCTGGTACAGCACTCGCTTCTGCGGTATTCGCCGCACCCAGCTTTAATGCGGCATCAATTTTATGAATCGCTTCACCATAAGCAGTCGTGCCACTTACTGGAGCGACAGACCCATCAACCACCCCATCAGAGTAATCATATTGAATAAATAACGATGATTGGTTACAGGCCGCACCATCATTGAAGGTACCAGACTGAGCAACTGTAATATACGTCATTGCACCGGTGCTACGATTAAACGCATAGAGATCACCGGTAATATTATCAATCCCATAAAGCGCACCACTTTGATCAGCAAACACTGCACCAAAAATACCCGATGAAGTATTACCTCCCGAACCTGCGATACCTACCGTGCTTCCCAATAGGGTACTTGCACCTGTTGCAGGATTAATTTTGTATAGGTGCCCGCTTTGGATAAACGCATAGATGTGGTTATCTGCAGGACTATAGGCTAAGTCATTCACATAAGAACCTGAATAAGCGTTATTAAATGTGTTCGTAGCCGAAGGTATAGGTGGACTAAGAGTGATCGTTTGAGTAACAGACACCGAATCAACATTCACCACATAAATACTATTAACTGGGTCAATGTTTGATGTTGGATCATCTGCTACATACAAATTACCTGATCCGTCCATATCAGCAGCGACATAACGAAAACCATTAACAGCCGGCAAACCGGTAATATCCCCTAAGTTTTGAGTAGTCCCATCACTAAAGACACGGACTAGGTTGCGACTATTTCCGATACCATACATGTAATTGTCAGCGCTGCTATACCCCAATGCATTGTAGTTATCACCACTTCCCTGAAGTTGGAGAGCATAGTTAGCCCCGGATTTTATGAGCTTATATAGACTCGTGCCAGCTGTTGAAGAAGCGGCAATCGACATATAAGCATCAGCAGTACAGGAAAAGGCTGGTCCGGTTGGAACGAATTGTACAGTCAGCGAATAATCCTCAACCTCACCATCACTGGCATTACTAGCAGGCGTATTCTGGTTAACCTGAAGTGAACTGTCTGAGGTTAAACGAAAACGTGCATACGTCGTTCCCGCAGTCATCGTCGTGCCATACCCCGAGAAAGTCAGGTCACTACTTAATGCCCCTGTAGTTACCATGGTGCTTGCATACTCAGCTGCTGAAAATTGCCCATCCCCATTAAAGTCAATCCAAGCATGCAAAGTACCTGTACCACTGGCCGTAATATCTGCTTTGGCAATCACAACATCAGCTGTCGAGCCTGCTGTTAGTGTGGGCAATACCACACCATCATCCGATGCATTATCTGCATTTTCTACTGCACTAGGCTCATTGGTCACATTTGTGCCTAACTGAACCCCGCTGAGTATGGTGTGGGTAGCAACTCCATAACTAGTGATGCCGCCAGCAGGTGCTACAGAACCATTAGCAGGTCCATCACTATAGTCACTCGTGATCACTGGTGCCCCATCAAACAGAATCAAACCAAAGCCAATACCATGCATATCATTTGATGACCCCGTTGACTCACTCCATTTAAATTCAACTCGCTCTATCTTTTCACCAGCAGGGGCTTGAAAATTAACACCGAGCATCCCATCTGCCGCAGTTGTATAGCCCGTAGCATCTGCAATATTCCCACTGATGGTATACGTTGGGCTGGGTGAACTGCTGAATGTTGGATTGGTTAATATCGTACCTGCATCTGTTACGGCTTGGAGTTCAGCTTTGTCACCACCACCACTAAGGTTAATATGGTAAATACAAAGATCTACAAAGCTTGTGGGATTAGCTGCAAAATCAAATGTAAACGTCGACGAACCTGCGCCCAAACCGCTAGTAATAAAGAAGGGGGCCGTATCTCCGTTACCTGTTCTAGTGCTACTATCAGCAGCGCTAGTGAATGTAGAAGAATCACTAATTGAAATTGATAGGTCAACAGTATCCCCTCCGACATCATTAAAAGTTTGAGGGGTATAGGTATTCACTGGCCAATCAACACCTGGATCGGCAAAGTCCAACATGACCGCACCATTGGAAGCTGTTGATTTACAAGCAGTCGGTGGATTTTGATCAGTAGGTGTTGCAACGAAAGTAAACGTATCATTAGCAATACCACTCAAAACACCAATCCGCACATCAACCCCATCAACAGTGACAGTGACATCACCATCGCTATTCCAGCCATCACCGTAGCTATCTATCATACGAACGGTATAAGTTGCTCCGTCAGTTAAACTATAAATAGGGGATGTTCCAGAAAACGCAGTATCACCCGCACCACCACTACCATCAGTAAATACTGGACTAATAGCGCTTGTATTAGACGAATTATAAATTTGTACGGAGTTTTCGCCTGAATATGATGGCCAGTTAACTGTTAGGGTAACATCTGCTGCAAAAGCTGGTGTAAATAACAACATAGCAGCAAAAGAAATTAACCCTACTAGGACCTTCAGCAACTTGCTTGTATAGCTAAGAAGATTATAGATCGGCAACGATTTTTCAAAAAATAGAGTATGAAAGAGCATTTAAGATCAAAAATCTATCGTTTTTTTATTAAACATATGTCTCCAGCAAGTATATCCTCACTTAATTATTTTTATTTGATAACCAATCCGTTTATAGAAATATCAGACTACGGAACACGCCACTACTCATGAATAAGCGAATCATGACACTGTGCAACTATCTAGTCGCTGAATATAAGGCTGGATTTTCCCTAATTTTTGGGTAGATAATAAAGTGCTATTTTGCAGTTTAATGTGAGTATCTCAATGAAAAAACTCACCACCCTGAAAGATTGAGAATGGTTTTATTAGCGGCTCAAGGGGCTGCGATTGTTGAACTTCACCCACGTTGTTATGAGCACTAGATAATTGCCTGTTGTTCTGCGTGAGTTCGGTGATAAAACAGTGCCCCAACTACCTTATTTGCAGGTAATATCAAATAGTTGTTAAATACACCGGCTCATAGTTCGCTTACTTTGCTGCTACTGCAAAGATTTGACGCAGGCATAAAGTAGTAAAACTAATCAAATTATTTTTGATAAATACTAAACTTCACTAAGCTTGCTTAAGTTAATAATGATTAGTTTAAGTAGGGAAAATTGACTCTAAAAAAAATATCAACTTGCGTTGATGAAATATTTATTTTTTAGCGAATTGCTATGAGGAAAATCTTGAATACATGAAGTGCTTTCAGTGGTGGCCGGAGGCAGAATCGAACTGCCGACACGCGGATTTTCAATCCGCTGCTCTACCGACTGAGCTATCCGGCCGCTGAAAGAGGCGCTATTAAACCGTTTAAACGATGACCTGTCAACTAATTTTTTAATTTTTTTTATAATTGTATTTTGTGCCGTGCAATCTCCTAAGAACTTATCGATTTGTTAAAAATCCTGTATGCTAGCGGACTGCGCCAATTCCTTGGATCATCATGTTTCAAATTGCTCTCTATCAGCCCGAAATCCCACCTAATACCGGAAACATTATTCGTCTTTGTGCGAATACTGGATGTACATTACACCTGATACATCCACTTGGTTTTAGCCTAGAAACAAAACAACTCCGACGTGCAGGCTTGGACTACCGAGACATGGCAAGAGTCAATGAGCATGAAAGCTGGGAACAGTTTGAAAAAGCACATGCCAACCAACGTATCTTTGCCTTTACCACTAAAGCCACCACAAAGCACAGCGCGGCAAGCTATCAAGAAGGCGACATATTACTATTTGGCCCTGAAACCCGTGGCCTACCAGAGCCATTATTAGAGTCGTTGCCACATGAACAGTTACTACGACTCCCCATGCTCCCCAGTAGCCGTAGTTTAAACTTATCCAATACTGTTGCTATCGCAACGTATGAAGCATTACGTCAATTTGATTTCCCCGGACTGGGATAACAAGCATCATGGAATTAATACGCGACCTCTTGGCAATCAAGCAACGCACTTCTGGCTGCGTTGCAACCATCGGTAATTTTGACGGATTGCACCTTGGGCATCAGCGAATTCTCAAGCAGCTCGCACAGCAGGCTCAGCAGTACCAACTCCCCACTGTAGTCATTAGCTTCGAACCTCTCCCTACAGAATACTTCTCAGCACACCAATCCCAACGCATTTATCCTTTTCGTGACAAAGTACGCTGCCTAGAGCAACTAGGCGTGGACTATTTTTTATGTCTGCGGTTTGATCATGCACTGGCTAATATGCCCCCTGCTGAGTTTATTCAACAAATACTGCTCCAACATGCCAAAGTTCGCCACTTAGTCGTGGGTGATGACTTTTGTTTTGGTAAGGCCCGACAAGGCAATTACCAATTGCTGAAAAGCATGGGGCAAAGCCAACAGATGCAGGTAAGTAAAAGCCAGACACACAGTGATGCCACTGGCAGAATTAGCAGTACCCGTATTCGTCAGTCACTCGCACAAGGTGATATCAGTGCAACGAATGCATTGCTTGGACGGGCCTACTCTCTGTCAGGTCGTGTTAGACACGGGGATAAAATGGGGCGTACCATAAACTTTCCTACAATGAATTTGCGCCTTCAAGACAATATTGCCGCTACCAATGGTGTATATGCTGTCACTGTCAAAGGCTTAGGCACGCAACAGCGCTTAGGCGTTGCAAACTTAGGCTCTCGGCCTACCGTAGGAGGCAAGGAGACGCGCCTTGAAGTACACGTATTTGATTTTGAGCAGTCAGTTTATGGTCAATATATTGAAGTAGAGTTAAAAACGTTTATCCGCCCCGAACAACGTTTTGAAAACTTTCAAGCGCTGACTGCACAAATTAAAAAAGACGCCACAACTGCACGAAAAATACTCAACAAGAAGGTTATCTTGTAAAAAGAAGGATTACTATTTAAGTAGTTGTTACTATACCGCCAATTAGTGAGTGTAAAGATTTAGTAAACCTATTTGTACATAACGCAAGCCCCCCGATAGGCTAGCAGCAATGCACATAGGGACAGTCAACAGGGTTTAATGACCAATGATAAGAAACCAACAAATTCATAAAGTCGCACAAGGTCTGCTTGTCGCTGCCTTACTCATTCCAACTGCGTATGCTGAAGACCTGTTCACAGTCTATCAGCATGCCAAAGAAAGTGACCCCCAAATCAGCGCTGCCGAATCTGGCTACCTGTCTACTTTGGAAAAACGTCCCCAAGCGTTGGCAAACTTTAAACCAAAGGTCACACTCACAACAACTGCCAGTTACCGAGTCTCCAAAAGCTCAAACTTTGCAGGTAATGATGAATCTGCTGTTGCTAGCGCAGGCTATCAACTACAACTGAGCAAGCCGCTTTATCGTCAACAGATCAATGAACAGATTGCTCAAACCGATATTGTCATTGCACAAGCGGAAGAGTCTTTGCTTGCCGAGCAGCAAAATTTAATTTTGCGAGTGACCGAAGCCTACTTCAATTACTTAACCGCCCGTGATGGCGCAGAGTTTGCCCGATCAGAATCCTCAGCGGTAGAACGACAATATAAACAGGTTAAAGCATACTTTGAGGCGGGGCGCTCAGCGATAACTGATGTCAAAGAATCACAAGCACGCTATGATGAATCAGTCGCCAATGTCGTGATTACGGATCAAAATGTTGATATTGCCTTAGAAAGCTTACATGCATTGACAGGGCGTTATTACAAGGTACTTCGTGGCGCTACCCGTCAAACGCCACTAGTTGTCCCCTCACCTAATGATATCAAAGCATGGTCAACCGCAGCCTCACAAAATAATAAGCAAGTAAAAGTCGCTGATTATGCGGTTAAGGTCGCCCAAAAATCGGTAGATATCGCCCGTGCTGCTAAAAAGCCCACGCTGGATTTGTTTGCGAATCATAACGGTAATATCACACAAGGCGAAAACCAATCCGATATGGAGTCTGGCGATGCCACCATTGGTATTCAGTTTAATCTGAGCTTGTATGATGCTGGAAAAATGGATTCCTCCATTCGTGAAGCCCGTTATAGCTTCCATAAGGCCATGCACCAGTTAGAAGCCCAAAAGCGCGCAGCGGTACAACAAGCCAGAACTTATTACCTTAATATTGTCACTGGCTTATCACAGGTAAAAGCACTCAAGCGCTCGTTAGAATCCAGTCAGATTGCCAACAAAGCCACTCAAGAAGGCTTTCGTGTGGGCACCCGTACTGCGGTTGATGTCTTATTAGCCCTTCGTGACAGCTATCGCGCACAGAAAAACTACTCCTCTGCACGCTATGCCTTCTTACTCAACACTATCCGCCTAAAACAAGCAGCGGGCACCTTGAGCGAAAGCGACTTACAAGCACTTTCACGCATATTAAGTCACTCTAGAAGCACCCGTCAGCCACCGGTTAAACCTGCAAAATAGCACTCAATCCCCTAGCATGGGCACTTAATCCTCAACGGATGGTGCTCATGTGAATTTCTGCTACACTCCTGTGTTCCACACTCATTAAAATAATGACCCATGTCTACTATTCAGCGCCATCATACTGTTCCTGTTGCCATTGACCATGTTGTTGTTGGAGGCAATGCACCTGTTGTTGTCCAATCCATGACCAATACAGATACCGCCGATGTGGTGAGAACCGTGCAACAAATCGCAGAACTTGCCAAAGCAGGCTCTGAGCTCGTTCGCATTACTGTGAACAATATTGAATCAGCACAAGCCGTGCCAGAGATTCGTGAACGCCTTGACCGCATGAATTGCTCGGTACCTTTGGTTGGTGACTTTCACTTTAATGGCCACAAGCTATTAACAGCAGTACCCGCTTGTGCCGAAGCTCTGGCTAAGTTTCGTATCAACCCCGGTAATGTAGGGCGTGGTCGCAAGCGTGATGAGCAGTTTGCCAGCATGATCGAGTTTGCCTGTCGCTATGATAAAGCAGTACGTATTGGGGTGAACTGGGGCTCTTTAGACCAAGAACTACTGGCACAAATGCTGGATGAAAATGCCAAGCTACCCCAACCCCGTGAACTTGCAGAAGTACAGCATGATGCCCTTATTGAGTCAGCCTTAGGCAGTGCACGCAAAGCCGAGTCTTATGGGCTTGCACATGACAAAATTATTATTTCTTGTAAGCTAAGTGGCGTACAAGGTTTAATCAAGACCTACCGCGACCTTGCACAGCAATGTGATTACCCTCTGCACCTTGGCTTAACTGAAGCCGGTATGGGCAGTAAAGGTATTGTCGCCTCCACCGCTGCACTATCCGTACTATTAAACGAAGGCATTGGTGATACGATCCGTATTTCACTGACACCAGAGCCGGGTGCACCACGTGAAAAAGAAGTTGTGGTTGGCCAAGAAATTTTACAAAGCATGGGGCTTCGCTCTTTTACCCCACAAGTGGTTGCCTGCCCCGGCTGTGGCCGCACTTCCAGTGAATACTTCCAACACTTAGCAGAAGATATTCAGTCCTACCTTCGACACCAAATGCCTGTGTGGAAAACAGACTATCCGGGAGTTGAGGATATGTCAGTGGCAGTCATGGGCTGTGTGGTTAATGGCCCAGGGGAAAGTAAGCATGCCAATATTGGGATTAGCTTACCGGGTACTGGTGAAAAGCCTGTTGCACCGGTCTATGAAGATGGCGTTAAAACAGTCACCTTAAAAGGGGATCATATTGCTGAAGAATTCCAAGTTCTGGTTGACCAATATGTGCAACGCACTTATAGCAGTGCTATATAAAACAATCGGTTGTACGGTGTAACCACTTATCCACAAACCTGTGCGTGCTCTGAACAAAACTGGCTATGATTGTGTCATACCTCGGAAATGATAATAAAAGGTAAGACACAATGCCCTCACAAATAAATCGTCTGTCGCTCCTTTTAGCGACAGCGTGTTTCCTCCCGAGCCTAGCCTTAGCAGACAGCAATTTTTCCTATGATTTTTATGAGGTGGGTATCTCTTCAACCACCGGCGATGATAAGTCATATACCAGCTTAAGTGCCAATGGCTCTATGGAAATCAATAATGACCACTACCTCACCGCTCACATCAACACCGATATAGCCGGTGATCACACCGCCAATGCCATTGGCATCGGAATTGGTGCCTACAAATCCAGCTCTGAAGAAACCGATTATTATTCACAAGCTGGCATTCAACACGGCAAACAAAATAATGGCTCACAGCAAACACTGAATGTTGGCTTTGGTGCACGCCACCAACTCAGTGATGTTATCGAGTTAAAGGGGGGCATTGATTTGCTTTTTTCAACGGCTGAGGAGTCTTCAGGGGTAAGTGGTAATATGACCGCCCTTTATCAAGTCGATGAAACCATCCAACTCGGCGGCACCATTAATACTGATGGTGATACAGCGGAAAGTCGCTTATTTGCGCGCGTGAAAATGCTCTAAAACACTTGCTCTTTTACGATCCAGAGTGGTTATCAAACAATCACTCTGGGTAATAAACATCATTACAAAATACTCATTTCATTATTCCCCCAATACCCATTAGAATGCCAAGGTTACATCATAAATCTTGGGATACAAAAAAATGGACCCTCTCGATCAGCTAGATAACCTAGCAAAACGCCTGTCTTCACTCGTCCCTGAACCACTTCAAGCTACCCAACAAGACATTGAGTCAAACCTACGTTCTGGCCTAGAAAGTGGGCTGCGTAAAATGAACTTGGTTACCCGTGAGGAATTTGATGTGCAAACGGCTGTC
>Ga0193958_1000420_pt1 | contig 15819 bp, 8 predicted proteins | sample FB_1_MG_FD_140320 | JGI IMG/M metagenome (GOLD analysis project Ga0193958, IMG submission 140320) | Microbial mat bacterial communities from the Broadkill River, Lewes, Delaware, United States - FB_1_MG | ecosystem: Environmental > Aquatic > Freshwater > River > Microbial mats | place: USA...
ACTGGCCATGAGCGCCTACGCCGACCTGGATACCTCCATCATTGATGAATTACCGCCAGGACGCAGCCCGATCACCACCGTCGCCCTGGCTGACAGCCGACGGGATGAAGTGATTGAACGCGTATCTAACGCCTGTCAGCAAGGCGCTCAGGCGTACTGGGTCTGCACCCTGATTGAAGACAGCGAGACCCTGCAATGCCAGGCCGCTGAAGACACCGCTGCCATGCTGACGGAACAGTTGCCACAACTGCGCATTGGTCTGGTGCATGGTCGGATGAAAGCGACAGAGAAAGCCGCGATCATGCAAGCCTTCAAGCAGCACCAGCTCGATTTACTGGTCGCCACCACGGTGATCGAAGTCGGTGTCGATGTCCCCAATGCCAGCCTGATGATCATCGAAAACCCGGAACGCCTCGGGCTGGCCCAGTTGCACCAACTACGTGGACGGGTCGGACGAGGTTCGGCCAAAAGCCACTGTGTGCTGCTGTACAAACATCCGCTGTCGCTCAACGGCAAACAGCGTTTGCAGGTGATGCGAGACAGCCAGGATGGCTTTTATATTGCCGAACAGGATTTGCTCTTGCGTGGCCCCGGCGAGTTGCTGGGCACCCGCCAGACCGGACTGCAACTGTTGCGCGTGGCCGACCTGGAACGGGATGGCGAGCTGCTGCCTCAGGTCAAAACCATGGCCACCACTTTCTGGCAGCAGCATCCCGAGCGTGTTGATGCACTGATTCTGCGCTGGCTCGGCGATGCTGAACAGTTTGCCCAGGTTTAGAGGCGTTTTAATCCAGCAGCCACGCCAGCCCTTGCATCAGCGGCGTCAGTACCTGACGCCAGCGCGGTGATTCATCCAGATACGCCGCGATTGCCGGGGAAACCTGGTAATACTGTTCAACCAGCCAGCGACCTGCGGGCTGCTGCATCAGTATCTGATCCCGAAACTCGCGTATCGGTGCCAGGGCTTCCGGTTGTTGTTGCAGCAAAACCGAGGCAATAAAGCAGCGAGCGTCAGGTGCGGCCTTGATTCGGGTAGAACGAATATCCAGTGTCAGAAACAGGGTTGCCCGCCCTGAAGCGTTGGACTCCGGTGCAAAGCGAATCAGCACATTGCGATGATCCTGTCGCGTCAGACGCACTCCGGCGGTGTTGTCTCCCAGAATGCTGGACTGAAAGCGGTGCAACCGATGCTGGTCGGAGCGCAACTGCAAGGTCACCAGACTGTTGGCCTGAATGCCATTGAGATCCAGCCGAACGCGACCGTCCACCAGCCTTTGAAAACCCAGTATTTCAACATTGCTGTGATCCAGAATCAGCGCGTCCTGATTCCAGAGCGCTAACGCCCAGCTGTCCTGATCCGTCACCGCAATCCGGTATTCCTGCTGGCTGTGAACGTCCCCTGACTGGTATTGCACCAGCGCCCGATAATTACCCGGCTGCTGCGCCTGAAACGATAACACCCCCGAGTTGGTCATGCTGAATCCGGTGTCGCTGCTGCTATCCAGAGACACATCAGCGGACGACAGGGTACTGGCCAGTGCCAGTGGAATCTCCGCCTTCGCTCCAGGCGGCATCTGAGCCAGCGCTTCGGTCTGCCAGATAAACGTCTCCAGATTCAACGCCACAATATCGCTGAGTGCAGATGTGGCAGTGGCCTGGGTGCTGCTGCCACCTTTCCCGAACGGTAGCAACGCCTGCACCCGATAGCGCAAGACCGTTTGCTGCGGATCAATACCGTCTGGCAAACGGTGCAGATATTGGCTCACCGGTGCCTGAACACGGGCCAGTTCGGTAAATCCATTCAGGTTCTGATCCCACTCAATCAGATACTCACTAGCGCGGGTATCTCCGGCCCAGCTCAACAGCAGTCCATCATCCGATACATTCAGGGACAGGTGCTCAGGCGTCTTCAGAGCCGGAATATAAGGGTAACGCCCCAGCAGCCGATCATGCTGATACCAGCGCCATTCACCGGCTGGCCACGCTTGTTGTGCCAGTCGCACCTGACGGGTGCTGCTCTGCGTAACGGATAGCGACTGCTCTTGCTGATCCACCCAGGAATAAAACCGCCACTGATCCACCTGATCCAGCCCTTCACCGAGCAGCAGCATGCCCTGCTCATCGTCATCCACCGACCAGACCGCTATCGCCGGGCTGCTCTGAAGCGCTGCAGCGTGCAAGCGGCCACCACAACGAACAGTCGCCAACAGGTTGTCGTGTTGCTGGCAACTGGCCAATAGCCGGGCGCGCTGCTGGCGGGCTGAATCAGCGGGTTCTTTGGCCCAGTTCATTGCCATCGCAGCCGCTACCAGTGGCGTTGCCATGGACGTCCCGGAACGTATGATTTCCTGATCGCCGGGCATCAGGCTCAGCAAATTGGAGCCTGAAGCGGCAATGTCCACCGACATCAGACCGCGATTGCTGGTGCTACTCAGTGTCTGCTGCTCACCGTCCCAGTTAGCCACGCCTATCAGGGCATTCAGGTCGGCAGCGTATCCCACCGGATAGGCCGAGTGGCTATCCAGATCACTGCCCTGATTGCCCGCTGCTGCGACCTGAACCAGCCCACGCTGATCGGCGTCCTGAAGAACATCGAACAAGGCCGGATTTGGATTCCGTACTGTCCAGGAGTGGTTGATCATCCGTGCTCCGGCGTTGATCGCCCATTCAATACCCTCAATCGCGTCGGACACTCGGCCACCACCATCATTGCCCAGAAAGCGCACTGGAATCAGCGTGGCCGAGACACAGGCACCCCACCACTGGCCGTTATCACTGGCGGCAATCAGACCGGCAACGTGGGTGCCATGGCCGTAGCCATCCTCCACACCGGCCTGATCCTGCACCACGTTGTAGGGTGACAAAAACTGCACCGACTGCAAACGGGCGTGGCTGGTATCGACCCCGGAATCAAGAATCGCAATCGGCACGCTGTCGCAGTGGCGCTGCTGCTCTGGCAGGTCAAGAAAGCCGTCCTGTTGTAAAAATGGCTGGCCAGGATCGGGAGGAGCCGACAGTGCAACATCTACTGACGCAGTGGCAGCATGAACTTCCCGCCTGTCCGGGTACAGGTAACGCACCCGATCACCAGGAATGGCTTCTCCAGCAAGCCAATGGGAGTCCGACGAGAGGCGGATCAGACGATCACCGTTGCGAAAACGATACACAACGTCCGCCGCTGGTACGGTGAGCGCAGGCGTTATTCGGGCCAGCCAGGAAACCTCGGCCTGAACCGGCAGCACACTGGCCAATACACTCAGGGCAAGACACAGAAAAATACGTAGCATGAGTCGGATCACAGAGAGCTGAAAACAGAAATCATTCTGAATAATCCTGCTACCAGAAACAACCAAGGCCTTTTATCCAGCGATAAAAGGCCTTGGTCATCAACGCACATAATGCCGACAGGAAGGCGATAGAAGATCGCCTTAATTCGTGGGCAAGCCCACGCCTGTCCGATTGTTATCCACCAGTCAGGGTTGCCATGGGAACAGGTCGTTACCCAATTGCGAAGCCCGCAGCGTGAATGGCTGAACACACACGGCACCGTTTTGCTCCATCACCGAGGTGCGGTCGGTCGAGGCCACGTCAACGCGCTCGCAATCCATCCCCAGAATGGTGGTGGTGCCATCATCACTGAGTCGAGAAGTCAGTTCACAATCGGCCTCCTGGTTCCCCGAAGTGATAAACACCCCTTCCTCAAACAGGGTCGCCTTGCCATCGCCATTCAGATCCGCCTTCAGCAACACTTCCTGACGGAAGGTGATGTCGTGCAGATTAATAGCGTTCTGGTAAGCCGCCTGATAAGCGCTGTAGTTGGCGTCGTTGGGATCGAGATTGTCACGGATTGTGGTCAGCTCCTCCACCTTGGCGTCGATATCCCGCAAGATATCGGCCCCGCTGATCAGATGGTTATAGGTGCCTGCAACCCAGCGCTGGTTACTGTCATCCCAGCGATACTGGGTGCTTAAACCGGCGGTGCGATGGCTGCCGTAAGTCTGGCAGTTGTCTTCGGCTGCCGCTGCCATCAGACCTTCCTGAACGGCGATCTTCTGCAAACTGGCGTCGAGATAGCGCGCCGGTATCTGGGCATCGTTACCGGTCATCCCCTGATCAATCCGGGTGTAGGAATACAGATGCTCGATCAGATAGCCCTGTATTTCACTGCCACTCTGCACGCTGTTGGCGCTGCCCTGCAGGGCCGTAAAGACATCCAGCCAGGTGTCTGTCAGAGGCGATGTCTTGGCGATGGTGGCAATCACCAGATCCGCCGATGGCGTTACCCAGTCATTCTGATCCACATCCCAGTAGCCGGTGTTGTGACTGCTGAAATCCAGGATCTCATACGCAGCCGGGGCATCCGTTGTGGCCACACCCAACAATAGTTCTGCCCGGTTGCGGGTGCTGTTCACCCGCGCCAGAGAGCCGCTGTCGATATTGACCCGATCAAATGAGACGTAGCGGCCACCGAGTGACAACGCCGTGTGGTTGCCACTGCTGTTGTACGACTGCCTCAGGGTCGCAGGCAAGGAAGCCACCGAGTAGGTCTGACTGGTCGTGACCGCCGTATCCGCAACCGTGCTGGCATAGGCCGTCACATCCGAGCGAAACAGCGGCCCGGACAGGTCTTCACCACCTCCGGCTGCCGACATCCGCAGCACCGGCTGGAACAGGGTCGACAAGTCATCGCCATTGACTGAGGCCGGTGACAGCTTGCCCGCCTGAACTGCGATATCCGATCCCACCAAGGCCAGTTGATCGGCATTGGGTTGAGCAGCAAAAGTCTGGGCGGATGGCAACTGCAAGCCCAGCAGGCCGCCGGTCAGACCCAGTGCTTCCACTGGCGTCTGATTGCCTGCGGTAGTTGGATCCCAGTCGCTTTCCAGATCACTGCTGCCAAGCAATTGCAGTGTCAGCGCCTGATCCAGCGTCCAGTTGGCTGCCAGCCCCCGGAAGCGCAACGTGTGCGCCCCGGCGGTCAGGTTGACGTAGCTGACACTGGTCTCATTCAGGGTATCGTCTGAACGCAAGAAGCGTGCTTCGACCCGATAGCTGCCCGGTGGTACATCGAGATAGCCCAGCGGTGTATCACGGGTCAGCAGCAAGGTGCTCTGGACGCTGCCTTTCAAATCGCTGTCACTGAGTGACGTGCAATCGGGCGACAACCCGGCTCCATCCGGGTAGGTCGTCAGTTGACAGGTTTCATACCGAGCCACCACGGCCTGTGCCACTGGCCAACTGTCGATGTCGACGGTGGCGTGAAAGTTGATCTCTACCTGAGTGGTGTCACCCAGCCAGGCCGCCGAGGCTTCGGCGTCAGGAAAACGCACACCGACCTGTATCTGTGCCGGAGCCTGTGTTGACGAAGGAGCCGTCTCGACCGTGGGAGATGAGGAAGAGGACGCCGTATTGTTGTCCGTTCCGCCACATGCCACCAGCCCCAGGATGGAAGCCATCGAGAGGGCCAGCCGGGTTTTGTTACCAATCGAAGTCATGATCTGTCCTCCCTACTCAATGATAATTTCAATGTTGCCATCGCGCTCGATCACATCGAACGACACGGATTCATTGCGGGTCTGGTTGCGCTGATCTGCCACCGTCACCGTCACGGTGTAACTGCCAGCGGCCAGGCTACCGGCGGCCATCACCATACTGTTGCCGTTGCGGGTAAAGCTGGCGGTTGGTGAAACCGACCAGTTGCTGATGGTGACAGGCCCAAGATCATCGTCGGCATCCACCGTAGCGGTGACCGCCAGGGAGCTGAAGGCATTGGTATCGGCTATTTGTGACTCGGGCAAGACCGTCAGACTGTTGATAACTGGCGGTTCATCCGTCAGCACTTCAATGGTGCGTTCAGCAGTTGCCGCCTGATTGGCGCTGTCCGTCGCAATGGCCCGCACGATATGGCTGCCAGGCAGCAGACTGCTGGCCTGAATCCGAATGCTGTTACCAGAACGGCTGAACTGCAGAGGTGCTGGCACTTCCCAACGGATGCTGGTGCTGCCTTCGTTGTCGGAAGCGGTTGCTGTCATCACCACATCCTGCCCGGTGCCACCGCTGGCGGTGCCGTACAGGGAGTTGATGGCAGACTGTAATTCCACCGACGGTGGCAAATCCCCCAGAATCTGGAAACTGACGCTGTCGCTCACCGTTTGTCCGCTGTTGCCATTGGCATCCTGCTCAACAACCGAGACGGACAGTTGATAGTCACCCTGTCCCAATGCACCGGGTGGAATCGACAGGTTGAAGTCACTGAAGAAGTAGTTCGAGATCTGATCCGAAATATCGGTATTGCCCTTGCTCAGACTCCATTCAATGCCAAGATCGGCATCGGCGGTCAAGTCATCCACAGCCGACAGAGAGGCCACAACCGGCACGATATTCACATTGTTCTGGGACTTGATGTGTTCATCCGAGAGCTGAATAGCAACAACCGGAGGCAGGTCTTCGATGCTGGAAATCACCAGTTGCGCTTCGGCAGACAGGCTGTCCGTACCGGTACGCTGATCCGTTGCGGTGATGTCCAGTACGTTGGCACCCACCTGGCTGAAGCTCAGCAAGCAGGATGCGCTGTTACAGGCGGCCAGGTTTTTCCACTGATAGTCGACCTGATCGCCATTGGCATCCACCGCCAGTACGTCAATCACTACGTCAGCATTCTGAACCACACTGGTAGTACCGCCGGGTTCTACAAAGCGGCCACCCACGTTAAAGCCGCGAATGGTCGGTGCACGATTGATGTCCGGTATCTTCACATCGAAGCGGGTGTGTTTCAGCACTGTGTTACGGCCATCACTGACGGACAACTCGAAGTCGTACAGGCCCGCTTCAGCAAAGCTGAGGGTGGCGCGGTTGTCCTGCTGGCGAATGCCGCAGGTGTTGGTGTCGGACTCACATTTTGCGATGTCGATTGTCAGATCATCCCCTTCCGGATCTGAGGCAAACCATTCCACCGAGGTCTCATCGCCTTTGTACAACACCGGTTTTGATTCCACAAACAGGGCCGCAATCGGGTCACGATTGTCATCAGTAAAGTTCTGGGTGTAGGGAGAATTCTGCCGTGTCACCGTAAAGCTGGCGCCCTTGGCCACAGCGTTGACGGTGTAGTCTGAATCGCACCAGGCGGCCTTGCGATAATGGCCACTGCTGTTGGTCAGTACGGATTCACTGCTGCTCCCGGCGGAAATACTGACGATTTCTCCCGCCAGTGGCGTGGTGCCATCATCCGCCACAACACGGCCACTGATCACACAGTGAGCCGGATTCACCATGGTGATTTCGATCTCGTTACAGCCCTGATCGGCTGACAACAAAGTATCAGAAGTAGTCGTAAAGGAAGTATTCAGCGGGTGATATTCCCACGGTGTATACCAGTAGCTGTAAAAGCTGCGTGACCACCAGCTGTACCAGCGATATTCACGCCGATTGCGGTAGTTTTTGCCATATGCCATACCACTCCAGTTACTCCACGAGTTTTTCTCCAGCGGGTCGGCATAACGCGGCGAAATGGTGCGATCAAAGCGGAATTCGCCATTATTGACCTGGAAACGGTAGAAGCCGTAATCCGGCGAGCGCAGGTAGAGCGTGCCTTCATAGGGATCACCACCACCGTATTCAACCGTGCCGTTAAAACACATATTCACAGGCTGCTGACTACCGCCCATGTTCAGGGTGTAGTAATCCACATTGATGTAGCGAATCCAGGAATTCCAGCGGGTGATGTCAATCTTGAAGTAGAGGCTGTAGTTGTTGGCTCTGTCTGGGAAGTCGACCGAGCCATCGGTACCGATGCTGACAGGATACGTGGGATGGTCTGGCCCGACCGGGGTACCGGAACGATCCACCAGTGTGCCATTGCCGACGTACTGCCATTTGGAATAAGAGCTACGTTTGACGAAGAAGGGGAACTGCACCCCGTCTTTGGAAGGATCAACATCCGAGTAGATACGCTTGTACACCGATGGCGACGCATAACGCATGATCGATGGCCGCGAGCTTGAAGAGGCACTGGCCTGGTCGTCATTCGCTTGCAGTGGGTTGCCGTCTTGATCGGTCAGATTCAGGTCAAAGAAGGTAGTCGAAACCAGATCATTAGAGGTACTGGAAGAGTCGTCACGGGTGTAGTCAACACCGTCCTGCCCTTCACCGGACGCAACATCTCCCTGAGCGCTGAATTCGCCGGGGTAACTGGCCAACTGATCCGGGTCGCCAGAGTCAAAGGTGGCGATTTCAGCATTGATCACCGTTGTGTCGTCATTGATGTTGGAGGTCGGCAAATCCAGAGATATTTCGGTTTCTTCTCCGTCTGCCGCCAGCGCTTCACCGACAACAATACGTTTCATGCCGTCACGATTGCGCAACAGGGAAATGCGCAGCGTTGGCTCGCCATCGGCGGAGAAGGCCAGATTGTCCAGGTCTTCCCGCTTGATACTCACGGCATAGGACTGGGCCAGCGTGGCATCCACACGCGTCACCACATTGCCATTCAATGCTGTGTAGTAATCGCCTTCGGAGAACCCTTCTTTCAGGAAGCGGGATTCCACCGCTGCTGGTGCCTTGCTCAGGACAGCCGGAATCTGAATTCGATAATTACCGTTGGCGTCCGTCTGTGTATTCAGAGCCATCAGCTCGCTGGCATCGCTGGCCTTGAGGCGGATACTGACGTCGGTATTGTCCAGCGGCGCTCCGGAGGCGTCCGTTACCTGACCTTCCACCATTTTCAATTGCACGGTGGGCTCTGGGGTCGGTGTTACCGGGCCAGGGGGATTCGGATTCGGAGTCGGAGTCGGGGAGCTGTCGGAATCACTGGAGCTGCTGGAACCACCGCCACCACCACAGGCGACCAGTGACACAGCCATCAACGACGTTAGACAGTGACGTCGAAATGCAGGACTGGAGACTTTCATTTTTGCTTCCTTGTTTATTAATTCGTCCACCTCGCCATCAGCAACCCATGATGATGACAAAGCTGTATTAACCAAAACCGAAGCACTCTCAAAAACGCATCATTCATCCACAAGGAGTGCTTCAATACACACACATTCCCACTATATAACCGGAACCGGTTTAATGCAGTTTCCTTCAGTCGCAAATAAACACAATGGCATACATAGGTGAAGATCAGCGCTGGGCTGGATAGAGTGGCAATAAAAATAGAGCGACAACAAAGACATCGGCACAAAAAAAGCAGCCCATGGGCTGCTTTGAGTGAGTACATGGAGGCCGCCTAGCGGCCCAAACGTTCCAGTATTGCATCTTCTGGTAACACATCCGGTTGCATCGCATGACTGCGTTCCGCATATTCCGGTGCAGTTTGATGCCCAACGGTAATACCCGTTTCAATCGTTGCGCCCAGATTCAAACGTGCCAGCCGATCTGCAATCATGACCTGCTTGCTACCATCAAAGACGGCACTTGGTGCGCCACTGGATACATCGCTTGCAGAGTCATCCGACACCCCTGGAGCATTTGGAACTGCGACAGTCTCCCACCAAGGTATTGATTCTGAAGCCGAGTCAGATGTGCTGCTTTCATCGGCATCGGAAGTGTCACCAGATGAAAGCGGCTCTGACGTATCGACCGACGTATCAACAATCGGGAAAGCATGGGAAACCACTTCTGTACCATCACTGATATGACTGCTGTCATTGGAAGCTGCTGTCTCTTCCTGTTCATCAGACGAGCCGGAATCCAGTGCCTGCCAGAATTGCTGATTCAACGATTCCGATGATGTACCCGCATCACTGTTATCAACCGATGAATCGTCCTGTTGCGCGACCGGCTGAGCTACCGGTTGAGTGATTGCTTGAGCAGCTGGCGCCCCAGTGCCTGTTGCTGTGTTTTGAGTCTCTGCGTTCTGAGCCACAACCGCGGCCCCAGAGTCAGATTCGCTGGCCGAGGCCGTTGCATCCGAACCACCAGAATTTCCCGCACCACACCCCGTCAGTACCGTTGCCAGTAGCAATGACGTTGCCGTGAGTCGAGCATTTAAAGCAGACATATCACACCTCCTTCGCCGGGCTTTCCCCGGATGCCGACTCAGACACAGGGACAGATTCAGGGGCAGATACGGAAACAGGTGCTGACAGCGCTTGTCTCTGGTCTGCAATGCGTCTCAAATGACCTTCTATTCGAAACAAGACCTGTGCAGCTTCTGCCATCAAGCGGCACATAATGCCGCCAAATACGATGATAAACAGACCCCGAATAAAGGCGAAAAAGGTAAAGCCCTCTTCAAACATACTCAGAATACCGGTTCCCAGAGTGATCGCCAGACTGGCCCAGTACAGGTACAGAATGATGGATTGGGAATACAGTTTATCCAGTGACTTGATGTCGTCAAATTTCAGTCCCATACCTCACCTCAGCTCTTCAGATCGCCAACCAGACCTTCCAGCGTGTTATTCACACTCTGCAATGTCGAAACCGCTTTATCCAATGCCGAACCAGACAACTCGGATAACACCTTAAGCGGTGCTGCAACCAGTGACATGGTTTTGGCAATGGCAGAATTGGCCGCACTGGTCACGGTCGAGAGCGATGACGTCATGGTGCCGATGGAGTCGTTCACCCGCGTTGTCACTCCAGCTACCTGGCGCGTGGTATCACCAATGGCGGTAATGCCCTTGTTCAGGGTGTTAATCGGCTTGGCCATAGCACCATCGACACTTTCTGCCACGGTCACAACGCCATCTAATACCACTTCAGCTTTGGCAACCTGACCACCCACGGTATCGATCAGACCCACGACACTGCGCAGATTGGTCTGCAGGGCTTCACCGCCATCGTTCAGTACCAGTACGGAATCACAAAAAGTATCCAACGCATCGGAACCCGGCCCCGGAATGCCATTGGCCACCTTGTCACAGATACCTTCCAGCCCCTGATTCACAGCCACGACCTGCTTGGTCAGCACCGAATCAAAGTTGTACAGGTGTTTTTGCAGTTCTGGCGGCAAGGGCATGGCGGCGGCCAGGCCCTTGATGGCGTAGACGGTTTCATCAACCGTATCCAGAGCCGAGATCTCGCCGGTAATCATACGCGCCTGAATATCCATCATTCCAGCGACCGGACGATACACGGCCTCGGTACGCCGAGCCTGCAAACCGGTCAGGTTGGCAGCAGCCAGCAGGGCGCTGGTCACTTCCTGATTCTGCTCGCTGTTATCCAGACTATTGCCCATATACAGCATCACGGCTTCACGCTGTTCAGCCGTCAGCAAGTTATTGCGATACATGATTTCAAGATGTTCAGACTTCACACAGGAAGTCACTTTCAGGCGGGTTTGCCCACCCATGTGAGTGCCAACATCAGCACCAGCTTCAAACTTGCCCGACAGATTGCCGACAAAACCCAAACCCCAGCCGATACCCCCTTCCACTTCAGCCCCCAGAGGAACCGCAAGTCTGGCCGAGGCATCCAGTGTCAGATTGAGTTCAGAGCACAATTCCGTATCAATTGAGCCAGCGTGAGATGGTGCAGCCATACCGGCAACGGTCATCATGGTGACAGTGATTAATGTTTTCATATCAGCCTCCCTGATTAACAGCCCAGCGCATTGCTAATGCCAGGAACATTTTTGACTTTTACAAAGCCAACCTTCTTCTCACACACTTCGTCCGCTACAGCGGCTACAGCTGCAGCGGCTGTGCGCGTCAATTTTCCTGGCAGTTCTGCAACAGCCGTCAGACTTAACCCGCTAATCAGATCCGCCGTGCGTTGCACTTCATCATTCAGAACGCCCAGGTTGCCAGAAGACTGGGAACTGGAAGCACTCAGAACCGACGACAGCTCCTCACTCGTTTCGCTCAGTGTTGACATACTACCGGTCACAATTGCTTGCCCCGAGCCAATAGCGGTCTTCAGAAATGTTTCAGACTGGCTCACCGTTTCTTTCAAACCATCAATAGAGCTGACCAATACGCCTGCTGAAGAGGAAACCTGGGTTACCGAGTTATCTACTGTATCGGTAAAGGCCTCCATGGTTTCTCCAGAAGCCACCACATTGGCCACCTTACCAACGGTCTTGCCACCCACTTCAATTGCGCCGTAGACATTGGTCAGAAAAGATTCCAGTGCCAACTGGGTGTCCAGCGCAGTGACACAGGTATTTTCCAATACTTCCAACAGTTCTGGCTGCAGGTGCTCAATTTCACCACTGTTCAAGTCATTACAAGAAGAACGAATCACATCCAGTTTCTGCAGATGGTTTTGAATCACCTGTTCCGGGTCTTCCATCGCGCGTACCAGCCGAGGGTGCAGCATGCCCTTGCTGTTATCAGCAACACGGCTCATGGCATGAATGGAGCTTTGTAAATCGAGTGGATTGGCACCGGTAATGGCCTCAGTCATGGTCTGAGTGACCACGCCAACATTGGCCAACATGCCACGGGAAGTTGCCACACTGGCAGACAGATTGGTGGCATTTTTAATCAATCCCAATGCCAATTCGGACGCATCCATGATCTCGCCACGCTCATCACTGACCAGGCTTCTGAGCATATACAGCTCAGCATCATCCAATCCCTCGAATTGCTCCAGATAGTCACGACTGTCAGGCAGCAGCCCCTCCATGGTATTCACCAACTCCAGACAGTTAACGGACTGTAGTTCGGCTGAGCTGGTAATGGCTCCGGCAAAACCAACACTCGGCATCAGCTTGGCCTGGGCATCGGCAAAAATGGCCTCGTGCCAGCCACCACCGGCTCGGCCATCAATCGACGCCTCGAATTCAGCACTGGCTCCCAGTCCAATGACCGTTCCTCCTGAACCACAAACCTTGACCTCCAATGGGATCTGCCCATAGGTATAATCAGCAGCCTCATCAACAGCTTCATCATTGGTGTGTGCCGATACTGTGGTAGACAGGCAACAGGCCAACAGGCCCGCTGCCGCTACACACCGGGAAAGCGTGGATAATTTCATATCAATACTCCTTGATCAGACCGGAATCAGAATTCAACGCCAACGCCGAAGCTGTACACCACTTCGGTTTCAGAAGTGCCCGCAGCACCGCCCGTCACCATCAGGTGCAGATCCTGTTCGGTCTCAACCCAATGAGTGAAGCCCATGGCAACGCCACTTTCGGTATTAAAGAAGCCGGTACCCAGACCCAGACGCGTCTTGCCCGGCGCACTCGGAGAGCCTGCGGTGGCTGCATTAATCGCAACCGTACCGGCAATACCTGCAGAGACTTCATGGAAGTATTCTTCGACGACAGCATCCAGCTCATTCAGCTTGGTTTCCAACCCATCAATACGCTGGTTAGTCTGGGTGAGCACCGCATTCAGGCTGGCAATGTCCTGGGTATTGGTAGCAATGGAAGAGGTATTGCTGCTGATGTTCTGGGTATTGGAGGAGATATTGGTGCGGTTGGTCGCAACACCTGTGGTATTGGTTGCGATATTGGTCGTATTGGTTGAGATATTGGTAGTGTTAGTACTGATATTCTGGGTATTGGAGACGATATTCGTACGATTGGCCGCAACACCTGCGGTATTGGTTGCGATACTGGTCGTGTTGGTTGAGATATTCGAAGTATTGGTCGCGATATTGGACGTGTTGGTGGCAACTGCCGCATTCACGGTATTGACCTGACCTACGGTGGCCGCATCGCTGTCTGCTGTACCGTCAGCCAGATTGGTTATACGACGTTTGGTCGTGGCAGAGCCAACAGAAACCGTATTGTTTTCTGTCGCAACAGAGTCCTTGCCCAGCGCTACAGAGTTACCGGCGGTGACAGAAGCACCATTGCCCAGCACCACATTACTATCACCAGTGACAGAAGCATCGGAACCAACAACGACATTTTGCATACCCGAGGTGGTATTACGACTGCCAACAACAGTGCCATTCATGCCGGTAACGGCATTGTCAGCACCAACGATCACCGACTGGTCAGTGCCAGAACCGGTTTGCACGGTATTGTCAGAACCAACCAGCACAGCCTCAGTAGAATCGGACGTGGTACCAGTACCCAAGCGCTGTACCGCCAGGCCGGTCTCGGATGCCATATCGGTCGTGGTAATGGTGCCATCGGCAATTTTAGAAGAAGTGACAGCACTGGTTGCAATATCACTGGTCGCCACACCACCATCCTGAATGTCATCAGAGGTGATGGAATCATCTTCAACAGAAGCGCTGTTCACAGAACCGGAGGCCAGATCTTCGTTGGTGATACTGCCATTTGCAATGGCGCTGGAACCCACAACACCGTCTGCCAGCTTGGCTGCCGTCACGGCATCATCGGCCAGCTCAGCGGTATCCACACTTCCATCCTGAATTTTAGCGGCTGTGATCGCCCCATCAGCGATATCCACACCCTCGACAGAAGCATCCACAATCTTGGCACTGTTGACAGAGTCTGTGGCCAACTTGTTGACCGTCACGGCATTACTGGCAATGTCACTTTCCTTAACCTCGCCATCACCAATTTTTGCACTGGTAATTGCACTATCAGCTACCTTGTCGCCGCTGACAGCACCATCTTTCAAATCACCAAACTGGATACTGCCATCAATAATATTGGTTGAACCAACAGAATCCGGGGCCAGGTCATCTTGAATGATCGTGCCATCCTGGATTTTGGCAGTTGTAACGGAGTTATCATCGGGAGTTGCAGCCTGCACATTCAATACAGCACCAGCAGCAACTATGGACAACAGCAAACGTGACTTCTTCATTTCAAGGCTCCATCTAGAGATATTTCTACGTTTCACAACACAAGAAAGAAAACGATGCACTGACTTCCAAAAGCGTGCACCCAGGCTGTGTTAAACAAACTATCTCAATCCCCTGTCATCCCTGATATCAACAACTCCTTAACGGCGCCAAGCCAATAAAAGCCATGAAAAGTGTGGATCACAAAAAATCGTAACAATCTGTTAACCACACAAAACTTAGTAGATTAAATGGAACTTACCAACTGCAATTTATAAAAAAATCAAAAAGCAGCCCGTTTAAACCCAGAACAAGAGTTCACATAAGAATCATTGTGAGCAATTGACCAGCGATAAAGATATATCACTGGTCAAAACAGAAATATAACCCACCGGGTATATATGGATTTATAGCTGATTAAACTGCTCTTTATTGACGGCATTTTCGCTATGAGCCACCACCACAGAAACCATCGCATCCCCCGTGACATTCACTGCTGTGCGCATCATATCCAGCAAGCGATCCACACCGATAATCAAGGCAATCCCTTCGACCGGCAAACCAACCTGTTGCAGCACCATGGCCAGAGTCACCAACCCAACGCCCGGCACACCAGCGGTGCCAATGGATGCCAGCATGGCGGTCATGATCACCATCAGGTAATCCATCAGACTCATATCCAGTTGGAAGGCCTGAGCAATAAAGACGGTTGCAACCCCTTGCATGATGGCGGTGCCATCCATGTTGATGGTTGCTCCCAGAGGAACAGCGAAGGAAGCCACACGGTTATTCACGCCCAGCTTGTGTTCCACCGTTTCCAGCGTCACCGGCAAGGTCGCGGAGCTGGAGGAGGTTGAGAAGGCAAAAATTTGCACCGGACGCATTTTGGTCAGGAACACCTTCGGAGACAGACCGGTAAACAGCTTCAGGAACAGCGGGTAGACCACCGCCGCGTGTATCAGCAGCGTCAGTACCACTGCGCCCATGTACCAGAGCATTTCGTCAATGTTACCCAATCCCTGACGGGCAAACAGGCCAAACAACAGGCTGAAAACACCGATGGGAGCCAGGTTCATCACGATAGTAACCAGACTCATCATGACTTCGTTCCAGTCGCTAAAGGTATTGGCAACTCGCTTGCCGTATTCACCACTGCGGCCA
>Ga0193958_1000422_pt1 | contig 15796 bp, 13 predicted proteins | sample FB_1_MG_FD_140320 | JGI IMG/M metagenome (GOLD analysis project Ga0193958, IMG submission 140320) | Microbial mat bacterial communities from the Broadkill River, Lewes, Delaware, United States - FB_1_MG | ecosystem: Environmental > Aquatic > Freshwater > River > Microbial mats | place: USA...
AATCTGGCTCATTTCCTCAACAGGAACATAAGCAACTTCATCTAGTGTAGTGAAGCCTTCTTCATGAAGGATTGTAGCGACTTCTTCGTCAACATCCAATTGTTCAGCAAATAAACCAATAATTGCAGCTGTTTCTTGCTGGGCTTTTTGCTCAGCATCATCTTCACTCATGACGTTGAGTGTCCAGCCAGTCAATTCACTGGCTAAACGCACGTTCTGGCCGCCTTTACCAATTGCTTGGGAAAGTTTTTCTTGGTCCACACCAATATCCATACTGCGCTGGTCTTCATCAACAACAATAGAGGTAACGGTTGCAGGCTGCATTGCATTAATGGTGAAACGTGCTACATCATCATCCCAAGGAATGATATCAACGCGTTCATTACTTAGTTCATTTGTCACTGTTTGGATACGTGAACCACGCATGCCCACACAAGCACCGATAGGGTCAAGGTTAGGCACATTAGCACGTACAGCAATTTTAGCACGAGATCCAGGGTCGCGGGCAGCACCCATGATGTCGATAAGCTCTTGACCAATTTCAGGGACTTCAAGCTTTAGCAACTCAATTAGGAATTGGTTATCCGTACGACTCACAATCATCTGCGGGCCACGAGCATCTTCGCGAATTTCTTTTAGCAGACCACGCATACGGTCGCCAACACGTGCATTTTCGCGAGGAATCATCTCTTCACGAGGGATGACAGCTTCAGCATTTTCACCCATATCTAACACGATGCCACGACGATCAGTGCGTTTCACTGTTCCTAGTACGAGCTGACCAATGCGATCTCTGAAGGCTTCAACAACACGTTCACGTTCAGCTTGACGTACTCGCTGTACGATTACTTGCTTAGCAGTTTGTGCGGCAATTCGGCCAAACTCAACTGACTCAATCTGCTCTTCAATAAAGTCGCCAATTTCAGCATCAAGACCTTTATCTTTAGCATAGCTTAGCAAAATTTGACGTTCAGGAGTCTCAAATTCTGGGTCTTCATCATCAATAACTTGCCAGCGACGGAATGTATCGTACTCACCTGAGTCGCGGTCAATGGTGACGCGAACGTCCATCTCCATACCAAAGCGCTTACGGGTTGCTGTTGCAAGGGCTGTTTCTACCGCATCGAAAATAATCTCAGGATCGACATTTTTTTCGTTTGAGACGGCGTCAACAACATAAAGTATTTCTTTGCTCATGAGTCCTTCCTTAAATATACAGCGGGCATTTATTGTTATGCCATCACCAAACGAGCGCGATCCACTGCATCAAATGGGATTTCAAATGCTTCATTATCAACAGTGATGAAAACGTGTGTATCATTCACCTTATCGATTGTGCCCCGGAAGTTACGACGCCCCTCAATAGGTGTTCTAGTACGTACTTTGATCATATCACCAATATAACCTTGATACTGTTCAGGGGTGAAGAGTACGCGATCGATACCCGGTGATGAGACTTCAAGTATGTAGGCAACAGGGATGAGGTCGTCAACATCCAGTGCAGCACCAATTTGCCGGCTTACCTGAGTGCAGTTATCAATAGAAATACCGCCTTCTTTTTCAATAAAAATGCGTAGCAAGGCACTTTCGGAGTGAGGGCGATACTCATAGCCCCAAACTTGAAAGCCAAGACCATTGACGATTGAATGTATTAATTGATCGAGTTGCTCGTGCATTTTTATTACTATCCCGTGAAGCAGATAATAAAAAAGCCCCGATTATCGGGGCCTTTTTATTTTTGTGTAAGCACTAAAAAATAATTTTTAGTGCCCACAACGAATGTTTTTGAATCACTCATTGTGAGTTGGTAGCGGGGGTAGGATTCGAACCTACGACCTTCGGGTTATGAGCCCGACGAGCTGCCTGACTGCTCCACCCCGCATCCGAATGAGGTGCAGATTATAGGGGCAGCGATTAGTAGATGCAAGTCGTATTCAAGATATTTTCAGTTGGTGGCCTTTTTAGAGACTGGATAGGAATCGTTCAATGTGTTCTTGGAACGGCTTTAACTTCATTTCGCCGCTAATTCGGTAGTCTTTCTTCTCTTGCCCGTTGCGATCATAAAAGATAACGTGCGGTGGTCCAAATACCTCTAGTGTTTTTAATAACTCACTATCATCGGCAGTCATATCAGTTACATCTGCTTGTAGCACAAGTGTGTTTTCTAAAGTTGCAACTACAGTTTTATCGCTAAATACATTGTGTTCCATCTCACGACAGGGCATGCACCAGTAGGCATAAAAGTCGAGCATCACAGGAGTTTGTGTGCTTTTTGCCTTGGCTAGTGTTGCATTAAGTTCAGCAACACTTTTAATGCGCTGGAACTGCAGTCCTGAGCTGGCATTTTGGGTGTCTTGTGCTGTGTTGGTAGAGCTACCTGCGAGTAAGCCTGAGAGTGGGCTGAAGTAGCTTGTACTGCCCGCAGCTCCACCAATAACAAGTGTAGCACCGAGTAATAATGCAACGAACCCACTGCTTTTCCAGAGGCGTTTCCAGCCAGAGGATTGCTCAGTGAGTGAGTCTGTGGCACCAAGGTAAATGGCACTGCCAATTAGTAATACACCTGTTAACAGTAGTGTGAACTGTGGTGCAATCACACGATCTAGCATCCAAATTGCTAGACCCAACATCATGACACCAAAAATGTGTTTGACCGTTTCCATCCAAGCGCCAGCACGAGGGAGGATGCTTCCGGCTGATACACCAATTAGCAGTAAGGGGGCACCCATGCCCATGCCAAGCATGAATAGGGAGAGTCCGCCAAGTACCACATCTTTTGTATCTGCAATGTATGCAAGTGCCGCGATTAAAGGAGCGGTGACACAGGGGCCAACAATAAGAGCCGAGAGTATGCCCATAATACCCGCACCCACTAAACTGCCACCGCGTTGTGTATTGCTAATATTGTTGAGTTTGTTCTGAATGGCGCTAGGCATTTGTAATTCATACAAGCCAAACATAGAGAGCGATAAGAGCACAAAGAGAGAGGCAAAGGTGCTAATGACCCATGGGTTTTGTAGTGCAGCTTGTAGGTTTGCACCAGTATAGCCAGCGATCACACCTGCAACGGCATAGGTCAGTGCCATTGGAATAACATAGGCTAATGAAAGTGCAAATGCTTTACCTCTTGATAGGTTTTCACCTTGTCCTGTAATGATACCTGAGAGGATAGGAATCATTGGGAATACACAAGGTGTAAAGGTCAGCAATAAGCCGCCTAAAAAGAACACCCCAATAATGGTGAAAATGCCTTGGTTCTTAAGTACATCGCCCAGCATGCCTTGCTCGGACTGTGGTGCTTGCGTTATTGAGGCTTTTTGTATGTCTTTTGGTGTGGGTGTAAAGTTAGAAAAATCGACTGTTTCCACTTTTGTTTGGGGTGGGTAGCAGATCCCCGTCAGTTTGGAGCACCCTTGATAGACTGTTTTAACAGTCAGGCTCTTTTGATACCCAGTTACAGGTACTGTCGCTTCAAAGTCTTTTTCATAAGTGACCACATCCCCAAAATAAATATCTTTATAAGCTTTACCTTCAGGTAGTGTGGGAGCACCTAGGCTAACGGTTGAGGGTGTGTTTTCTACCGAGAAGGCTATCTTGTGTTGGTATAAATAATGTCCGGGCGTGATATTCCAGTGTGCATTTAAGGTATTTGCACTGGTTGCAATGATATCAAATTTAAATGCCTCTTCCACGGGAAGTGGGTCACTGGCTTGATTTGTAGCAATGTCTGCAATACTGGGTGCCTTGGTTTGGCTAATACCACCAATACCTAGTTCATCGGCGAGACTAAGCGTTGTACCGGTGTCAGCAGCGGTGATGCCACTAATTTGTGTTGTGTCTTGGCTGGGCAGTGTTAACGAAAGTGTTTGTTTTTGAGGAGGGTAGCAAATACCGATATCTGCACAGCCTTGTGATTTACTTAATAACTCCAAGGCCTCTGGTGGTGTAATGCTGCTATGTTCCAGAGAAATGTTGAAAGAGATGTTTCCTCGGTAAATTTGTACTTCACCAAAGGTTGGGTCTTTCTTGTTTTTACCTTGAGGTTTGTCAATGTTGGTAACATCTGAGGAATCCGACTGGCTGATAAAATCAATTTTATTGCGATATAGGTAATAACCCTCAGCAATATTCCAGGTTGCTTTGATGGTTTGACTATCAATCACTTCCGTAGATAGTTGAAACGCTTCACTTTGTCGTAGTAACGTATCCGATGCTGCAAAAACATTGCAAGATATCAGAAGCACAAGCGCTGAAACAAAAGCTTTCATAAGTATGTCGCAAGTCCGGTTAATGAGTTAGTACCACCATCATTTTCATCAGAAGATCCACCCTTGAAATGTATGGTTCTTCCATGCAATACGGGGTCACGGCTCGCTTGGATGCCAGAGAGTCCCCGTTCCGTCCTGATTGGTTTTTATCATTCGAAGAACGATTATAGAGAATGCTACTCTGGCTGGCTATAGCAGATTGTTACTATAATTAGCATCATTTGTGTATGAACTAAGATGCTAGTGATGATTATCCTAGCTAATTTTTAGGTCATCTAATGTTTTTCCCGACTCTAGCTCGGCAACAACCCAAAGTGGTTGTCTGCCGCGGCCTGCCCATGTGAGGTTAGGGTCATTTGGGCTGACATATTTTGCAGGTGCTTTTTTTGTTGCTGGTTTGGCTTTATTATTACCAACGACTTCATCTAAGCTATAACCGGCTTCTTCAGCTAGTTTTTGCATTCTAGTTCGGAGCTCTTGCTTCATTTTCTGGTCGCGCTTTTTCAACTCTAAAGGAATGTCAGTTAACATTTTTTTTAGTGTTTCACGATCGAACTGATCATAATCGATTATATCCACAATTAAATCCTAAATTTGATTATTAATAAGCTATTTACTATTAAAATATTTTTTAAGTCAAGTGATCGGCTTTATTTAGTTATGTATTTATTTGTATTTTATTTTATTTAAAATGTTTTTGGCTTAAGATTGTTTTTTTTGATTTAAAATCAACGAGTCATTGACTGTATAGCGGGACTGCGTTTCGTCGGAATGGCTTAAAAAATTGTAGTATATTTGTCCTGTTATCTGTAGTGTTGGGGTTAATAAAAATAAGAAAAATTTCCTATGAAAGTTCGAAATGTCTCTCCGGAACAAAGTAATGCGATTCCTTTAATGACATTGGTTTTGCTGGTCTTACTGAGTCTGCTGCTGGCCGGCTGGCAATTTCTTGATGTAAGAGAGGTGTCAGGCTTTCAAGTATACCTACCTATGGTGCAATCTGTTTTGTTGCTTATCGCGGTGACACTGGGTATAGCCTTTTATAAAATCAAATCAGAGTCGATGCAAAGCCAAGATATTTTAGGGCTAACACACGAAGCTTCCCGCTTATCATTTCGGAATACTGAGGCTTTGTTGGGAGCCGCTGCTGGTGGTGTTATTCGTGTAAATCGTCGTTTGGAGGCGGAGTATTTGAGCGATATGGCGGTCACTTTAACCGGTTGGAGCACGGTGGATGCGATGGGGCACCCAGTGCAAGATGTTGTGAATTTGCAAGGGGGGCGAAGTGCTGAGGCATTGAAGCAAATTATCGAAGAGCAATTTGCGAAGGCTGACAGTATGTTTGATTTACATGATGTGAAGCTGCTTACCAAAAAATCTGATTTAAAGTATGTACAAATTAAAACAGCGCCAGTGCAAAGTGCGGAAGGTGAGATTGAGTATGTAGCTTTGGTGATACAGGATGTCACTGAGAATCGTGTTGCTATGGAAGAATTATATAATCAGGCATCAAGAGATTCTATGACGGGGCTTTATAACCGTAAAAGCTTTCAAGAGTTTTTGGAAAAAGCACTTGCTGATGGTCAAGAGAGGAAAGAGGTGAATGTGCTTTGTTATATGGACCTTGACCACTTTAAGACTGTGAATGATGTCTGTGGTCATGCAGCCGGTGACGAATTACTTAAGCAGGTTGCGGACTTATTCTCAAAGCGTGTGAGAAGTACTGATCGTCTAGCACGTACTGGAGGCGATGAATTTGCAATTTTGCTAACAGGATGTGGAGTCAATCGCGCAAAAATCATTTTGGAGCGGATTCGAGAAGATATTCAAGGTTATCGTTTTTCTTGGCAGCAAAATACTTTCCAAGTAGGTGTTAGCTTAGGTGCTGTTGAGTTTGACTCATCATATCGTGTCACTGATATGGGGCGTTTGATGTTAAGTGCGGACGAGGCATGTTATACCGCTAAAAAATTGGGTCGTAACCAGCTCTATATCAAAGATAAAAATACGTCGGAAAGTGCAGTTGCTAATCCTCAGCAAGAGGGTGAGAACTGGGAGGCAATTATTAGCTCGGCACTTAAGTATGATGGTTTTGCCTTATTTGTGCAGCCGATAATGCCACTACAGTCAGATGACTCGGGTAGAGAGCGGCAGTATGAAGTGCTGTTGCGCTTACCCCATGAAGGTGAAATGCTATCCCCGGGTAGTTTTATGCCAGCAGCACAACGTTTAGGGTTGATGGGACGTTTAGATCGTTGGGTTGTTGATAAAACCATACAGAATATTGCTACAGGTAATTTCACTTCAACCACGGATGTAAAGCAGGTGTTTACAGTGAACTTATCTGCTGAAAGTGTGAATGATGATGGTTTTGCACAATATGTGAAAGCTGTGCTTGAGGATAGAAATGTACCTGCGTCCTTTTTGTGCTTTGAAATTTCTGAGCCTATTGTGTTAGCAAACTTTATGCGTGCGCAGTCGCTGTTAAATGAGTTAGTGGAGTTAGGGGCTTGTGGATCATTAGATGACTTTGGTAGTAGTATTTCTTCATTAAGCTATTTAAGGGATCTGCCGGTTAATTATTTGAAGATTGATGGCGGCTTTATTCGTAATATGAGTAAAAACCGCATTGATGCTGCCATGGTTGATGCGGTGAATAAAGTTGGGCAGGTTATGAATTTTGCCACGATTGCTGAATCTGTGGAGACGGATATTACGAAGCAGTTGTTAAAGCGTATGGGGGTGAATTATGCCCAAGGCTACCATTGTGGCAAGCCGGTTGCGTTTGAGAACGTGTATTTAGCCCAAGCAGGTTAACTTGTCCGTCATACATGCTGCTATTGGGAGAGGAGGGTCTTGCTTACTCCTTGAATTTCTGAAAAGTGGAGTTATTATCAGTTGAACAGTTAATTGATATTTTTAAGGCTTTTCGTGCGCACATTTCCTATCTTTGCATTTTTATTTCTGGTTGTCCCTATTATCGAGATTTATCTACTGATTCAAGTGGGGGCTGTGATTGGCGCATTACCTACAATTCTATTGGTTGTTGCAACCGCGGTGATTGGTGCTTATCTGTTACGTCAGCAAGGCTTATCAACACTTTCTCGCTTTCAGCAAAATATGGCCACAGGTGTGCTGCCAGCTAGAGAGATGCTAGAGGGTGTGCTGCTACTTATTGGTGGTGCTTTGCTGATGACGCCGGGCTTTTTTACGGATGCAATAGGGTTTATGTGTTTAATCCCCATGACACGACAGTTGTTCGTCGCCCAGCTTATTAAGCGGTCTGTTGGCAAGGTGGGGGGAATGACTGGGACATCAGGGGTGTCGTCAGGTGATGATGATATTATTGAGGGTGAGTTTAGTCGAAAGCCTGAGCAAAATATTGGCAGAGACTAATGTAGTAGTCCGCTAAGCAGTTGTTTCTTCAAGATTATTAAATTTCATTTTTTTGGTTTGGGAGCCTTGAACTGAAGTTTTTTCGCCCCTATTATTAGCAGTCACAAGTATAGAGTGCTAATTCACTCGATTTGTCTTAAAAGATATAACCCTTAAATTTATGGAGTGAGAAGATGAATATTCGTCCTTTGCATGATCGCGTTGTTGTTCGTCGTACAGAAGAAGAGCGTACTACAGCAAGCGGTATCATCATCCCTGATAGCGCAACAGAAAAGCCTAACCGTGGTGAAGTAATCGCTGCTGGTAATGGCAAAATCACTGACTCTGGTGACGTTCGCGCAATGGATGTAAAAGTAGGGGATCAAGTTCTGTTTGGTCAGTATGCTGGTACAACTATCAAAGTTGATGGTGAAGAGCTACTGATGATGAAGGAAGACGATATCCTTGCGGTTGTTGAAGCCTAATTATTGACCGTTGTTGATTTCAAACAACGTTTAACTAGAAAGATATTTGAGGAAAGTAGTAATGAGTGCAAAAGAAGTACGTTTTGGAGATGATGCACGTTCACGTATGGTGAATGGTGTTAATGTTCTAGCTAACGCAGTAAAAGTTACATTGGGTCCTAAGGGTCGCAATGTCGTTCTAGATAAGGCATTTGGTGCACCAACAGTAACAAAAGATGGTGTTTCTGTTGCTAAGGAAGTCGAACTAGAAGATAAGTTCGAGAACATGGGCGCACAGATGGTGAAGGAAGTATCTTCACAAACTTCTGATATCGCTGGTGATGGTACAACAACAGCAACAGTTTTGGCTCAAGCAATCGTTCGTGAAGGCATGAAGTCAGTTGCTGCGGGTATGAACCCAATGGACCTGAAGCGTGGTATTGATAAAGCAGTGACTGTTGCTGTTGAGTCTTTGAAAGCTCAGTCTAAGCCTTGTACTGATACTGCTGCAATTGCTCAGGTTGGAACAATCTCTGCAAACTCTGATGATTCTATCGGTGGCATCATTGCTGAAGCAATGGACAAAGTAGGTAAAGAAGGCGTTATCACTGTTGAAGAAGGTACTTCTCTACAGAATGAACTGGGTGTGGTTGAAGGGATGCAGTTCGATCGTGGCTACTTGTCTCCTTATTTCATCAACAACCAGCAAAGCATGGCTGCTGAGTTAGAGAATCCGTTTATCTTGTTGCATGACAAGAAGATCTCTAATATCCGTGACTTGCTGCCTACACTGGAAGCAGTTGCAAAAGCAAGCCGCCCATTGTTGATCATTGCTGAAGATATCGAAGGCGAAGCGTTGGCAACATTGGTTGTTAACAACATGCGCGGTATTGTTAAGGTGACAGCGGTTAAGGCACCTGGCTTTGGCGATCGTCGTAAGGCAATGCTAGAAGATATCGCTATCCTAACGGGTGGTAAGGTTATCTCTGAAGAAGTTGGTTTGAGCCTTGAAGCGGTAACGCTAGAAGACTTAGGTCAAGCGAAGCGTGTTGCTGTGACTAAAGATGATACAACTGTGATTGATGGTTCTGGCGATGCTACTGACATTAAAGCACGCGTTGATCAGATTCGTGCACAGGCTGAAGTGTCTACTTCAGACTACGACACTGAAAAGCTACAAGAGCGTGTTGCTAAGCTAGCTGGCGGTGTTGCAGTTATCAAAGTAGGTGCTGCGACTGAAGTTGAGATGAAAGAGAAGAAAGCTCGCGTTGAAGATGCACTGCATGCAACACGTGCTGCTGTTGAAGAAGGTGTGGTGCCAGGTGGTGGTGTAGCACTTGTTCGTGCGATTGATGCATTGTCTGAGTTGACAGGTGAGAACCATGACCAAGACATGGGTATTAACATTGCACGTCGTTCAATGGAAGAGCCTCTACGTCAAATCTGCACCAACGCAGGTGATGAAGCCTCTGTTGTACTAAATGCGGTTAAAGGTGGTGAAGGTAGCTACGGTTATAATGCACGTACATCTGAGTACGGCGATATGATTGATATGGGTATCCTTGATCCAACTAAAGTAACTCGTGCAGCATTGCAAAATGCAGCGTCTGTTGCCGGTTTGATTATTACAACTGAAGCAATGATCGCTGATATTCCTGCTCCTGAAGCACCAGCTGCTGGCATGCCTGATATGGGTGGCATGGGCGGAATGGGTGGCATGGGCGGCATGATGTAATTGCCTGCTCACCCTGAGCTTATTGGCATAATTGCGAAAGTGATTAATGTCTAAAAAGCACCGGCAGTTGCGATGATTATGCTGCCGGTGTTTTTGTTTTTAGAGTAAAAAGATGAAAATTCATCTTGCCGAGTAAGAAGAGATCCGGCACAATACGCGTCTTAATTTGGACGCCCGGATGGGAGAATAGTTTTGCCTAATATCAAATCAGCAAAGAAGCGTGTACGTTTGTCAGAAGAGCGTCGTATACACAAGAAACATTATACTACAACTATGCGCACAAAGATCAAGCGTGTAGTAAACGCCATTGAAGCAGGTGACAAAGCGGCCGCAACTGAAGCATATACTGCTGCTGTGCCAGAAATCGATGCAGGCGTTACCAAAGGACTTATTCATAAGAATAAGGCAGCTCGTCATAAGAGCCGTTTAAATTCTCGTATTCGCGCACTATAAGTTTTATCGTGTTGTGAATTCAAAAAGCCGGCTTATGCCGGTTTTTTTATGCAAGACTGATTAGTATTGCATAAGCTAGGGCTATGTGATTGTTGTTGATAAGGCTTTGGGTGGGGGGCCTAGGTCTTGGAAGTGTAAAAGTATGAGAGGGTCGTACTCCAATGATGGCTAGATTTTCTGCGCGTCTTTTAGATTGGTTAATTGCAATCTTTATTGTTTGTGGCTTGCTCTGGTTTCTAGTGACACAGCCTTTATTGTCAGTCCCTGATGCTAAAAAGTTGCCTGCAATTAATCAATCTAATCTCGAAAGCCACGTGTTTAACCTAACTCAAAGCTATGCGGCTAATGAGAGGGTAGGTAGTGAGGCACTTACAACTGATCAGTATATTTTGAATTACTTTTCACGGCTTGGGAAGCCCGTTGTACAAAGTTACTCAACAATGGGTGGGCAGCATAAAAATATACGATTGAAACTCGGCCCTAAGTCATCTGAGAGAGTAGTCATCGGCGTTCAGTATTTGCCACCGACTGACTCACAAAAACAATATTGGAATCCAAGTGGCATCGCTGTGATGCTAGAAACCGCACGTGTACTTTCACACAGCGAAATGAAGTTACCTATTTCAGTGGAGTTTGTTGCCTTTGCATCTGCGGGTATTGCAGCAAATGGTACATTGGAGATGGGGAGTTTTCATCATGCTAGGTTGCTCCATAAGGCTGGTATTGATGTCAAACTTATGATTGCGTTGCAAAGTGTGGGTGTCTATCGTGATGAGCTGGGTTCGCAGCAATATCCCTTTGCGTTTATGCGTACTTTATACCCTAGTGCAGGTAGCTTTATTGGCTTATCCAGCCGTTTGCAAGACTTCTCCGCAATGCGTTTACTAAAAAGCAGCTTTGTTAGTATTCCCTCTTTGCCTGTTGAGTCGTTTAGTGCACCAGAGAACTTCTCATTGGTGGCAGGCTCCGATCAGGCAAATTATTGGTTATATGATTACCCTGCAGTGCAAGTCAGTGACTTATTGGCGCTGCGTACTGTGGGTTGGGATGAGACAGTGCCACTGACGCTTAACTACGGGCGCATGGCTCAGGTATCGCAGGCTTTATTTGAAGCGGTACGACAGGTTAGCAAAGAGGTTGAGTCTGCTGAAACAGGGTATATTTCAGGTTTAGTGGCCAAGGTAACAACGCTTTTAAACTAAAATAGCTGGAATAAAAAAGGCAGGGAAGTAATGCTACTTATCCTGCCTTTTTTGTATCTGTCTTGGCTGTATGTGCTTAGCTTTGTAGTTTTTGAGTGATTAACTCAAAAGCTTGTTCCAGTGCTAGGTCTTCTGAAGCATCTGCTGTGCGAGATTTGTACTCAAGCTGTTGATTCTTTAGGCCACGGTCAGAGACTACAACACGATGGGGAATACCGATAAGCTCCATATCTGCAAACATAGCACCAGGTCGAATATTACGATCATCCAGCATCACTTCATAACCCGCATCAACAAGTTGCGTATAGAGCGCATCGGCCGTTGCTTTGACTTCTGCCGATTTATGGTAATTTAGGGGTGCAATAGCGATGCTAAAAGGCGCCATGGCTGTAGGCCAAATAATGCCTTTATCATCATTGTTTTGTTCAATACATGATGCGACTACACGAGACACGCCAATACCGTAACACCCCATAGTCATAACTTGGCCTTTGCCATTTTCATTGAGCACTTTGGCATCCATTGCTTCAGAGTACTTGGTGCCAAGTTGGAAAATGTGTCCAACTTCAATACCGCGGCGAATAACTATTTCACCTTCTCCATCAGGGCTTGGGTCACCTGCGATGATATTTCTAAGATCAGCAAATTCAGGCTCAGGCAAATCGCGTCCCCAGTTAACGCCTTTTAAGTGATAGCCCTCTTCATTGGCACCGCATACAAAGTCAGCCAGTGGTGCAACCGCATAATCTGCAATAATCCGTAAATCTAAATCAACTGGGCCTAAAGAACCGGGTTTGCTGCCTGTGAGTGCAATAATGGTTTCTTCTGTGGCAAAACTCAAAGGTGTTGCAATGCCTGTAATTTTTTCAGCTTTGATCTCATTAAGGGTATGATCGCCACGTACTAATAAGGCAACTGTTGCGCCTTCCTCGCCATCAACCAATAAAATCTTGACCTGCTGTGTGGCAGGAATATTCATGGCTTCTGTTAATGAATCAATCGTTTTTAGTCCCGGTGTCTCAAAGCGAGTCATTGGCTCGGTAGGGGATGGACGCTCTTGTGTACTAGGTAGGGTTGGTGCCTTTTCAATATTAGCAGCATAGTCACTGGTATTAGAGAATGCGATGTCGTCCTCACCGGAGTCTGCTAGAACATGGAACTCATGAGAGGCATTACCGCCAATAGAGCCGTTATCTGCTTCTACAGGGCGGAAGTCTAAGCCTAAGCGTGTAAAGATGCGCTGGTAGGTTTGGTACATTACATCATAAGTTTCTTGTAATGACTCAGCGGTTAGATGAAACGAGTAGGCATCTTTCATCAGGAACTCACGGGAGCGCATGACACCAAAGCGAGGTCTAATTTCATCGCGGAACTTGGTTTGGATTTGGTAGTAGTTCACAGGAAGTTGCTTATAGCTATTGATTTCACTGCGAATATAGTCAGTAATGACCTCTTCATGAGTAGGGCCATAGCAAAACTCACGATCGCCACGATCCTGAATGCGTAGTAACTCAGGGCCATACTCTTCCCAGCGGCCTGACTCTTTCCAAAGCTCTGAGGGTTGAACAGAAGGCATCAGTACCTCAACAGCTCCTGAGCGATTCATTTCTTCACGTACAATGTTTTCAACTTTTCTCAGTACTCGAAGACCTAGCGGTCCCCATGTGTAGAGTCCTGATGCTAGGCGTTTGATCATACCCGCTTTAAGCATTAGCTGGTGGCTAATGACTTCAGCATCAGCAGGTGTATCACGTAAAGTCGAGATAGGAAATTGGGAAACTCTCATAAATATCCGCAGGCTTCTGAAGTTGGTTTGGCAGCATAGTATACTGTTAAATCTGTGCTTCAGAAAGCACCGCAAATAGCGCTATACCCTTCGTTTGGGCTAACTTAGATCCCTGCGCAGTTCTTTTTTAGGCTCGATTTATCTTTTTTCAACTGCGCAGCAATTTGTTGTGAGTTGAGTGTTTTTGTATCGCCGTTTTTAACGCGCTTAATATTTTTACTGTTTTCCAGTGTGTGAATATTACTTTTTAGTTGGTTGCAGTAGGCAATACGTGCAGGAGAGCGGTCAGCTTTATAGCGATCTTCTTTGCTTTTTGCCGTGTTGTTAGAGCGCTGCTTTTCTTTGTTAGTAGTATTTGTGTTACTCATTGCTTGATAATTACTGGCAGGCTGTACTTTGCCAATATTCGCTTTGATTTTATCCTCAATATCCTCAGCTTTGGCCTGAGGGTCTTTTGGGGGGGTTGCGGAGTAATGCGTTTTGCCTTCTTTGTCAGTCCACTTGTAAATATCAGCATCGGCCAGCTGGGAGAGGCTAACCGAAATAAGAAGTAAGGGGAGGGTAAGTTTATTCACTATGACACCTTGCTTATTTTAATTATTTGCAAAATGTGAAATGGCTAATGATTTCACCACTCAATAATAACATGATGATTGTTAAAGTTAAGTCAGTGAGCGGTCAGCTTATCGGTTTTGTGATGACTAAAGAGTGCCATAAAAAAGCCCTTAACAATAAGGGCTTTGCTGTGTAGGGGCTTTATGGACTAGGCACGTCCTGTCATGAAATGAATGTAGTCTCGAAGTTTCTTCCACTCCCCTCGATCGGCGAGTCCTGCCTGATAAGGCCACGTTTCAGGTTCGTGTAGCTTGTACTCAGGGCCAGCTGCATCAATGATTTTCTTAAGGCTGTCCCTATTGGATTGGTGAAGGTCGTGGAAGGTATAAATACCTGCTTTGTTTAATAAGCCTTCAAATAGGGGGCCAATACCCTCAATGCGCTTTAAATCATCTTTTTCGGCGTTGTCAGTGGTGGCCTCTTCAACCACTTCGATACTACTGCCTGATAAGAAGGACTGATACTCTGCCAATTTGCGCCAGTTTTTTTCAACACACAGTTTTGCTTGATGAGGCCAACTGGCAGGCTCAATCTCCTTTAGTTTTGGATTACCGGTATGCTCTAAATAGCTTTTTAAAGTGCTTCGGTTAGTGCTTTGTAAATCTTTAAAGGATTTTATGCCTTTGCTATTGAGTAAACTGACTAAAGCTGGCGTCATGCCGGTGATACGGGTGAGGTCATCATCGGTACTGGGGGAGGACTGGTTTGCTTGTACAGGCAGTTCAGGATGATTAAGCGCGCCCTCGTGATCTACTAGCTCATCTAGTGGCTTGCTTGTTGATGTGCTTTTGTTGTCTCGGTTTTCTTCAGGCAGATCAAGTGCTACTGAGGGGGTGCTTAAGCGAGTGCTAGGCCGCTTCATATCAGCTTTGTCGCTGTCAGCGGGTTGAGCACTTGATGCGTTGAGCTTATCCGCTTGTACCTCTGTTACATCTGTGTCTGAGGTTGTGGATGCAGTATCAGTAAACTCAGTTGGGGTTTTATCTGCCTGCTGGCTGGCCAGTATTGCACTGCTTGTCACTGCCGTTGCTAGGTCTTCCTTGGTATTGCTTTGATCCGTCTTTTTATTAATCTCAGAGAGGTTTAAATCGGGTGTGGTTAAATCAGCGATATCTATGCGTGGTCGTGATGCAGCGTCCTTGGTTGTGCCTTTGTTAGGCAGGGTGTCATGCAGGTGATCTTTATCATCTACTTTGGTATTGATTTGCGGAATGCTTGTTTCTGGCTCATGTGATGGCTCACGCTGGCTTGTTGAAGTGGCTGTGATGTGCTCAGAGTGTGTGCCAATATCAGGCTCTTTTAACTCATGAGGCTCATCCAGTGCGCTGGTATCTTGTTTGCGTGCGAAGATTTTTTTCATCAGCCAGCAAAACAGCCATCCTAGCAAAAAAGCGGCAAGTAGCATGACCACAATTTCAAGTGTGGCAGTCATTAATGTATAGGCTTCTGGCATGATTAAACCTCCTTGTTGTGACGCTTGCGTTTACGGGAGTCCAGTACCCAACAGAATAAACACCCCAGCAAAAAGGCACCAGCCAGCATAATTAGCAACTCTAAGCTGGCATCTTTCATCTCATGTGTTTTGGTTACAGCATATTCAAACATTTTATATCCTCGGGATGGGTGGCTAGGTCCACCACCATCCATCTAATTACTTATTGCTTAATGGCCGGAATGAGCTCAACACGGCGGTTCTTATGACGGCCTTTTTCGGTGTCATTGGAGGCAATCGGCTGCGTTTCTCCCATTGAAGCAACATCAACTTGTGTCGGGTTGGCACCCAGTGTGGTCATCATGTTCTTGATTTCAATGGCGCGCTTTAACCCAAGTTCTAAGTTATCTTTAGCTTCACCAATGTTATCGGTATGTCCGGTTAGCACAACACTGTGCTTTGGACT
>Ga0193958_1000424_pt1 | contig 15735 bp, 12 predicted proteins | sample FB_1_MG_FD_140320 | JGI IMG/M metagenome (GOLD analysis project Ga0193958, IMG submission 140320) | Microbial mat bacterial communities from the Broadkill River, Lewes, Delaware, United States - FB_1_MG | ecosystem: Environmental > Aquatic > Freshwater > River > Microbial mats | place: USA...
GGTGCTTCTGCGGTGAACAGGCGGCGAAGCCGCCGCAGGCTGAGGGATGGACAGCAGTGGCCCAAAGGGCCAGACCAAAGCGCTTTAGCGCTGCAGGGCCGAGCGAACAGCGAGCTGCGATACAGCCCGACCCGCCCGAAGGGCGGGGCAGCCCCAAAAAGAACAAAGAGCGTAAAAGCATTCCTAAGATTATTTAAAAATTGCTATCTTAGGAGAGCTAAAATAGAACAACTATGAATTGGACCGACGATAAGGATGATTTTGATTGGAGTGAGGATGATTTTGAGGAAGATGAGGACTTCTCTTGGGAAGAAGACGACTTTGAAGAAGGAGAAGAGGACTTCTCTTGGGAGGAGGATGATTTTTCTCAAAATGAAGAAGAAGAGTTTGATTGGACCTTAGAAGAGGAGGAGGACAAAGAGCCTATAGAAATGGATGTTACGGCTGAGCAAGATGCGCAGTCTGCCGACCTCTTATCTAATCTTTTTGCTGGCCAAAAAGAGGCTGAAGAACCTGAAGAAGTGGCTGAAGAAATAGGCTACTTGCCCATGCCACAGGATAATAAAAAGGCGCGTTTAGATATTACCAAAAACTCTAAGGAGGACCATAGAACGCCCATGCGTTTTACAAAAAAAGAGGTAGAGGCGCAGTTAAAAAAGGACCTAAAATACTTTAAAGATCGTTGTAAGTCCAAGTTAGTCATCAAGCCCTTTTTTGTGATGGAAGCTTATCCCTATAAGAAGAAGAGTAGTGACTCTGACATTATGGAAGATAAAAATGTGGAAGAAGACTACATTTTGGTCATTGGAAGTTTACCTAAACTGCGTGGCACCGAGGAATTTAAGGGCAAGGCTTATGTCAAGGGACGACTCACCTATTTACCTGAGGGACAATATGATCAGGGGTATTTGAAGCGGCATTTAGGGCTCTTAATTGACAAGAAATATAAGCGGATCAAAAAAAGTACAATTCGAAAGTTGCTAGCCCCTATCAAGAATCAATTGCGGGGAGGCTGGCCTTTTGAGATCTACAAAGAGCTTCCGAAAAAAGAGGAATTGAGTTAATGTACGCTATAGAAAAAGCCGAGGCGATTGCCTCGGCTTTTTTATGTTGTATTATTTAATTTTTGCGCCAGGTACAGACAGGGCCATCTTCTGCCGTGTATTGAAAAGATTTGCCATCGGCAGCAAAAATAATTACATAATTGGCGTTATCAGTTCTTTCAAAGCGTTGGTTACCTCTATGAATATAGGTGTATTGGCGATCGTTTACAATTTGGGTCAATTGAATATTATTAAGTGTATCGTAAGCAAAATTGATTTGGAAACTAAAGTGGCCACAATCAGAGCTCCAGCTTCCGTTAATAAACTCAGGTTGTAGAAAGTCAATATCAAAGCTTGATAAAGGGCCAAATTGCTTATATATTTTTGCGGTCATTTCGGGTGTCTTGCCTTTTACCACAGAACTTTTTATTTCCTTATTGATAGGCGTATTGGGCCGAATTTCATAAATCGTTCCTCCTGTTTTTGTTTTGTAATTTGTTTTTTCGCCAATCATCCAAGCTCCACGATTTGCAAACAGGCCTTTTGTATTATGGATTCGGACCACAGCAACTCCCTCCTCTTCTTCTGACATAGGAAGATCTGGATCTGTTGTGGGGACTTCATAGAAAAGGCTTTCATTGTTTAGGTTTTCTAGGCGAGTACGGATAAGGTATTGATCTTTTTTCTTCTTTTTTTCTAGAATTTTATATTGATAGCTACATTGAAGTCCTTCTTGTTGAATCGACATTTCATCTGATTGCTGTGCTTGCAAATTGCCCATAAAAAGTCCTATAAGAGCTAGTAGTAAGTAATTTTTCATTGTTTAAGTGTTATTCTATTAAAAAATCAACAGGGGCTTTGCAAAGGCTAGGCCAAAGAAAAAGGCGAGCCGTATTGGCTCGCCTTTCTATAAAGACTAAAACTTAATCCTCCAACTAATCTAGTGTTGGCAGTTCTGTTGTTTCTTTTTGAATTTTGATTGCGGGACGATCTTGTTGTTGATTTTGCAACTCCTTACCTTTAGGGAGTTGAATTGTTGAAGATTGCTTCTTAACAGTATGGCTCTTAAAAATGGCTTTATCAGAAGAAGCGTTATAAAGTTCTGGGCGAATGTACTTGCCTTTATTATTTTCTTTCTTCTCTACTTCAACCTGTCCTGCTTCTGGATAGGCTTTCATATAGGCATCATTTCGTTCTGCGTATAGTGTCCAAGATACTTTTGTACCAGCTTTACCTGCTACTACAAATTTATTGTTATTCACCTCTTCCATCACATAGGGTTGTTCAGGGGTACCTATAGCAGTTAGTTGATAGCTAAAATTTGTATTGATATCATCGAAATAACTGGGCAACTCGATAGTAGCTTGACCATTAGCATCAAGCTGAGCAATTCCTCTATATAAATTTAGTACTTCATTAGATTCTATAGCAAAATGCTTTAGCATTTTATTTTCGGGATCTTCAGGATGGTCAATAGTAAAGGCTTTTGTCCCTGATGCTGTAAAATTTCCTGTGGCCGCCATATTTCCTATGCTCACGATGCCATAGTAGTTTCCTGTTCCCTGTACACCAATACCATAGCCTGCAGCTGGAGTAGAAGATCCCTCCACTCCAATATGGTCATCTAAATCAGAGCCCGTATAAGAAAAATTAGCCGCTGTGATTGTTCCAGCCAAAACATCTGATTGTTGTTGACCAACAAAAACAGGCCCTTGTCCTAAGTTAGTTGCAAAAACAGTTTCATCGGCATTTGTTGTCCCATTCGTATTAAATTCAGCGTTGCGGCCTTGTGTACCAGTATGGTTGATTAAAATACCATGACTAACTCCTCCTTGAGTAGCGGCAAAAGCAGCGCCGGCAATTGTACCTCCAGAAGAAGGGCTAGCCGTATACATATTGGCAAAAAAGCCATAAACATCACCACCAGCAGTAGCTGGCGTGCTAGAGTTTCCATTGTCTGCATCTACAATATAACCAACTCCATCTTGTACGTCTAAACTAATAGATACCCCTGTACCCCCAGCAGTAGTATGGTCACCCATAAAACCAGTTTGATCGCCACGAATAATATTGACAAAACCAATTCCATTAGTTACATCATTATAGATACCGTTTCCTGTCGTATTTTGATAAACCATTAGTCCAGTCCCTGTACCAGAATGATCCACAAGCAAACCCGGACGGGTATTCCCTGCTGGTTGAAGGAAGTAGCCCCCATAGCCAGCTCCTGCATTATTTACTAAGAAGCTTACAGCAGCAGAAGGACTAGCTGCATCCATGTCTATTTCAATGCCATTCCCCTGCCCTAACTGCAAAAATCGAGCAATAGAAGAAGTTGTTGTTGTTGATAAATTTTGAACATGTAGAGCGCGATTGGTTCCTGCATTACGCAAAAAAACAGCTGAGCTACCATTTGAGGGAACAGTATGATTTACTTCAATTGAGCTTCCAGTTGTTTCTGTCTGCAATATATCCAATTTACCACTAGGTGTAGGCTCTCCAATCCCCACATTTTGAGCCTGAAGCTGCATGCCCATCATAGCGGCACAAAGAAGAGTTAGCGTAGTTTTAATTTTCATCTAGAGTAGATTTTATTAAATGTTCTGAATGAATTTATTTAAAAACAACATTCCTAAAATGCTATCAGTGTTCAGGCGCAAGGATAAGTTGTTTTTAAATGAGTTCAATATTTCTGAGTATTAGGTAATTCTCTTAAGGCAAAGAGCAAACCAATCTTTAAGCTTCTATACATTGAAGCCTAGCAAAATAAGACCAAAAATATAAACTTGCAATAAAATTTGCTGATTTTTAGTAGTTTATAGATTCAATATAATTTGCCAAATTTCAGACTATAAAAACGAATCAAATATCAAAACTGTTGCCCTTAGCCTTATTTAAAAGAGGTTTTAACGACCTATAAAATTAAAAGTTCGCAGCTTATGTAAAGCTACGAACTTTTGTTAATCTTAATTCTACATACAGTTTCTTATCGAGCCAATAGCTCCTTAGCATTCGCCTTTGCATAAGCAGAAGGCGGATTCCCACTCAACATTTTAGCCAATTCCTCTATTCGATCTTCCTCTTTTTTCAATTCTTTTATTGCCGTTACAGTCCGGTCTTTAATTACACTTTTATGCACAAAATAGTGTTTGCGGGCCTTGGCTGCTATTTGTGGAGAATGTGTAATACTGACCACTTGATGTGCAGTCGATAACTGCTGTAAAATCTGTCCCATCTGTAAAGCCACCTCTCCCGATACTCCTGTATCAATTTCATCAAAAATCAGAGTAGGCAATGTTATCGCCCCCGCCATCATAGATTTTATACATAGTGCCAAACGAGATAACTCTCCTCCAGAAGCAATTCCTCGAATTTCTTCTAACCGTCCTCCCTTATTAGCCGAAAATAAAAATCGTAGTTGATCAATTCCCTTAGGTCCCAACTCTTTGACCTCAGAAAGATCTACCTTGAGTCGGGCATATTTCATTGATAATTGTTGCAATAGCTCCCTAAGCTGCCCCTCAAATGGTCCAATAGCCTTCTCTCGTTTAGCCGACAAAGCTTTTCCCTGCTGCCAAAGCTGTTTTTCTTTCTTCACTATACTCGTCTTGAGCTGCTCTATTTGATCCTCCAAGCCCTCAAAACCATCTAATTGTTGCTGCAGTTCTTCTTGCAAGGCTAACAACTCTTCCTCTGAGGCGACATAATGCTTTTTTTGCAAGCGAAAAAGCAAATCCAAACGCTCATTCACCTCCTCCAAACGCTCATCGTCATAATCTGTATCCTCCGCAATCCGATTCAAGCCATTACTCAATTCCTCCAACTCAAAACGCAAACCCTCCAATCGTTCCGCCAACTCTGGCAAGTCTTTCTGATAATCCGATACCGTATACAATTGATTGCTCATGACCGTCAATTGCTCACTCAAAGAAGGCTCCTCCTCCGTTAAGCCCATGACCAAGCCCGAAAGTACCCGCTTGATGTCCTCCGCATGACTCAACTGCTTTTGCTCCTGTTCCAATTCTTCCTGCTCCCCCGCATAAAGCTCCGCCTCCAAAATTTCCTTCAACTGAAAGGCTATAAACTCCTGCTCTTTTAAGGCCGAACGCTGCTTGCGCTCCAAAGCCCGCAACTGACTCTTCTCTCCCTCATATTGCCCATAAAGTAACTCATATTTAGCCAAAGCATCCAAATTACCCGCCAAAGCATCCATAATATGTAACTGGTAATCCAACTCCTGTATATCTAAGGTGTCAAACTGTTGATGCACATCCAACAAACGATCAGAAAGGGCTTTGAGCTGCTCCAATTTTACGGGACTATCATTGACAAAGGCCCGCGTTTTACCCGATGACCGAATCTCCCGCCGAATAATCGTCTGCTCCTGAAAATCTAGTTCCAATTCCGCAAACAACGCCTCAAAACGACTCGCCGATAGTTCAAACTCCGCCTCAACATAAGCCTTTTTATTCAAGTCATACAAGACCTTAGTATCAGCCCGCTTGCCCCGAATAAGGCCCAAGGCTCCCAATATAATAGACTTTCCCGCCCCTGTTTCTCCAGTTATAATGGTTAGGGCCTGATGAAAATCGAGCCGTACAAACTCGATAATCGCATAGTTTTCTATCTGTAAAGATTTTAGCATTATTGTCTGTCGCTTCTTGGGCTATGCCCTCTCTCAAAAAGAATGATCTGCATTTATAACAAAGCTAAGGCTAAAGCTTGAATCTTAAAACAGATTAGCGCAAAAAAATGCAACTTTTTGTTTTTTATTTTCCTTTCTGCGACTTTCTGTTTGCTTTGGGGCTGCCCCGCCCTTCGGGCGGGTCGGGCTGTGTCAGGGCTCGCTGCTCGCTCGGCCCATCGCTTTTTCGCTTTGCTCAAAAGCTCGGTCTGGCCTGCGGCCCCCCTTTACCATCCCTCAGCCTGCGGCCCTTCGGGCCTGCAAATCCGTAAAATACAATTACAACTTACCCAATTGCTTAATCTTTTGCTCCCAATCTTTTATCGTAGATAATAATTGCCGCCCTTCAGCCCGCCCACGCAAAAGCGATTTATTGGCCCTATACATCTTTTTCATCTGTTGCAACTCCTGCTGCAACTGCTTAACTAATTTCTTGCTTGACATAATTTATGTGATGACTTTTAAAAGTAATATACTAAATATATATAACCTTTACCTAAAGCGCAAGTTTTTACCTTATTTTTCGTAATCAAAAACGTTTTAAAGGTTGACAGGCCCAGCGCTGCGGAGTGGGTGCGGCGAAGCCGCAGACCAAGCTGCCTTTGGCAGCGAAGGGCCGAGCGACCCGACCAACGGGAGCCGACGCAGCGAAGCAAGTAATAGCGAGCCCCGCAGCATAGCGGCGGCCAAGCTAGCCTTTGGCTAGCTGGCCGCGGGCCCCAAAAAAATAATAATTAGATGATATTCTCCGCAAACCGCTGTATATTTCCAAAAAGGCAGAAAATGAAAGCAACTGAAGAAATACAGGCCCTAATGGCCCTCTTGGAAGAAGAAAAGCAAGAAGAAATTAAGCAATATCGTTATTTACTTGAGCAATTGCCCCTAAAAGAGCGCATAGAAAAAGGCGTTTGTTGGCATCCTGTTCGGCAAGAGCGCAACGGCTGGAGCTTAGGCGAGCATCCTTATGTAATGATTAGTCGGATGTATAATAAGGAGCAAGCCCACAAGTTTCGGGCAGGTACGGTGGTGGGCATTTTTCCTAGCAGCAACTTTGAGCGCAAAAAATCCATTTTTGAGTATGGCGTGATCCAATACATCAAAAAAGATGAGATGAAAATTATTCTCTATGGCAAGGAACTGCCTTCTTGGGTAATGCACGAACAGATTGGAGTACAGCTTGCCTTTGATGAGCGCTCTTATCTGGAAATGGGGAAGGCCCTAAAATTAGTAGCCGAAGCAGAAGATAATCGCTTATCAGAATTGCGAGAGATTTTGTTGGGTAAAATGCCCGCTCGTTTTCAGGACCATCGTCGCCCAGGCGATCTGGGCCAGCTGAATAACTCTCAAGCCGAAGCGGTTCAACAGATTTTAGCTGCTGAAGATGTTGCGGTAGTTCATGGTCCTCCAGGTACAGGGAAAACAACCACTCTTGTGGCTGCAATCAAGGAATTGGTAAAACGAGAAAGTCCTATTTTGGTTTGTGCCCCTTCTAATCCCGCCAGCGATTTGCTCACAGAACGCCTAGCTGATCAAGGGTTAAATGTGGTTCGGGTGGGCAATGTCTCTCGTCTGGACGAAAGCGTCCTCAAACATAGTATTGAGGGCATTTTGCAAGAGCGCGCCGAAATGAAGGAGGTCAAAAAGATGAAAAAAGAGGCTGATGAACTCTTCCGAAAAGCGGGTAAGTTTAAGCGGAAGTTTGGCCCCAACGAGCGCAATGAACGTCGAGAAACTTACCAAGAAGCAAAAAATCTGCTTCGCCACGCTCGGATGATGGAAGATTATGTGATTGAAAAGATTCTATCAGAAGCCGATGCAATTTGCTGTACTTTGGTCAGTTCCATGAATCGTTATATCGAAAACCGCCGCTTTCATACGGTCGTCATTGATGAAGCTGCTCAAGCCTTGGAGCCTGCTTGCTGGATTGCCATCGCTAAGGCCGATAAGGTCATCTTGGCTGGCGACCCTTTTCAGCTTCCCCCCACCGTAAAAAGCCGAAAAGCCGCCCAAAAGGGGCTTTCCATTACTTTATTGGAAAAGGCCGTAGAGCGTTTAGATCGTGTGCAACTGCTCAGAACGCAATATCGCATGCATGCGCAGATTATGCAGTTCTCTAATCAATATTTTTATGAGGGACAGCTGCAAGCAGCGGACTTTGTTAAGGATTGGACCCTAGCCATGCGACCTGGCGGAGATACTACCCCCCTAGAATTTATTGATACGGCAGGTTGTAGCTTTGACGAGAAAATTAACCCAGAAACACTTAGTTCTTTCAACCCCGAGGAGTATTATATATTAAGGCAGCATTTGGACCATTTACTGAGCTTTTCCGATAAAGACTTACGACCCAGCATTGCCGTTATTTCACCCTATCGAGAGCAGGTCCGTTTTATGCAAGAGCAGATGGAAAGCGATTTCGATCATTTCCCTAATGATGATATTACAGTAGACACCATTGATGCCTTTCAGGGCCAAGAGCGAGATGTCGTTTATATTAGTTTGGTCCGTTCTAATGACAAAGGCGAAATTGGCTTCCTTAAAGATACTCGCCGACTCAATGTAGCCATGACTAGAGCCCGCAAAAAGCTGGTCATCATTGGCGATAGTGCGACTTTAGGCCAGCACAAATTTTATCAATCGTTTATGGACTACTGCGAAAAGCATGGCAAATACGCCAGCGCTTGGGAGTGGATGTAAATAACAACAGACAAAACAAAACTATATATGGGATTGCAATTAGAACGCCCCTTGGTCTTCTTTGACCTAGAGACTACAGGAACTAGCATCGTAAATGATCGTATTGTGCAAATTGGTGCCATCAAACTTTATCCCGATGGTCGCACAGAAGTAAAGAACCGCTTGGTCAACCCCCAAATACCTATTCCAGAAGGCGCCTCTGCCGTGCACGGCATCTATGATAAGGATGTAGCAAACGAACCTAAGTTCCGCCAACTAGCCAAAGCTTTCTATGCTTGGCTAAAGGATAGCGACCTAGCAGGCTATAACTCTGACAACTTTGATATTCCCATGCTAGCCGAGGAATTTGCTCGTGCAGGCATTGAGTACCCCACTGCCGACACCCATTTTGTGGATGTCATCAAGCTAGAACGATACGTCAATAGCCATAAATTGGGCAACACTTATCAACGCTATACTGGCGAAGAGCTGCTTGATGCCCATGATGCCATTGCCGATATTGAGGCCACAAAAACGATCCTCGAAAAGCAATTGGAGAAACATGATGATCTGCCAATTACAGTCAAAGAATTAGAGGCCCTATTTATTGAAGACGGTAAAGAACGCGTTGATTTTGCAGGCAAAATTTACCGCCATGAAGGAGAGCTCTACTGGAACTTTGGCAAGTTGCGAGACCAGCCCATCCGAGCCGATAAAGGCTATGCCGATTGGGTTCTTAGAGGAGAGTTTTCCGAAAATACTAAGAAGTTTGTACGAGCCGTTTTTGAGGGTTAGTCCTAGCCATAGATAGAAAAAGCCCAGCGCTATGCGCTGGGCTTTTTCATGCTCCTCCCTCCCCCACTCTATTCTTTCAACTTCATATTGAGTTCTAACTCTTTCTTTCCTCGTTTAACCTTCACGCGGACGGTATCTCCAGGATCTCGGCTACCAACTTTCTCTTGCAATTCATTAACTGAGCGAACTTTTTGGTCATTGATGCCCACAATTACATCTCCTTTTTTGATGCCTGCATCCTTAGCGGCACCGCCTTCAATGAGTTCTGAAACGAAAACGCCCTGACTAACAAACAAGCCTTCCTGCTTAGCAAAATCACTATCCACATCCATAATCATTACCCCCAAATAGGCGCGGTGTACCTCTCCGTACTCCATCAAATCCCCAACTACTTTTTTCACTAGGTTGATCGGCACGGCAAATGAATAGCCCGCATAAGTTCCAGTAGGGGTAGCAATAGCGGTATTGATCCCGACTAGTTCTCCATCGGCATTAACCAAAGCACCACCACTGTTTCCAGGATTTACAGCCGCATCGGTCTGAATAAATGATTCGATGCTTGCTTTGCGATTGCCCAAAATGTTAATATTTCGACCTTTGGCCGAGACAATACCCGCCGTAACCGTAAAATTCAAGTCAAAGGGATTCCCTACAGCCAAAACCCACTCGCCAATCTTAATCTGATCGGAATTAGAGAGGGCCACACTGGGCAAATTGGGCGCTTGGATTTTGAGCACAGCCAAATCAGTAGAAGGATCGGTACCCACCAATTCGGCCTTATATTTTCGCTTATCATAAAGAGTCACTTCAATTTCTGTGGCCCCCTCAATCACATGATTATTGGTCACAATGTATCCCTGTTTACCTAAAATCACTCCCGAACCTGTTGATTGGTTATCTCGGGGACGGCCAAAAAGCTCCATATACACCTCTTCCCGGCGAGAACTAGGCTTAAAGCGACTAATAGAAGTAACGTTGACTACCGCAGGCATTACTTTTTCAGCTGCAGCAGAAAAGTCAATCGGCGCCCGAGTCCCCCCCATATTATGTGCCAATTGATTGATTTCCTCTGTGGCTTTGGGCACTTGTTCTTTGGTAGCTTGTTTAGGCGCTTGGGCTAGCGTTTCGGTCTTAATTTCTATGGCTTGGACGGATGACTTTGCAGGTAGGAGATAACCGGCTCCTAGGACCAATAGTCCGCCCGCCAAACCAGAAAATAGATGCGAAAGATTGGGCTTCATAGCAAATATTTTTTATTGAGTACTTAATTTTTTAGACGCCTTATTAAACGGCACTTTTTTTTTAGAGGTTGTTTTCTTCTCTAAGCTTAACGTCTCTTTAAAATTTTTAGGGTTTTATTTTGGGGCCCGCGGGCAAACTAGGCAAAGCCTAGTTTGCCCGCCGCTATGCTGCGGGGCTCGCTATTCGCTCGGCCCTGCGCTGCCTTCGGCAGCTTGGTCTGCGGCTAGGCCGCACCCGCTCCGCAGCGCTGGGCCAAGGATCGCTTGGGCCAAGTGGCTATCGCTGGGCAAAAAGACAGTTTTAGGAGAGCAACCCATAAAAAAAAGCAAGCCATAATTAGCTTGCTTTAAAATCTTCTATTTGCAACTGCTGCTGACAGAGTAGGAGATCCTCATCTACATTAGAGGCAATAATACAAAGTCTGTTGGGGAGACCATAGCGTTCGAGTAGGTCTTGAAACCAGGCCACTGCTTTCCGGTCTAGCGTAATGCTCGGTTCATCTAATAAGAGCAGGGGACTTTCGCTCAAAAGGGCTAGGCTCAGTTTCAGGCGTTGTTTCATTCCTGAAGAAAAAAACTGAATGGGTTTATTTTTGGCGGAATTTGGAAGGCCAGAAAGCTCAAAAAGATCTTTTGGAGAAATGCCTGGCAAGAGCGGTTTGAACTGTCGATGAAAATCAATAGCTTCCATCAGACTAAGCTCCTCAATCAGTTGCACATAAGGACCTAAATAATTACAGTATCGGAAAACCTCTTCTCTATCTATAGTTTTGCCCTCATATTGGTAAATCAATTGGCCAGCAGAGGGAGAAAGGAAGCCAGAAAGACATTGTAGTAGAGTAGATTTTCCGGCGCCGTTATGTCCACGGATTGCATAAGCGGTATTTGCCTCAAAAGTGTAATTGAGGCCTTTAAAAATCCATTCGTAGCGATAGCGCTTAGCTAAATTTTGGAGTTCAATGGAGAGCATAGGCTAGGCATTTGAGCGCAGACCTTTAACGATGCCAATTTCGGAATCTTCCACAAACTTGAGGATTTGTTCTTTTTCAGCAGAATCGGCTAAATCATGAATAATAGCCAAAGCTTCTGGGCGGGCTTGTTTCACGACAAATAGTTGGTGGTAAACCTCTTGAATACGTTCAATCGTTTCTACGCTAAAGCCTCTTCGTTTTAAGCCAATCACATTTACACCAATATAAGAAGCGGGATAGTGGGCTACACGAACAAAAGGAGGGACATCTTTATTGAGAAGAACACCACCCCCGAGCATAGCATGCTCCCCAATGCGAGTAAACTGATGCACAGCCGACATTCCACCAAGGATCACGTGGTTTTCTAGTTCTACATGCCCAGCCAAAGTACTATTATTAGCCAGAACACAATAGTCACCTACGATACAATCATGAGCAATATGCACATAAGCCATAAGCAAGCAATTGCTGCCCACCACAGTTTTCTCGTTAGCTGCCGTACCTCGATTGAGCGTACAATATTCTCGGATAATAGTATTATCGCCTACTTCTAGGGTAGAATACTCTCCTTTAAATTTAAGATCTTGTGGGGCTGCACCAATAATTGCACCTGGAAAAATCTGGCAATTCTGGCCAATTCGGCTACCAGACATAATCACGGCATTGGGACCAATTTGGGTGCCATCACCAATAACGACATCCTCTTCGATAGTAACGAAAGGACTAATTTTTACATTTTTGCCAATTTTGGCCTTGGGACTGACGGCAGCTAGCGGATGATGATTCACGATTACTTACGCTTGATAATTTGAGCTAATAATTCGGCTTCGGCTACTAGTTTATCACCAACATAGGCCTTAGCTTGCATTTCGACCAAGCCCCTTCTAATTGGGCGCATAAGGTCTAGACGGAAGATGAGCGTATCTCCGGGAACGACAGGCCGGCGGAAGCGAGCCTTATCAATTTTTAGAAAATAAGTGTCGTAAGAGAGGGGATCTTCTATAGCCTCCATGACTAAAATCCCACCAGTTTGGGCCATGGCTTCAATTTGGAGCACACCAGGCATAATGGGGTGGCCAGGAAAATGTCCAACAAAAAAAGGCTCATTAAAAGTCACGTTCTTTACTGCCACTACATGTTTGGGAGAAAGATCAATGATTTTATCAATGAGCAAAAAGGGATAGCGATGTTGCAGCTTCCCAAAGATATCTTCAATATTATATACGGCTTCCTGTGTTGGGTCATAGACAGGAATATTTTTCGTTTTGCGTTCTTTGACAGCCAGTTGACGAAGCGCCAAGGCCATTTTATTATTTACCCCATGTCCAGGTTTATGGGCCACAATTCGTCCCTGAATATCAAAGCCCAAGAGGGCCAGATCTCCCATGAGATCCAATAACTTATGACGAGCAGCTTCATTGCCAAAGCGTAGACTTTGGCCAGGCAATAAACCAATTGCTTGCACATCAATTGTTTGCTGATATTGCTGCTCTAAAGCTGTTTTTTGAGCAGCAGAGGGCAATTGCTCTACAAAAACAAGAGCAGAATCTGGCTGACCACCTTTAGCTAAACCATGTTGCAAAAGAGCAGAGAGTTCATGCAAGAAAACGAAAGTACGAGCAGGTGCAATAGCCTGCTCAAAGCTTTCTTGGCTAGGTTTGAAGCGGCTAAATTGGGCGGGTAAAACAGTAGACTGAAAATCAACGGTAACCGTAACATCTAGTTCCTCGGCTGGATAAATGCTAATTTCACTTTCGCCAAGTTGAACAGAAATAGGCTCTTTGATAATAAGACAAGCCTTTTCGGCTTCTTGTTCTTCAATTCCGCCCGCTTTAAGAGCCTCAATAAAAGGTTGAGCACTACCATCCAAGATAGGCAACTCTGCAGCATTAATTTCTACAAAAGCATTATCAATCCCCAAAGCATAAAAGGCCGCCATCAGATGCTCAACAGTAGCAACATAGGCTTTTTCCTCTCCAATAACTGTATGACGATCCGTTTTAAATACATTAGAAGCATCAGCCTTAATGACAGGAGCTCCAGGCAAATCTACACGCTGAAACTGAATACCATGTCCAGCCTCCGCTGCTGAGATTTTAAGTTCGACATCTATTCCCGAATGTAACCCCTTTCCAGTGATTGTCACTGCCTGCTTTAGGCACTGTTGTTTTCTCATGCTTTGCTAAGTTGGTAGTATCTTAAATGCCGCTCTGTTGCGGTTGCTTTTCAACCCACAAAGATACATTTATTTATTGGCCTTCCTAATTCTGTCTAAAAATCTTGAAGCCGAGTACTGATGCCAAAATGATGTACTGTTCCTGCTAAATGATAGTTGGCCAAACCATAATCAAATTGAAATTTATATAACTTAAAGCCAATTCCAGCCGAAAAGCCCGCCAAAGAACGTAGGTTTTGAATACTCATCTCTCTCTGACGCCAATGATCATAGCCCAAACGCAAACGAAGACTTGGACCCAGCAAAAATTCTAGATTGAAGTTCAAATGTCGGAAAAAATTATCTACTCCCTGCTCAAAATCGTTGTTCTCAGGTTCTTCACGGCCCAACAAGCTATTTTCTTGGACCAATGTAGGGTCGTCATAGCGAATATCCCAACGATCTAAATGATGTGCCACTATGGAAATCCGTAAAGGCAAATACTTTAGCTGCTGACTAACCCCAAATTGCATATCAAAAGGTAAGGCATAATCGGCCTGCTCTGCATGATATTTTTTGAGTTGCCCCCCTATATTCTTCAGCACCAAGCCCATACTAAAGCGCTTACTCGTATCCTGGTAAATCATTCCCAAATTAGATGACCAACCTCTTGACGAATAGGCCTCGTATCTAGAGAAAAGCCCCTTGAGATGTATGCCAAAACTCCATTTGTCTGTAGCCTGATAACTTGCTCCTAGCCCCAAGGCCAATTCAGAAGCAGAAAAACTCCCTGTAGCCTGCCCTATCTCATCATAACCATCAAACTCGCCATAACTCACATGCTCTAAGCTCCCCATTAAACTCAATTTCTTGGGCGCAAGATGATAGGCATAAGCTACAGTCCCATGTGTAATACCCGAAATATGGGCGTTCTGCTGTAAAGAAATACTGTTGTGGTTTTCTTTGTTTAAAGCTGCCGGATTGAGAAAGGATAAACTCAAATCCTTATCTCGCACAGAGGGCAAACGCCCCCCCAAGGCCGTAGCCCGAGCCGAAGGCGACAAATCTAAAAACTCATAGATATAGCGCCCGCCTTCTACCTGAGCCCGCAAGCTCGAAAAGACCAAACATAGCCCCAAAAAAACCAATACCTTATTCTTCATCTTTTGCTGTTTTTCGCTCCCAAATGGTTTCACAACTACCCACCGAACAAGATTGTTTGCGCAGTAGCTGCCCCTCGGCATCATATTGCTTAATTAGGCCATCCATATTTGGCCCTTTCAAAAAATGACCTTCTTCCTTAATTGTACCATTCTGATAATATAAGGTATAAGCACCATTTTCTACACTACCACTAAACTCAACGATTTCCTTTAAACTTCCGTTGGGATAATAGGTCTTCAATGGCCCTTCTATATCCCCATTTATATATTTCCCCTCCTGTTTGAGCTGCCCATTGCTATACCAATACTGAAAATCGCCTTCATAACGATCCGCTATGGTGTAAGCCAAACTCTCTATCTGCCCATTAGGGTAATAGGTTTTTACGGGCCCATCCAATTTCCCCTTTTTATAATGCATAATTAAAGCGACTCCCCCCGACTCATGAAAGCCTTTGTAGGTACCTTCTATTTTACCCGTTTTTTTATGCGCCCGATAACGACTAATTTTTCGCCCTGCATCATCTCGCTCTACCACCTTACGCAATTGACAACTGCCCAAGACCAAAAACAATAATAGCATCCAAGTCCATTTCATAAGCTTGTTTTCCTATAAAAGTACGCTTTATTCTTTCCGCTACAGGTTTTCCCTATTTTTTTCTTCTCAAGGCTATTTTTTTGGGGCTGCCCCGCCCTCTGGGCGGGTCGGGCTGTCTCGCAGCTCGCTGTTCGCTCGGCCCTGCGCGGCTTTCAGCCGCTAGGTCTGCCGCCTTTGGCGGCCCTGCTGCCCATCCCTCAGCCAGTCGCTGCGCTCCTCAACGGGCGCTAAACGCCCTTTCTAATCTGGACCAAAACACAAAAAGCCCAACCTCCTAAAGGTTGAGCGTTCAAGTATGGGCACAAAAAAAGCAGCTCCTAAAAAGAAGCTGCTAGATTGTGAGAATCCTGAGCAGAAGACGAGATTCGAACTCGCGACCCTAACCTTGGCAAGGTTATGCTCTACCAGCTGA
>Ga0193958_1000426_pt1 | contig 15716 bp, 12 predicted proteins | sample FB_1_MG_FD_140320 | JGI IMG/M metagenome (GOLD analysis project Ga0193958, IMG submission 140320) | Microbial mat bacterial communities from the Broadkill River, Lewes, Delaware, United States - FB_1_MG | ecosystem: Environmental > Aquatic > Freshwater > River > Microbial mats | place: USA...
CGGCCGCCCTAGCCAAAGGCTAGCCGGCCGCGGGCCCCAAAATGAAAAAAAACGCCCTACTCTAGCAAACTAGAATAAGGCGTTTTAATAAAGAGAAGGATTGCTTACAGAGGCAAAATTTCTGCAGGAATTTGATTCGTCTCAATCAAGCGTTTGGCAAAAGCCTTATGGCCATGAGGAGCAAAAATAAACAAACGACCTTGTTTGGCGCTGCTAAGGTGAGATAGCAACTTCCACTTGTTAATCACTTGTCGCTTATCAGAAGACTTGAGCGCAACCTCAAAGTAACATTTGCGGCCCATTGAAACAGCAGTGATATCGGGAGCAATAGAGTCGTTTGTAGAGCTTTGGGTAAAAGACTTGGGGTCTTCATATCCCTCTACAGCGGCTTTAATATTACTATATCCTTTCTTCTCTACCCATTCTACGGCCTTCTCGATAAATGGAATTTTTTCTTCAGCTACGGTCATGATGCTTTTGCAGTTTTGGAGGCTAATCCTCTTGTGTACGAAACTTTTAAAAATTCTTGTTGTCTATAGTTAGATAGCTATAAAAAACAAAAGCCCCTTTAAAAGGGGTCAATTTTTATTTTTTATCAGCGGTAATCTGTGCGTTTAAACTATGACAAAGATACGGAGAGTTCCCTTATTTTGGAAATTCTTAAAGCAATCAAAATAAAAAAGGTCCTTGTGGACGAGACAAGGACCTTTAACAATCATAAAACTGACGATATTTAGCTCCTATATGGACGGGAGGAGCTTTATTTGTTATTGTAAACGGCCAAAAATAAATTTTGGATGAGTACTTTTTGTAAATATTTTAAAAAAAAATGGAAAAGCCAATGAATTAACTGACTTTTCCATTTAAACAGAATTTTTTTCCGCAAATCTTAGCTAAGTTGTAACTGAACAGGGGTAAATTCTTCCAAGTGAATTTGTTCATCGGGAATACCTGCTTCACGAAGCTGTTTTCTTTGTGCCTCCATGAAGCCAGCAGGGCCACAGAGGTAGTAGTTGGCGGCCAAACCAAAGGGGGCTGCTAGGGCCTTTTCAATTTGCATGAGCCCATTTTGGTCTTCATAAAAATGAATTTGTTGCAGTTCTGTTTCTAGTGCTTGGAGTTCTTTGGCAAAAAGCTGTTCTTTGGCTGTGCGATAAGCATCCATCCAAAGAATAGGTTGATCGCTTTTGCTTTCGATTAAGGCTTGAAGCAAGCCCCAAAGTGGGCTTACCCCTACACCTGCGCCCAAAAATACGCTAGGGCGTTGACTTTGTTCTAGATGGAAATTCCCAGCGGGTACAGTCAACTCTACTTCATCTCCAGCTTGTAGCGATTGGTGTAGGGCATTACTCAAGCGCCCCATAGGGCAGCCCGGAGCCCCTTTTTGAGCTTTAACAGTAATACGATAATAATCATTATTGGGTCGAGAGTTGAGGCTGTATTGTCGTGCCTGATAAAAGCCTAGTTCCTTAAAGAATAAACGCAAAGAAACATATTGACCAGGACGATGTAAGGGAATTTGCTTTCCATCAGCTGGCGCCAAATAAAAATGATAAACATTAGGCGCAAGCTCTTCTTTCTTGAGCAATTTAAAGGTCCGCCAACTACTCCAAGCCGCTTCGGGCTCTTCGGCTGCTGCATACATTTTGGCCTCCATATCAATCAAAATATCCGCTAGCTGTTGATAGGCTCGCCCCCATGCCCCTAAAATAGGCGCATCATCAGGCAAATCGAGCAACTCTTGCAAAGCGCCCAATAAATACTTGCCCACAATAGGATATTGCTCTGGCAATACCTGCAAACTACGGTGCTTGTGCCCAATCAACTCTAAAGCAGGCAACAAAACTTCTGGATGCTCAATGTGCTTGGCATAAGCCAAAACCGATAGAGCCAAACTTTTTTGCTGCTCTCCCAATGCCTGATTGGCCAAGTTAAAGATGTTCTTGAGCTCGGGATGCGCTCCCAACATATTCTTGTAAAATAAACGAGTTAAATCTTCAGCATGCGCTTCTAAAATAGGCACAGAGGCCTGTACTAACTGGATATCTTCCTGGTTCATTATTTTCTATATTTTAAAGGATAAAAAGATGTTTTTCTCTCTTATTTAGACTGGATCAAAAAAAACCGCTAGTTGCAGCGGCCCACTTGCTTAGGTATCTAGAAAATAGTCTACTTTCAACAGATCGTCTCGAAAATCGCCGATGGTCTGATTTTCTAACATTTTAGTAATTTTAGCCCGAATAAAACCAAAATCATTATGCAAGGGACAAGGCTTTTTGGCCGAGCATTTTTTTAACCCCATAGCACAACCCTCAAATAAGCTGCGACCATCTATGGCTTCTACAACCTTGGCCAAACTGAGATTTAAAGCCGATTTTTCAATGTAAAAACCACCCCCAGGCCCCTTGGTAGAAGCTAAAATGCCTTGTTTACTAAGGTTTTGTAAAATCTTAGCCAAAAAATGTACAGGAGAATCAATTTCTTCCGCCACTTCTTTTACTCCTACTTTGCGGCCCTCTGCAGAGGCATCAGCAACATAAACTACTGCCCGCAAACCATATTCACAACTTTTAGAAAAAATGCCCATCCTTATTTTTTTGACTGCTCAAATCTAAAACCTTTTCCAATAAAAGACAAGTATATCCTTTATTTTTTTCTCTTCTTTTCGGTCTACTCTCCTAACTTCCTTATCTTAGTGGCCGTTAGGAAGTAAATAAGGAGGGACCTCCCGCCTTTGGCGGGCGGTTATTCCCTTTGGTCATCGAACTGCGGCCTAAAGGCCTTGTTGTCGTTTCGCAGCTCGCTGCTGTTTTGGGGCCTCCCGCCTTTGGCGGGCGCTACGTTTCGCAGCTCGCTGTTCGCTCGGCCCTGCGGCGCCAAGGCGCCTTGGTCTGCGGCTTTGCCGCCCTGCTGCACATCGCTAGGCCAATTGCTTCTTTCTTTCCCCATTTTCCTGTATTGGAATTCAACAAATTAAGCCATTCCATATTTATGAGTACAATAAGAATCCTTTGGGCCGATGATGAGCAAAAATTGCTCAAGCCTCAAATTATGTTTTTAGAAAAAAAGGGCTACGAGGTTGTGCCCGTTACCAATGGCCATGATGCCATTGAAGAGATTTCTGAAAATATGGGCCATTTTGATATCGTCTTTTTAGATGAGAGTATGCCAGGTCTTACGGGCTTAGAAACGCTAGATCGCATTAAAGAATTGGCACCTCATCTGCCCGTAGTCATGATTACCAAAAATGAGGCAGAAGACGTGATGGAACAGGCTATTGGGTCCAAAATTAGCGATTATCTGCTCAAACCAGTGAACCCCCTACAAGTGCTGTCTACATTACGCAAATTGGTAGATGGCGATCGCCTAGTCCAAGAAGAAACCCGCATGAAATACCAACAGGAATTTCGTAATATCCTGATGGCTATAAATAATAGTATGGATGCCCATGAATGGGCCGAGGTTTATAAGAAAATAATTTATTGGGAGCTCAAACTAGATGCCTCTAAAACGGCTAGTATGGCCGATATCTTGGCTACTCAAAAAGATTCGGCCAATGCCGAGTTTTCCAAGTTTATCGCTCGCAATTACGTAGATTGGCTCAACAATGAGCAAAATCCTCCGGTCATGTCGCATGACTTGCTCCGCTCTATGGTTTTTCCAGATGTGGACCGCAGCCGCCCTACGGTTTTCCTGCTGCTCGATAATCTCCGCTTTGATCAATGGAAAATGATTGAACCCATTATTTCTCGCTACTTCAAGGTAGAAGAAGAGGATTATTTTTACAGCATTTTACCAACTACAACTCAATATAGTCGCAATGCTATTTTTAGCGGAATGATGCCAGGCGAAATTGCCAAGCGTCATCCGGATCTTTGGCTAAATGATAATGAAAAAGGCGGCAAAAATCTACATGAAGTAGAGCTTCTAGGCCATCAAATTCAGCGGGTATTCCGCAAGCCAATTCAATATGGTTACTATAAGGTGACCAATATGGATGGCGGCAAGCATTTAGTGGATAACATCCACAACTATATTCAAAATAACGACCTCTTCTGCATTGTCTATAACTTTATCGATATGCTATCGCATGCACGAACCGAGATGGACATTCTCAAAGAATTGGCCGCAGATGAAAAAGCTTATCGCTCGCTAACAGTTTCTTGGTTTGAGCATTCTCCATTATGGGAGGCCCTCAAATCTATTGCGCAACAAGATGTGCAGCTCTTTATTGCTACAGATCACGGAAGTATTCGGGTGCATCAACCTTCTAAGGTGGTAGGCGATCGAGAAACCACTACAAATCTGCGCTATAAGGTGGGGCGCAATTTACAGTACGACCGCAAAGATGTCTTTGATATCCGTCGACCCGAAGATGGCAAATTGCCTCGCCCTAATGTGAGCTCTACCTTTATTTTTGCCAAAAACGACCGTTTTTTCTTGTACCCCAATAATTATAACCACTACAATAATTATTATAATAATACTTTTCAACATGGGGGAATTTCTTTGGAGGAAATCATTTGTCCCATCATTAAATTGCGTTCAAAATAAGGGATAATGGCCAAAAAGAAATATTATGTTGTTTGGGAAGGCCATGAGACAGGAATCTTTAATTCTTGGGCCGATTGTGAGGCGCAAATTAAAGGCTATCCGCAAGCAAAATATAAAAGTTATACAAGTTTGAGTGCTGCCCAGGAAGCCTTAGCTGGAAACTATTGGGCGGCTGTAGGCAGCGGAAAAAAGAAGAGCAGCAAACCTTCTGCAGAGATCGAAAAGGAGGTCGTTTGGCATAGCCTTTCTGTAGATGCGGCCTGTAGTGGCAATCCTGGCGTAATGGAATACCAAGGAGTGGATACACAAACGGGCCGTCGTATTTTCCATCAGAAGTTTGCTTTGGGCACTAACAACATTGGGGAGTTTTTGGCCCTAGTGCATGGCTTGGCCTATTTGCAAAAAGAGGAGTTGAGTAATTTGCCGATTTATACCGATTCTCGAACAGCAATGAGCTGGTTGCGGAACAAAAAAGTGAAAACGAATTTGGTCCAAAATGCCAGAACCAAACAACTTTTTGTACTCATTCAGCGGGCTGAAAATTGGCTAAAAAACAACAGTTATAAAAACCCCATTTTGAAATGGGATACTGAAAACTGGGGGGAAATCCCTGCCGATTTTGGTCGAAAATAAAGCGGTTGGTCCAGAAGGGCGCGAAGCGCCCGCAGGCCTAGCGATGTGCAGCAGTGGCCGTCAGGCCAGACCCAGGCAGCTTTGCTGCCGCAGGGCCGAGCGAATAGCGAGCTGCGAAACGTAGCGCCGACGAGCGTAGCGAGACGGAGGCCCCAAAATAGCAGCGAGCTGCGTAACGACAACAAGAACTTTAGTTCGCAGTTCGATGACCGAAGGGAGTAACCGCCGACGAGCGTAGCGAGACGGAGGTCCCAAAACAGATATTTAGAAAAAAAACATTCATGCAAAACAGAACATCATTAGCATGGCTCAGCTGGAGTTTGAGCCTTTTATTTTTATTGTCTACGGCTTGCAAAACAGCCGAAAAAGTACAAACAGACGCTAGTCAACGTCTAGAAAACTCCTTGCTTTGGGAAATTAAGGGCAAGGGCATCAAAACCTCTTATCTGTTTGGGACCATACACATGATTGGTGAAAAAGATTATAGCTTTAGCGAAAAGGCAGAGGCTGCTTTGGACAAAAGTAAGCGCTTAGTTTTGGAAATTGATATGTCGAATATGATGCAAATGGGCATGCAAATGCTGAGTTTGGCGCCCATGCAAGATGGCAAAAAGCTAGAAGACTTGCTGCCAGCAGAGGACTATGAACTGATCAAAACCTATTTTACGGAAGAGGCGACGAATCCAGAGCTTAAGATGATGCCTTTTTCGATGATTGAAGGTTGGAAACCGATGTTGTTGCAATCATTTCTGTATCAAGATATGATTGAGGGCGAGACCAAAGCCTATGAAGTAGAATTGATGGCTATGGCCAAAAAGCGCAACATGAGTTTTGGGGGACTAGAGACCGTTGCGGACCAAATGAATGTCTTTGAAAAGATTCCGTATAAGGACCAAGCTCAGGCTTTGTTGGAAGGTGTAAAAGGCTTGAAAAATGGCGATCAGTCAGGAAAAACAGAATTTGCCCAATTGGTGGAGCTTTACAAAAAGGCCGATGTAGATGGTTTGATTGAGAGCAGTAGTGAGCAAATGGAAGAGATGGAAAACTCTGAAGAAGAGCTATTGATTAAACGCAACAACAACTGGATTCCGCTCATCAAAGAGTTTTCTAAAAAAGAGGCTTGTTTTTATGCGGTGGGAGCGGCCCATTTGGGTGGCCCGCATGGCGTAATTCGGTTATTACGTAAAGAGGGCTATCAACTTACGCCCATTGATATCAAAAACTAAGCGATGAGAATCATCAAACCCCCTTACCCCTTTGAAAAAGCGCCCCAAGAAAAACTGCTTTTTTTGGCTGGGAGCATAGATATGGGCAAGGCCCAAGATTGGCAATCTTGGGTGGGCTATCAACTGCTAAAAGAAGATGTACTCATCTTGAATCCCCGTAGAGATGGTTGGGATAATAGTTGGGAACAAAGTATTGATCATCCGGAATTTAAGGCGCAGGTAGATTGGGAGCTCAAGGGCTTAGAAGAGGCCGATTTTCGACTTTTTCACTTTGAACCGCATACGCAATCACCAATTACCTTGATGGAATTGGGCCTATTTGGGGCAAAAAAGGGCAGCATTGTTCATTGTCCCAAAGACTTTTGGCGAAAAGGCAATGTAGATATTGTTTGCCAGCGTTATGGGATTCCTCAAGTAGATAGTTTAGAGGCAGCACTCGAACAAATTCGGAATTGGATGTAGTTCTTAAAGGGAGGTTAAGCCTCCCTTTGGCCTTTTTTTAGCTTGCTAAAAGTCGTACTTTCTAAAAAACAATTGCTTATGCGTATTAGCATTTTTATTCTTTGCTTTTGGCTAACTGCCCTTGGCCTTCGGGCGCAAGGCTATATCCTACTCCCCATGGATGAAGCCCAAAGCAATCATTTAAAAGCCTATGGCATTACCTATAAAGTCTTAGAACTGAAACAGGAAGCTTGGTGGCTACTCAATTATCGGGGGGGGAGTTTTGCTTTTCCCTACTCTGATGTCTTCAAAAAGGAGTGTATTACTCGTGGGGTACGCTTTGAGGTTTTAGCCGAAGCTAAATTTAATAATATCCTTAATCAAATTGCCGACCCAGAGGCAAATATGGAGGCCATGAAGTTAGAGGTGCCCCCAAAAATTGCTGTTTATAGCCCTACTGTAAACGCCCGAGGAAAAGAAATTCAGCCTTGGGATGATGCCGTGACTTTGGTCCTTACTTATGCCGAAATTCCCTACGATTTGGTCTATGATGATGAAGTGCTCAATATGAAATTGCCCGAATATGATTGGCTGCACCTCCACCATGAGGATTTTACAGGCCAATACGGAAAGTTTTATGCTAGCTATAATAACCAACAGTGGTACAGGGAGTATGTCCGAAATATGGAAAATCTGGCCGAAAAACATGGTTTCAATAAGGTGTCGAAACTCAAACTGGCTGTGGTGAAACGCATCCAAGAATTTGTGGCCGGAGGTGGTTTTATGTTTGCCATGTGCTCGGCTACCGATACCTATGATATCGCTTTAGCCGCCGAGGGTATCGATATTTGCGATCATATGTATGATGGAGACCCCGCCGACCCACAGGCCCAAGCTAAACTCGATTTTAGCAAAACTTTCGCCTTTAAGGATTTTCAATTGGTCCGAGACCCCTATAAATACGAGTATTCTACCATTGATGCCTCGCCCATGACGGCCCCCGCCCGTCGAGTGCAAGACAAACAAGATTATTTTAATCTTTTTGAGTTTTCAGCCAAATGGGACCCCGTGCCGAGTATGTTGACGCAATGCCACAACCGCACCGTGAAGGGCTTTATGGGCCAAACAACGGCCTTTAGAAAAACACAACTGAAGTCAAATGTCTTGGTCCTAGGCGAAAATAAGGCGGCCAATGAGGCCCGCTATATTCATGGCACTTTCCAAAAAGGCTTTTTTAGCTTTTATGGTGGCCATGATCCCGAGGATTACCGCCATTTTGTGCACGATCCAGCCACAGATCTTAATCTGCATCCCAATTCAGAGGGGTACCGCTTGATTCTAAATAATGTGCTTTTTCCCGCCGCCAAAAAGAAAAAACGCAAAACCTAATGCACTTAAAAAATAGTCTGCTTTTGCGGGCTATTTTTTTTGGGGCCTCCTGCCTGCGGCAGGCGCTACGTTTCGCAGCTCGCAGGTCTGCTCGGCCCTTCGCCAGCTTTGCTGGCTCGGTCTGGCCCTGCGGGCCACTGCTGCACATCGCTAGGCCAAATGAGCCTACCTGGCTTTAATTTTTTGTTTCTCGATAAACTCTCCTCCTCCTATTCAACAACAAAAATTGTCTTTGAATAGCTATCTTTGCCGCAAACCATTCTAAGCCCAACTTGCATCTATTGAGGGAAATGGTCCTTGGCCGATATCTTCAACAAGCTCTAAAACAGACAGCCTTTAACTATGCGTATATTTTACTTTCTTAGTCTTCTTGTTCTTCCTCTGTTCTTTTTGAGTTCCTGCTCGCAGGACCAACTCAAACGTTTGGAGGTAACTCCTACTGCTTATGGTAGTGTGGACCAAATGTACTTTGTTTGTGATGAATACCTTTGGGATAAATCGCCCATTGGAGATAGCGTTCGTCAATATTTTGAAGCGCTTTATCCTATTACACCACAGCCAGAGCCTATTTTGGATCTTCGACATGTGGAGAGCCGAGAGTTTAATAAGGTGCTAAAAACGCATCGCTCTATTGTTATTTTAGTAGACCTTTCAGAGGAAGATGAGGCAGGAACGGCGCTGGTTCGTCAGGCCTTGGGCGATAAAAAGGTCCAGAAAGCATTTAGTGATCCAACTTACCGTATTGCTGTACAGCGCGACCGTTGGGCGAAGGATCAAACGGTCATTTTTTGGTTTGCTCCTGACCGCCAAAGCTTATTTGAAACCGTTTGTCGAGATTATCAAAAGGTTATCAATATTATCAATGAAAAAGATACTGAAAAACTGGTCAAACAGGTTTATTTCTCAGGTCAATCTGAAGAAATAGAAGCTGATATTACGAAAGGGTTGGACCTCAGCCTTAGTGTGCCTAAAGGCTATAAAATTGCTCATCAGGATTCTGTGGCCTGCTGGTTGCGCAGAGAAACTAATAAGGTAAGTAGTAATATTTTTATTTATAGCATTGAGAATCCAGTGGCAAATACCCTAAGTCCAGATAGCTTGAAAGCAATACGAAACCGATTGACTAAGGATTATTTCTCAAGTTGGCAAGAAGGTTCTTATATGCAAATTGATGATGTGAATTTGCCCACTTATTACGAAAAGATTGATTTCGGACAAAGACAGGCTTTGCAAGCTCGTGGTATCTGGTTTATGGCCAATGATTTTATGGGGGGGCCTTTTGTGACTTACCTCATTCCTGATCCAGATAAAAATCGAATCATTTTATTAGATGGTTTTATTCATGCCCCAGGCCAGAAGAAACGGCCCGAAATGCGCAAACTGGATGTAATATTTTCCACCTTTGCCCTAAAAACTAAAGAATAAATCTAAAGGCCCCAAAAACTCAAGTTTTTGGGGCCTTTCTGCGTCTAGCAGGCCCAATAGGGCCGCAGGCAATAGCCAGATTTAAACGCACTCACTTTTATAGTTTGCAGCAATTTCCCGCTAGTCGGTCCTGTTTTTCTCGACCATAGCAAGGCTATGGCCTTAAAAAATAGCTAGCCTAGCAGAAAATTTATAGCAAACAATGGCCAAAGCAGCGCGATTAAATCTGGCTGAGGGATGGAGAGGGTGGCCGAAGGCCAGACCGAGCCAGCTTGCTGGCGATGGGCCGAGCAGACCTGCGAGCCCGGGACAGCCCGACCCGCCCAAAGGGCGGGGCAGCCCCAAAATAGACGTCTAATCTTCTACTTCGCCCAGCATTTTTTTAATTTCTAATAACTTGAGCATAGACTCAATAGGCGTCATGCGGTTGAGGTCTAGGGCCTCCACATAATCCCGCATTTTCTCGAAGCGGGGATCGGGAGCGGCATCAAAAATATTGAGTTGCATAGGTTGCACATTTTGGACCGCCTTGAGTTTGTCGCCTAGACTTTCGGCTTTCTCCTCTTGGGCCGAACGTTGTTCTTCAAGTTGGGCCAAAATTTCGCTAGCGCGCAAAATAAGTTGAGGGGGCATACCCGCCATTTTAGCTACATGGATCCCAAAGCTGTGTTCGGAGCCGCCCGCCTTGAGTTTTCGCAAGAAGATGACCTTTTTTCCAAGTTCTTTGGTGGCCACATGAAAGTTTTTGATTCGATCAAACTGATGGGCCAATTCATTGAGCTCATGATAGTGAGTGGCAAAAAGTGTTTTGGGCCGAGCGTTGGGGTTATTGTGCAGATATTCGGCAATGGCCCAAGCAATAGAGATGCCATCATAGGTACTGGTTCCCCGCCCAATTTCATCCAATAAAATAAGGCTACGGCTTGAGATATTGTTGAGAATGCTGGCCGTTTCGTTCATTTCTACCATAAAGGTCGACTCGCCCGAAGAGATATTATCTGAAGCGCCTACCCGCGTAAAAATGCGATCAATCATGCCCAATTTAGCGCTATCGGCAGGGACAAAAGCGCCCATTTGGGCCATAAGCGAAATCAAGGCTGTTTGTCGCAAAAGAGCTGATTTTCCAGACATATTTGGTCCAGTAATCATCAAAATTTGTTGTCGCTCATTGTCTAAAAAGATATCATTGGGTACATAAAGCTCTCCAGCCTTGAGTTGTTGTTCAATTACGGGATGGCGGCCCGCCTTAATCTCAATGTCGAGACCCTCATGCATTTTAGGACGGCAGTAATGCTGCTCCAAGGCCAAAAGATGATAGCTATGCAGGCAATCCAATTGGGCCACTAGTTGGGCGTTGGTTTGTACTGGACGGATATAATCATTGAGAAAAAAGACTAGTTCCCCAAAAAGCTTTTGCTCTAAAGCAATGATTTTTTCTTCTGCAGAAAGGATCTTTCCCTCTAGTTGTTTAAGCTCTTCACTAATATAGCGCTCAGAATTGGTTAGGGTTTGTTTGCGCACCCAATGATCGGGAATAAGATCTTTGTCTTTATAGCGATTGGTTACCTCTAGGTAGTAGCCAAAAACATTATTAAAGCCAATTTTGAGCTTATCAATGCCTGTTTCTTTGGCCTCCTTGACTCTAATACGTTCAAGGTGCTCTCGGCTATTCGCTATCAGATCGCGCAATTCATCAAGCTCCTCTGATACACCAGACCCAATGAAGCCTCCCTTATCCGTTTTAACCGCAGGCTCTTCCTTTAGCCAATTGTCTACTCTCTGGCAGAGCAAGGGGCAAAGCTGCATACGCTCGGCAATAGATTGTAGTTGGGGCTGTTTTTCTTGAGCCAAAACTTCTTTAATCGGAGCCAAAGCGAGAATAGATCGTTGCAATTGGCGCACTTCTCTAGGGTTGATTTTGCCTAGTGGAATTTTGGCTACTAAGCGCTCCAAATCGCCTAGTTGTTGTAATTGCTCCGCAATAACTAGGGCTAAATTAGGCTGATCGATAAAGGCTTGGACTACCTCATGACGACTTTGCACGGCCTTGATATCTTTACGAGGCATTAGTACCCATTTGCGGAGCAAACGGCTGCCCATAGGCGAAATGGTCTTGTCCATGACATCCAACAAACTCACGCCAGAGCTGTAGGCGCTGCCCACCAGCTCTAGGTTGCGAATAGTAAAACTATCCATCCAAACATAACGGTCGGTAGGAATCCGAGCAATTTGTACAATATGTTTGAGGTTTTTATTCTCGGTGGTTTGTACATAATGTAGAATGGCTCCTGCGGCAATTTGGGCCATTTCCAATTGCTCAATGCCAAAGCCTTTTAAGGAGCTCACTTCAAACTGCTCCAGCAGTTTTTCACGGCTATAATCGGGCATAAAGACCCAATCTTCAATACCATAGGTATAGTAGCGTTCGCCAAAACGTTCGACTAATTCTTTCTTTTGATTTTTGGCATAAATGATCTCGGCGGGCTGAAAATTTTGCAGCAATTTATCGATGCTAGCCGTATTGCCTTCGACCACCAAAAACTCGGCAGTAGAAATATCGAGTAGGGCCAAACCGAGCTGATCTTTGCGCCCAATATGCAGGGCGGCTAAAAAGTTGTTGCTCTTATGGTCCAGAATATTGTCATTGGTGGTAATGCCTGGCGTAACCAGCTCGACCACCCCTCTTTTTACAATTTTCTTTTGCTTAGAGGGCTTTTCTAGTTGGTCGCAAACGGCCACCCGATAACCTGCCCTCACCAATTTGGGCAAGTAGGTGTCTAAAGAATGATGCGGAAAACCCGCCAGCTCAATCTTAGAAGAGCCATTGTTTCGAGCAGTTAGCGTGATGCCCAAGACCTTGGAGGCCAGCACGGCATCACTCCCAAAGGTTTCATAAAAATCGCCTACTCGAAAGAGCAGGACGGCATCGGCATATTTTTGCTTAAAATCATTGTATTGCGCCATTAAAGGCGTCACTTTGGTCTTTTTCTTAGACTTGGCCAATTTCATTCGGCTTTAAGAGGTCATGATAATAAATAGGCCCTTTCAAAAAAGGTCCTTTTTGAAAGGCGGGGAATATTCCTCCGTCAAAAATCGCCTTTTTTGAAGGGAGGGGGCTGTTCCTCCGTCAAAAATCGTCCTTTTTGAAGGAAGGGGGCTGAAAATAAGGTTTAAATCTTAGTGAGTAGGCTAAAAAGTCGGGGGTTAATATAAATATGGCTATTGGCATAGGCTCTTTTTTCAAGGAAGCCTAGCTCAAATAGTTGCTCTAAGTACCTACGAGCAGTAGATTCACTTTTACCAATGGCTAATTGTAAGTGCTCCACCCTAGTATAAACATGCTTAAATAAATGCTCTAATAGATCTTTGCTATATATTCTAGGTAGCCTGTCCTGAATTTGATCTTTATAGTCTTTCATCAGCCTTAATATGGCTTGAATATTTTGAATTGTACTCCTAGCGGTTTGAATCACCCCTTCTAAGATATAAAGCACCCAAGACGTCCAGTCGCCATGATCCCGAACAGCTTGTATGCGTTCATAGTAGGCCGCTTTTGTGGCAATAATATATTTACTAAGGTAGAGAATAGGGTAATCTAGAAGTTTTTGGGTGCAGAGGTATAAAATGTTAATAATTCGCCCAGTTCTTCCATTGCCATCATAGAAAGGGTGAATACTTTCAAACTGAAAGTGAATCACGGCCATTTTTATTAGGGGGTCTAAATGATCCATTTCGGGCTCATTGATATAGGCCTCTAAGTTAGCCATCAGGTCCTTTATCTCTTTTGCATCTTGAGGGGGCATGTAGATTAAATTGCCGTAAGCATCTCTTAAGCTAGTCCCCGCCTGTGTCCGAAAACCTGCATTATTGGCTTCTAGTTCTTCCTGAATTTGTAGGATATGGCGGTTGAGCAATAAGCCCTGCTCTTGTATTAAAGCAAAACCCGTTTTTAGGGCCGAAGCATAATTTAATACCTCCTTAGTGCTCAAACTAGCTACTTCTTGTGTAGAACGAGCCGAGTAAAGTGCATCATGAGTGGTAACAATATTCTCTACGGCAGAGCTTTCTTTGGCCTCTGTTAAAATCAAGCTATCTACCAAAATGCTAGCATTGGGTAGTGTTCCAGTTACTCCCTTTAGTTCCGCTAACACACGGTTGGCCTCAATGGCTTTTTTCAATAAAGGAATGGTCTCTAGCTCTTCTCTAGGAGGTAATTTTAATACTTGATAGCTCATCTCTTGCTCTTTTTTTGATTTTTTTGGGGCCTCCTGCCTGCGGCAGGCGCTACGTTTCAGGGCTCGCAGGTCTGCTCGGCCCTTCGCTTTTTTCGCTTTGCTCAAAAAGCTCGGTCTGGCCTTCGGCCACCCTTGCACATCGCTAGGCCAGATAGCTAGAACTGTTTACGGTACCAAAAGCTATCTTTAGCTATGGGCGAGGCGCCCAATATTCTAAACTGATAATGGGCCAGTAACCGCTTGGAGGCTTCATTTCCTCGATGCGTATGGGCATGAACATAGCGTAGCCCTAATTTATCTTTAGCATACAGCAGGACCAGCTTTAGCGCTTCTTTCATTAGCCCTTGACGCTGTACATTGGGATGCAACTCATAGCCTACTTCAGCTTCTTTTCGATCATCCGAAAAGTTGAATAGGGAAATAACACCTAGCATTCTAGGGTGGCCAGGCAAACAAATGGCCCAACCAATACTTTGGCCCTTGTCAATTTGCTCTTGGAGCATTTCTATATGGGCTAGGCTTTCGGCCTCAGATTGATGCAGGGGCCGATCAATGTAGCGCATCTGTTCAGCATCTGAGCGCAACTGAAACAGCGCTCTAGCATCTTCTTCCTCTAGATAACGCAAAAGCAATCGGTCGTTTTGGAGCATCGGAAAAGGCTTAAAATAACTCATGGGCTAGCTGTTTTAGTGGAGCCAAGAGGGGCATTACTGCAATTTGGCCACAGTTGAAATGGGCTTTTGGGCAGGCCGTGTAGCCATGCGAGCCACAAGGCCAACAGGCTGGGGCCGGTTGCTGATGAATAATAAATTGCGTTTTGGACAAAGGACCAAAACCATAGCTGGGCGAGGTAGAGCAAAAAACGGCAGCTACGGCTGCATCTATGGCTGAGCAAATGTGCAGCGGAGCAGAATCTAATACATAATTGAGTCTTGCGCCTTTCATGAGGGCCACATCTTGCAAAAAGCTGTGCTGCCCCGCTAAATTGTGCAAATTGGGGCGGTTGGCCAATTGGACCAAAGCCTGAGCGTGTTCTCGGTCTGCTGGTCCCCCCAAAATATAAACATAGAGTGATTTGGGCAATTGCTGAATCAATTTGGCCCAAATGGCCAAGGGCAAGCGTTTGGTTTCCCACAAAGAGGCTGGTGAAATTGTAATATAAGGCTTTTGGCCATAATTTTCTGCTACAAAACCCCAATCTTCTGTAGTGGGGTAGAGCTTGGGCATTGCTGCTTCCTTGTCTGTAAAAGCGGCAATTAAACGTTGGTTTCTATGGACCTCCTGTTCGGCCCAAATATGCTCTTCTGCTTGGCTAAAGGCCCAAGAAAAAGGATTTTTCTTAAAGCCCACCACTTTTTTCCCTTTAGAGAGGCTAGCTAAGAGGCCAGCAGTAAAATGTCGGTGGCAATTGACGACCAAATCGTAGTTTTGTGGCCGAATATGGGCCAAAAGCTGCCGAATAGAGCGCCATTTATTGCTGCGATCTAGTTCCAACAATTGATGAATATGTGGATGTCCTTTGAGTATGCGGCCTTGGCCCTTGCGGATCAAAAGATCAATTTGGGCTAAAGGGTAATAAGCTTTAAGCTTTTCAATTAGGGCAGTGGCCAGAATAAGGTCGCCTAAAAAGGCGGGTTGAATAATGAGTATTTTGTCCATAATCGTATTGTGGTCCAGTAAGGCGCTTAGCGCCTTAATTTGACGACCGAAGGGAGGCAAATGGCCTAGCGATGTGCAGCAGTGGCCGTTAGGCCAGACCCAGGCGCTATAAGCGCCGCAGGGCCGAGCAGACCTGCGAGCTGCGGAACGTAGC
>Ga0193958_1000427_pt1 | contig 15705 bp, 9 predicted proteins | sample FB_1_MG_FD_140320 | JGI IMG/M metagenome (GOLD analysis project Ga0193958, IMG submission 140320) | Microbial mat bacterial communities from the Broadkill River, Lewes, Delaware, United States - FB_1_MG | ecosystem: Environmental > Aquatic > Freshwater > River > Microbial mats | place: USA...
AGCCCGACCCGAGCGTAGCGAGGGGCAGCCCCAAATACATATTCTTCCCCCAAAAAAGAAAGCGACATGAGTCAAAAGCCCAAAAAGAAAAAAAGTCTTGCTTGGCGAGTTTTATCGACCCTCTTCTTCTGGTCTCTAATGTTTACGATGGTGGCCGTTATTGCCTTGATTGTTATGGCTGCCTTTTATGAGGCCAAAATTGGGGGATTGGTGGTACAAGAGCTGCGAAAAAGTTTGAAAACAGAGCTCAAAGTAGAGCGGGCCGAGCTCTCTTTAATTTGGGACTTCCCCAAGGCTTCTGTTAGTCTAAAAAACCTAGCCTTGCGCGATAATAGTGGTGATAGTAGTCGCTATTTGTTGCAGGCCGAGGATCTCTCCTTAAAATGTAGTATTTGGGGATTGCTATCGGGCCATTATCAGTTTAATGCCATTAGTATTTCTAATGCGGCCATTGATGTGCGGCAATACAAGGATGGGCAAACGAATTACGACATCTTCATTACGGAAGAAGAGGCCGAGGAAACGGGGCAGAGTAGCGACCTCAATCTCTCGATTAAGGATGCCAACTTTAAAAATGTTAAGCTGCGTTATTTGGACCAGATTATGGATCAAGACATCAGCTTTTTGTTGGAGTCGGCCTTTTTTGCGGGGGATTTTAATAATGAACGCTATATCTTGAAAAGTTTGGCCAATATCAAGATGAACTATCTGGATATGGGGGGGGAGCGCTATCTGGAGAACAAGAGTTTGGGCTATAATGCCAATATTCAAATTGACCATTTGACCCAAAGTTACAGCATCAAAGAGATGAAATTGCAGGCCGAAGGCAATGAGTTTTCGACCATGGGCGAGGTTGTTTTGGTGCCTAAGGGAACTCGTTTGGATCTTAAATTTGAATCAGACAAAGCCAAATTGGGTGCCTTGCTTCAATTGTTGCCGCCCAAGTTTTTGCCTTATTTAGGGGGCTTTGAGAGCAATGCTTATATGAGCTTTAAAGCGGAGACCAAAGGGTTACTAGCTCCTAATAGCTTGCCCATGACCAAATTTAACTTTGGTTTGCGCAGTGGACGAGTGAGCCACCCCAACATGAGTCAATCGCTCAAAAGTGTACACTTTGATGTAGAATTTGAAAATCGTGGTGGTAATTCCAATAAAGCTTTACTCGAACTCAAAAACTTTAAGGGCAGTTTGGGGGGACACCCCATTTCTTTGGCCCTAAGGGTAGAAGATTTAGACAACCCCTTAATTGATTTTAGCTTTGATGGCAAGCTCCCTATAGATCTCATCAAAGGCTTTTTGGGGGAGGAAGTAAGCAAGGGCCAAGGGTTGCTAGCCATAGAAAATGTAGGCCTAAAGGGGCGATTAAACGATATGCTCAATCCTCGTTATATCCAAAGAGTAGATTTAGCTGGCCGTCTACGTTTTGATCATGTAGGACTTGTTCGTTATGGTGTGCCTCTTAGCATTCCAGAAGGAAGTCTGGCCCTCAACAACAATGTCTTTTCAGTAGAAAAGCTACAATTTAAGAGCCGTAAATCAGACGTCTTATTGCAGGGGAATTTCCAGAATATTTTGCCCGTTCTTTTTGCCGATTCTACCAACTCTAAGCGGGCAGAGCTAGGCTTCAAGGCCAGTTGGGCTTCTGAAAAACTGGATATTGATGAGCTGATGTTGGCCGCTTTGGGCCCCCAAAGTCAAGAGCCTTTGCCCACAGATTCTATAGCAGCGGATTCCGTTCGGGCCGAAAAAAATGAGCAGCGGATGTTTGTCTCTAACTTTCTTTATGGAAGTTTTAAGCTCCACATCAACCAGCTCAGTTATGGCGCATTCGAATTTAAGAACATTGATGGCGAACTAGCTTTTCAGAATAATAAAATGGACCTCAAAGGGCTTTCGCTGGAGGGCTTTCAGGGCAAAATGCGTTTGGATGCTCGCTATACCTTTGATTTGGCCCCAAAACTATTGGCCTTTGCCGAATTAGAAAAAATTGATATTCATCAGTTCTTTGACCAAATGGATAACTTTGGACAAACTACTTTAGAAGCCCGACATTTGCGTGGCCGCCTGAGCAGCTTGGTTAAAGTAAATGCCTTTTGGGATGAGCAGGGCCATTTTCAGGACAATGAGCTCTCTGTTTTGGCCGATGCGAGCCTAGAAGATGGCGAAATTATTGGCTTTGAAATGTTAGAAGATTTTAGTCAGTACATTAAAATCAAAGACCTCAAACACATTCGATTTAACCGAGTAGAAAACCAGTTTCGCATTGCCAACCGCAAGCTCTATATTCCCGCCATGTTCATTCAGAGCAATGCCATGAATATCACGCTTTCAGGCAGCCATAGTTTTGACCAAGACATGGATTATCGCTTTAAGATCAATGTGGGCCAAATTTTGGCCAACCGATTCAAACGCTACAACAAGGATATGGAGCCTTTACCCGCCCGAAAAAAGGGCCTTTTCAATGTTTATGCGCGAATGTATGGCAACCTCTACGATGAGGAATATCAATACCAAATGGGCCGAAAAAAGGTGAAAAAACTCATGGAGGCCGATATGCAGGAAGAGACCTTGGCCCTTAGCAATAGCTTAAAGGCGGAGTTTATGAGCAGCGAATTTGCAGCTCGTGGCGGCAGCGCTCCATCTGGCAACAACTTCCAACGTAAGGTAAAAACCTTAGAAGAACCTGATGAATGGGCCGATATTCCAGAATATAAAGGCGGTAGTGGCGGCACTATCGAGGAAGAAGAAGAACCTGAATATATTGAGTGGTAATGTTTTGGGGCTGCCCCGCCAGTTGGCGGGTCGGGCTGTCCGCAGCTCGCTGCTCGCTCGGCCCTGCAGGCTTTTTCGCTTTGCTTCAAAAGCCTTTGGTCTGCCGCCTGCGGCGGCCCTGATCCCATCCCTCAGCCGCGTCGCTACGCTCCTTTGCGGCGGCTTCGCCGCCTGCTAGACCCAATAAAAAAAAGCGCCCATGCTCTAAGGAGCATGGGCGCTTTGGCTAGGGCCAAATTAGTAGGCCTTTACTTTATCGGAAAAAGAGTTAAAAACATCGCTAGCGTAATTAAATATTTTTTCTTCTGCTTTAAAATTGTCGCTGGCTTTAAATTCGCCGCCTAGGCCCTCCACCTTATTATTTCCAGCCAGTTGATAATAATTTTGGCCCTCAAAAATGTGTAGGTCTAGATTAGTAGGGCTAACATCGCTCACACAATCGAGTTGGCTAAAGCAATAAATTTCGGCCTCGCCATCCTTGTCCTCATCGGCAATTTGAAAGCCTACATCGGGAAACTTGCTCACTAAATCAAAGTTACAATTTTCCATATCGTAATGCTTAATATTTTGGCGTTTGGCTTCTTTGCCATCCCAAAAATAGTAGCCTAGACTCATATAGTGGCGACCTTCAGAAAAGTATTGATTCCGAAGCAAGTAATAGGTCCCTTTAATATCTTTTATTTCAGTGGCTTCTTCCAAATCAGGGCCATGCACCATTAGACCATTGAAGGGGAGCTTCTTGGCAGGCACCATAGTCATCGTAATTTCAAAAGGGCCAGCAGCAGCTTCAGCAAATGCTTCTTCTTCACTAATAGGGTCTTCTACTGTTTCTTTTTGGGCTTCTTGTTCTTTTTGGGGATCATTTTTGGCTGTTTGTTCTTCTTGAGCTGGAGAACTAGATTGGCTTTGGCAGGCAGCGCCCATCAGCAAAAAGGCGAGCGCGAGGGGGATAAATAGTGTTTTCATATTGACTTAAAGTTAGTGGAGATAAAATACGTAAACTAGCCAGCATTGGCTGAGGGGCTGGAGCAGGGCCGCCGCAGGCGGCAGACCAAAGCCCATAGGGCTGCAGGGCCGAGCAGACTTGCGAGCTGCGCAATGGCCCGACCCGACCAAAGGGAGGGGCAGCCCCAAAATAAAAAAGCTTTACCTCCAAAAGATAAAGCAAAAGACAGAAGCACAAAAAAGCTTAGAAGCAGCGCTCTACATAGGCAAGCACCTGAGCCACTTCCTCATCTTTGATGGCATAAAAATGTTTATTACCTTCGGGACGAACAATAAGCACCCCCTTAGTTTTCAGAATACCCAAATGGTGAGAGACCACAGCTTGTTCGATATTAAGGATACCATGAATATCTTTCACAGGCAATTCGCCTTTTTCTTGTAAGAGGTCCACAATAGCCAGACGAAGAGGGTGAGCAAGAGCACGAAGGGCTGCTGCGGCCGCTTCTAGGGTCGCAATGCTTAATCTAGCTTCTAACTGACTCATAAGATGATGGTTTAATTTGAGGTCTATGATTGCAAACAAAGTTAATCAAAAAAATAAAAGGGCCTAAAAAAATAGCTATATAAATATAGCCCTTTTTATATGTAGTTACGGTTGTTAATTTTTTCAAAATATAATTCTATAGGCCAGGGCCAAACATTAGGCCCAAGCCCATTTAAAGCAATTTTATCAAACAAAATTTCAAAAAACAACTTTAGTTATAAACTATATTAAAACTGCTCCTTTATGCGATTAGTCTATATTTCTCTTTTGCTGCTTTGCAGCTGGGCAGGCCAATTGGCAGCTCAGACGGCTCCTTGTGGAGTATCTTTAGCCGATGGCGCTACCATTAAGGCTCAGATGATGGAAAACCGTCGGAACATCAATTTGGTCCAAATTAACCGCCAAAGCACCACTTATATTCCGCTAAGTTTGCATTTAGTGGGCAGCGAAGCAGGCCTAGGTTTTGCTTCGGCCAACAAGGCCGTAGAAATGCTATGTAAACTCAATGCTGATTTTGCCGATCAAAACATTTTCTTTTACCTAAATGGCCCAATTCACTACATTTATGATGATATCATTTATACTGATGCCTATAACAATAGCGGCCAATCTCGTATGAGTCTTTACAAAATCCCCAACAGCCTCAATGTTTTTGTCAGTGCAAATGTGAGTCGTTCTGTAGCGGGTTATTATAGCCCTTCTCGCGATTTTGTCTTCATTAAAAACAACTATGCCAATGGTAATTCTACCACCATTACACATGAGTTGGGGCACTTTTTTACGCTTCCCCATACCTTTTATGGCTGGGAGGGAGTTGATGCTCGAAGTCAATACGGAGGAAGTCCAGCTCCAACTATCATAAATGGACGTTTAGTTGAGCATGTAGATCGAACAATTGGCGCCAATTGCGCTACCGCAGCCGATGGATTTTGCGATACCCAGGCCGACTATATTTCGGAGCGCTTTAACTGTCCTGTTTCAACTAATTTGCAAGATCCTACAGGAACTCCTTTACAAATCAATAGCGGATATTTTATGTCTTATTCTAGCGACAACTGCCAAAATACCTTTTCGCAAGAACAGAAAAATGCTATGCTTGCAGATATGGCCAACCGCAACTGGTCCAACTTTCCAGCACCAAGTAGTATGGACACCCTAGATGGCAGCCTAATCCAAGGCATCCACCCTATCAATAATAATTTTGCCCAGGAAGACAATGGCCAAATCCGTTTAGAATGGGACACAACCGCCCTTCCTAGTGCCAACCAATGGATTATTACCGTTGAGCGCACTTTTAACGGCATCCCCATTGCTGAAGTCTATTTTGGTAGCGTCATGAACCAAAACTTTATTGATATACCCCGCACTGCATTAAGCAATAATCATGAATTTCGCTGGACCGTCAAGCCTCTTCATCCCGCTTATACCTGTGCCTCTAACTCCAATTATTTTCATTTTCAAACGGGCTTTGCAACGAGTACAACATTGCTAAATAACCCTGAAGATAATCAGTTACGCATCTTTCCCAATCCCATTCAAAATGGCCCATTACAACTTCAGCTGAGCAGTCTAGAAAATAGTATTGCCAGCCTAGCCATTTATACCCTAGATGGCCGTATTTTTTGGAAAAAACAGAAGCTAGCCATTAGTGCGGGCCAACAAGAGCTCCAGCTAGATATTCCACAGCTAACCGCAGGCCAATACTTTATCCTTATCCGTAGCGATAAACAAGTTTGGAGACAGGCTTTTATCAAGCAATAGTTTATTTTTTTGGGGCTGCCCCTCCCTTCGGTCGGGTCGGGCTGTCCACAGCTCGCTGCTCGCTCGGCCCTGCGCGGGCTACGCCCGCTAGGTCTGCCGCCTAAGGCGGCCCTGCTCCCATCCCTCAGCCTGCGGCCCTTCGGGCCTGTAGAACGTAAAATGAGACAAGCTGACAAATTGGCCGCCCTTAGGGAACTGGAATTATCTTTGTCGACTTTTACAAAAAATCATCCCCTTAGACGCTATATATATGTTCGGAAATTTCAAACGCTGGTTGGGCTTCTCAGAAGTCAAAATGCGCATATCGGCCCTAGAGGTCTATCCTATAGACATTAACACGATCAATGCCGAATTACTTTTTTCGGCCAAAGGAGCCGCTACTATTGAAGCTATTCGCATTCGCCTTATTGAACGCTACGAGCGTGGAAGAGGCGATAATAAAAAGATTGACGAATACATTTTGGGCGAAAAACTAATTGAAGAACCCTTACATTTGGAAAATGGCCAAGATTTCAGCCTATTTTTCAAGCTACCCTTTCAGTTCCAGCTCTCTAATATGGACCGTATTGAGCGCTCTAATATGATTGGGAAAAGCCTAGCGGGTTTTGCAAAAAGCCTCAAATCTGCCAAATCGACTTATCGGATAGAGGCGGTAGCACAGCTCCAAGAGCAAGAAAGTCAACTTTGGGAAGAATGTAAAATTCGTTTTCAAGGGAAATAAGGCTTTGCTTTTTCCATAAAAAGGCCCAACTTTATACAGGTTGGGCCTTTTTTGCATTTAGGAGGGCGGCCCTTGGGCCGCTTTTGGCGAGCGCAGCGAGTGCTTATCTGCAGGCCCAGCGCTGCGCAGCGGTGGCCGCAGGCCAGACCGAGGCGGCAAAGCCGCCGATGGGCCGAGCGAGTAGCGAGCCGCGCAGCATAGCGGCGGCCAGCTTTGCTGGCCGCGGGCCCCAAAACAATAATGATATGAATATTATACTCTTCTTTTTAAGTCTATTTACCCTAGGCATTTTATTTTTAGCTTGGCGATTTATGCAGCCTTCCAAACCCAATTTAATAGCAGAAAACAGCAGTATGTTGACGGCCCAACAAGCTTTGGCCAAGCGCTTGCGGCATGCTTTATATTGGGCCGAGCGGCATGAGCAACAAGCTTTGGAGGAAATACAAAACTGCTATCTGCAGCAAAAAGAGATTTTAGAAGAATTGGGGCGACCGACCTATTTGGAGTTGCCCAGTAAAACACTTTTTTTTCGGCTTTCGCCCTTTGGCGAGGGGCAACATATTTATTATTATCAGCGAGATTTGAAGGAAACACAAAAAGCTGATTATCGAGAAGAGAGTTTGCGGCTTTTGCAAGAATTTGATCAGCAGCGGGAATTATTGGGGCAGCAAATTTTACTTTTTCAGGAATTGCAGAAATCCCATCAAGAGAACTTGCATCGTTTAGAGGCCTTAAAAAAAGGCGATCAAAGTTGGGCGCAGCTCGATCGGCATCGGCAATATTTGGCCCATCAAAAAGCGCAGGATAAAAAAGAAGAAGTGGCAATATTGCAACAATATCGTTTAGAGTTAATTACTGAAGAACTCGAGTTTCAAGAAGATTGTCAGCAAGCGTATGAAGCCTTAATCAAGGAAGATCGCTTAGCTATAGGGCCTCAAATAGATCAACTTCGGGCCAAGGTAGAGCAACAAGACCCCGACCGTGGCTAGGCTTTTGCATAAAGGGAAGAAAAAAATTAACTTAACGGTCAGAACACTAAATCTACAGATAAGTATGAGAACTCTTTTCTTTTTTCTTCTTACCCTTATGAGCTCGCCCTTTCTTTGGGCTTCAGGGCCTCAAAATTCAGATGGCTCCATTCAAAAAATCTTATTGCTCAGTGAGCAACAAAAATACCTCATTCGGCAAAGCGCCAAAGCCTTTATGGGCTTAGCGAATAGCCCCAAGGTGGTAAATTATTATTTACAGATTGACTCCTCTTTGCTCGTTTTTGAGGAAAACTTAATTGAGCTAGAAGAATTTAGTACATCTCCTATTCTCAAGCCCGCCTTAACAGAGCTCAAAAACAGCTGGAAAGAATACAGTCTGGTTGTTAGCCGAGAAATTGGGCCAAAAACCTGTTCCAAGCTGCTCAAATTGGAACGTCAAACCTATGAAGCTGCTGAAGCTTATCGCTTTGCTCTTAGCGGATATATTGCCCAAATATACCCCAATATTGCTCGTAACCTCAAAGAATCTTATGATTTAAGTAGTCGAGCGTACGCTCAAGCTATTTTTGCCGAAACCTATATGTTCTATCAATATGCTAGTCGCTTAGATTTGCCTCAAAAGCGAAATCTTGAACGCAGCCTCAAAAGGGTAGAAGAGCAAACAATAGCCAATTTTAATATCTTACTCAATAGTAAAGTTAATACAACTAGTACCAAAGAACAGCTTCAAAGCATTCAGGAAGCTTGGAAGCTGTTGGGACAACAATTTGAGAATTATAACGCTCAAAAGCGCAACTACATGATCCAATTGGCAGAAGCTTCTGACCAAAGCAGCCAAGCCCTTTGGCAACTCGCCAGCGAATACAACCAATTGATCGAGGTTCTTTCTGTTAGTCATTTAGTGGCCATGGTTAGCCGCCATCGTGCTCAAAATAAGGAAATGGCCCGCACTTACCTCTTAGCTGCCTTTGATTTGGAGCGCGATCGCAGTGTTCGCCAATCATTAGATGAGCTTATCTCTGAATTTGAGGCCCGCAACCGCCGCTTGGTTGTTTTTGCGCCGACCAAGGCTGCCCGTCGATCGGCGGAAACCATTGGCCGATTCTGGAAAAATTACAAAAAAGCACTAAAGAAAAATTATACAGAGGAAGGCCTCTTTAAGCTTATTGAGCAGAGCCATATCATTATGGCCGCTTGCGATCGGATGGCAGAAGATTTGGAGAACTATGCGGGGCAACTCCCTCTTTACCCTAAAGAACAAAAAGAGTTGCCTAAAGAAAAACGCATTATTCACTTGCTCAATATCGTGGGCCACCAAACTACAGATATTCAACGGCTCCTCATCTACCGTGTACAAACTGCAGAAAATCAAGGGGGAAGCATATCTCAGCGCCGCTATGAAGATGCAGTTAAAGAATTTGAGCAAACGCTACAACAATTACAAACTTTTGAGGATAACACTCCAGCTATTGTAGAGGGGTTACATCAATTAGAAACGCTTTGGACCCAGCTCAAAAATGATTATTTGGGCGCTCAATCCTTAGAGAAAGAACAATTAGTTAGCTGTATCGAACAAATTGATTTATTGGCCAATGAGCTAAAACAACTCAGTATTCTTTATGAAAACATGGTTAATACCTTGGTTCAATATAGCTTAAAATAAGCTGTTCAGCCCTTCTACCATAAGAAGGGCTTTTTTTTGGGGCTGCCCCACCCTATCGGGCGGGTCGGGCCATTCCGCAGCTCGCAAGTCTGCTCGGCCCTGCGTCGCTTTGCTCCTTGGTCTGCCGCCTTTGGCGGCCCTGCTCCAGCCCCTCAGCCTGCGGCCCTTTGGGCCTGTAAAACTGTAAAAAAGGGGAGAAGAATCTTATAGATTCTTCTCCCCTTTTCCATGATGCGATTGGGCCACTATTTTATTTCTGGCGAATCACTCTAAACTCTGTACGGCGGTTTTCGCCATGTTGCGCTTCAGTACAGAAACTAAAATCATCACAACCATTGAGTAGCTGGCTTTCCCCCAAGCCTAAATAACTCAAACGCGCTTCAGAAATGCCCTTAGCAATGAGATAATCAGCTACAGCTTTTGCTCTACGAGAAGAAAGCTCTAAGTTATAGTTAGCATCTCCACGTGAATCTGTATGTGAGCGAATTTCTACTACTAAATCAGGATTATTAACCATAATATCTAGTAGCTGTTGGAGGCCTGTAGAGCGCTCTAAGTTGATGCGATCTTGATCGTAATCATAGTAAATAGCATCAATTTGATAGACCTGTTCTCCCGAAAAGCCGTTGGGATTTCCTCCTTTAAAACTACCTCCTTCCCCATTGGAATTATTGGGATCATCTAGCTTAAAGAGTTCGGCCAATGCTACATTTGCATTGAAAGTGGTATCCTCATCAACATGCAGTGTATTAAACTTATTGGTACTAGTAAAAAACCCCTCTTTGCTTGCTTTGATTACATACTGGCAATTAGCCAAAGCCTTCAGGCTATAATTCCCTTCTGCATCCGTCTTTCCTTTTATGCTTCCTTTTTGACAGTTACTCATAAGCTCCACAGCAGCATTGGCAAGAGGTTCTCCAGTTTTGTCATTGACAACTTGGCCCTCCACTTTAATTTCCAATTTTTTAGCCACCGTAGGCACCTGTATAAAGAGGCGTGCGCCCATAGCATAACCTTCTGTAGAAATAGTGACAGAAGTATCGCCAAAGGCAGGTGAAAAGACTTCAAATGTACAGCTTCGGTTCAGGGGCAATTGCAATTGTACCCGTCCGTTGATGTCTGTTAAGTATTCTTTACGGGGGAAACAATCCGAAGTCAGGCTAACCTCATCTACTCCTTTTCCTGTTACCTTATCAAAAACAAGTAATTCTGTATTTACCGCCAACTTAGTAAAGAAAAAGATATCGGTAGCGCCCACAGCACTATCCCGATTAGAGGAAAAATAGCCAGAGATTCCAGAGCTATCATCTTGCATATAGGCAAAATCGTCAAAACGGCTATTGATGGGAGAGCCTAGGTTTTCTAGGGGTCTCCAACGGCCTTTATAGGCTTTAGAAGAATAGACATCCAAACCACCTAGGCCAGTATGTCCATCAGAAGCAAAGTAGAGCGTTCCGTCAGCGGCAAGCCAAGGAAAAACCTCATCGCCTTCTGTATTGATTTCTGGACCGAGGTTAATGGGTTCGCTCCATCCGCTGCCCTCTAAGTAAGAAACATAAAGATCCATACGGCCAAAACCACCTGGCATATCAGAGGCGAAGTACATTTTATCTCCCTCTGCATTAAGAGTAGGATGAGCTACAGAATAAGAAGTGCGGGCAAAATCAACTCGGCGGCCTTTTTTCTCCCAGCCTGTATTCGTCATTTTAGTACTCATAATTTGAGTACGGACAATGCCTGTTCCATCTCTTTCCACTCGTCCCTTATCATAGTAATTGCGGGTAAAGTACATCGTTGTACCGTCTGGCGAAAAGGTAACGGGGCCATCGTGATAGCGAGTATCCACGATTTTGTCAAAGGGGCGAGATTTACCATACTTATAAGCTTTAGTTTCCTCATCCACCAGGCGACGGTCACAGTAGTAGACATCTACAAAGGGGCGACCTGTCCAGGCAGATTGAAAAAAGATCGGCGCAGCTCCAGTATCTCTTTCAGCGCAGTAGACAATTCCTTTTCGGTGTGTATTGAGGCCAAATTCATCGTATTTGGTGTTAATTTCTCGAACATTTCGGACGATATATAAAGCGCCACTATTGTTGAGTAATGTCCGTAAGCTATCGTTACAAGCTTCAATAAGTTGCGGTCCACGGAGATCTCCTGGGGCAAGTTCTCTAAACTTTTCGAAACTTACGCGAGCCTCTTGGGGCCTATTATTGGAAAGTTGGGATAGGCCCAAGTAAAAATAGAGCTCTGCATTGGCTTCTGGGTGTAGGACCGCTTTGGCATACCAGCGCTCAGCCTTTTGGTAATCTCCGATACGACGATAGCAATCGGGTAGATTAAACAGCGCTTCAGGCTCTGTTTTTTTGGCCAAAATATTTTCGTAGAGTTTAATGGCCTTACGAAAGTTCAATTGTTGGTAGAACTTATTGGCCTTTGCCAGCTTTGCGGATTGTGCCTCTAGGCTAGTAGAAGCTAGGGCCAAACAGAAAAAGGCTAGACAAAGACGAGATAAGATGGATTTCATATAGAAAAAGCTTTTGAAAGCGTAAATGGTCGATAATACAAACTTCTACTTCTTTTGCGTTTTGCAGGCGGCGAAGCCGCCGCAGGCTTAGGGATGGGCAGCAGTGGCCGAAGGCCAGACCGAGCAGGCAAAGCCTGCGAAGGGCCGAGCGAATAGCGAGCTGCGAGACAGCCCGACCCGCCCGAAGGGCGGGGAAGCCCCTCCATCCTTTTATTTCGACTCTATCGAGCGATACGAATCCATTGACGGCCCAGAAGAACGCCATTGGTACCGTAGACAATCAGGTAGTAGTCGCCATCGGGCAGGTCATTTCCTTGGAAAGTTCCGTTCCAGTCATTTTGGTAATCTTCTTGGCGGAAGACCTCATTGCCCCATCGGTTATAAACGACTACCTCATTATTGGGGAAATTTTGGATTGTTTCGATGACCATAAAGTCGTTCACGCCATCATTATTTGGGGAGAAACCATCATAGATAGTGAATGGGCTACAGGGAATATCAATATATACGGTAGCTGTATCGGCGCCCCAAGGGTTGAAAATCACATAATTGAAAGCATCATCGCCACAGAAGCCAGGATTAACCGTATACGTGAAAGAGCAATCATTTTGGTTGAGCTGGCCTAGGTTAGGTTGGCTAAGTGCGGCAACCGTATAATTGCTGGTGTTGAAGCTATCATTGAGGCATACATCTATGGTTCCTGTATTTTGGCCAAAGATCATTTCTAGGGTATCATCTTGAGCGATAGGGGCAGGAAGAGCCACCTCAATAAAGAGGTAAGAAGTATCGCAGGCACCGTTATTTGAGCAGACCAAAAAGCAAGCGAGATCGCTACCGAGGCTATCGCCAACATAGGTCACGCAAGCTGTTTGTTGGTCAATGATAAAGTTTACTGCTCCCGTAGAGGCATTAGCGCAGAAATTGTAGACGGTATCCACAGAAGGGACCTCGGTGGTATCTAGGCAGAACGTCAATTGTTCTCCGACCAAAATAGTATCTTCAAATTGCTCAGTGGTTGCGCAGTATAAATTTACAAGAGCTGCATCGCTACAGTTGAGCGGGCCATTAACCACCAAATTATAAGTTCCTTGAGTTGGGAAGCTCAGGGTAGTTCCTTGAGCATAGACAGGCTGCTGTAAAGGAGCATTAACAAGAGTAACAGTTCCTGTTGGGATACAAGTAATCTGTATTCCGCCATAATTCGTAGTTGAAGTAGTATTCGTTCCAATAATCGTTAAACTATCACTACTAATACTCCAAAAGGTATTGCCATCATTGACATTCATGAAGCTAACTAAGCCCTGTAAACCTGCAACAGTATCTGGTCCGTAAAAAACACCATTGGCAGTCCAGCTTACTTCATATGCCCCCGCACAGTTAGGAAGCCCATTTATCTGATATATATTTCGTGTTACTTCATTACAAGGATCAAAGTTTCCAGCATAAGGTTGGCCATTGAGTGTAAAGCTGTATTCACCAGATTGCACACTATCCCAAGGAATATTGCTAATACAAGTTTCTAGAACAGAACAATCCGTCAATTGGCTAGCAATCGTATCGGGTAAAAGATTGGGGCAGTTAGGCTCCAAGTTATTAAAGATATACACCATAGTATCGCAAACGCCATTATTATCGCAAAGCTCTACACAAACGGTGTCGGCGCGAATACCTGAGTTTTGTTGAGGGGCGGCTGGAGTATAAGAGGCACAACCTGTTGTGGGGTCTACACTGATTCCTCCTACAGTTTGGACATCACAACCAAGATTCGTCACAGCAGCTAAGGTTCCTGCAAACTGAATATTGATAGGACAAGTATCTATCACAGCAGAGCCTGCATCCACATCAATGATCGCTGTGTCAGCTTGAGGGGCTAGCGTAAAGATATAAATAGTGGTGTCGCAAAATCCGTTATTATCACAGACCTCCCAGCAGAGCGTATCTTGTCCAGCGGTATTATTTGCAATATAATCAAAACAAGCCGTATTGGCGTTAATATTAGCTACTACACCAAAGTTAAGCGGAGAACATCCCAGGTTATTCACTGTTTGCAAATTGCCTGGCAACTGCGTGGTATCCATACAATAGGTTCCACTTTGGTTAACATAAACTACAGGGCGAACAGTATCTACAGAAGAGCAAGCTAAAAGCTCAATATTATTTTGTTGAATTTGGCAGCTTTGAGCATCGGTTAGCGTTAGGCTATAGTTGCCAGGAGCCACATTAGACAGATCCTCGGTAGTTGCGCCATTAGACCAAAGGAAGCTGTAGGGGGTATTGGCTCCATTTACAGTCAAGTTAATATCTCCAGCTACACAAGCGGGGTTAACCGTTTGCACCTCTAAGGCCCAATAGTTGGGACTCGTGATTTCTACGGGCAGAAAAGACTGACAACCTCCGTTTTGCAAGCGGACCTCATAACGGCCAGCGGGCAAGTTAGTTTGTGGGGTATTACCAACCAATTGGCCAGAGCTCAATTCATAGACTTCACAAGTAGGACAACTTCCGTTATCATTGATAACTCCAGCATTGGCGCCTGCACAGCTATTTGCGCCAATCGTAAAGTTTGCAGGGTTGAGGAGAGTTGCCCCCGCCTCATTTAAAACTAAAGTATCAAAACCACTACATCCATTGACATCAACAACTTCAATAGTGTACACTCCTGCTGTTAAGTTGACAAAAGTATTTGGACCAAATTGTTGCCCAATAAAAGTTCCGTTCAAGTAGTAATCAAATGGTACACTACCCGTAGTGGGAGTAGTGGTAAAAGAACCATTAGTTCCACCACCACAAGCAGGGTTGCTATTCACAACACTTCCGGCCAAAATACCTCCATTGGTAGGAATTTCTAAACGAAAAGCCGAGCTACACCCATTTGCATCCACCAAAATGAAACTGTACTCCCCAGCACTAAGCTGATGCACGGTATCAAGGGTATTTAAATTAGTTAGTGTAGCTGATTGTGGACCTGTATAATTTAATGAAAAAGGCGTTTGGCCAGTAAAGCTAAACGCAATTTCTCCAGTATTCACCGTAGTATTACAATCATCGGCCTGAATGACTGCAGTCTGACTAGGCCCATCCTGATGACTAATACTAAAGGGAACAACCTGTTGGCAACCAGCCCCATCACTAACCGTTAATTGATGATTGCCGACCGCCAAGCCTGAAATGGCCGCTGTATTGCCCCCACTAGACCATTGATAAGTAATTGGTGCTTGGCCACCAGTTACAGCTACGCTAGCTTGGCCGTTATTCTGCCCACAACTCGCATCACTCAAGAGCAAGCTTTCAATTTGTAAATCACATTGGGCAGAAAGTTGATGACTATAAATACTGCTCCAACAAAAACTGACCGTAAGCACTGCTATAATGGCCGATTTGCGGATAAAATGTAGAGGTAAATGCATGCTCAAAAAACGAGTTATTGAAGGTATATTCGGATGGCTAAAATTAAGTAAGTTTTTCATAAAACACTAAATAAGTCTTTTAAGAATTGCCCCAATAAGGCCAAAGCCAGCCTTTGCTGCTAGCTCAGCCCAAAGATAAAGCTTTTGAAGCGAAAAAAAGCGATGCAAAATTTTAAGGACTGAATTTGAGGCAAATAGTCCAGCATAGACATAAAAAAAACCGCTTCCAAATTTGGAAGCGGTTAACGTGATTTCGCCGGGGTTCGAACCCGGGACCCTTTGATTAAAAGTCAAATGCTCTACCAGCTGAGATACGAAATCAACCTAAAAGGCTAAACTCTATATAAATTTTTCTTGTGATTTCGCCGGGGTTCGA
>Ga0193958_1000428_pt1 | contig 15698 bp, 9 predicted proteins | sample FB_1_MG_FD_140320 | JGI IMG/M metagenome (GOLD analysis project Ga0193958, IMG submission 140320) | Microbial mat bacterial communities from the Broadkill River, Lewes, Delaware, United States - FB_1_MG | ecosystem: Environmental > Aquatic > Freshwater > River > Microbial mats | place: USA...
ATTTTATCAGATCTACTTGCTAAATCTTTGTAAGTAATCTCATCTGTACCTAAGTTATCATCTTCAATAATCATAGCTGTACTGTTTTCTTTAGCTGTACCTACGTGTTTTGATGTACAAGCAACACCAATATTTAAAAATTCAGGTACTTCAATTTCGAATTGTGATTGATCTTTTTTCATATTCATCTCCTCCTAGATTTGACCAAATGGCCAGTTTTCTTTAAATGTATGTAAAGGCATTCTATTTAATACTTCTAATGCAAAGTTTTTATCTTCATCTTTTAAACTTTTTAAAGCATATGCTCTTAAAATATTTTGTAAAGATTTACCAAACATTGGTGGATCTAACATCTCACCTTCATATCTAATAGCACCACTTAATAACGCATCAGCTTTAATAGCTTCTTTTAAAATTTTCACATCTTTTGCAATCTCATCTGGAGATGGAGTAAATGCAACTTTACAAACGTTAATATGATTTGGTGTAATAACTTGCTTACCTGTAAGACCCATTGCTGTTTCTCTGTTAGCATGTGCATAAACATGTCTAGAAGCATCATCACCATGTAAATCTAACCATCTTCTAATATCTTTTTTCTCAACACAAGAATCTGGTAAAGAGTTTGGAGTAAGTAATACTTCAACACCACCAATAACACCACAACCTTTAATTCTAGCTTCCATAGTAAGAATATTAAAGAATGTTTCTAGCTCATCAATCCAACCTTGTGGAGTAATTTTATACGCCATCGCTTTAGAAAAATCATGAATACCAAATACAACGTGTTTAACAGTTGAATGACTCATTAATTGATCAGCAATTTTAAGCGATTTTGGATGTTCAATAATTGGCTGAATTGTTACTTTACTACCAATAGATACTAACCAAGATGATAAATCTCTAATCTCAGCATCACCATAAACTTCACCCGCTTTTGCTAATACAATTACATCAATATGTTTGTGAATTTGTTTAATTAAAACTAAATCTTCTTCATATTCTTTTGTTCTGAATGGATTAATTCTAAGAGCAATTTGAAAATCTCTCTCAGGAAATTTAGGAAGCTCTTCTAATAAAAGCTTTCTTGACATCTCTTTCATTCTACAACCATCTTCTAAATCAAATAACAATGTGTGTGCTTTTGTTTTATAAGCATGTTTTTGTAATCTAAATTTAGCTTGTTCCATTGTTTCATAAGTTCCATCTAATGGATTAAATTTGATTGGTGGATAATAAATTTGAATTCCAGGCCAGTAACCACCTAGAACTGGAGATAAATCATCTTTCGATGTTAATTTTGTTAAATCAACTATTGATGTAGGCATATTGTATCCTTTTTTGTCTTTTGTATTTTTTTGAAATTTAATCACCTATACTATAAAAAATTTTATCTTTTATTTTATATAATGATGATACTATTTCACATAATTTAAAGTATAACTTCAAATCAGATACAGCATTAAAACACAAGTAATTTAAACTTTATTTTAAAATTAAATATTAATATTTTATTTTAAGATTATTTTAAATTATTTCAAATTACCCTTTATATAAGGGCTTGTAGAGTATTTGATTTTTAGTGTTTCATAATGTGAAACAGATTTTTGCAAAAAGTTGCAGATAGTGAAAAAAGAATTTCATTATTTACAGGAGGAATGAGTGGTAGTGAGTCAGAACAAATCTCTAACGAGAGGTCTTCAAGTATTAAAAGAGATAATGAATAGTGAAAAATCTATTAGTGCTAATGAATTATGTTTAAAATTCGATATCGATAAAAGTACTATGTCACGATTGATTACTACATTAATACATGAAGGTTTTGCTAAGTATGTTGAAAATACAAAAGAGATAATATATACAGATGTTATGGAAACACTTTCAAAGAAAAAAAGAGAAGATATTATTATCAAACAAACTATCTCATTACTGAATGAAGTATTTACACAAACTGATGAGTGTAGTTATATTGCAGTTTACGATGATGATATGCTTTTAAATCTAAATCAAATAGATAATTCAGAGCGAATATTAAAAAATAGAGATAGTATTGGCTTGCATTCTCCACTACATGCAACAGCTATGGGAAAAGTAATATTGGCTTTTTCAGAAGATATTGATATTTCTAAATTAGATTTAACTGAATTTACACATTCAACAATTACTAATCAAAAGAGATTACAGCTTAATATGCATACAATCAAAGAACTTGGATATGCAATAGATGATGAAGAGTTTGAATATGGATTACGATCAGTTGCTGTTCCTTATTTTTCAAAAAAAGGTATCTTCATAGGTGCTATTGGTGTTTCAGGACTTGCTGCTAGATTAGATAGTGAAAAACTACAAAAGATAGCTACTATAATAAGTAATTTAACAAATAAACATAAACTAGATATATAAATAAAATTGTGAGATTAATATGAAAGAAAAAATATACCTTATTCCAGGTTTGATGTGTGATGAAAGACTTTGGGAACGATTAACACCTTATTTAGAAGATGATTATGAACTAATTCATCTTAGTATTCCACTTACGAGTGATTTTGATGAGATTATAAGAATTTTAGATAAAGAATTTAAAGAGGAGAAAATAAACCTTTTTGGTTTTTCATTTGGGGCTTATATCTCTTCATATTATGCGGTGAATCATCCCAATAGAGTAAAAAGACTTTTTTTAAATGCAGGAACACCAAGTGTTATGACTCCACAAGAAATAGAAAAAAGAAATAATATGCTTGAGATGATGAATAGTTTTGGTTTTCAAGGAATTAGCTCTAAAAAGGTTGCATCACTTTTAGAAGATCCAAACCACAATGATGAAAACCTTATTAATTTGATAAAACATATGTATGTTGATTTAGGAGAAGAAGTTTATATAGCTCAAATAAAAACAATAAATAATAGAATTCCATTAGAGCAAGATTTAATCAATCTAAATATTCCTATAAAAATGTTTTATAGTACAAATGATAGACTGCTAAACTATAAATCATTAGATAACTTTACTGCTGAGCATAAACATATAACAAAAATTTCTAGAATTGGTACTAGTCATATGATACCTTTAGAAATACCTAAACTATTAAGCGATGAGATCAGATCTTGGATGCAACAATAAAATGTTAAAAATAAAACATGTTGACTTTGAAAATGCAGTTAACACATTGGGATTAATTGGTCTTGAAAATAGAAACGAGATAAAACAAAGATACCTCTTTTTATCTAAAAAATTTCATCCTGATATGAAAGAAGGTTCTACAGAAAAATTTCAAGAGATCACAAAAGCATATAAACTTATCCAATCTTACATTGATAATTTTAAATTTAGATTTACTTTAGAGGAGTTCGCAGACCAACATCCTTTTTCTGTTCCTTTTACTAAAGATTCTCTTTCAATTTCTTCAAGGAAATAATAATAAAAAAATAAGGTAATTAGATGTCTCTAAAAAAACCACCGTATATACAATCTAACATTAAAAGATATAAAAGAATCTATTTTCTTATTATTATTTTATTTTCTAATACTCTTTTTGCGAATATTATAATCCCTCAAAATATACAAAAACTACACAACTTTCAAATCGAATCTTTTTATGATGAATTAAAAACTAAAAATATCGAAAATATTTTAAATGAAGATTTTAATCACACGCCCAGTCAATTTACTTTTGGACATAAAAAAGGAAACTTTTGGTTTAAATTTACAATAACAAATAAGAGTGCCAAAGATAAGTTTATCTTGTATTTTAACGAACCTTATTATCAACATCTTAATTTTTTTAGTAAAGTAAATGACAAATGGATAGAGGACAAAAATGGTGTAGATATAATACTAAATAATCGTTCTATACATCACTTTAACCCTTCATTTCATCTAGAGATAAAAACAAATGAAACAAAAACATATTATGTTCAAGGTAATTCTAAACTTACTACATCAAGTGAATTTGAGATATATGAAGAAGAATATTTTTATTCACATGGAAATCTCTATAACTATCTCTATATGATCTATTTTGGAGTCGTTTTATTTATTATAATTTTAAATATATTTATCTATTTTAGATTAAAAGAGAATGTATATTTATACTATACAGGTTATATATTCTTTTGTGCATTATGGATTGCTGGATATAGTGGGCTTATATTATACGCAAATGTAGATACTTTTTTTCATAAGTATTTAATGGTTACACCAATGTGGATAATGTTTTTAATACTTTTCTCATCAGAATTTTTAAATGTCAAAAAACACCTTCCAAAAGTTTATAAACCGCTCAATATATTTGGGTATATATTTGGAGTATTAGCTATATTAATTACTTTTAGTTTTGAACCTTGGTTTGAAATCATGCATATTTTAGCATCTGCTGTATTTACGGTTTTATTTACAGTATCAATTCTTATTTTACGAAAACAAAAAGACAAAAATGCAAAATACTATCTTTTCGCTATGAGTATTTATATGATTACGATGACATTGATGTCAGCTATGGCAAATGGTTGGATAGAAAATAATGATTTAAATCGATACTCTTTTTTATATGGTTCATTGTTTGAGATACTCTTTTTTACACTTCTTCTTACAAACAGATTTTATCTCTTTCAAAGTGAGCGACTTATTATTCAAAAAGAGTTATTGGATTTAAAAAGTGAAACTGAAATCTTACTAGAACATAAAATAGAAGAAAGAACAAATGAGTTACAAATTGCCAAGCAAATAGCAGAGGAATCAACACGAGCTAAATCTGAATTTTTAGCAAATATGTCCCATGAGATAAGAACACCTATGAGTGGAATTATTGGAATGTCACATTTGGCTTTGCAAGGTAATCTTAGTGATAAACAAAAAAACTATATAGAAAAAATTGATACAAGTGCACAATCTCTTTTGGGAATTTTAAATGATATTTTAGATTTTTCCAAAATTGAAGCAGGTAAAACATATCTTGAAAAAACTAATTTTAATCTTAAAAAAACAGTACAAAGTGTCATTGATCTTTTTGAATTCAGTGCAACAGAAAAAAATCTTAAATTCGTGCTTACTTATAGTAAAGATGTAGAGGAAAAAGTTTATGGTGATAATTTAAGAATAACACAAATATTGACTAATCTTTTAAGTAATGCATTAAAATTTACACAAAAGGGAGAGATCTCTATTACTATCTCAAAAGTAATAAAAAATAGATACAGATTTGAAGTCAAAGACACAGGGATAGGATTATCAAATGATCAACAAAAAAAGCTCTTTCTTCCATTTTCGCAAGCAGATGGAAATACTACACGAAAATACGGAGGCACTGGACTAGGACTAAGTATAACAAAAAAACTTGTTGAACTTATGGGCGGAGATATTTGGGTAGTAAGTGAAATAAATATTGGAAGTAACTTTATATTTGAGATTGATTTAGAGGAACAAAATAAAAATGAAAATTTTCCTGAATTTTGCAACAAAAATCATTTTATAGATAAAGATAATTTACAATTAGAATTGAAAAAACTTCAAAATAAAAATATTTTAATAGTAGAAGATAATCTTATAAATCAAGAAATTATCCTTGGTTTATTAGAAAATACTCGAATGAATATTGATATATCCAATAATGGCATGGATGCTGTAAATATGTTTAATTTAAATCCAACGAAATATAATATTATTTTGATGGATATACAGATGCCAATTATGGATGGATATGAAGCAACAGAAACAATAAAACTTATAAATAAAGATATACCTATTGTTGCATTAACAGCAAATGCAAGAAAAGAGGATATAGAAAAAACAAAATCTTGTGGAATGATACATCACCTAAATAAGCCTATAGATGCAATGCAACTATATAATACTCTAATTAAATTTACACGTTAAAATCAAAAGTATCAATATAATCTTTTTCCAATAGTGGTCTACAAAATATACAATAAATATAATTATTATTTTATTTATTTATCTTAAAATTGTATATTTTACATACAATTATTGAATATTATTTATCATTTTATAGTTTATAATATACCATCAATTATTTGGGAGAATGAAATGGTAAATAAATTTGTAAACTATAAAGGTATAAGTGTAAAAAAAGAGTTATATCCTATTATAAAGCATATTGAAGATGTTGATAAATACAGGGAGGAGCTAGGACGGCTTAGTTCTTCTTGGGATATTTTTGCATTATTGGGTCAATTGGGTGATATTAATGTAGATATAGGAAAAACAAAAGAGAATTTTCTTAATCTAACTTCTACTTTGTTAAATCATCTTAGTGAGCAAACTATTAAAAAAGTAACTCAAGAGATGAAATTCAAATCTCAAGTTGCAATTGATGTATTAATCAGAAATCTTTTCGAAAGAACTGCAGATATTGGTTTTTTAGCAACTGATGATGATATACGTAATTTTATTAAAAACTATGTGTCAGATTACGATCAAGATAGTGCTGAAGAAAAAAAAGAAATTCAAAAGAGATTCAAGGAATATGTTGCTAAATACTCTGTGTATTTTGATATAGTTCTTACTAATACAAACGGTAAAATTTTAACGAGACTTAATGATGATATCAAAATAGACAAGGTTGATAGTTCATTTATACAAGAAGTTTTAAACTCAAGTGATGAATATGTTGAATCTTATCAAGACTTCAATTTTCTTCCCCAGTATGACAAAAACTTAGTATATTCATATAAAGTTACAGAAACAAATGATTCTAATTCTAAAAGTTTAGGAGTATTGTCTCTATGTTTTAAATTTAAAAATGAGATGAAAGATATTTTTAATCATCTAATTGATACAAAAAATAAAGAAGTCTTATTAATACTCGATGAAAATGGCAAAGTAATAGCCTCAAGTGATAAAGAACATATATCTTTAGGCTCGCAACTACCAATTATTATTGATGAAGATTTTAAAATAGTTACATTTGCAGGAAGAGACTATGTTGCAAAAACATGTAAGACCAATGGATATCAAGGGTTTAAGGGATTAAAATGGTATGGACATATTATGATACCCATAGAACATGCTTTTTTAAGTGATGAGTTAAATCAAATTGAAATCAGTGATGATATCATTGAATCAATGATGAATAATGAGCAACATTTTTCTAAAGACTTAAAAGAAGTATTTAATAAAAGTAAAACCATTCAAGAAAACTTAAGTCGTGTAATTTGGAATGGAAACATAGCTCAAAGTAAACAAAACTCCTCCAATAGAGATTTTTCAAAGTCATTATTAAATGAAATTGGTGTAACAGGAACAAAAGCGAACTCATCTCTTTCAAACCTAAATCAAACTATTATTACATCAATATTAAAAGACAGTGAGTTTTTATCTTCTTTAGCAATTGATATAATGGATAGAAACCTATACGAAAGAGCAAATGACTGTAGATGGTGGGCATTAACTTCATTTTTTAGAGAAGCGTTAGAAGACTTAGATTCTATTTCATACAAACAAGAGGAGATCACTTCTATTTTAAAGTATATTAATGATTTATATACAGTTTATACAAACCTATTAATATTTGATAAGAATGGGAAGGTAATCGCCGTTTCAAATGATAAGGATAAATTTTTAATAGGAAAAGTATTAACTCAAGAATGGGTTAAAAAAACATTAACATTAAAAAATACATCAAAATATTGTGTATCAAAATTTGAAAAAACTAACTTATATGACAATGAATCAACTTATATTTATTGTAGTGCACTTAGATCAACAAAAGATGAGAAACAAATCAATGGAGGAATTGCAGTAGTATTTGATTCAAAACCAGAATTTGAAGCAATGCTAACCGAAACTTTACCACAAGATAGTCAGCATGAACAAATTCCTGGAACATTTGCATTGTTTACAAATAGATCAAAAAAGATCATATCTTCAACAAATGATGATTTTCAAGTTGATGATTTTCTTGATATTGAAGATAAATTTTTTGAGTTAAAAAATGCACATAAAATTAGTGAGATTATAGAATTTAAAAATAAATACTATGCAATTGGAGCCAAATGCTCAATGGGATATAGAGAATATAAAAGCCGTGTAGATGATTATATCAATGATGTTTTATGTTTTGTCTTTATAGAGATAGGAGATGTTGATGTCTCTCATCATCTATTATATAAAGAAGATAACAGATTTACAAACCAGTCAACTAAAAAACTCTTTGATGAAACTTGTACAGAATTAGCCACATTTAATATTGGTGAAAAATTTCTTGCTGTTGATGCTGTTAATGTAATTGAATCTATAGGAATTGAATCTCTTGAGGAATCAATAGATATGAATAAGAAAACACATTTTAAAGGGATGGTTCTATATAAAGAAAAATTAATTTCTGTTTTAGATATAAGAGATTTTATTAATGAGCCTATAGAAGATGATAATTTACAAAATATCATTTTATTAGAATATGATAAAGAAAACATACAACACTGTATTGGAATTATGGTTTCATCTTTAGCAAGTATTTCTGTTGTAAAAAAAGATTCAATACAGCATATTCAAAATCACTTTATTGGTGGAGGAACTTTAATCGAAAGTTTAGTAGATATAACTGAATCAACAAAATCTAAAGTAGCTATGATATTAGATATAAAAAAGATTGATGATAATTTAACTCAAAAAATAGAATAACTTCATTTTATAGTCTAATATTAACACATATTGTGGCACAATACGAAAAGATTAGACTATAAAAAATTAAAGAAAAAACAATGAGTAATATAAACAAACCAAACCAATTTTTACCAACTACTAAAGAAGAGATGGATGCTCTTGGATGGAAACAATGTGATGTTATTCTTATAAGTGGTGATGCTTACATTGATAGCCCATTTATAGGTGTTGCAGTTGTGGGAAGAATCCTTCAAAAAATGGGCTATAAAGTTGGGATAATTGGACAACCAGATATCAAAAGTGACATTGATGTTAAACGACTAGGTGAACCTCGGCTTTATTGGGGAATTAGTGGTGGAAGTATTGATAGTATGGTTTCAAACTACACTGCAACTAAAAAATTTAGAAACTCTGATGATTATACACCAGGTGGAGTAAATAATAAACGACCAGATAGAGCAGTTTTAGTTTATACAAACCTTGTAAGAAGATTTTTTAAAAATACTGTTCCTATTGTTTTAGGTGGAATAGAAGCTAGTTTAAGAAGAGTTACACACTACGATTTTTGGCAAAATAAACTTAAAAAACCTATTTTATTTGATAGCAAGGCTGATGTTATTGTCTATGGTATGGGAGAAATAGCCTTACGAGAATTAACACAAGCAATTGATAAAGGTGAAGATTATCGATCAATTCGCGGTATATGTTATATTGCAAAAGAGACGGTAGAAGAATATCATCAACTCCCCTCTTTTGATGAATGTATAAAAGATAAAGAAAAATATATCGACCTTTTTGATCTTTTTTATGATAACAATGACCCAATTGCAGCTAAGGGTTTAGCACAAAAAGTTGATACAAGATATGCTATTCAAAATCCACCATGTGACTATTTAGATGAGCCAGAGATGGATGAGATATCATCATTACCATTTACAAGAGAATTACACCCTTATCATAGACCTGAGGGAAAAGTAAAATGTCTTGAAACTATAAAATTTTCGATTATGACACATCAAGGGTGTTGGGGAGAATGTAATTTTTGTGCGATAGGAGTACATCAAGGAAGAACAATTCGAACTAGAAGTGAGAACTCTATTGTTCAAGAAGCAAAAGATTTTAAAGAATATAAAGACTTTAAAGGAATCATCTCTGATCTGGGAGGTCCTACGGCCAATATGTATGGATATGAGTGTAATAAGAAACTTAAACTTGGAACTTGTGACCATCAAAGATGTGTAGATTCAACACATTTATGTAAATCTATGAAAGTGGACCATGGTAGACTTATCGAGATGAATAAAAAGGTGAGAGAAATTCCTGGTATTAGAAAGGCGTTTGTAGCTTCTGGTATTAGATATGACCTAATAAATGAAGATAAAAGACAAGGTTATAATTATCTAAAGTCTTTAGTAAAAGATCATATCTCCGGTCAGATGAAAGTAGCACCAGAGCATACGGTACAACATGTACTTGACCTAATGGGAAAACCAGGAAAAGAGACTCTTGTAGACTTTAAAAAACTATATGACAAATTAAATAAAGAGATGGGTAAGAAACAATTTTTAACATACTACCTTATTGCAGCACATCCAGGTTGTCAAGAAAAAGATATGCATGAGCTTAAAAGGTTTACAACACAAGAGCTAAAAATGAATCCTGAACAAGCTCAAGTTTTTATTCCAACTCCAGGAACATATTCTGCTGTTATGTACTATACAGAGATGGATCCAGTTACAAGAAAAAAAATATTTGTAGAAAAAGATATAAAAAGAAAAGAAAAACAAAAAGAGATTGTAATCAAAAAAGAAGTTCGTAAAAGAAGTGGATTTGATAGTTAATTATCAAAACTCTTTTTAATAACTATGATAAAATCATTTTGATATAATATTATTTAATTACTCACAAGGCTCAAACTTCACAATGAAAAACTTAAAAATAAAATCTAAACTTATTTTACTATTTATACTTATAAAAGTTATCCCTTTACTTTTACTTTCTTACATAGCAATTGAAGGTGCTAAGAATCTAAATAATTACTTCGAACAAAGTACAAAAAATACTTTTGAAAAAAGTAAAGATATTATTACAACAACAGCTAAAACTGCAATATTGGATAGTATAACAGCTCTAGATAAAAAGTCTCAATTAACATTAGAAAGATTAAGTTTTGAAATTGCAAATAATATTGCATCTTTTTTATACGAAAGAGATAAAGATTTGCTGTTACTATCAAAACTACCACTAAATCAAAAAATAATAAAAGACTTTCAAGAGACAAAAACTTCTTCTGTTGCAGAGCATGGTAAATATACCTACAATGAAAAATCTAAAAAATGGGAAACTTTAAAAACAACTAAAAAGGAAAGTTTCTCACATCAAGCAAACCTAAAAGATAATTCTAAAGAATTTAATATTAATAGTTCTCCAGAGATTAATTACAAACAAATTCAATTATATAAAGAGATTCAATTTATTGATTTAAACGGAAACGAGATATATAAAGTATCAAAATTAACAAATAAAAAAATTAATATTAGAAATAAACAAGACACCTATTGTAAAGCAGAAAATTATTTTGATGAATTAAAACAGCTAAAAAAAGGTGAAATTTATGTTTCAGAAGTTATTGGAGAGTATGTAAAAACTGGTCTTATTGGTACTTTCACTAAAGAAAAAGCAAAAAAAATGAATATCAACTTTGAACCAGAAAATAATGCCTATGCAGGAAAAGAAAATCCTGTTGGTAAAAGATTTGAAGGTATCATTCGATTTGCAACACCTAAATATGAAAATGGCAAAAAAATTGGTTATATCGCTTTTGCATTAGATCATAGACATATTATGGAATTTACAGATAGTTTTGATACACAAACTAAAAATACTAAACAAGATATTGCAGATGCTAGTTCTGGGAACTATGCATTTATGTGGGATAATAAAGGAAGAAACATATCTCATGCAAGAGATTATTTTATAGTAGGATATGATAAAAATACTGGTAAACGAATCCCAGGATGGTTAAGTTTAGATGTGGCCGATAAATTTAAACAAAGTGGGAAAAAAGATCTTAATCTTTTTTTACAAAACTATCCTGTATTTGAGAATCAATCATTAAAGAAAAAACCAAATATAGCACAACTAAAGCAAAAAGGTGAAGTTGCTTTAGATTGTAGATATTTAAATTTTGCACCACAATGTGAGGGATGGATGCAACTAACAGAAAATGGAGGATATGGTTCATTTGTAATCTTTTGGAGTGGAGTAGAAAAACTCACCACTGCAGCAGCAATACCTTACCATTCAGGACAATATGCACATAGTAAACGTGGATTTGGATTTGTTACTATTGGAGCTAATGTTGATGAATTTCACCTTGCTGCAAATAAAACAAAAGAAAATGTTAATAAAATTCTTGAAAAACAAGTTAAAAATATGAAACAAGAACTTGATGAAAATGAATTTAATATTATTGAATATATTAGCCAATTAACAAATGAGCTTATCACTGTAACTATTTTGATGATAATAATTGTGATTGCTATTGCAATATGGATGTCTAATATTGTTACAAACAAAATTTCTAATCTTTTAAAGGGAACAAAAGCATATCTGAAACATGATTTTAATTATAAAATTGATGTGACATCAAAAGATGAAATCGGTGAACTTGAAACCTCCTTTAATGAGATGGCAAAGGAAATTAAGAGACTTATTAAAGCTCAACATAATACAAACACATTATTGGATATTAAAGTTAAGGAAGCCAATAGTGCATCGAAAGCAAAAAGTGAATTTTTAGCTTCAATGAGCCATGAAATAAGAACTCCACTTAATGCTATTTTAGGATTTATAGGGATATTAAAAGAAGATGAAAAAGATGATTCTCGATTAAAATACTATAGTATTGTTGAAACTTCAGGAGATAATTTGCTTTGCATAATAAATGATATTTTAGACTTTAGTAAAATAGAATCCGATAATATTGTACTTGATAATATCAAAGTAAACCTTTATAATGAACTATTAAATATAACAAAACAATTTACAGATAATTCAAATAAAAAAAACCTTCAATTTCATACAAATATTTCAAAAAATCTATCTAGAGATATTTTAATAGATTTATCTAAATTAACACAAGTTCTTAATAATCTACTTTCAAATGCAGTTAAATTCTCTAAAAATAATGGAATAGTAAAAATTGATATTGAATATAATCAACAAAATCATAAATTATTTGTTGCAATAGAAAACGATGGTATTGAGATTGCAAAAGATAAGCAGAAACTTATTTTTGAAGCATTTACCCAGGAAGATAACACAACAACTCGTAAATATGGAGGAACAGGTTTAGGTTTAACTATATCAAAAAAATTAATTGAATTAATGAATGGAAATATACAACTTGATAGCTCAAAAAAAGAAGGTGCAAGATTTTATTTTGAATTATTTTTAAATCAAGATGAAACTAGTTTATCAAATGATAGTTTTAATATACCTCAAGTTAAAGATCAAAATATTACAAATTCATTTGATGATATCAAAATACTTATAGTTGAAGACAATCCTGCAAATCAAATGTTTATGAAAGTACTCATGAAAAAATTATCTATAAAATTTGAAATTGCTAACAATGGACTTGAAGCTGTTCAAAGTTATTCTAATAATCAATTTGATCTCATTTTAATGGATGAAAATATGCCAATAATGAGTGGAAGTGAAGCTACTATAAAAATTAGAGAACTTGAAAATAACACACAAACTCATATACCAATAATTGCACTTACAGCCAATGCTCTTAACAAAGACAAAGAGAGATTTATAGAAGTAGGTATGGACGATTATTTATCTAAACCACTAAAAAAGAAAGATTTAATAGATATTTTAAGTAAATATACTCAATAAACAATCGCTAAAACTATCAATATAGTGAGTATATATGTATACTCACTGCACAAATATAACCATAATAAGCTAACTTAATCATATATTCAATTCTTATATTATAAAATAATGAAAAATAATATATAGGAATAAAATAATGTTATATACATGTGGACATAAAATACCCGATAGTGATAGTATCATATCAGCTATAGCAATGGCTTACTTACAAAATGCTCTAGGAAATGAAGCAAAAGCTGTTAGACAAGGGGATATCAATCCAGAAACAAAATTTATCTTGGAGAAGTTCAATTTAGAAACACCTGAATTAAAAACATCATTTGCTGGGTGTGATTTATTTATGACAGATTATAATAATTATACTGAAGCACCAGATGATTTAAAAGAAGCAAATATTGTTGGAATTGTTGATCATCATAAATTAGGTGGATTAGTGACATCTGCACCACTTGATTGTTGGATTAGAGCTGTGGGATGTACAAATACAATCGTAAAAGAGATGTTTGATTACTATGAAATTGAAATTCCAAAAAATATTGCAGCTGCTATGATGTGTGCAATATTAAGTGATACAGTAATATTTAAATCACCTACATGTACAAAAATTGATACTAAAATAACAAAAGAACTAGCTAAAATTGCAGGTATTGAAGACTTTAAAGCAATTGGATTAGAGATGTTTAAAGTAAAATCTCAAGTTGAAGGCGTTCCATTTAGAGAACTTGTAAAAAGAGATTTTAAAAACTTTGAAATGCATGGTAATAAAGTAGGTATTGGACAATTGGAAGTTGTTGACTTATCAATATTTGATACTATTAAGGATGATTTAATAGCTGATATTAAAAAGCTCAAAGAGGAAGAAGGTTATGAAACGGTACTTCTTATTTTGACTGATATTATGGCTATGGGATCACAAATACTTGTTTCAAGTAACTCTATAGATATAGTAGAAAAAGCATGGGATATTAAAGTTGAAAACGATCAATTCTGGTTAAAAGGATGTCTCAGTCGTAAAAAACAAGTTATTCCATTTTTAGAGCCAGCTTACGCATAATGAAAACTACAAGTAACTTACTTTACATTGATAAAGAAGCTGTTGCAACACTTGCAATGGCAAGAGATGGTTTACTAAAACCTGTTACAGCACTTATGAATGAAAAAGAAACTCATGAAGTGAATAAAACAGGTCTCTATAAAGGTGAAATATTTCCTTTCCCTTTTATTCTTGCTCCGTCAGGAAAAAGAAATAAACAAGTCTTAGAAAATGCAAAAAAAGGTGAAGTATTAAAACTTGTTTGCAATAATCAAGAAGTTGGAATAATAACAGTAGATGAAGTTTTTGTAATCAATAAAGATGATAGAGTAAAACAAATATATGGTACAAATAGTGAATTACATGAAGGTGCTAATGACACTGCTAAAAGATTAGGTAATTTAGCTATTTGTGGTGAATATGAAATAGAATTTGACGATATCCTAGACCATATCAAACAAATTGATGAGATGGTACTAAATGTAGAAGCAAAAAGTATTTCAGCTCTAATATTATCAGGGAAGCCATTTCACAGAGTTCATGAAAGAATTATCAGAAGTGCATTAGAAAAATGTGATATGTTAATTATATTATTAAGAAAACCCTATAAAGATGACGAATTAAGTTTTGATGTAAGATTTAAAACTATAGAGTTCTTTTTGGATCATTTTGTTGCAAAAGATAGAGTTTTACTTTTACCTTTAGAAAATACATATATATTTGGTGGAGTTAATGAACTAACACTAAATGCAATTGTTTCAAAAAACTATGGTGCAGATACATTACTTCTTGGGCAAAATCATACTGGACTTGGAGCATACTGGGATCATAACCAACTTCTATCTCGTGTAGATACATTAGAAAAGATTCATATCAATATTGAATTATTTAATGAGTTTGTGTACTGTGATAAATGTACTACATTAGTAAGTACAGATACATGTCCACATGGTAATCATCATCACGTGAAATATGATAAAGAAACGATCATGGAGTTATTTAGGTTAGGTATTATCCCACCATCTATACTAATAAGAAAAGAGATATCTTCAATGGTATTAGCTGACCTATTTCCAAATAGGAAAGAAAGACTAGAGAGAATACACCAAAATATATCAACATCTTCAGGTGTTATAG
>Ga0193958_1000429_pt1 | contig 15695 bp, 14 predicted proteins | sample FB_1_MG_FD_140320 | JGI IMG/M metagenome (GOLD analysis project Ga0193958, IMG submission 140320) | Microbial mat bacterial communities from the Broadkill River, Lewes, Delaware, United States - FB_1_MG | ecosystem: Environmental > Aquatic > Freshwater > River > Microbial mats | place: USA...
CCCTGAAGTAGTGTTATTTACCATATTTGGAGTTTTATATGATAGTGCTTGAATTTGCTTCATAACCTGGCCTAAAGATAGGTTATAAGCTGATAATTTTGCAGAATCAACTAATACATTATATTGTTCTTTCTTCTCACCTTTTAAATCAACTAAAGCTACATTATCTATTTTATTTATTTGTCTAGTAATTTTATTTACTTCTTTATAAAGTTGAGTTTGAGAGATTAGATCTACACCATCTTTTTTTGTTGAATAAAAAGCCATAGTTGCAATTGGTATATCTGTATCAATATCCATTGTTTTAATGATAGGTTGCATTGCTTCTTGTGGCATTAAATCCATATTTCTCATAACTTGGTCATATAGTTTTAGATTCGACTCTTCTTTATCTTGACCAATGTAGTATTGAGCTTGAACAATCCCAACAGAATCTTTTGCAAAAGAGTAGATATGTTCAACACCTTTTATCTCTTTTATTTTCTTTTCAAGTGGTTCTATTATGATTTTTTGTATTTCACTAGGTTTTGCTCCTGGAAGTGCAACAATAACTGCTCCTCCACTAACTTTTATTTGAGGATTCTCTTCTCTTGGCATAAATACAAGGGAAATATAACCTAAAACTAAAATAAATATTCCAAATATCAAAGTTAAAGGATGATCTATAAAACTAAGTGAAAGCTTTCCTGCTGAATTTAAGTTTTTATCAATTTTATGTGAAAAATTTTCTTCATTATTCATTTTATTACCTATTTAACATTAAGATATATTTTAGAGTACATACCTGGATAAATCTTATAATCATTTTTATCAAATGAAATTTTTAATGTAAAAGAGTGAGTTGAATTATTTATATTTGGAATTATTGCTGATATTTTTCCTAAAGTATCAAAATTTATAGAAGGAATTTGAACTTTAACTTCTTGACCTAATTTTATACTATTTAGATTTGATTCTGCTATATCTGTTTTGATTTTTAAACTTGATAAATCAGATAATATTAGTGCAGGTGCACTTGGCATTGCCATTTCACCAGCTTTTATTGATTTTTGAATAACAAGTCCATCATTTGGTGCTTTTATTGTCAGATAAGCATATTGTGCATTTATCTCTTTTAATTTTGTATTTGTAATAGCAATCATATTTTTTGTGTTTAATAAATTTAGTTCTAGTTGTTCCACATCATATTTGGGAACTAAATCTTGTGCATAAAGTCTTTTATATCTTTGATAATTAGTTTGTATATTTGCTAATTGATTTTTTTGTATTTGAAGATTTAAAAGTATTTCATTTTTATTTGAATCAATACTTGAAGAGTCAATTTCATACAAAATATCTCCTTTTTTTACAAAAGAGCCTTCATTTACATTGACACTTTTTATAAAGCCCATATTTCTACTTGTGATTACTTTTTCATTATCAGATATAACTGTTCCTGAAAGTTCAATTTCATTTGCAAATAGAGTTAGATTTATAATTGATATTAGTAATAATTTTTTAAACATTAATTTCCTTTATTTTCATTGCTAAAATCTTGTCCTAAAACTAAAGCTAGTTTTGCAAGACTTAGTGACTTTTCATATTTTGCCATTATTAGTTGAGTTTCATTTTTTCTTAAATTTGCTTCTTGTTCTAATAAATTAGTCATAGAAATTAGATGATTTTTATACATCAAAGTTGACTGCTCTAAAATCTCTTTTGCAAGATTCGTAGCTGCTATTTTTTCTTTTAGTATTTTATTTTTCGCTTTTAAATCTAAATGAGCTTTTTCTAATTCTAATTTAATTGCATCTTTTAGTTTCTCAAAATCTAAAGAAGCTTTTGCAAGTTCTATTTTACTTTTTTGTTTTTCTATATCTCTTGTATTATCAAATAAAGTATAGTTTAGTCCAATCATTGCCATATAGTAATCTTTCTCATCATCTAGCGTTAGTTTATTATCATTAAAACCATATTCTAAGTGAGAATAAATACTTGGATAGTATGAGGAGTTTGCCATATCAACATTTTTTTTCATTGCATTGATATTTATATTTTGCATTTTGATTTCATCTCTATTTTCAAGTGCTACATTATAAGTATTTTTCTTATCTAAAATTGTAAAATTTATATTTTTTAAATTTTCTACATCAGTAATAGTATCATTTGATGTAAGATATTTTAAATAAGCAATTGATAAATCAAAATTATTCTCAGCTTGAATTAATTGTGAATTTATATTTAATTCATAAACTAAAGCTTGTTTAACATCTATTTTGGTTACTAAGCCTTCATTGTGAAATGCACTTGCTGATTTTACAACATAAGTTATTGCTTCTTTTGCTTTTTTTATTGTTTGTATATAATCTTTAGCAACAACGGCATTGTTATAAGCTTTTAAAACTTCATAAGCTAACTCTTTTTTATCTTTGTTATATTTTACTTCATTTGCTTTTTTTTGAAGTTTTAAAATATCTTTTTGATTAGATAATTTAAAACCAGTAAAAAGTGGAATATCATATGTGATTTTTGTAGTAAAATTGTTTCTATCATCTGGATTATTTAAGTTTTCTGGAATAACATTTAGATTACTTGGATTAAATTCACCTGCTCCAAAGTCATTAAAAGTAGCTTCTCTTGAAGATAGTTTTGAGTTAAATACATAACCAGAGTGATTTGTTCTACTTACTTCTTCATTTAAAGCTAGTTTTCCATATGAGATAGACTCAACAGCTTTGCTATTTAGTCTATTTATTTCTATATTTGATTTTTGATTTTTTAAATCTTTATTATTTTGTAAAGTTAAATTTAATACTTCTTCAAAATTTACTGTTTGTGCATAAGTAAATGAAGCTAATAACAATGATAAATAAAGCTTATGCATAGTTTGTCCTAATAGTTTTTATAGGACATTATACATTAAAAAGTTAAAAAAGTTTATAAAAAAAATCCAATATAATTATAAAAAAAATTTATATATAAATGATTTATTTTAATTATAATTATATGTTATTGGATTATTAAATTTTAATACCCTTTTTCTTCAAGTATTTTATAATTTCTACAGCCTTTTGTATATTCATCAGTACAAGATTTTTTGAAAAGCTCTTTTGCAAGGACTCTATCTTGTTCTACTCCTTTTCCATATGCATACATAATCCCTAGATTATAGCAAGCATTGAAAATTCCACTATCACAAGCTATTTTATAATTTTTTGCAGCCTTTGAATAGTCTTCTTTTACTCCTTCTCCTTTTGCATATTTAATTCCAAGGTTATAGCAACCATAAGGAACTCCTTCTTCACAGGTAATTTTGTAAAATGATATTGCTTTAGTAAAGTTTTGTTCAACACCTTCACCTTTATCATACATCACTCCAATATTAAAGCAGCCATTTATATTTTTTTCATCACAAGATAATTCATACAATCTTGCCGCTTCAGCTAAATCTCTTTTTACACCTTTACCTTGATCATAAATAACAGCAAGATTATAACAAGCATTTGTAATTCCTAAATTACAAGCTTTTTTATAAAGTTCGTATGCTTTTAAATAATCTTTTTTTATCCCTTGTTGTCCATCATACATAACTGCTAAATTATAGCAACCATTACCATTTTGATATTCACAAGCTTTTGAAAATATCTCAAATGCTTTGTCATAATTTTGTCTCTCAATTTCATGTAGACCTTCTTTAATATCATATGCAAAAATATTAGAAGAAAAGAATATTGTAATTAATAATGTAAGTATAAATTTCATAAAACCCTCCTTAGAAAAAGTAATTATGTTATTATACATAACAAATGACTCACAAATGACTCAACTAGTAATAAATTTAGTAATTTTATGATTTTTTTTATTATTTAGTAACATTTTTTTATTATAAAATTTGCTAGAAGACTAATTTTTTATAGTTTTTTGTTGGATTTATATTTATTTAAAGGATTGAGCAAGATTTCCTATAATCAATTGCCATCCATCAATTACTATAAAAAAGATAATTTTTATAGGTAATGAAATCATTACTGGTGGTAACATCATCATACCTAAGCTCATTAAGATAGAAGCTACAATAATATCAATAACTAAAAAAGGAAGAAATATTAAAAATCCTATCTCAAATGCAGTTCTCAATTCACTTACTATAAATGCTGGCATTAATAATGTTAAAGCAACATCATCAATATTTTTAGGATTTTCTTCTTTTTTTATTCGATAGAATAGGGCAAGGTCTGATTCTCTTGTATTTTTTATCATAAACTCTTTGAAAGGTTTAATACTTTTTTCAAAAGCTACTTCATAACCTATTTCTTTTTCCATATATGGTTTTATACCATCTTCCCAAGATTTTTTTGCATAAGGCTCCATAATAAAAATAGTTAAAATTAATGAAAGGGAAATAACAATTTGAGTTGGTGGAGTTTGTTGCAATCCCATAGCTTGTCTTAAAAGTGAAAAAACAATTACAATTCTTGTAAATGAAGTTACCATTAAGATTAAAGTTGGAGCTAAAACTAGAAGTGTAAGGATTATTGCAATATTTATTGTTTTTACAAACTGTGCAGGTTCATTTAATGCGGCAACAGATAAATTAACTATTGGTGCTGTATCTTCTGCAAAAGCGAATATAGAAAATAGTAAAAAAGTAATGAGAAGTTTCAAAGAAGATCCTATATAAAAATTAAATTAATAATATCTAAAAATAGATTTAATCTCTATTTTTTATATATCCAAGCTCATATAACTTATCAAAAATTTTACTTGTAATTTCACCTGCAGCTTCACCACCATGTCCTCCATGTTCAACTAAAACTGTTACTACATATTTTGGGTTTTTATATGGTCCATAAGTTGTAAGCCATGCATGTGATCTTTGATAATATTTTAACTCACTTTCTTTCATTCTAACTTTTTCTGATTGAGGAATAGTAACAACTTGAGCTGTTCCTGTTTTCGCTGCAATTGCTATTTTAGAATTAATATATTTAGTTGCAGTTCCTTTTGGATGATGAGTTACTTCATACATACCTTTTCTCATAATCTCAAGGTTTTTTCTTGGAATATCTAATTCTTTTGGTTCTTCATAATTCGCTTTATAAAAGTGTGGTTTTGGCAATTTTCCTGTTGCTAAATATGCTGTATATCTAGCCATCTGAATTGGAGTTACAAGCATATTTCCTTGGCCTATTGATGTAATTACAGTTTCTCCTACATACCAAGGTTGTTTATATTTTTTTTGTTTCCAATCCTTATTTGGATTCACTCCAAAAAATTCATTTACCTGATCTATACCTGTTTGTTGTCCAAACCCAAATTTATCTAATGTTGCAGAAATTTTATTTATTCCTATTCTAAGACTTCCTTTATAGAAAAAATCATCACAACTCTCTCTAATTGCCTTTCTAAAATTAACAGTTCCATGACCATAAGTTTTCCAACATCTGAAGTTTCTATTTCCTATTCTAATTGAACCTGAGCATTTTACTGCATAACTATCTTCAATACCATTTTCTAAAAATGAAAGTGCAACACCCATTTTTATTACAGAACCTGGAGGATATAAACCGTTTATTAGTTTATTTGTAAAGGGGTGATTAAAGTCATTTCTCATTTCGTTCCACTCTGCAACAGAAATACCTCTTGCAAAAATATTATTGTCAAACTCTGGAAAAGAAGCGGCTGTTAGTAATTCACCATTTCTTGCATCCATTACAATTACAGCACCACTTTTATGATTGAAAATTTGTTGTACGTATTCTTGAAGTTTTATATCAAGTGTGATTTTTATACTATTATCAATAGAAGGTTCTTTTTCCTCAAGAATTTCAATTTCTTGATTTAAGGCATTAACTTTAACATCTTTATATCCCATCTCTCCTTGAAGTTTTTCATTATAGAATTTTTCTAATCCATTTTTACCAATAATTCCATTATGGGAAGATAACTCATTTTTGATAATATCCATTCTTGAAGCTTTTCCCACATATCCAATAATATGAGAAGCGACACCTTTGTATGGATAATACCTTTTTGTAGATGACTCTATTTTAATCTCTTCTTTTGAAGAAAAAATTGTATATTTTGAGAAAAATTCTTCATATGGAATATAATCAATAATTTCAACAAAATTATGATTATATGCAGAATCATTTCTTTTGTATATTTTCAATAATTTCTTTTTTTCATATTGAGGAAAATGTTTTACTACAAGGTCAATTGCCTCTTCAAGTTTAACTTTATTTTTGTAAGAAGTTAAATGTGGTTTAATTAAAATAGAAAATCCCATTTCATTAATTGCAATCTTCTCACCATTCCTATCTTCTATAATACCTCTAACGGGTATTTTATTAACTCTATTAATGTAGTTGTTTTTTGATAGTTCTTCATAATAAGTATTTGATTTTATACTTAGGAAATAAACCCTAGAAAGTAAAGTTATCATAATTATTAAAATGATTAGAAATATTATATTAAGTCTGTTTTTCAAATAAATACTCCAAAAAATATTAGGTCAATTAAAGCATTTATAATTAAAACACTAAATATATTTTCACTTAATCCTAATGAAATTGACCAAAAAATTATCAAACCAATATAAAACAAAATTATATAAATATATGAATTTATAGGGCTATATGACATTATATTATCAATTCTAGGGATGATGAAAATATATAGAAATAGTGATAACATAGTAAGTGAAAAAGGTTTTAGACCACTATTTACTTCGATAAATAAAAATGTAAATACTATAAATAATGCAGAATATAGGTACTTCTTTTTTAAACAGTTATAAAAGCCCATAAAAAGTACACCAGAAAGCATAATCAATAAAAAATGAATAGATGAAATAGTATTTACAGTGATTGCAATGATTAATAATGTAAATAAAAATACTGGATTATCGAGGTTGTTTCTTGTCATAGAATTTGATGCTTTAATTTTAATTGATTTGGATTATATTATAAAAAATCTTATAGCTATATCAAAGATTATTTGATAGTTTTTGTTTTAGTTTTTCATCTATTTCTTGGTTTTTATTTGATAAATCATAAATAAAAGAAAAAATCTCTGCAACAGCCTTATACATACTTGTAGGAATCTCTTTATCTATATCTATTTTTGAGAGTAATTCAATTAAGTCTTCATCTTTTTTTATTGGGATATTATTTTCTTTTGCAATTTTTATAATATTTGATGCTGTTTCACCTTTTCCCTTAGCAATTAGTTTTGGAGCATTATCTTTATCCAAATCATATTTTATTGCTGCTGCTTTTTGTATAAAATCATCTTGTGGTATATTTTTATCCATATTATGCCCTTATATCTAAACCTAAATCAAAATTTTGATTATATGGATTATTATTGTTTTTATAAACTTGAGTTGGTTTATCTTGTTCATTTATTTCTTCTTGCATATCAAGTAGTTTTATATTTACAGGAATTAAATCAACATTATTTAATGATTGTTTCAATTTTTGTAAATTATCTCTAAGAGCAATTTTAAAATGTTCTCTTTGTGCATAAATAGTTAAATCAAGTTTATTTTTGTCATATAGTCCAAGCATTAAATCAACTTTTCCAAAATCTTTAAGTGTTAGATTTATCTGACAGTAAAATTTATCTTCTTGAGTTTTTTTTATATCAATTGTACCATTTTCTAACATATCCCAAAAGAATGGAAGATAAACATAGTTAGAATTAGATGTTAAAGATGTTAGTTGTTGATAATCAATTTGAGTTAAAAGTCTATCTACTTGTTTTAAAACATCTAGAGATTTAGTATCAGTTTTTGATGATAACTCATCTTGCATTTGTAGTAAAATTGATTTCATATCATTTGAAACATTTGCTGATTCATTTTTTAAAATATTTGGATTGACAATGCTATCTTTTATAATAGTTTCTATCTTATCAATAGTTTTTAATACACTGTTTTGAAGATTTAAATTTTCTTGATTTGGTGTTAAATTTACAATATTTTCTTTTAATGATAAAAGCAGTGTGTTTAAATTTGTTGAAAAAGTATTTGAAAATGTACTTAAATTTGTATTTTGTAAATTTTGAAGTAATGTTGCATTTGGAATCTCAACTTTTGTAAATAGTGTTTGAAGATTATCTAGTTTTGAAATTATTTGGTTTATATTTGTAGTATCGATAGTTTTTATATTTAGTAACTCACTTTTCAAAGCTGTTAAATTTTCTTTTAAATTATTTAATAAACTATTTTTATCATTTGTTATATTTTGCATATTTAAAGTTTTTGATTCAAGTGTTGTTATATTTTCAACTATATTTTTTAGATTTAAAACTGTATTTGAAATATTTGGATTTGTACTTGAAAGAGTTTTTATTTCACTTGAATTTATCAAATTATTCAAAAGTACTTTGGGTTCTATTAGTTTTGTATCTTTTGAAAATAAATCGTTTGATTTTAAAAGGTTATCTATAAGACTTAAAATATTCTTATTTTGAAGTGATGGATTTTGAATTATTTCACTTTTTATTTGAGTCAATAACTCTTTTGTTTGGATATTTATTTGCTCTTTTAAATTAGGATTTACATTACTTGTTGTATTTATTGGATTGTTTTGAATTTTTGATTCTATTAAAGTAGCATCACTTATTATTGATTTTAATTGATTAGTTAGGTTTGATAAATTTTGTGTTTGAGGTGTGTTTAAATTACTATTTAGGTTCTGTAATGAACTAGTTAATGTCTTCAAGTTTGTTATTGTTTCACTGCTATTAGGATTTTGTAAAACTTTATTTATTAGTTCATTTATTTGTTTTGATTGAGGAGTATCTATATTTTTTATTAAATTTTGTATTTCATTTAATAGATTTTTAACACTTGTGTTTAAAGTATTATTTTGATTAGCACTTTGAGCTATTTTTGATTCTAAAAAAACACCTGATTTATTTAATTGTTCTTTTAAATTATTTGCATCTAAATCTTTTATATTTTTTAAAAAATTTTCAAGTAAGGGTTTGAATTTTTGTAGATTTACATCTTTATCAATATTTTCTATCATAGAAGATATTGACTTTGAAAAAGAGCCCAATTCTTTGAATATCGTGGAGTTTTTTAATATATTTTCAATTGTTGCATTTGATTTAGTACCAGTTTTTAAATCTTCAAATAAAGATTTTAATACATCATTTACATTAACAGATTTATTCTTTATCATCTGATCTAATGTTTTAGAGTCTGCCTCTTTTAGGACATCTTTTAAAACTTTATTATCATTGGGTAAAAGTATATTTAATAATGAATTATTTGATACTAGCATATAAAAGTATAACATAAAAATTTATTCATTAATTATTTAAGATTTTTTTTTGTAAAATCAATTATTACTAAAAAGGTTTAATATGAGATTTGATGTAGTAATACCAATTGATGGTTTTGAAAATGAAAAAGAGTTTATTTTTACAAAAATTGATGATTTTTTTTCTATTATAAAAAGTGTAGAATCAAATAAAGAATTAAGATTAATGAGTTTTGGTGCATTGAAATCTCTTGCTTTTGAATTTCCAGAAGATTTTATAAGTAAACTTGAAATAAAAGATATTTCTGATATCTCAATTTTTTATATTTTTGTTTTACAAAATACTACATCTACTAACTCTTTAAATACCTTTTCTCCAATAATTTTAAACCATAAATCAAGTAAAATGGGACAAATTCATCTTGATTTAAATGATTTGGGTTTAGAAAGCTTAAATGATTTATTACCTAACTTCTAAATGCATATTACTTAGGTTATACTAGTTTTATGAAAAGAAGAACATTTATTCAATTTAGTGTTATTTCAACACTTTTATTTACTACAAATTATTCTATTGCTAAAACTATACCATCAAATACAATTGTTTTATTAGAAGAAATATTTCAAATAATATTTCCAAAAACAAAAAATATGCCAAGTTCTACAGAATTTGGAGCTCTTGAGTATTTGATTTTAAATATTTCTCACAGAACATTTGATGATAGTGATAAAACATTTATACTAAATGGCGCAAATGATTTTTTAAATAGTTTTCCAGAATTTTTTAATCTTACAAAAGATGAAAAACAGCAACTTATTTTTTCAATAGTAAAAGAGAATTATTATGCAAGATCTTGGATATCAAAACTTACATATTATGGACTAGAAGGAATGTTTAGTGATCCTTTATATGGCGGAAATAAAAATCAAATTGCTTGGAAAAGTATAAATCATAATGTTGGATATCCTCGACCAAAAAAAACTTATGGACAAAAAATATGATTTATGATGTTTGTGTAGTTGGAAGTGGTGCTGGTGCTGGGCCTATTATTTATGAACTTAGTTTAAAAGGATTAAAAGTTTGTGTTTTAGAAAAAGGAGATATTTATAATGAAAAAGACTTTTCTAAAGATGAACTAGCTGTTGTTAGACGTCCTATTTATACACCTAGTTTAAAAGATGAATACCACACTATTGAAGAACTACGTGATGGTAAATGGGTAAAATTTCCTACTTATGAAACAAATTGGAGTTTTTGGAATGGAAGTTTACTTGGAGGTTCTTCAAATTTTATGAGTGGTTTTTTTCATAGATTAAAACCAAATGATTTTAAACTAGCTTCAATTTATGGGAAAATAGATAATTCAAATATCGTTGATTGGCCAATTTCATATGAAGATTTGGAACCATATTATGAAAAAGTTGAAAGAGTGGTAGGTATTTCTGGAGAAGTACAAGAATATAAAAATAGTGAACTTAGAAGTACTAAAGATTATCCTTTTGAATCATTAAAAGAGAATAAAATAGTAAATTTAATAGATGAATCTTGTAAACAATTAGGAATTACAGCTATGAAAACTCCAAGGGCAATAATTTCAAGACAAAAAGATGAAAGAAATTCTTGTTATTATTCAAACTATTGTGGTTCGTATGCCTGTAGTAGTGGCGCAAAAGGAAGTTCAAGAGCATCTTTGATTTCTAAAGCTTTAAAAACTAATAATGTAACAATAATTGCAAATGCTTTTGTAATAAAATTAAATACTTCAAAAAATAAAAAAATTAAATCGGCAACATATCTAACAAAAAGTGGAAATAAAAAAGAGCTAAAAGCAAAACTTTTTGTAATAGCAGCACAAGCTGTTGAAACATCTAGACTTTTATTGAATTCTAAAGATGAAAATTTTCCAAATGGAGTTTCTAATAACTCAGAAAATGTAGGTAAAAATTTTTTATCAAGTAGTGGTGGAATTGTGAGTGGAAGTTTTGATGAATCACATATGCCTTTAAAAGATTTATTTGCTAGTGGATTATTTGTAAATAGGGCGATTTTAGATTGGTATTATACTTCAAAATTCAAAGGTGGATTATTAGAACTTGTTTTTGAACATGCAAACCCTATTAGAAGAGCTGGTTTTATGAGGTGGGATAATAATGCTGATTTAATTCTTGGTAAAAATTTGCAAGATAAAATTTATGAGGAATTTACAAAAACAAGAAGATTAAATATTGAGATTTTTCAAGATTGGACACCAACTGATAATTCTTTTATAAGTGTTGATGAAAAATATAAAGATAAATATGGAATACCAGTTGCTAACATTAGGATTGGAGCACATCCAAAAGACTTGAAAGTTTCAAAAATTTTAGAAGAAAAGGCAATTGAAATTTTTAAAAAAATGAAAGCTAAAGATATCCAATCAGATATCTCAGCACTACCATCTTCAAATTTACAAGCAGGTGGTTGTAGATTTGGAAATGATCCAAAAGAATCTGTACTAAATAAGTATTGTCAATCACACGAAGTTAATAATTTATTTATTACTGATGGAAGTTTTATGCCAACAGGGGGTAGTGTTCCTTATACTTGGACAATTTATGCAAATTCTTTTCGAATTGCAGATTTTATAAAAGAAAGTTGGGAGAAAAAATTATTTTAAATTTCTTTTTAATAAATTTTTACATTTCTTATGATAATATATAAAGTTTTTTAAATTGGGAGAAAATAATGAAAAAAGCCATACTATTTTGTATTTTAGCGGTAGTTTTAAATGCCAGTGATGATTATATCCCACTAAGTAAAATTTCTGATGATAAGAAATTAGAATATAATTTTGTAACACTTGATAACACAATTATTGAAGCAAAAGATTTAGATACTAAAGCAATAACAGATGATGGCTATACCTCTATACCCGTGGTTGAGGAAATAAAGTATAAAGCACCTGAAATTAAAAAGACAAAAGAAAACAAGCAAATTATAAATAATGAAATAAAACAAAAAGTCTTAATAGAAAAGATTGAGCCAGAGACTATCAAACAAAATGTTATTTTAAAAGATGAAATAAATATTTCAAATATTAAAAAAGAACAAATATTAGTTAATACAAAAGATGATGAAACTCAATCTAACTCAAAATTTAAATTTTCAGCACAAATTACATACTCACCAATAACAACTACTATTAGTGGTTCTGGTATTAGTTTATCAAATAAAACAAATGGCTTCGTACCTGAAATCCAATTACAAAAAGGTAATCATAAAGCAGTTGCAGAATATTTCAAGGTTGAGAATGATTTTTTAGGAGCAAATGTTGAAACAACTATTTATAAATTAGGTTATAGATATGTTTATGAAAATGCAAATGTTGGAGTAGATGCAAATTATGCAGTTTTTGATGATGGTACTTCTGATGAGGAATTTTATCCAAGTTTAGAAATAGATTTTTCACATAATATAGATAATATTGAATTGTCATATGGTGCAGGTATTGGTAAAAACAATAATATTGATTATGCATATGATTACTTCTTTAATGCAGGAATTAAACCTTATGCACTAAGTGAAGCTTCTTTAGTAGCTGGATATAAAAATAGAACAATTAAAGATAGTGACTCAAAATTAGAGTTTAAAGGTCCATATATTGGAGTTAAATCTTCATTTTAAAAATTATTACAAATTGTAATAATTTTTATACTATAAAAAACTTTTAGATATAATAAACTTTATATATAAAATATAAGGTTTTTTTTATGCAAAATATTCAAATCTGGCACAATCCTAGATGTTCAAAATCAAGAAATGCACTTACACTATTAGAAGAAAAAAAAATAGATGCACAAGTTATTAAATACATGGATGAATCCCTTTCAAAAGAACAGTTGCAAGAAGTTTTAACACTTTTAGGAATGAAAGCCCAAGAGCTTATGAGAATTGATGAAGATATTTATAAACAGTTAAAGTTAAAAGATGTAAATGATGAAAATATCTTAATTAATGCAATGATTGAAAATCCAAAATTGATTCAAAGACCAATTATAATAAAAGGTGATAAAGCAGTTATTGCAAGACCTATTGAAAATTTAGAAGAACTACTTAAATAATGGCAGAAATACACGAAAAACAATTGAGAATAAGATACATAAGAGTATTAGAAAAATTCTTGACTAGAACAATGTCTCTATTAAAATTAGATAATTTTGATCCAGAATTATTTAAAACTAGAACACAAAAAAACTTTGAAGATATGAATAAAACAAAAGTTGTTGAACTCTATTCTCCTTATTATTCACAAGTAAAAGATTTTATTAATAAAACTATGATGTATATAAATGATCATAGTGATAGTTTTGAAAATGAAAGATCTACTTTATTAAAAGATGCAAATCTTCTTCAAAAAGAGAAAAATAAAAATAGCTATAGTAAAGACAAACACAAAAAACATAAATTTAATGATGGATATTAATGGGGCAAGAAGAGTACAAAAGTTTTAAACTTTCAGGAATTATAAAAAAAGTTTTATATAAAAACGATGAAACAAAATATGTAATTGCTGTTTTAGAAAACAATCAAAAAGTTTGCGGTACTTATTTTGATACAGATATTGAAAAAATTGTAGGAGAAGAGGTTATTTTAAATGGAAATTGGACAACCCATAAAAAATATGGTGTTCAATTTGAATTTGATACCTTAGAATTAAAAGAAGCAGAAATGTTTTTCTTTCTTACTAAAATTGTAAAAGGTGTTGGTAAAAAGTTTGCCCACGAACTTCTTGAAAAATATAGCGAAGAAGAATTGGTTACCATTTTAAATGAAAAACCAGAAGAACTTTTAGATTTTAAGGGTATAAAAGAGAAAAAACTTCAAACTATAGTTAGTTCTTGGCAAAAATTTAAACACTTGCGAGAACTTGGCTCATTTTTAGCAAAATTTGGAGTTACTTCAAATTTGATTACAAAAATATATTCAAGTTTAGGTGAAGTAGAAAACTTGATAGAAAAGATAAAAGAAAATCCATATATTTTAATAAATATAAAAGGAATTGGTTTTAAAAGAGCTGATGAAATTGCGAAATCACTAGGAATTGATCCTAAAAGTGAATTTAGAATTATGGCTTGTTTAAACTATACATTAAGAGAATATTGTGATAACAATGGTAATTCTTCTATTGATAAATTTCATTTATATAGACTTTTAGACGATTCTTTACGTTTTTCAAATGAAGAAGCCTTATATGAATCTGCTGTTTCAAAAATGTTAGTTGATGAAGATATTTTTGTTACTAGTGAAAATAGATATGCACCTTCTATGTTATATTATGCAGAAAAAAGAATATTAGAATTTTTTCAAAGAAGAAAGGATGAAAAAAATAAAAAAATTATTGCAACTTTTGATGAATACTTAGTAAAAAAACAACAAACTCTAGGTTTTGAATTAAGTACTGAGCAAAAAAAGGCTGTTGAACTTATCAATGATGGTCACAAAACTTTATTTTTGATTGGTTATGCCGGAACTGGAAAATCTACTTCAAGTAGGGCTATATTAGAACTTTTAGAGGAAGTATTTTCGTATGATGATGTTATGACAATAGCATTAAGTGGTATAGCAAGTCAGAGAATTTCAGATACAACTGGTTACAACTCTTCTACTATTCAATCACTTTTAGTAAAGCATAAAGAGAAAGATTTTTTCCCTTATAAAGTAATATTACTTGATGAAGCATCTATGGTAAATTCAGTTACTTTTTACCAAATTGTTTCAAAAATAGATGATGATACAATTTTCATAATAGTTGGTGATGATGGACAATTACCTGCTATTGGAGCAGGGAATATACTTGCTGATTCTATAAAGTATGAATTAGCTCCAATATGTAAATTAACAAAAATTTACAGACAAAATGAAAATCAAGCCATAGCTGTAATAGCAAATGATATTAGAAAAGGTGAAATCCCTGAATATAAAGAAGATTATGAAGATTTTAAGTTTGTTGATGTCTCTATTTCAAACTATTATTCACAAAAAAATAGTATTTCTTCATATGAATTTGCAGATTTAAGAGGTGAAAATAGCGAATATATTTTAAATAATATTTTAAATATTTCATCTTCATATATTCAAGAATATTATGATTTTATCAAGAAAAAAGATATCTCAAAAGCTTTAACTCTTTTTCAAGTAATAACCCCTATGAAAAATGGTACATTAGGAGTTGAAAACCTAAATATGCAACTTCAAAAACTTTTTAATCATACAAAAGGTAAGGCATATGCAACAAAGTTATATGAGTATAAAATTACAGATAAAGTTATCCATATAAAAAATGAAAATATGCGCGCTCAAACTATGAGTATGTATAAAAGTGGTTCAACAGATTTTTTAGAAAGAAGAGTATTTAATGGTCAATTAGGACTTATTATTAAACTTGATTTTGAAGAAGAAAA
>Ga0193958_1000432_pt1 | contig 15612 bp, 10 predicted proteins | sample FB_1_MG_FD_140320 | JGI IMG/M metagenome (GOLD analysis project Ga0193958, IMG submission 140320) | Microbial mat bacterial communities from the Broadkill River, Lewes, Delaware, United States - FB_1_MG | ecosystem: Environmental > Aquatic > Freshwater > River > Microbial mats | place: USA...
GCAGCTTTACGGCCTAGCGATGTGGAGGGGTGGCCGAAGGCCAGACCGAAGCCGCCAAAGGCGGCTGAAGGGCCGAGCAGACTTGCGAGCCCCAAAACGTAGCGCCGCAGCTTTGCTGCGGAGGCCCCCAAACAGTAGAAAAACTATTTTATATTAATCTGTTTATCATTATGACAGTATATACTCTTTTTCTTTATATCGGTATTGTTGCTTTAGTGCTGACCTTTACTTTGGGGTTAGGGCTTTCTAAAAAGCGTCAATTTGTGCGGACGCATTTGCCGCTTTGTTTTGTACAGTATTTTGTGGGTGGCCTGCTTATTTTTTCGGGAGCTGTAAAAGTGGTAGATCCTTTGGGAACCGCTTATAAAATGGCAGATTATTTTACGCTTTTGCTCCCTGTTTTATCCTTTATGAAGCCTTTTGTAGTTCCTTTTGGTTTAGTCATGATTGTGTTGGAAGTGGTACTTGGGATCAATTTGATTTTAGGGCATGGGAAAGAGCGGACCACTGTTTTGAGTTTTTTAATGATGCTCTTTTTTACCTTTCTCACGGGCTACAACTACCTAACAGGCTATATTCCGCAGGATGTATCTCCTTTTGCTATTGATCAATGGGTTGCTTTTAATGCAAATAACATTCGAGTAAGTGATTGTGGCTGTTTTGGTGATTTTATGAAGCTTTTGCCAATTGAAACCTTTGGAAAGGACATTATTTTGACCATCATGACCCTTTATCTTTTTGCCAAGAGTAGAGATTTGCCATATGTAATTCCAGAGCAAGGCAAAGGGCGTTTAATTAGTACTTCTTTTTGGACCGTAGCAGTGACTGTGGCCAGTCTTTTCAACTTTTACTTTGGTTTGCCTTGGGTAGATTTTCGTCCGTTTGCTGAAGGTCGAAACATTGTTGTTGAGCGTGAGATTTGTGCTTTAGACCAGCCTGAAGTTTTACTTACGTATACCTATAAGAACAAAAATACAGGCGAGGAAGTAAAAGTAAATAACCAACAAATGTCTCAGGAATCAGAGAAATATAGCTACCTCTGGAAGACCAAAGATGCGGATGGCAATAAGATTTGGGAAACGCAAAACGATAAAACCCAGGAAGAAATCCTAAAGAAAGGTTGTGACTCTAAAGTGGCGGAAATGGATGCTTCTAAGCAACATAGTTTTGCCAGTCAGGGCTATAGTTTTTTGGTTGTTGCTGATGATTTGACTAAATCATCTAAAGAAGGATTTAGAAAAATTTCGGCCCTTAGCTTAGCCGCAGAAAAGCAGCAAGGGATTCCCACACATGCGCTCTATTACTACATCAATGATGCGGATGCGGATGGCGACCATAGCGATGATCTAGAAGCATTTCGCCATGAATTAGGTACGGCCTTCAATTTTACACAGAGCGATGAAAAATTGGTCAAGACAATTATTCGTTCTAGTCCAGGACTTTTGCTCTTACACAATGGAACGATCGTTAAGAAATGGCACCATCGTCAGTTGCCGACTAGCTTTGAGGAATTGTCCAAAGAATATATTCAGGAGCCTAGCGTAGATTTAGAATTGGAGCTAGACATTCAAGATTATATGCCAGAAGGTAGTCGTCATGGCTTCTTTTGTTCTGTGGCCAAAGTAAATAAGGGAGATTTTGGGCAACAGGAACTAGATATGGTTCTTTTGGATGGCAATGATGCTTTATTGCATCCCTTAATCGATGAAAATACTGATTTGGGGGTAACTGGGCGTCGACTCAAGGTGAAGTTGAGCAGCAATCAGAACTTAGTCCCTAGAGATCCTAATCTAAAATGGATTCCCAATGGTATTTTGGACCAAAATAGTCAGGCTTGGGAAATTATTAGTATTGAGTTAATTTAGATAAACCTCGCCCCCTACAGTTTGGACTGTGGGGGGCTTTTTTGTGCCTTATTTAGCTTACTCTATCTTTTACCCCAACAAATGAGCATCTTTCTTAAAAGTTTTAACGACTTGTTTGGGGGTGCCTCTTCTTTTATACATCCATAGAGAAAGGTGCAAGCTAGCGCCTACTCATCCTATTGAACTGGTACCCAAAAGGGCCAAAAGAAACATATTTATGCCAAAAACCATCCGTTTTAGCCTAGCTGATCAGGCTAAATTTTTTCCTACCCTACGCAAAAGGGTCAATCAGCACTTTCGCAACCAAGATATTGACCGCAATGCCAACAGCCGAATGTACCTCAAAACTGCTGTTATGCTAGGGCTCTACCTTATTCCTTTTGTCCTAATTTTATGCAATTTTTTGCCCCTTTGGGCCGTCATGGTTTCCTATATTGTTATGGGAATTGGTTTAGTTGGTATCGGCATGAATATTATGCATGATGCCAACCATGGTGCCTACTCCAAAAACCCTACAGTAAATTCAATTTTTGGCTATACTATCAATTTGGTCGGCGGCAATGCCTTTACCTGGAAGGTTCAGCACAATATGATGCACCACACCTACACCAACATCTACGGCTTTGATGAAGACATTGAAGATAAACCTTTTCTTCGCCTTTCGCCTAATGGCAAACTCAAAGCCTACCATCGCTTCCAACACCTTTATGCCCCTATTTTATACAGTTTAGCAACAGTTTCTTGGATCCTATGGAAAGATTTTATAGCCCTGAAGGGCTATAGCAAAGACGGAAAAACCCAAGCACTCGGCAGTACCCACAACAAAGAGTTTTGGATTCTACTTAGTACAAAAGTTGCCTATTGGGCCATCTTTTTTGTTCTCCCTATTATGCTTACTTCTTATAGTTGGAGCTATTTACTGCTTGGCTTTTTATTTATGCACATGACCGCTAGCATGATCATGACTCTTGTGTTTCAGGTGGCTCATGTTGTAGAACTTACCGATCACTTCCAACCTGATGAGCAAAATGAAGTAGAAAATGTTTGGGCAATGCACCAACTCGCTACAACCTCTGATTTTGCCCAAGATAATAAGCTTGTTTCTTGGTTCCTCGGTGGTCTGAATTTTCAAGTAGAACACCACCTCTTTCCCAATATTTGCCATGTCCATTATCCTGAAGTAGCCAAAATCGTTAAAGCTACGGCCAAGGAATTTGGTGTACCCTATTATGAGTTCAAAACCTTTGGTGGCGCAATTAAATCGCACTTCAAAAGCCTCAAGGCCTTAGGCAACAATGAGCTTACTGCGATCCAGTTGCCAAAAACTTCTGAAGCGGCTATTATTAAGTAAGTTGTTTTGGGAAAGCTGCGGCGCTACGTTTCGGGGCTCGCTGTTACTTGCTTCGCTGCGTCGGCTCCCGTTGGTCGGGTCGCTCGGCCCTTCAGCGCTACGCGCTTCGGTCTGGCCTACGGCCCCCCCTACACATCGCTAGGCCAAATGGAAGGTCTTCTCTACTTACAGAGAAGACCTTTTTTGGTGCTCTAAAAGCTTTTAACTATATTTTGGAAAAACAAACAAGACAAACTTATGCAAAAGAAAATGGGGCATACGCCCAAAATGATCCTAAATTTAGAAGGGGAATATTGGAAATTAGCCAAAGAAACAACCCAAGAATCTGCTGCCTTTCAGGCCCTCCCCCCCCCTTTACAGCGCATGATGTTGGGCGCTTTTTCTGCCCTCTTACTCAAAATTGATCGTGCTGGCATCTATTTTTTTGCAGCCGAAAAAGAAGGACCTTCTGCGAGCTACATTTGTTTAAACGAACAAGAAAACCAGCTTAAACTAAAGCTCCAGCCTTTAGACGAAAAGCAAAAAACCAGAGAAATTGAACTCTCTTGGGAAAATGACTATTTGAAGATCGTTGGTTTGTTGCCTGCCGAGGCGGCCCTCTTTTATGAAAAAGCAGCTTGGCAGAGCTATACTGCAGAGGAACAAGCTGCTTACGAGGTTCAGATGCAAAAAATTATCGGTCAATTTGGCCAAGACATGAGACAACAAATCCAACAACAACATCAGACTCGAAAAAAACTTTAAGCGCTTCTTCATTTGTATTCAAAAATAAAAGATTGTTTTAGCAAACTTCTTTTAATTTTGTGGCGCTTAACCAATACTCTTTATGCAAGCCTCTGGAATCATCACCCTAACAACCGACTTTGGTGTCCGCGATCATTATGCGGCCCTACTCAAAGGACATATTTTGTCGGAGGGGCAGGCTGTGCAGTTCATTGATATTTCGCATCAGGTGCAGCCCTATAATATTGGTCAAGCGGCCTATTTATTGGGTGCTAGTTTTTGGGCCTTTCCCAAAGGGAGCATTCACATTGTAAGTGTACACAACTTTTATCAGGAGCATCCTCGTTTTTTGGTCATTGCTCATAAGGGCCATTATTTTATTGGTCCAGACAATGGTGTTTTTTCTCTTTTGTTTAAGGAAAAACCAAAGAGCATCTACCAACTCATCAGTGATGAGCCTCCTTCTTTGTTGAGCATGCAACGTTTGTTTGCCAAAGCTTCGGCTCATTTGATTGCGCAACAACCGTTGGAAGAAATTGGAGAAGAAAGTGATGAACTTTTGGAGCGCATCAGTTTGAATGCGGTAGTAAGCAAAGATTATATTCGGGCCGCAGTGCTTTATATTGATGTCTATGAAAATGTAGTCCTCAATGTCAATCGAGAACTATTTGAAGAAATTGCGCAGGGGCGTTCTTTTGAGCTTTACTTCAAGCGTTTTGATCCCATTAGTGATTTGAGTTTGCATTATGCAGAGCAGGCCGTGGGAGAAGTTCTTTGCTTATTTAATTCTTCGGGCTTGTTAGAAATTGCGGTAAATGCTGGCAAGGCAGCCTCTTTATTTGGCCTAAAGGTAGATGATAGCGTACAACTTGAATTTTTGAATGAATAGCTGGCTGAGGCCAGCTTTTTTTTTGCCCAAATTGCGGCGTACAGGCGGCGAAGCCGCCGCAGGCTGAGGGGCTGGAGCAGGGCCGCCGCAGGCGGCAGACCGAGGCGCCAGAGGCGACGCAGGGCCGAGCGAATAGCGAGCTGCGGAATGGCCCGACCCGCCCTACGGGCGGGGCAGCCCCAAAAAAAAGGCTTAAAAGCAGTAAGTACCACTTTTAAGCCTTTAGGACTTATATAAAGAAAGGACTAGGCCTCTTCTTTTTCTTCTAGCAAGCCCATACCTTCAAAAGTTTCTACAACAGAGCGTACTGCTTTTTCAGAAGTGTCGAGCAATTCTTTTTCTGCATCATTGAGTTTCAATTCGATGATTTGCTCAATACCGTTGCTACCTAATTTCACGGGAACGCCGAGGTAAAGATCTTCTACGCCATATTGGCCTTTAAGCCAAGCACAGCAAGGGAAAATGCGTTGTTCGTTGCGAACAATGGCGCCAACCATTTGGGCGGCGGCAGCACCGGGAGCATACCAAGCAGAAGTACCCATTAGTTTAACGAGCTCTCCACCACCTTTTTTGGTACGTTCGATGATAGCGTTAAGTTTATCTTCCTCGATAAGTTCTGTAACAGGGATACCAGCTACAGTAGTGTAACGAGGCAAAGGCACCATAGTATCGCCATGTCCCCCCATAAGAACCGCTTGGATATCGCGGGGAGAAACATTAAGCTCCATAGACAAGAAAGCACGGTAGCGGGCCGTATCGAGGATACCAGCCATACCCATTACGCGGTTTGAGGGCAAACCCGAAGCCTTGAAAGCAGCATAAGTCATTACATCAAGAGGGTTAGACACCACAATGATGATGGGGTTTTCGCTATATTCAAGGATAGATTTAGTTACAGAAGTAACAATTTTGGCGTTAGTAGCGATCAAATCGTCGCGGCTCATGCCAGGGCGGCGAGGGATACCCGCAGTGATCACTACGATATCAGAGTTCTCGGTATATTTATAATCAGAAGTACCGATGATGCGTGTGCTATAACCATCGATGGGGGCTTGTTGGAAGCTATCAAGGGCTTTACCTTCGGCCATTTCGCCTTTAAGGTCTAGCAATACTACTTCGTTCACGATGTTTTCGTGAGCCAAAACATTAGCGCAAGTAGCACCTACATTTCCGGCTCCAACTACAGTTACTTTTTTCATACTGTATTGAGTATAAGTTTTATAGGATGTTTTAAATAGACAAAGAGCGCTTGTCGTTCTTTGCTTCTGCTGAAATTCTTGTAGTTTGGCCGAGCTTATTCGCTAGCTAAATGCGCCAAGGCATTTTGTCAATACATCTATATAATGTAATTTTGCTAAGCTTTTGCTCAAGGTATAATTAAGAATTCCTTAATTTACGCCCAAGAACAGCAGCTAATATACAGTTTTTTCGATGATTCTAAAGCTCGCTCTTATTTTTTTACAAAAGCTTAGCAATGGGCTCAAAAAATCGATCAGACCTATTCTAACTTTGTTACGTTTTATACAGTAGGGCTTAGCACAAAACTAACTTTTGGGCTTTTGCAAGCCTGCTTTAATAAAATCCTAAAGTGCTTATATTTATGCAAACATCTTTATTCCGCCTACTTTTTCTCTTCAGCCTGTTGGGGGGTAGCGCATTTTCGGGCCTACAGGCTCAGCAAACAGGCCACAATCATATTGGTTGCGGAACGACTATCCAGACGCAGTTGGAGCGTAAAAACAGTCTTATGGAACACCGCCGTAATCGTGCTGAGCTCCTACAAGAACTAAATACGTTCAAAGCGAGCCGTGCTGCCAACGATAGCATTTCTTATGTGCCTCTTCAGTTCCATGTCTGTGGAGAAAATGATGGCTCTGGTTATGTTGCTATAGAGCGCGTTTTGGGCTCAGTTTGTCGCTTGAATGATGACTACCGTGGACAAAACATCCAGTTCTATATCTATGATATTAACTATATTCCCAATAGCTTATTATATAATCACGGGAATGCCTCTGGAAACCCTACCGCAGTTTACTTTATGTCGCTATACAAAGTACCTGGTGTACTCAATATTTTTGTAGGGCGTAATGTTACAGCTAATGACGAGTTCCTAGCTTACTATACGAGTTTACTGGATGTAGTATTCTCTTTCAAAACTGGCGTTGGACCTGGTGACCCCACACTAACTCATGAGTTAGGTCATTTCTTTACCCTTCCGCACACTTTCTTTGGCTGGGAAGGAACAAACTATGCCAATGAGCAAATCAATGGTAAAGCCCCTGCTATGGTGGGCAATATGCAAGTGGAAAAAGTAGCTCGTGGTACAGCTGGCGAAAACTGCCAAATTGCTGCTGATGGCTTCTGCGATACCCGTCCCGATTACTCTTCTGATCGCACAAACTGCCCTCAAACAGCTATTTTTTACGATCCCGATAGTGTTGCAATCGATCCTGATGAAACTAACTTTATGAGTTATTTCAATGATAACTGTCTATCGGCTTTCTCGGATGAGCAAAAAGATGCCATTCTTCTCGATTTTGTATCTAGAGGATATCATCTATTCGATACACCTAGCCCTCTTTACAGTTCTGCTGCCCCCACTATTGACTGGCCCAACGCTGGATCTTTAGTCGGTAGCCCCAACCAAGTAGAACTCCGCTGGACTGGCGACGCTTCGAACAGCTACTACCTCATTACCGTAGAACGCCTCCTCAATGGTACTCCTATCAGCGCTGAAAAGTTTTTCACCTCTGATGAGTTCTACTGGCTTAGCCTACAACCCAACACGCAATATCGCTGGTCAGTACAAGGAATGACGGCTTATGATGTTTGCGGAAGCTTTGTTTCTACTCCTGCAGACTTTAGCACAGCAGATTGGGCCACTAGCATCGAAGCCACAGCCCTTCCTTTGCAGTCTTCTCGCGTATTCCCCAACCCTGTTGGCCATAATGACGAACTCAATATTGAGATTGAAGTTAACCAATTGACGGAAGTGAATATCAAGTTGACTAATCAACTCGGCCAACAAATGTTGCCTAACCAAACAATCCAAATCGCCCCCGGCAAACAAGTAGAAACACTCTACACCAAGGACCTTGCCCCCGGCGTTTACTTCGTACAAATCGAAACTGCTCAAGAACGTATTAGCCACAAAGTTGTAGTACAACCCTAAGCAGCTATTCATACGGAAATCATCTTGTTGATTCCAACCCTAAACTCCTCTCAACTTTGATTGAGGGGAGTTTTTTTTGGGGCTGCCCCGCCCTATGGGCGGGTCGGGCTGTGCCAGGGCTCGCAAGTCTGCTCGGCCCTTCACAAAATTCGCTGCGCTCATTTTGCTCGGTCTGCGGCTGCGCCGCCCCCTTTTACATCCCTCAGCCTGCGGCCCTAACGGGCCTGTAGGACGCAAATAAACGCTGTTACTACCGTTGTATTTTAGCTTTCCTGACAGAAAAAATTAAAAACTGACAAACTGTCAGCAAAAATAGGCTTGGAACAAGCTTTGAAAAAAGGCTGCCGAGATCCATTATGGATTAGTAAACTTGTTTAGATCGACTAAAAAATAACACAACATGCAGAAAGGTAACATTTCGGTACAAACCGAGAATATCTTCCCAATTATTAAGAAATTTCTCTACTCTGATCATGAAATCTTTTTGCGCGAACTTGTCGCCAATGCCGTAGATGCTAGTTCTAAGTTACTTACTCTAGCCAACCGTGGCGAAGTAGCTGGCACGGTAGACAATCCCCGCATCAAAATCATCGCTGATTCAGAAGCCCAAACCCTAACTATTAAGGACCAGGGAATCGGTATGACGGAAGAAGAGGTAATGAAGTACCTCAACCAGGTTGCCTTTTCTTCTGCCAAAGAGTTTTTGGAGCAATACCAAGATGAAGCCAGCATTATCGGCCATTTTGGCCTTGGCTTTTACTCTGCCTTTATGGTGGCCAAAAAGGTAGAAGTTCGCACCCTCTCTTATAAAGAAGGCGCCAAAGCTGTTCAATGGAGCTGCGAAGGTGATCCCGAATATACTTTGGAGGATATCGAAAAAACAGATCGCGGCACAGAAGTGATCCTTTACCTCAATGAAGAAGATGACGAGTTTGCCCAAGAAGCACGCATCCAAGGCCTACTCGATAAATACTGTAAGTTTTTGCCCATCGAAATCCAATTCGGAAGTCGTGAAGAGCAGATTGAACTTCCCAAAGAAAATGAAGAAGACGAACCTACTTACGAAACGAAGACGGTTCCAAATATCATAAACAACCCTCGCCCAGCTTGGAAAAAACAACCCAATGAGCTAAATGAAGAGGACTATAAGGCCTTCTACAATGAGCTTTACCCAACTAGCGAGCCCCCTTTGTTCTGGGTACACCTTAATATTGACTACCCCTTTGACCTAACTGGTATTTTGTACTTCCCCAAATTGGGCAACCAAATGGAAGTACAGCGCAATAAAATTCAACTCTATGCCAATCAGGTTTATGTAACTGATGAGGTAAAAGAGATTGTCCCTGAATTCTTGACCCTTTTACATGGCGTTATAGACTCTCCCGATATCCCACTAAACGTTTCTCGCTCTTACCTACAAAGTGATCGTAACGTAAAGAAAATTACGGATTATATCACAAAGAAGGTGGCCGATAAACTCCATGAGATTTTCCGCAAAGAACGCCAAACCTTTGAGGATAAATGGGAGAATATGAACATCTTTATTAAGTATGGTTATATCTCTGAAGATAAGTTTGCCAAAAAAGCCAGCAAGTTTATGCTCTTGCAAAACACCGAAGGCAAGTTGGCTACCCTAGAGGAGTATAAAGAGCAAATTAAGGAGCAACAAACCGATAAAAATGGTCAGCTCATTTACCTTTACGCCAACCAAATAGAAGCCCAAGATGCATATATCCAAACCGCTAAACAAGCTGGTTACGATGTCCTCCAGTTTGATAGCGTAATTGATACGCATTTCATTCAAAAATTGGAACAAGAGCTAGAAAACACCCGCTTTGTGCGTGTAGATAGCGATAGCATCGACAAATTGATCCAAAAAGACGAAGAGCAAGAGTCTATCCTGAATGAGGAACAAAGCAAAGAAGTTGAAGAGATTTTCCGCACGGCCGTGAGCAACAGCCAAGTGAATATTCAACTCGAAGCTCTCTCTCCCGATAGCTTCCCGCTCATGATTACTCGCCCAGAGTTTATGCGCCGTATGCAGGAGATGTCTATGCTCCAAGGCGGCAATAACAATATGCCTGAGTTTTTCAACTTGGTGGTCAATAGCAACCACCCGCTAATCAGCAGCATTTTGGAGAGCAAGGATGCCGATAAAGCCAAACAACTTTATCAATTGGCCCAATTGCAACAAGGAATGCTCAAAGGCGCAGACTTAACCAACTTTGTGCAACAAGCCCTTAGCTGGATGAATAAGTAGGATTTTAGTAAGTAGTGAATCATTTGTATCCTGTCTAACTTCGGTTGGACAGGATTTTTTTTATGCTTTTTTGGGGCTGCCCACTCGCTTCGCTCGGGTCGGGCTGTGTCAGGGCTCGCAGGTCTGCTCGGCCCTTCGCAAAAAATGCTGCGCATTTTTGCTCGGTCTGCGGCTACGCCGCCCCCTTATCCATCCCTCAGCCGATCCTGTGAGTTAAACTCAAGGCAACAATAGTATTGCTTTACAACAATCGATGAGTAAGGATTCCCCCCTCATAAAAAGGCCCAAAACTTAGGTTTTGGGCCTTTTTATGTCTCTGAGAGCGCTCATTCCTTTCTTTGTTCAAGAAAATAGACTTTGAGTAATCTTAGATAGGCCTTAGGGGCGGCGAAGCCGCCGGCTGAGGGATAGAAAGCAGTGGCCCAAAGGGCCAGACCAAGGCGGCTTGCCGCCGCAGGGCCGAGCGAACAGCGAGCTGCGACATAGCCCGACCCGAGCGCAGCGAGTGGGCAGCCCCAAAAAAATAAACTCCAGCACTTAAAAATAGAGGCAGGTTATTCAAAAAACACTATCTTATAACTCATTATTAGTGAATAAATTAAATTCCGTGTCACAAACGAGAGCCAAATAATTTAAAACTAATAGATTTCCTTCATTTTGTAACCCCTAAAACGACAACTCCATGAGTTTTGCAGAAAAAAGGGCTGCTTTAGATCAACTATTTGAGCAGCAAGAATTTGAGGTCTTGATAGATCAGGCTGCTCCCTTAATTTTTGAGTATGAGGACGAGACGGATGTCGACTTCTTTTTACTGTTGGCCAAGGCGGCCAAAGCTAGTCAGCGTAGTGATGACTATGAATATTTTTTATTTAAGGCCAAGGAGAAAGCGCCTCAAAACACTGCTGTTTTGTTTCAATTGGTCGAGCAAGAAATTTTGACGGGCAGTAAATTTACAGCCAAAGCGTATCTTCAGCAGATTTTGGAACTAGATTCTGCCCATGCTAAGGCGCATTCTTATTTGGGTGATATTTTATTGGAGCAATTAGATTACGACTCTGCTTTAGTGCATTATCAGAAAGCGATGGAGGGCAAGAATTTGGCTCAGAACGAGCAGGAGCAGATTGCTGTGGCAGTGGTTGATCTCTATCAGAAATCAAAATCGACAGCGGAAGCTTTAGCCTTTTTGGAAGAGCATTTTCCGAGAGAAAAATTCCAGGCAAATATTGAGAAGCTTCGCTTGCGATTATATCAGACGGATTCGGCTTACAAAGAGCAGCTCAAGGAGAGTTTGGCACTTTTGCATCAACATTTACCAGCAGAGGTCATTTACATATTGAATTTAGCGGCTATAGAGCCTGATCATCGGGCGGCTATTGCGCTTTACGACAAGTCAATGGCTTTAGAGTTGACAGAAAAAGAGAAAATGACCGTGTTGAAGAAGCGAGCTTATCGTTTGGTACAGGCTGAAGAATGGGGCAAAGCCATTGCGGATTATGATGCTTTGATTGCGGGAGAAGAGCAGCCTTTATATTTTGAGATGCGGGCAGAGGCCAAGGAGCAATCGAAAGACCTCAAAGGAGCTTTACAAGATTACAGTCAGGCCTTAAAGCTGGCTGGGGCAGCCAGTCGATTACTAAAAGCAAGAGGATTATTATTTGCCAAGGCCAAACAATATGATCGGGCTGCTGCAGATTTGACGGCAGCGATTAAGGTTACGGGCAGCATGGGTATGGCTGAGCTCTACTATCATTTGGGCGTAGTCTACAATAAAAACAGTGATCGCAACAATTCTGTAAAAATGCTCATCAAGGCAGATCAGTATGGATATGCTAAGGCGGGGCAATATTTGCAAGAAAAATACCCAGAGCAATTAAAGAAGGTGCGGATCAACAGTGGTGAAAAAATCAGGGCCAAATATGAGGCGGAATTTGCGCGCAATGCCCAATCGCCTATTTTGCAGCAAGCCTTTGGTCGACTTTGGGCGCCCAATATGGCTAAGTTCATAGAGGCCTCGGAAAAAGAGTTATTGGAATTGCCTGCTTTTTTGAGTAAGCAAGTGTTAGACAATATGTCTAAGGAGCTACTTATCCTTACTGCAGAGGGGTTACTGTTCTTTGAAAATGGTGTGGAAGTCCCTTTAGAAGCTTATTATCGTGTAGAAGTAGAGTCTGAGCATGCTATTTTGTTAGAGATCCAGCCCGTAAAGGGAGGAAGTTCGGCCAGTATGCGAATTTCTTTCTTTGAGGGGGAATTGCTTTTGCATTATCCTGTCTTGGAAATTGATTCTGCGGCAAAATACTACTACCCAATAGAGCAACCCTCAGCGGATCAATTAGAAAAATTAAATAACAAAGCTTTGGCTTTGAATTACATGCCAGCCATTGAGGCTGCTATTGCCGAAATAAATACCTAATTAACATTCCCCACCTGATGGCTAGGCAGAACAACTAGCCCACTTAAAATTACATTACATTATGAGCCAAGAAGTAAAAACATTTGCAGCCAAGCTGCAAGAATTTGAAACCGCGGCAAATAAGTTAAAGACTTATTTGAATAGTTGTACGCAAGATTTGGATGGAAAAATCCAAACAGAGAAAGGCAAGATCCAGCAAAAGCTACAGGAATTAGAAAGCTACTTGAAGGAAAGCACAGCAGAAAAGCTCAAACAGGCCCCTGATGTTGGGCAAGCTTTTACTGATGTCTTACTGAAAGCCAAAAAGATAGAAAATGAAATTAGGTCTAAGGAAACCTTTATACAGGCCTATGTAGATGAAGCCTTGGGCGATAAGCTCAATGCTGTCAAGTCTCCATTTATGAGTTACGCCCTTCATCGGACGATGGTAGAGCGGGAGATCAAGGAGGATAAAGTTTTTGTTGCTACCAATACAACACAGTTACTCAAGACACTTGAAAAAATGGTGGCGAATGAAAGCAATTTGGATAAAAAGAAGGCGCTCATCATGGCGACCAACTATCTTAAGCAATTTTTGAGCAGCCTACAAGCCGTTGATTACAGATATCTTCAACAGGCTGACATTGATATGTTGATTGCTCAATTTAAAGATGCTGCAGAGAATTATCATCATAGTGAGGGATTTTTTACTCGTTCGGCCACCAAAGGTTCTTTAAAAAAGCTGACTAAAGATAATCTTGGGCCATTAAAAGATTCTTTCGGCTTAGCCTTACTATATGGAAAGGCCCATGAGCCTAATGGCACATTAAAAAAGTGTGATGAGTTTAAGGATAGTTTGCCTAGTATAGTTGATAGTTTGGCCAAAAAAGGGCAGGCTGACAGCAGTATCAAAGTCAAATTAAAAGAACTAGAGTTTAAGTATCTAAAAGCGCTAAAGGCGGCCTTTAAAGAAGCTGATCCAGAGCATGCCCAAGCTATTATTGATCAGGTAGAAGCTAAAGAAGTTCCCAAACAAATTGATTGGATTCGCAAAACTTTTGGATTAGCGAATTGGGCTTATGAAAATTTTGGGGCTACTGCAGGAAAATACTTGATTGAAAAAGCTAATGGAGCAGCTACTGAAGAGGGTAAGCAGCCTACAATTTCTACAGGAGATCTATTAAAGTACAAAATTTCAACGCCTGACTATGAGGTAAATTTAGATGTTCCTTTATTTGATGTTGGATTTGTAGATGCAGGTCTAGAGTTGGGGGCCGCCTTTAAAGCTGCATTTGAGGTTGGTGGAGATTTAACATTACACAACTTCTTTGATGCTGAAATTGAAAAAGTGGTTAGTGGTACTATTGGTGCCTCAGCTACAGCAGAAGCCAAAGCCTTTTTAGGGATTTATGTCGCTATATTGAAGATTGTCAAAGCTTCTGCTAGAGCTGTATTAGCAGCAGAAGCAGGAGTTAGTGGTGAGGCTGCCGTAAGTTTAAATAAGGGCAATATTGCTGCAGCAACTAATTTTGCCTTTGATGCTGAGCTAAAAGGAGGGCTGAGCTTCAAAGGATATTTAGAGTTTGCTATTGGTGCAACAGCCATTATCAAAGCTATTTTAGATAGCATTGGTATTCCTGCTGAAGCTAAATTGCAATACCCTGAAAAAGGGAGTGAGTTAGTGATTTTAAATGTAGAGCGCGCAGCTAAAGTACATGCCCATATCCCTTTCCAGAAAAAGGATATTCCTTTCCCTGCCAAGGAGTTTGACATCAGTAAGGGCGAATGGGTAGTTGAGTATCCCTTTATTGAGGATATGCAGAAATTCTTTAGCGATAAGTTTTCAGGCTTAACAACAAAGACCATTAACATGGAACCCCTTAACGCAGAAGAACTAGAACAGCTAAAAGCTGATTATGCCCAATTTTAATGTCTCATCCCTCTTAAATTAACCAATCATGAAAGCGAAATTTAAAAGTCCCGATTTTCTAAAAGAGAAAGGACAAGATTTTAACATCAAACTACTCAAGCAAGCCGTTAAAGGCGATTTTTCTGCGCCACTCAAGTTTTTTTACGATACAGAATTTGATTTTGGCGAAGAGAATGCTCCACTTATGTACATTGGGGCGGGGGTTCCTTCTCCATGGAAAGCCTACATTAAAGAACAAAAGAAATCAGCCTCTTTTGTTGCAGGCCAGTGCACCTTAGATATAGAAGGTAATCTTCAACTCTTGCCAGAAATTGGCAAAGGGCAAAAACCAGCCGTTCTTAAAGCCCTCAATAAAACGATCCTCAAAAAGTGTAAGCTTCAAGCTTATTTTGTCGATAGTATTGAGCAAGCTGCCGCAGCAGGAGCTGCAGTAGCTGCGGCTAGTCCAGAAACAGCAGTAGAAGACAATAGCCTAGCCTTGCGCTTAGCAGCCCTTATCGAAAATGGTCAAGAGTTAATTAAAACCGTTAATCCTGTTATTGCAGAGCTAGAACAACCTTTGCAGGATATCCGCTCTACAGTAATTACAGATACCCTAATTCAAGCTGTCCAATCTGGCCTTAAAGTCATCAATACGGTAAACTTAGCAGCCTATATTTCGAATGCCGAAGCTGCTCTAGCCGAAGCCCAAGAAGAGGCTGAAGTCCAAACACTAGATAAAATTGTAACTGAGGTGAAAACCAAACAACCTATTTTGGCCCAAATTGCAGCCAATAGTGCTAAGGTAGATAAAGTCAAAGACCCCATGGATAGTGATTTTGCTCCTGTCAGCGACGATCCCTTTCGTACGTTCTTAGGCCTACTCTAAGCAAGTTGTTTCCTACTTTTCATACAAGAGACCCTTCTTTAGGGTCTCTTTTTTTTGGGGCCTGCCGCCTTTGGCGGCCGGGCCCTTTCGGGGCTCGCAAGCCTGCTCGGCCCTTCCTCGCCTGCGGCTCCTCGGTCTGGCCTGCGGCCACCCCTATAGGCC
>Ga0193958_1000433_pt1 | contig 15602 bp, 16 predicted proteins | sample FB_1_MG_FD_140320 | JGI IMG/M metagenome (GOLD analysis project Ga0193958, IMG submission 140320) | Microbial mat bacterial communities from the Broadkill River, Lewes, Delaware, United States - FB_1_MG | ecosystem: Environmental > Aquatic > Freshwater > River > Microbial mats | place: USA...
CACCTTGAAATCCAGCAACAATAATTATTTTACCATCTTTTATTGCATCTGTCATATTTGACGTTTCTATATCTTCGATTCTAGCATAGGTGTATTCTGAAGTTGTTTTTATACCTGCTTCTCGTCCACTCATTGAAGTTGTTGCATAACCTTGTTCATTTAAAGTAATTGATAATAAAGCAGAAGTAACTCTTTCTCCTGAACTTAAAAGCATATCCATCTCACGCTCATTTGGCGTTTTACTATAGTGCTCTGCATATTCAATTAATTTATTTGTTTCACCACTCATTGCACTTACTACTGCAATGATATCATCACCTTGGTCTCGAAATTTTTTAATTATTTCAGACACGTTTTGAATTCTTTCTAAAGTACCAACGCTAGTACCACCGAATTTTAATACTCTTAACATTATTAATTGTTCTCCATCTTAAATATAGCCTTCTTGTTTAAAATATTTTAAAACTTTTTTATAAACTGTTCTTTTGAAAAATGTAATATAGTCATTTAATTTTTCTGTTTTTACAAATTTGTATTGACTAAATTCAGGTATCTCTGTATCAATATCAATTTGTGCACCCTTATGCAGTTTCACTAAAAAATACTTTTGTGTTTGTCCATCAAAAGGTGCCATTCTAGAGGCAACTGATGGAGGAAAATCATAACTAACCCACTCTGGAAACTCTGCTATGATATCTACTTCGTCTGTACCTATTTCTTCTTTCAGTTCTCTAAATAAGGCTTCATTTGGTGTTTCACCTTCATCAATTCCACCTTGTGGAAATTGCCATGCATCTTCTACATCAATTCTTGATGCAATAAAGATTTCGCATTTTGCTGGGTATGATGAAGATAAAACAATAGCTGCTACATTTGGTCTATAGTTTTTTGTATTATCTTCCATAAATTATTTTGCCTTGTGATTGTTTATAATATGAAAAGGATACTATCGAAAGGATACTTTAAAACTGCTTTTATAGTCGATTAATGATACTCTTTAATCTCAAAATAAATAGAAACATATAGATAGTTTTATTTTCATATATAAGATAAAGCAAATAGTGATATCATACGAAAATATTATTAACAGAGGGAAGAAATGCTTTTATATATACACATACCATTTTGTGATAGCAAATGTTTTTATTGTGCTTTTAATTCGTATACAAGTTTACACAGTTTAAGAGACGATTACATCAAGGCTCTAAAAATACAGCTAATAGACGGATTAAATAAATATGATAAAAAAGTAGAAACCATTTTTATAGGTGGGGGAACACCTAGTACAATAAAGGCACATAAATATAAAGAGATTATGAATATTGTAAAACCATATTTAGTAGAAAATTGTGAGATTACAATAGAAGCAAATCCTAATTCTGCAACAAAAGAATGGCTAGCAGAAATATACGAAATAGGAATTAATCGAGTGAGTTTTGGTGTACAAAGTTTTGATGATGAAAAGCTAAAATTTTTAGGAAGAAATCATAATAAATCACAAGCAATAGAAGCGATAAATTATGCAAAAAAAGTAGGATTTGAAAATATAAACTGCGATATTATTTATGATACAACACTTGACAATAGAGAATTACTAAAGAATGATTTAAGTATTATAAAGAATTTACCAATAAATCATATAAGTGCATATAGTTTAACTTTAGAGGAGGGTACAAAATTTTTTGAGAAAAAAAATGTACAATTTGAAAATGAAGAACTAGCAAGATATTTATTTGATGAGTTTAATGATTTAGGATTTGAACAATATGAGATATCTAACTTTGCGTTAAATGAAAGCGCACGAAGTAAACACAATTTGGGGTACTGGCAATATAAAGAATATTTAGGTGTTGGTAGTGGTGCAGTTGGTTGTATTGAAAATAAAAGATATTATTCTCAAAAAGATGTATTAGAATATATTAAAAATCCTTTGAATTACGATGATATAGAGGAGTTAACATCAAATGATATTTTGATAGAAAAAGTTTTGTTAGGATTTAGAAGTATTGTTGGAGTTGATATTAGTCTATTTGATAATGATTCAAAAAAGAAGATAGAGACTCTAATAAAATCAAACAAAATTATAAAAAAAGAAAATATGGTCTATTCGACCGATTTTATGCTCGCAGATGAATTGTCTCTTTATTTAGATATTTAAAATACAAATTTTCTCAACTGTATAAAATCTGTACAAATTTTTAAACTTATTTAGTTATAATTGCTGGTAGAATTATAAAATGATTACGGAGAAAGATTTGAGTACAAATACAAAACAAAAAAATGTTAAAAAAGTAGTTTTAGCTTATAGTGGTGGGCTAGATACAAGTATTATATTAAAATGGTTACAGGAAGAATATAAAGCAGAAGTTATAACATTTACAGCTGATTTAGGTCAGGGTGAAGAGGTTGAACCAGCAAGACAAAAAGCTCTTGATAATGGAATTAAACCAGAAAATATTTTTATTTTAGATATTCAAGAAGAATTTGTTAAAGATTATGTATTTCCTATGTTTAGAGCAAATGCTATTTATGAAGGTGAATATTTACTTGGTACTTCAATTGCACGTCCTCTTATTGCTAAAAAACAAATTGAGATTGCAAATAAAATGGGTGCAGATGCTGTTTCTCATGGAGCAACTGGAAAAGGAAATGATCAAGTAAGATTTGAACTAGGATATTTAGGATTAAATCCAGATATTACAGTTATTGCTCCTTGGAGAGAATGGGACCTTAACTCTAGAGAAAAACTTTTAGCTTATGCTAAAGACCATGGTATTAACATTGACCAAAAACATGTTGATGAAAATGGAAATCCAACAGTAAGCCCTTATTCTATGGATGCAAACCTTTTACATATCTCTTATGAAGGTTTACATTTAGAAAATCCAAATGCAGAACCAGAAGAATCTATGTGGTTATGGTCAAATTCTCCTGAAAATGCACCAGATACTGCAGAGTATATAACTATTGGATATAAAAATGGAGACCCAATCTCAATTAACGGTGTTGAATTATCTCCTGCGAAATTATTAAAAAAACTAAATGATTATGGAAATACTCATGGTATTGGTAGAATTGATATTGTTGAAAATAGATATGTTGGTATGAAGGCACGTGGTTGTTATGAAACTCCAGGTGGAACAATCATGTTGAAAGCACATAGAGCAATTGAATCTATTTGTTTAGATAGAGAAGAAGCTCATATGAAGGATGGAATGATCGCTAAATATGCAGAATTAATCTATAACGGTTTCTGGTTTTCTCCGGAGCGTGAGATGATGCAAGCGGCTATTGATACAACACAAAAGCATGTAGAAGGTGAGGTAAGACTTAAACTATACAAAGGTAATGTTATTGTTGTTGGAAGAACATCTCCTAAATCACTATTTAGTGAAGCGCATTCTACTTTTGAAGCAGATGATGTTTACAATCAAAAAGATGCAGAGGGTTTTATTAGACTAAATGCTCTTCGATTTATTATCGAAGGACATACAAGAGGTTCAAATAAATAATTGAAAAGCTAAGTTTTTAAACTTAGCTTTTTTTTAGTGTGGTTAAAAAAATAATTAAAAAGGTTTTTTATGGGTTATATGGAAGATTTAGAACAAATTTGTAAAATTAATTCATTTACCAAGAATAAAGCTGGTGTAGATGCTGTTGGTTTTGTTATGACTAAATGGCTAGAGACAATAGGCTTCGAACTATCAATTTATAAACGAGATACAATTGGTAATCATCAATTGTTTACATCCCCAAAAACAGACGGCGACAAAATACTTCTCTTAGGTCATAATGACACAGTTTTTCCAGAAGGCGCTTTTGATAGTTATCATGAAGATGAAAATTGGGTTTATGGACCTGGTACCTGTGATATGAAAGGTGGTAATATCGTTGCGTTGGAATCTTTACGTAATCTGTATTCAACTAATGGAAAAATAGAAAATATAGATTTTTTATTGGTTTCAGATGAAGAATCAGGAAGCGATGATAGTAAATTTATCACTTTAGAATTAGCAAAAAACTATGATTATTGTTTTGTATTTGAAGCAGCTGGTGAAAATCTTGAAATTGTTACGGGAAGAAAAGGTGTTGGAACATATACTATTACATGCGAAGGAAAAGCTGCGCATGCAGGAACTAGTTATCTCAAAGGTATCAATGCAAATTTAGAAGCAAGTTATAAACTACAAGAGTTAACAAAACTAACAAATCTTGCTATTGGTACTACTGTTAATGTTGGTAAAATTAGTGGTGGAATAGGGGCAAACACTATTAGTCCAAAATGTGAACTTTTGTTAGAAATAAGATTTAATAAAAATAGTGAAAAAGAGAGATTATTAAATGCTTTAAAAGAGATAACAAATACAAGTTATGTTGAAGGAACAGTTTCAAAACTTGAGGGACTGATTCAAAGAGATGTGATGGAACCAAATGAAAAACAACTCTCTTTTATAAAAGTATTAGAACAAATTACACAAAGTGAAATTACAACAGAACAAAGAGGTGGAGTAAGTGACGCAAATCATGTAGCTTCTTGTGGGGTGATCACTTTAGATGGATTTGGACCATTTGGTGATGGTGATCATACTATTCATGAAAGAGCATTAAAAAGTAGTTTTGAACAAAGAATAGAGATGATGACAAAAATACTTTTAACTCATCAATCAAAAGGAATGAAATTTTAATTTTGTTACAATTAGTAACATAATAGTATCATAGTTTTTTTGATTAATAATTATTGGTTACAGTATGAAACAATTGCTTTTTTTATGATAATGAAAAAGGTTATATATAAAAAAAAATAGGTAAACTGAATAATAGAATAATTTTAAAAAGGAAGTAATGTGAGTAAGAGTAATCGTACAATAGGGATGTGGCTTTACAGCAATGGTGGTGGAGATTTAATCCAAGAAAAAATCATTAAAAAACTTAATAAACGAGATATAGGTGTTGTTAATAATTTAAATCTTCGACATGCTATTGCTAAAAATGGTCATATTTTATTTGATGATATAAAATTAGATAAGTTAGATTTATTTTTTTCTTATAATGCAGGAGAACAATCAAAATACCAAATGTACTTGTATCAAGCATTGAATAGAGCTATACCAATGATAAACTCATATGATTCTTTTGCACTTACAGAAGATAAATTTCATACTTCATTTGTTTTAAGAAATAATGGTATTCATACACCTGACTATAAACTATGTCATAGAGATGATGGACATCAATTAAAAAAAATTATTAAAAAATGGGATAAAATGGTATACAAACCGACTGATGGTTGGGGAGGAGTAGGACTTACCAAAATTGAATCTGAAGCAAATCTTGATATGTTAATGCCATTTTTAAATCAGATGGATTTACGTTATTTTTATGTAGAAAAATTTCTTAAATATGATAATACAGATTTTAGAGTTGATATTGTAGATGGTCAATTTGTTGGTTGTTATGGTAGGAAAGCTAGTGGTACAGATTGGCGTACAAATGTGACTAGTGGTGGTTCTGTATTTCTAAGGGATGCAAATCAAGATATTATCGATACAGCAATAAAAGCTTGTGAAGTTTGTGGAGTTGATATTGGTGGAGTTGATATAATTTATGATCTTGAAAAAGAAGAGTATGTAGTATTAGAAGTTAACGGTATTCCTGCATTTGCTACACCAGAACAAGAAAAAATGGGATTAAATTTCAATGATAGAAAAATAGACTTAATTGTAGATTTAATTGATAAAAAAACAAATAATAAGAAGGATAAATAGATGGGATTAAAAAATAAGCAGTTACCAAAATTAGGTTTTTTATATATGGATTATGTATTGAGGTTTTTTGATCATTCTAATTTTAAAGGTTGGCCAAATAAAATTGAAACAGTAACATATCATTGGGGAAAAGATAAGGATAGATTTATTGCAGAGGTAAAAAGAAAAAAGATTGATGTTTTAATAGGTAATGTACCAGCAACCGCATATGAAACATTTAGAGAAATTGCTCGAGCATTACCAAATGTAAGATTTCTTCCATCTTTAGATACTCAGTTTTCAAATAAATCAAAAGAAAATGTTACTAGATTTTCTTGGAAATACGATTTGCCAATTCCTAAAACATATATTTATTATAATAGACCAAATGCAGATAAATTTCTTAAAAAATGTGAATATCCAAAAATTATTAAAAAATCTTATGGACCATCAAATTATGGTGGATACTTTGTACATAAAGTTGATAGCTACAAAGAAGCGAAAGATCTCTATGCTCAAAAGAAATATCACCCTATGTATTTTCAGGACTTTGTTCCAATGGAAGCAGATATTAGAGTTATGTTAATCGGTCATAAACCGGTTTGTGCATTTTGGAGAAGAGCTCCAGAAGGTGAGTGGCTTACAAATACTTCTCAAGGGGGAAGTATGGATTATAATAATGTTCCTAAAAATGTTTTAGATCTTGCAGTTAAAGTTTCTAAAGCTGCTAAAGCTGAGTATTGGGCTTGTGATGTTGCTTATGGAAAAGATGGAAAGGTTCGGATTTTAGAGTGTGCTACAGCTTTTGCAGCTTTCCCTTATATTAGAGATTGGATTGGTCAATATATAATGTGGAGCTTAAGTGAAGGTCGATTTAGAAAGCCACACATGCCTATGTTTAACTGGGAAGAATTAGGTAAAATCTCTCCAGATTTATTGAGAACTATGAGACATATTACATTTGGAAAATATAATTCAAGTTATGATGGTGAGTATTTTGGTAACAAGAAAAAAATGTATGGTCAAAGTGAACGATATCTTCATGAACTAGATGATGAATACAAAATTTATGATGTAAAAAGAAGATGGAGTGAAGAGTGGCCAAGTGAAATTTATAATTATCAAGATAAATTTTCATTAAATAATTTAAAGTCTATGAAAGTACCAAATTTAAAGAATGAAGAAGCGCCATCACCTGAAAATGATGAAGATGTGGAAATAATAGAAACACCTTCTTTATCAAATAAGGAATTAAAAAAGCTTCTAAAGTCAGTGGATGGAATTGGTGATAAAAAATATAATCGAATCATAGATGAAATAGGAAGTGTTGAAGAAGTTGTTGGTATCTTACATCAAAGCCCTTCGATACTTTTAAATATTAAAGGGATTACAAAAAAAATAATTTCGCAAATAACCAAAAAATTTGAAGAATTTAAATTATAACTTAGATAATTAAGTTATAATGTTTTCTTCAAGGGGTGAGAAATGATAAATAAACTTAGAGTATCAACAAAAATCGCTTTACCAATATTTATAATACTATTGGTAAGCAGTATTGTTACAAATTATGTTACTGCATCGCAAATGAATGCTTTAGTAAAAAACAGTGCTAAAGATTCATTAAATATGTTAACAGATTCTTTATTTTTAACATTACGAAATGCAATGAATACTGGTGATCCTGCAGTGATTAAGCAAGCTGAAGAAGATAGTAGAAATAATATTCAGGGTTTAACGGGAATGACAGTTGCCAAAAGTAAGGGTACTTTAGAACTTTATTCACCTCAAACTGCATACACAACAGACAAAGATATTTTACATACCTTTGATACTAAAAAAGAACAAGTGATTGAATCTTACGAAGGTGATTCTCATTTTTTTAGAGTATTAAGACCAATGATAGCAACGCAAGAGTGTTTAATGTGTCATGCAAATCAAGCAGAAGGTGATGTAATTGGTGTAATTGATTTGTCATTTTCTTTAGATGAAGCAGATGCAACTATTAATAGTACAGTTATGTACATTCTTGGGATCTCTATTTTCTTTATTCTCTTAACAAATTTTGTTGTTTGGATTGTAACTAAAAAGACTACTGAACCTTTACAGAACTTAAAAGATGAGTTATTAGAGTTCTTTTCATTTTTAGCAAATGAAAGAAAAACTATTGAACCATTTAAGGTTAAATACATGGATGAAGTAGGTGAAATTGTTACATCTTTAAATGAAAATATTGTAAAAGTTGTTGAGGGTATTGATAAAAATGCAAAAGCTATCAGTGATAGTTCAATAGTATGTCGTGAAGCATCTGTTGGAAATTTAAATGCTAGAATTACAACTGAGGCTTCAAATCCAGAGATTAATAATTTAATTAAAATAGTAAACGACCTAATCTCTTCAATGGAGCAAAATATTGATCATACACTAGATACATTAGATGAATATTCAAATGATGAATATAGTAGTAGAATTGAAGGAAAAGAGAAATTTGAAGGAAGTTTTAGAAAACTTTTTGATCAAGTTGATTTATTAGGAGAAACACTTACAAAATTAAGTGGACAAAACCTTAAAAATGGTAAAGCTTTACAACAAACAGCAAATGTATTTTCAAAAAATGTTAAATTGTTAAAAGTTTCATCAAATGAACAATCTGAATTGTTGGACGAAACTACAGGTTCTATTGAAGATATTATGAATAATATTAAAAATACAAGTAATAATAGTAAAGATATGGCAAATATTGCTAATGAAGTTACAAAATACTCTAATGACGGACATAAACTTGCAGAAGAAACAGCTGAAGCAATGACAAATATTTATGGTAAAGTTGATGCTATTTTAGAATCTATTGATACTATTAAACAAATATCATTTCAAACAAATATTTTGTCTTTAAATGCAGCTGTTGAAGCAGCAACTGCAGGTGAAGCTGGTAAAGGTTTTGCTGTTGTTGCTCAAGAGGTTAGAAATCTTGCTACAAGGAGTGCAGAAGCTTCTCAAAATATTGAGGATCTTATTACTGTAGCTTCTGAAGAATCAAAAAGAGGTAGTGATATAGCTCAAAATATGATTGAAGGGTATAACACTTTAAATGCGAGAATTGAATCTACGATTAATCTTATTGATGTTGTTGCAAAAGATAATAATATTCAGATGACTAAAATTGAAAATATAAACAAAATTATTCAAAGTGTTGATAAAAATGCAAATGAAAATGTAAAAATTGTAAATGAAACCAACATAGTTGCACGGCAGTCAGAAAAGATTGCTTCAAATATTGTTGAAGATGCTACCTCTAAAAAATTTAGTGGTAAAGAAAATATACAAGTAAGAAAAAAATTAGAAGATCCTGATTTTAAAGGAAATGATAGAAGAGAAAAGATAGATTAAGTTCTATCTTTTTTAAATTATTAACATTCCATCTCCATAAGAGAAAAATCTGTAGTTTTCTTTTATAGCCTCATCATATATTTCCATAGTCTTATCAATACCTATAAACGAAGCTACAAGCATAATTAAAGTAGATTTTGGTAAATGAAAATTTGTAAGTAAATAATCAACTCTTTTAGGAGGATTTAGTGGATTTAAAAATAGATTTGCTTCACCATTAGTTTGTTTAGTGTCATTATAAAATTCAATTGTTCTTGTAACAGTCGTACCTACTGCTAAAACCTTTTTATTTTCATCTAGTGTTTTTTGTGATTCTTCAGGAATATTATAAAATTCACTATGCATAGGATGATCCAAAATATCATCAGCTTCTACAGGTTTAAATGTACCTGCTCCTACGTGAAGTGTAAGGTAGCTTGTATGGTACTTTTGCTTTAACTGTGTTAGTAGTTCAGGTGTAAAGTGTAATGATGCTGTAGGAGCTGCAACTGCACCATAGTTTTTAGCAAAAAGTGTTTGGTAGTCTGCATCATCAGACTTTTCATCTTCTCGTTTAATATAAGGAGGAAGGGGTAAGTGACCTATATCATTTAGAATTTCTACCAATGTTAAAAAGTCAAGCTCTTCTTTATCTTTATAAAACTTTACTATTCTTGTACCATCATCTTGAAGTTGTAATACTTCAATATATAGTCCTTTTTCAAAAGTGATAATATTGCCGACTAAAACTTTTCCTCTCATGTAGACTAAGTATTGATTATTTGGAAGGGGCTTGTTAAATAAAAGTTCTATTTTCCCTCCCGTTTCTTTTTTTCCAAAGATTCTTGCTTTGATAACTTTTGTATCATTAAAAAATATTTCTGTATTCTCAGGAATAAAGTCTAGTAAGTTATGAAATGTAGTATGGATAATTTCTTTTGTTTTACGATTAAATACGAGTAATTTTGCACTATCTGCTGGATTTGCTGGATATGTTGCTATTTGTTCAGACGGTAAGTTATAGTCATAACTTACCGTTTTTAATGGGTCTAATTGATTATTTAGTTTCATCAATAAGTTCTTCTAACTCCTCTTCCTCTTCTTCAGGTATTTCTGGATTAAATATTTTAGCTATATAAATAGATACACCATATAAAATTATTAGTGGTCCAGCCATTAAAAATTGAGTGATAACATCTGGCGGTGTTAGTAATGCAGATGCTATAAAGATAAGAACAACAGCATACTTGAAAAAATCTTTTAGTGTTCTATCTGTAACTACCCCTATAAGTGCGAGAAAAAATGTAAATACAGGTAACTCAAATGCTAATCCAAAACCAAAAAGTAATTTTGTAAAGAAAGTTACATATTTACCAATGCTTGGCATGACAGATACAACACTATTACCAAAGTTTACTAAAAATTCAAAACCATATGGCACTACGATATAATAAGCAAATGAAGCACCTATTAAAAACATAATTGTTGCACCCAATACAAATGGCAAAACTAGTTTTTTTTCATTATCATATAATCCGGGTGCCAAAAATAACCACATTTGCCAAAATATAATAGGTAATGACACTAAAAATGCACTAAAAAATGCCACTTTTAATGCTGTAAAAAAAGTTTCTTGTACTTCTATTGCCACCATTTGAGAACCTGGTGCTAATACTTTTTCAATAGGAAACATCATCCATTCTAAAATAGGTTCATATACTGCAAAACATGCAAAAAAAGCTATAAATAATGTAGCACATGAGATGACAAGTCTCTTTCTAAGGTCTGCAATATGTGGTTTTAAATCAGCTAACATTATACTTCCTCTTTTTGTTCAAAAGATACAGTCTCTTTTTTTGTTTTTTTTACTTTAAATTCATCAAAATCATTTAATGCTACTTTTGATTTTGGTTCTTTTTTTAACTCATTTTGAGGTTTGATATCATCTTCTATATTTGTTATATCATCAAGTTCTAAAGTTGTTATGTTTTTAATGTTACTAACACTTGATTTAAATTCGTCTGCTTCTTTTTTCATTTGTGAAATATTTAGCTCATTATCAAGCGTTGATTTAGCATCATCTACACTACTTTTAAACTTTTTGAAAAACTTTACGACATCTACTGCCGCACCCGGAAGCTTTTCTGGGCCTAATGCAATTATTGCAACAATCAAAATCAGAAAAATTTCCATAAATCCCATACCAAACATATACATACCTTATTTTAATTATTAGAGGAGATTTTACCTAAGTTTTGATAAAATTCTACATAAAAAGATTAAGGGTTATTAAATGACGGAATTATTGATATTAGTTATTGTTGGTATAGTTTTTTATATGTTAAATAGAGGATATAAAAGTAGTGACTATCAACATATTAAAGTTGATGGAAAACAAGCTTTTAAAGGTGATTTAAATGATCATGAAGCGGGTCTTTTAGTAGCAATGTTGGCTAAAGTTGCAAAAGCTGATGGAAATGTGAGTGAACTTGAAGCTGAAATATTAAGTCATACATTTAGTGATATCTCAAACCATTTTGAAAATAGTGATGAGATACGAAATCAACTAAAAGGTATTTATAAAAAAGAGATGAACAGTTTTGATAATACTGTTGATGTTGCAAAAAAATATTTTAATCTCACACGAAGTGAATATCAAAAAAGACTAAAAGTGATGGAGTACCTTTTAAATCTTGCATTTATAGATAATGATTTTTCTAAAGCCGAATTTATGATCACTGAAGATATTGCTAATGCCTTAGAAATTAAAAAGCCTGATTTTGAAAATCTAATAGCACAATTTGAGCAGTTTTATGCTCAAAAACAAAACTCTAAAGAATTATCACTAGAAAAAGCATGTGATGTGTTAGGTGTAAAAGTAACTGATGATATGAAAACTATCAAGAAAAAGTATAGAGATTTAGTAAAGAAAAATCACCCAGACATTATTACAGGGCAGGGAGCTAGTCAATCAATAATCGATGAAGCAACAGAAAAACTTCAAGAGATAAATGAATCATATGAAATAATCAAAAAGGAAAAAATGTAATGGCTGACTTTCAATATTCTTATGAAGTGTGCAGATGTAAACATGTAAGTTTAGGTGAAATAGTGTGTGCGATAAAAGATAATAATGCAAAAACAATTGAAGATGTTGGAGAGATGACAGATGCAGGAACTGCTTGTGGATGTTGTAAAAGAAAAGAAGATGATTTTGGTGATCCAAAGATGGAATTATATTTAGAACAAATTGTAAATAAGTTTGTCAAATAATGGAAGAGTTAACTAAAACAGAATTAATTGAGGAGATTAAACACCTTATCTCTGTAGATGGTACAGAGACACAAATTAATCCAAATTATTTGGAATACTTTACAGAGGAAGAGTTAATAGAGATGAAAGAAGATTTACTTTTTAAAAAGGTCAACGTTATTGAAACAACAAAGGAATATGTCGATGAGTTGTATGAAAAGTTAGCTATTTAACAATTAGCTCAAAAATTAGAGGATTAAAAATCCTCTATAGAAATTTTGTTTTCCTCTTTTGTTTCTAGGTCTTTTACCCAAATAGTTCCATGTTCCATCTCATCTTCACCAATCAAAGCTACTAGTGTTGCTCCTTGTTTTTGAGCATTGTTTAGATGTTTTGAAAATCCTCTTACTTTATAATCTGTAAGTACTTTAGTGGTTTTTCTTTTTGTATTCACTGCACAAAAAACTGTATCTATAGCATTTTGGCTCATTGCACCAATATATAAAATCTTTTCGTTTGTTTCATTTTTAACTATTAGTTCTAGAAGTCTTTCTATCCCTATTGCAAAACCGACACCAGGAGTTGGTTTCCCACCAAGAAACTCTACTAGTCTATCATATCTTCCTCCACCTGCAATTGCACTTTGAGCTCCGATATTATTACTTACAAATTCAAATGCTGTTTTTGTGTAATAGTCAAGTCCTCTAACAAGATTTGAATCTACTTCATACTCAATACCATTTGTATCTAAAATCTCTTTTAATTTTGTAAAATCAGTATCACAAGACTCACAAAGACTATCTGTTATTTTTGGTGCATTTTTAAGTTCATTTTGACAAGATTCATTTTTACAATCAAGTACTCTAATGGGATTTGATTCTATTCTTCTGTTACAATCCTCACAAAGTGTCAAAGTATTTAAATGTTCTACCAAATTCTCTTTATATTGTGGCATACAATTTTGATCACCAAGAGAGTTTAATTGTAGTTTAAAACCAATTTTAAAGAAGTTTAACATCTCGGAAATCATTAAAATAATTGTTGCATCTTCATATACACTAGGCTCACCAAAAGATTCACATCCAAACTGATGAAATTCCCTTAATCTTCCTTTTTGAGGACGTTCGTATCTGAACATTGGTCCATGATAAAAAACTCTATGTTGTCCACCAGCTTTATCTTTTTTATTTTGCACAAACCATCGAACTACTCCTGCAGTTCCTTCTGGTCTTAGACATACTTCGTGATCTCCTTTATCAGTAAAGTTATACATCTCTTTGCTAACGATGTCACTGCTTTCTCCAACACTTCTTTTAAAGAGTGCTGTTTCTTCTAAGATAGGTGTTTCTATATAACCATATCCATATTTTTTAGCTATATTTGAACAGTTTTCTACAAAATATGTAAATAATTCACTATCATTATCTATTATATCTTTCATACCTCTAAGGCTTTGGATGTTTGCCATTTATTAAATTCCTAAATATATTTTATAAGAACATAGGATACCCAATATATGCTTTTAAAGTAATTTTATATATACTTCGATAAATTTAATATAGAATAAATAGGTAGTGATAATGATAGAATATAAGAGGTATAAAGATGTTTGAAGCAGCTGAATATTTAGGCATTATAGCTTTTGCTTTGAGTGGTTTTTCAACTGCAGCAAAAAATCATCTAGATTTATTAGGTGTTTTAATAGCAGTTTTTTTAACAGCTCTTGGAGGCGGTATTATTCGTGATATTATAGTTTCAACTACCCCATATACTTTTTCACATACTGCCCCTGCATTAGTTGTTTTTATAGTACTTATACTTTTGATTTTATTCAAAGTACATAGACGAGATTCTATTGAGAATAAACCTTATTTTATTGTCAGTGATTCTATAGGCTTAGTTTCTTTTTCAATTACTGGGGCATTAGTTGCTTTAGAACATGGATTTAATTTTGCTGGTGTAGTTGTTGTTGCCTTTACAGCTGCTGTAGGCGGTGGGATTTTAAGAGATGTTATAATTAATGAAGTGCCATTTATATTTAAAACAGGATTTTATGGAAGCGTTTCTTTAGTTGTTGGATCTTTAGTGTATATTTTAGATAAATTTGATATAATATCTCCTATAAATATAGCCATTGTTTTCGTTATAGGTGTTAGCTTACGAGTTATTGCATATTACAAAAAGTGGAGTATACCTCTAAAATAAAGACACCAAATGGGATACATTAATCTAAATAAAAAATCATTTTCTCACAATGTTGATTATTATTCAACACTATTAGGTCACAAAGATAAAATTTGTATTGCACTTAAAGATAATGCATATGGACATGGGATTGAACCTATGGGACAACTTGCTCAAGAGTGTGGAATCAAACACACGATGGTTCGAAATATATATGAAGCTAACTTAGCTAATCAATACTCTTTTGAATCTATTTTGATTTTATATGAGATGCCTAAAGATAACTATCCTAGTAATTACATCTTTAGTATGAATAGTTTAGTTGATTTAGAAAACTGTTTAGATAAATGCAAAATTGAATTAAAAATAGATACGGGTATGGGAAGAAATGGAATTTTACCTTCTGAGATACCTTTATCTTTAGAGATAATTAAAAGAAAAAAACTCCAATTAAATGGAGTTTTTACACATTTCTCATGTGCTGATGAAAATGATGAGATTACTTATCATCAAGAACTTTTATTTTTAAAATCAATAGATGTGATTAAAGAAAGTTTTAAAAATAAATTTAGAATACATTGTGCGAATAGTGCAGGAGCTCACAAAGTAAATAATGATTTATATGATATGTCTAGAGTAGGTATAGGTCTATACGGATATTTAGATATTAAAGGTACTGAAAATCTAGTAAAACCAGTGTTAAGTTTGCATGCTTCAAAAATATCAACAAGAGTTTTAAATACAGGTGATACTGTAAATTATGGTGCGACATATGTTGTTAAAGAAAATAATTTTGTTGTGTCAAATTATGATATTGGTTATAGTGATGGTTTTTTTAGATTAAATGAACGAAAAAGAGCAAAAACAGCAAAAAATAAAGATATATTAGGAAGAGTTTCAATGGATAGTTTAAGTGTAGCAGGTGATGATCAAGAAATTTGTATTTTTGAGAACGCAAGAGATTTAGCAAAAGTGCATGATACGATTCATTATGAGATATTAACAAATCTTCATGCAAGTGTTCCAAAGTTTATAATATAATGAAAAAAATAGGAA
>Ga0193958_1000434_pt1 | contig 15585 bp, 14 predicted proteins | sample FB_1_MG_FD_140320 | JGI IMG/M metagenome (GOLD analysis project Ga0193958, IMG submission 140320) | Microbial mat bacterial communities from the Broadkill River, Lewes, Delaware, United States - FB_1_MG | ecosystem: Environmental > Aquatic > Freshwater > River > Microbial mats | place: USA...
CCCTACCATTATTCAGAAAAACCGTAACCCAATAAGAAAAAAGCGGCGAGCTCATTATCGTTTAAGTTTTGTTAAAAGAGTACTGAAGTATTGCTTTTAATCCTTAACTTAATGGCAGTGACGCAGGCGCGTGAGGAACGAGGGAAAATGGCAGTGATGCAGAGCGTTGTAAACAGATAATTCTTATGTCACGTTTGAAATCATGAAGTCAGTTTATCATAAGTTTTCTTCACATTATGGCGAATATGACGAATACCCAAAGCGGCAAAAATAGCAATGATAGGTAAAGAGACCCCCGCCACTAATTCAGGGGCAACACTCAATCCTGCTGATTTTAAGGCTTTCGTAATATAACCAATTAAGCCAACACTGTAATAAGTGATTGCCACAACCGATAACCCTTCTACGGTTTCTTGTAAACGTAATTGTAATTGTGCGCGACTGTCCATTGAGGCTAATAAATCTTGGTTCTGCTGCTCACGGAGGGTATCAATACGTGTACGTAATAATTGCCCTGTTCGCGCAATCCGTGCAGATAATGCATCTTGGCGTTTCCCCATTGCTACACAAGTACTCATAGCAGGGGCGAGTCGCCGTTGCATAAATTCATTAAAGGTTTGAATCCCTGTAATACGACTTTCTCGCATTTCCTCAATACGTCGTTTAACCAAAGCATAATAAGCTTCTGCTGCCCCAAAGCGATAGCTATTAAGGGAAATGGTTTTTTCCAATTCTGCCGCAAGCTGCATCAGACTATCTAATAAATCTTCTTCTGTGCCTTCATGCTGGGCTAAATCATGGGTAATACCAATCAATTTTTGTTCGATTGAACTCAGGGTATAATTTGTTTGGCGCGCAATGGGAAATGCCAATAATGCCATCATCCGATAGGTTTCAATTTCTAATAAGCGTTGTACCACGCGCCCCGCTTGCCGTGCACCTAATTCCGTGTCATAGACCAAAAATCGACTAAAGCCATCAGCATGAATCCTAAAATCTGTAAAAGCCATCGCGGTTTCGCCTGAAATATAGGCACCCACCACATCATTTTGCATAAAATAGGGATCCATATCCGTAGCTTGATAGCTGTTAGTGTCACTGGGTACAATCACCACATGGCTGGCAACAATCACCTCTCCCACTAAAGAATCTAACCATTTATGATCCACATCATCAATCACATTTTTCTCAAAAGGTTCTTTAATATCACGTGCTTGAATAAAAGTATAACTCACAAACTCGGTGTGATATTCCCATTTAAGCCGAAATACACCACAATCTACATTAAAATGACTCACATCCTCAGTAGGGGTGGCACGATTATAACGCTCACATAAAGCACGTAAGTCATCATATGCTTGCTGCTTTTGTTCTGGCTTAATCATTAAGGCAAGAAAAGACGCATGTTCAGGGGGAAATAAACGCTCGTAAGGGCGAGCGTGCACTTCATCACTTAATGTAAAACGTTGAGCATGGTTAGATAAATGGTACATAAGCAGAACCTAAAAATAGAGCAGGACACGACAAGAATAAATAGGGCGAGTGTATTTTTCCTGTGCTGAGTGAGTATTTTGTTTTTAATAGTGCCATGTATTCAAGCATACATAACAGACTTAATTATTATAAAAAACCTGAATTATAATAAATTACTTATGATTTTTTAAATTAAAATAAATTATCATTTATATTACCCCTATTTTTACTAAAAACAGGGGGTTTATAGCTATATAACTAAACTAAGCACTTGTTAATCTAGTACATACCTATAGGTATGTATACATTAAGCGCGTGCAACCCACTTCTAAGGTAATGTAAAAAGTTATGAATACATCACAACATTCTTATCAAATGAGTATTAGTCATCAGGAATTTATGCGTCTGCTGCCTGTCGCAATTGGAGAACGCCCTTATACAAAAAAAGGGGATACGATTTATATTAATGAAACTAATCAACGCACTATTACGATACATTTGAGTGAAGAAGGGCAACATAAAATTGCCATGTTATGTTTACCCAGCACCAAAGTGACATTTGATTTTTCAGGGTATGAGAAAGAAGATGAAGCGGCTTTTTTGACCTATTTTCATAAGCGTTTTCAGCGTGGTGGGGGTTAATTTCTTTTATGATAGTGGCGTTGTCAGTAACGCCCTGTCTTATATTAAAAATAGCTTTTTAATCAATTATACCGTTGCACACATGGGGATATAAGGCAAGACACCCCCTATCAAAATAAGCAACACACTGCCTAATACAAGCAACCATGTACATTGATTAAGACACCAACTATACACAGGTGGTTTATTTAATAATAATAAACCAATGACTAATACACTGCTTGGCAAAATTAAACTCAACCAGCCAATATTCAATAAAAAAACCGTTAACTGTGGTAAGGCATGGTGATCAGTAGGTATAAATTGTGGTGCAATGCTTGGATACACAATAAAACAAACACTGATAATACTCAGTAATAAAACATTGCTTATAAGCTGTATTTTATTTAGGTTCATTTTATTGATACCTATCACGGATAAATCTTATTAATACTGCTGAGCCATGAATTATTCTAACTATCCAAAATATAATTCTTCAAAATAATCATTTATGGGGTAATTTATAGCAATTTATCTAAGTAAAGCTTAGTAAATATTTTTTTAGAACACTAATATATTATTCTGTCACTATTTTTATACATTGAGAAAAAATACAAAACCTTATGAGGTTCTTATTATATCTGCTTTATTGATAATGATATTTTTAAACAAAACGCAAGCTTCATAGAAAAGCATATGATATGTAAATTAGCTAACGGTTAGTTGAATTTCTTATATTTTTTCCTATCTCTACTGCATCATGACTTAAGCCCAAACTTTCCTTATAGACTTATCGTCATTTACTACATATAAGTATATGAATATATATTTTTAATATGCTAACGTAGTGAAAATTACACTTAAATCCTAAAGAAATATTGTATAATTGAATTAAAATTGTGAATTTATAAAAGATTACACAATAAAGATAAGACTATCAAAAAATAAAGTCATACAAACCTAGTTTTACGACTATTAAGCTATATATAAGTTTTAGTATTCTTCATTTTGTATTGGACAACTTAATAGTCTATAACAATAAGAAATATGATTTTTCGATTATAAGGACATGAATATGTCAGATACAAGCCAATCTATTGCTCTCATTCAACATGATGAAGATATTGAACGTGCTGCACGTTCAATGAAAGCCATGTCTCATCCATTACGTTTAAAAATCCTATGTACATTAGGAGAGAATGAAGCTAGCGTACAAGATATTGTGCAAAAAGTAGGCACATCACAAAGTAATATTTCACAGCATTTAGCTATTTTGCGTGATAAGGGGATTTTGTCTTCTCGTAAAGATGCCAATCGTGTGTATTACCGTGTCAGTGATGCACGAACATTACGCTTAATCAGCATGATGCGAGAAGTCTTCTGCTCCTTTTGTGGATAAGTATATTATTTATTCATAATATACTTGAATAGGTTGTAATCCCACCTTATTATAAGCAAAAAGTTATATTCCATTTTTTGCTTAATAAATAAGGTGAACCCTATGAAACCCATGACAGTAGAAAATTTACTTTTTGTTTTTGCTGGTGCATTTATTTTAATTTCGCTAACATTAAGCCATTACCACTCTATTAACTGGTTATGGTTTACTGCATTTGTTGGTATTAACCTCTTTCAAACAGGCTTTACGGGCTTCTGTCCCCTAGCCATTATTTTACGTAAATTAGGTGTCCCAAGTGGGCAAAAAAGTTAACTATGCAATTATTTGAATTTATTGGTAACCACATCTTTTTATTTCTTGCGTTTTTCGTCGTATTAGGTGCACTTATTTGGTCATTTATTGGTGATAAAATTCAAGGTATTACTGCGATTGCCCCCTTGGCTGCGGTGAATTTATTAAACCAAGAAGATGCAATTGTTTTAGATGTGCGTGAAGAAGGTGAATTCAAGCAAGGACATATCCTGAATGCATTACACATTCCGTTGAGCCAATTATCTGATAAAATAGGCACATTGGAAAAATATCGTGATCGTCCAATTATTGCAAGCTGTGCCAGTGGGCAACGCTCTGGTCAAGCATGTAGCCGTCTGAGTAAACAAGGGTTTGAAAAAATGTATAACCTAAAAGGCGGAATCAGTGCATGGGCTAGTGCGAACCTACCACTAGAAAAATAGTACACAGCTCTTACACGTCTATCAGGGGACATGATACCATGCCCCCTTTATACCGTAATTTTTGATCCCCGATCACTGCACAACATGAAAAGGATAGTCCCCGTGGCTGAAGAAAACGCGAACGCACAAAACGAAGCTCCACAAGAACAATTTGGTATTCAAAAACTGTATCTTAAAGATGTATCGTTTGAAGCCCCTAACTCGCCACATATTTTTACTGAACAAGTAGAACCTAATGTAGAATTACAACTCAGTAATGAAGTGAATGCATTAGCACAAGATGTGTATGAAATTGTATTAAAAGTGACTGTTACTGCAAAAACAGAAGATAAAACAGCCTTTTTAGTAGAAGTACAACAGGCAGGTATCTTTGCTATTTCTGGCTTTGATGATGCACGTTTATCCTACATGCTAAACAGCTACTGCCCTAATATCTTATTCCCTTACGTACGCGAAGCGATTTCTGGTTTAGTGATCAATGGTGGTTTCCAACCATTATTATTAGCCCCTGTTAACTTTGATGCTTTATATCAGCAACAAATGGAGCAACAGCAGCAACAGCAAGAAGCAGCACCTGCTTCTGATGCCACACACTAAAATAAGAGCACCACACCACTGATGGCACAACAACACACTGTGTTAGTGCTCGGTGCAGGCTCTTGGGGAACGGCACTTGCGCTTGTGTTAGCACGAAATCAACATAATGTTTTATTATGGGGACATCGTGCTGAACACATAGCAGCAATTCAAACAGAACGCCAAAATACACAATACTTACCTAACATCTCATTTCCTCCGAACTTAACAGCCACCACTGATTTAAGTCAGGCTGTTGCCAATGCAGATGAAATTATTGTGGTCGTCCCCAGTCATGCATTCCGTGACACATTAGAAAAAATCGCCCCTGATCTACAAAGCCATGCACGGATTTGTTGGGCGACAAAAGGACTGGAATATAAAACGGGTTTATTATTACATGATGTAGCACGTGATACCTTAGGATCACACTACCCACTTGCCGTTTTATCAGGTCCTTCTTTTGCAGCAGAAGTCGCTAAAGATTTACCCACTGCTGTGACCGTTGCCTCTGATAATAAAGACTATGCACAAGCCCTTGTTCGCTTATTTCATAATCAAAACTTTCGCCCCTATACCAGTGACGATATTATTGGTGTGGAATTAGGTGGTGCGATAAAAAATATTATGGCGATTGCCGCAGGGATTGCTGATGGCTTAGGACTTGGCGCAAATACCCGTGCCGCATTAATTACCCGTGGACTCACGGAAATGGTACGTTTAGGTCTTGCACTAGGTGGACATCAAGGCACCTTTATGGGCTTGGCAGGATTAGGTGATCTAATGCTCACCTGTACTGATAACCAATCACGTAATCGACGTTTTGGGTACGCATTAGCTCAGGGGGACAGTATCGAAACAGCTCAAGATAATATAGGGCAAGTTGTAGAAGGCGCGCGCGCAGCACAAGAAGTGTTTCGTGTGGCACAAAAACTACAAATTGATATGCCTATTGTTGAACAAGTTGCGTCGGTATTGACCAAACAATGCACAGCACAAGACGCTGTACAGGCACTTTTATCACGTCAGCCAAAGCAAGAAAGGCTGTAACAGGTTTTATTTGCACTAATGAATCTTAATTTTCTTGAATTTGAACAACCCATTGCCGAGCTTGAAGCTAAAATTGAAGAGCTTAGTTATGTTGGAAATGGGAAAGACATCAATATTAGTGAAGAGGTAGCACGTTTACAGGAAAAAAGCCGCGAATTAACCCGCTCCATTTTTTCCTCGCTCTCTTCATGGCAGATTTCACAATTAGCACGTCACCCACAACGCCCTTATATTTTGGATTATATTCCTCACCTCTTTACTGATTTTGAAGAATTACATGGTGATCGTGCGTTTGCAGATGATCCTGCCATTGTGGGGGGCTTGGCACGTTTTCATGGACGGGCTGTCATGGTTATCGGGCAACAAAAAGGGCGCGATACCACAGAAAAAATTAAACGTAACTTTGGGATGCCACGTCCTGAAGGGTATCGTAAAGCCTTACGGTTAATGAAAATGGCAGAACGGTTTCAATTGCCTATTTTTACCTTTATTGATACTCCTGGGGCGTACCCTGGGGTGGATGCAGAAGAGCGTGGACAAAGTGAAGCCATCGCCCGTAATTTGTATGAGATGGCAGGTTTAAAAACACCGATTATCTGTACAGTTGTGGGAGAAGGGGGATCAGGGGGGGCTTTAGCTATTGGCTTAGGTGATCATACCTGCATGTTGGAATACAGTACCTACTCTGTTATTTCACCTGAAGGCTGTGCCTCTATTTTATGGAAAAGTGCTGAAAAAGCGGCGGATGCAGCGGAAGCAATGAACATTACTTCCACACGATTGCATGAACTAGGCTTGATTGATACGGTGATTCCAGAACCATTAGGGGGGGCACATCGTAGCTATGAGGACATGTCACATAATATCAGTGAAGAACTCAGCCGTATCCTAGCTAAATTAGAAACTGTTTCTATTGAAGAGCTAGTGCAACAACGTTATGAACGTTTTATGGCATTTGGCGCACCTGATGAAGTTGCTGATTAATCACTGAATTCATCAATATTAGTATTGGGTTAGATGTTAGGTACTTAGATATCTAACCCATATTATGACTGTACACTATCTCGTAATGCTGTTTGCATCTGTGCTAATTTATCTTTATTTAATTTAGTCACTTCATGCGTTTTCTGTGTGACATCCCAGCCTAAAAAACGGCGTGATAAACGCCCGATTCGTTTATTTGCATAAAAATCTTCTCTTAAGATACTATCAATATATAAATCTAAGAATTCATTTTTTTGGCTTCTAATATGCTGTTTTAATAAACCTTCCTGAGAATAGCCTAAATTCATTAAATTATCATGAGCATAACGGTTATAGCCATAAATAAAAGCAATCATTTTATTTAAGTTAATTTGATTAAAAGCAAAATCAAGAATTAATAAAATAATCTCTAAAGCAACCCCTTGATGCCGCTCATTTTCATCCACAATACCCATTAATAATTCAGCGCGTCGATGCTGTTCACGGTAATCAGCTAAGGCTGCAACACCTATTGGGTAACTGGTTAATTCTCCCGTTTTTTTATCTGTACGTTGTCGAAATACCACCCACTCTATACGTTTTAATTGTTGGGGCAAATGTTGCTCTTCATTTTCTAAACGCTCTCGTAATGCCTCTATGGGTTGGTCACGCTTTTCAGATAAGCGATATAAATCCATAAATTCATCATTTTGAAAACATTGATGTAAAAATTCAGTGTGTTTTGCAGCAAAACGCTCCAAATAAATTTTACGTCCTTGTAATGGTAATAAACCAATCGGTGCAGCAGAAACCATAACAAACCTTTTATTAAAATAGAAAAAGAGGGGAGAAAGAACGGTATAAGTAGAAAAAGATGGGAACTGGGGGCTGGCAGCCTTAAAAAGACTACCAGTAAGCTAAATCAATTAGATATTGTGATACCTAAAGAGTTATTATTTAGCTGAATCAGTTTCAGAGGTAGAGCCATTATCCCCTGTATCAGTTGTGTTATCATCCTCTAAAGCTTCTTCTTTTGAGCCTGTATCAGTAGAACCGTCACTTAACATAGCTCCTTCATGACTGATAATGTAGCGGTCACACTCGGAAGCACGCCCTTGAGTAAAGTCAGGTGTTTCAGTACCAGCTGGGAATACAACTGCTTGGAAGAAGATCTCATCACTTTGATCTAATACACCTTTTAAATCAGATAGCTGTACAGAAACCGTGACAGAGTTAGGGTTGCGTAATGTACGCCCTAAAGGTGTTTGATCACCAATGAACTGTACAGGTGGTTGTACGCTCACCCCTGCAATGATATTTAAATGATTCATATCAATACAGATTTTACCTGATTCTACTGGAGGGGGTTCAGGGGCATCAAGTTTAGGTTGTGGTGCATCAATAGGACGTACATTTGGGAAGCGTTGAGATTTTTTCTCTGCGCGAGGTTGTGGGGCAACATCACCATCAGGAGGAGACATAGTACCGTCACCATCAGGAGGAGACATAGTGCCGTCACCATTAGGAGGGGGCATAGTGCCATCACCATCAGGAGGAGGCATAGTACCATCACCATCAGGAGGAGGCATAGTGCCATCACCATCAGGAGGAGGCATAGTGCCATCACCATCGAGGAGGCATAGTGCCATCACCATCAGGAGGAGGCATAGTACCATCGCCATCCATCATATGATCACGTGGTTTTAAACCAGGGAATTCGTCCCCTTCGGTAAAAGGAGCTAAGCCTGTACTGTAAACTAAGTACACATCAACAGGTTTATCTCCCGGTAGGTTTGAGACGATAAAATCTAAACGGGCATCTTTAGCATCTTTTGCGTAGATAATCCCTGCCGTTTCTAAAGTATCAATTTCTTCAGCAAAAAAACCTTCTTCAATATTTTCATCATTGAAAGCAGGGGCGATTACATGTAATGGGGAAGCCATTTGGTTTAAGGTCACAGGGGGTTTTGTAGGTTGGTCACCTGCTTTCCCTTCAGCCCCTAATACATCTTCTGCATAGGTAGTTTGTGCAGCTAAGGCAATTTTTCCTGCGGAAAGTAATGTGGCAAGCTTAACCGCTTTACTAATTTTTCTAACGCTCATTATGTATTCCTAAATTATCGTTTATTTTCTACATTCACAACACTTTTGAAGTGTTTTTTTGTAGTTGATTTAGTTCATGCCTACCATAGACGGCACTCATTAACTAAACTTGTCTTAAATGTGTGATAAAAAATGTTTACGATGAGAGTGGGCTATAGAATCCTATTCACCCATACCTACTCTAACTATATGTAAAAACTTAGGACGCGTAAATATATTTTAAGCCATGATAAAAAAATAATTTTCTTTTTCACCCCCCCTTAATAAAAGCATGTTTCAGGAGGAAACTGAGGATGGCATTTACGACGGAAGATCGCAGCAAGGATTTATTAGCGTATGTACACCAGCATATCGATGAAAAATTTTCCCCCGATGAAGCGGCTTTAATTCATACCTTTACCCAGCAATTTTATGCAGATGTAGCAGAAGAAGATATTAATGAGCATCATGCTATTGATCTATATGGTATAGCTATTACTTATTGGAATTTTATCACGGCTGATGCCACCACAACAGATATGAAAATACGGGTATATAATCCCCAATTTGAACAACATCATTGGCAATCCACACACAGTATTGTCAGTATTATTGTCCAAGATATGCCCTTTCTTGTTGATTCTGTCCGCATGACATTAAATAATCATGGGTTAAGTGTTCACAGTATTATCCACCCTGTGATGCATTTTCAACGTAATGAAGCAGGCATGATTACAGGGATATCTTCTGAAGATGAAGAGAGTGATGCCACAATCAGCCGTGAAGCATTGTTACATGTTGAAGTCGATCGCCAAACAGAACAAGAAGTGATTGATGCCGTTTATGATAAGCTCAAAAATGCCTTACATGATTTAAAAACCTGTGTAGATGATTGGCAACCTATGCATGATCGTATGGATAGCTTACTTGTTGAATTACAGGAAACGCCCCCCCCTTTAGCCAAGTCAGAGGTAAAAGAAACCTATGCTTTTTTACGTTGGTTAGAGCATCATCATTTTACTTTTTTAGGCTACCGTGAATACAGTTTAGATACAGAGTGTGGGGAAGATGTACTTAATGTGGTGGCAGGAACAGGCTTAGGGATTCTTCGTGATTCTCAAAAACTCAGCTCAACCAGTTTTAACCAATTACCCATTCATTTACGTGGTTTAGCCCGTGATCCCAGTTTATTGTTATTAACAAAAACAAATTCTCGCTCTACTATCCACCGTGCGACCTATATGGATTATGTGGGGGTGAAAAAGTTTGATGCTGAAGGTAATGTGATTGGAGAGCGACGTTTTTTAGGTTTATATACCTCTGCCGCTTACCATAACAGTGTGTTAGAAATTCCCTTATTACGCCAAAAAATGCGCTTTGTGATGGATCGTGTTGGTTATCGCAAAGGCAGCCACCGCAGCCAAGCCCTATTAAATATATTAGAAACTTACCCGCGCGATGAATTATTTCAAATTGATACCAGTATTTTATTAGAAAATGCTTTGGGTATTTTACGCCTACGAGAACGCCAACAAGTGCGCCTGTTTATTCGTCCTGATACCTATGGGCGTTTCTTCTCCTGCATTGTCTATGTGCCCCGCGATCACTACACCACTGAAGTACGTAAACGGATTCAGCATCTATTGCTAGAAGCATTTAACGGGGAAAGTATTGAGTTTACAGTACAACTTTCTGAAGCCTTACTTGCCCAAGTACATTTTGTGGTACGTACGGCATTAGGTAGTCAATTGCAATGTGATATTCAAGAGCTGGAAAGCCGTTTAAATGAAATCACCCGTGATTGGCTAGATCGCCTTGATGAGAATTTATTAGAACATTGTGGTGAAGAACGCGGCAGTGCCTTATTCCGCCGTTATCAAGATGCTTTTCCATTAGCCTATCGTGAAGATTTTCTGCCTCGTTATGCCGTGTATGATATTGACAAAATGGAAGCTTTGGCAGAAGGACGTGATCTGGGTATGACCTTGTATCAACCTATTGAAGCTGATCATCATTGTTTGCGTTTTAAGTTATTTCACTCTCATCGCCATCTACCGTTATCAAATTTATTGCCTATTTTAGAAAATATGGGCGTAGAAGTTATCAGCGAACGCTCCTATGAAATTAAGCCACAACGTCAAATTAACTTATGGATACAAGAGTTTGAACTGTCTTATCAAACCCCTGATAGTGTGAATACAGAAATATTGCAAGACAGCTTTAAACATTTATTTTCTCGTGTGTGGCGCGGTGAAATTGAAAATGATGGTTTTAACCGCCTTGTTTTATACGCGCAACTCACATGGCGTGAGATTGTCATTTTTCGCGCTTACTACAAATATTTGCGCCAAGTGGGTAATAATTTTAGTCAGGTTTATATGGAGCAAGTCCTTGCCAGTAACCCAACCATTACCTGCTTATTACTTAATTTATTTATGATGCGCCATGATCCGCTTTCCACACATACGGATACAGATCAACAAACCCTACTTGATGAAATATATCAACACCTTGATTCGGTTAATAGCCTAGATGAAGATCGTATTTTACGCTTATTCTTAGGCTTAATACTTGCTACTTTACGCACAAACTATTTTCAAAAAGAAGCTTCTGGAGAGAGTAAAAATTATGTCTCCTTTAAGTTTGACCCGCATCGTGTGCCTGATATGCCTGACCCCTGCCCCATGTATGAAATTTTTGTCTACTCCCCTTGTGTAGAAGGGGTACATTTACGCGGTGGTAAAGTGGCGCGGGGCGGCTTGCGCTGGTCAGATCGTTTAGAAGATTTCCGCACAGAAGTATTAGGACTGGTCAAAGCCCAACTGGTCAAAAACGCCTTAATTGTCCCAGTGGGATCAAAAGGCGGTTTTGTTGCCAAATGCTTGCCCACGGAAGGCGGGCGTGAAGCGATTCAAAAAGAAGGCATTGCCTGTTATAAAATTTTTATCCGTGGCTTATTAGATGTAACAGATAATTTAGTGGATAATGCCATTGTCCCCCCTGTCGATGTGGTACGTCATGATGAAGATGATCCGTATTTAGTCGTTGCAGCAGATAAAGGCACCGCCACTTTTTCAGATATCGCAAACGGTATCGCCCAAGAATATAATTTTTGGTTAGGAGATGCCTTTGCCTCAGGGGGGTCAGCAGGCTACGACCATAAAAAAATGGGCATCACAGCACGCGGTGCATGGGAATCGGTCAAAATGCATTTCCGTTCATTAGGACTGAATACACAAACGGATGATTTTAATGTCATCGGTATTGGTGATATGTCAGGCGATGTCTTTGGTAATGGCATGTTGCTTTCTTCTCATATCAAACTAGTGGGTGCATTTAACCACTTACATATCTTTCTTGATCCAAACCCTGACCCAGAAAAAAGCTTTGCAGAACGTCAACGCTTATTTAATCTCCCCCGCTCTACATGGGCAGATTATGATATGCGCCTAGTTTCTAAGGGAGGGGGGATTTTTGCACGAAACCGTAAATCTATTCCTCTCTCCCCTGAGATCCAAACCTTATTGGGCACAGATGCCACTGCTTTACCGCCCAATGAACTCATTCAAGCCATGTTACGTGCCCCAATAGATTTATTATGGAATGGAGGCATTGGTACTTATATAAAAGCCAGTCATGAGCACCATGCAGATGTAGGTGATCGGGCAAATGATGGCTTGCGAATCGATGCGAATACCTTACGTTGTCGTGTGATAGGGGAAGGCGGTAATCTTGGCTTCACCCAAGCAGGACGTATTGAATATGCACTGAATAAAGGCTTAATCAATACTGATGCTATTGATAATGCAGGTGGAGTCAATTGCTCAGATCATGAAGTTAACATTAAAATTTTACTTAATCATATTGTCCGCAATGGGGATATGACCGATAAACAACGTAATAAGCTACTGATGGACATGACAGAGCGTGTCTCTGATGCAGTGATTATGCATAATTACTTGCAAACACAAGTATTAATTTTATCCCTTTCTCTTGCACCTCAATTACTAGATGTACATTTACGTTTTATTCGTCATCTAGAAAGTACAGGCAAATTAGACCGCGAATTAGAATTTTTACCTTCTGATAAAGTGATTGCAGAGCGGCGTGCACAATTGCAAGGCTTAGCAGCCCCTGAAATGTCTGTACTACTTGCTTACAGCAAAATCACCTTATATGATGAATTATTAGCCTCTGACTTACCTGAAGATGAGTACTTAGAACAAGTCTTAATGACCTATTTCCCCTCTCCTTTACCTGAAAAATTCAGTACAGAGATTAAAGCTCACCGCTTGCGCCGTGAAATTGTTGCCACCTCTTTAACTAACATGACTATTAACCGTGCGGGGTTAATTTTCTTATTTAACCTACAAGAAGATACAGGCTTAGGTGCAGCAGATATTATCCGTGCTTTTGTTTGTGCATGGGATATCTTTGACATGGAATCTTTATGGAAAGCAGTTGAAGATTTGGATAATAAAGTGGATTCTCGTGTGCAAATCCAGATGATGATTGAGCTACAAAAATTGCTAGAGCGTGCCAGCCGCTGGTTACTACGTAATCAACGCCATCCACTTAATATTGCTAAAACCGTCACTGCTTTTAAATCAGGGGTACAGCAACTTTCTGATAGTTTATGTGAGTTAATTGATGAAACGGATCGGCATAGCTTTAAAGAAAGCACGGATAATCTAACCAAAGAGGGCGTGCCCGCACCATTAGCAACACATATTGCAGGGCTGGTAGCATGGTTATCTGCCTTAGATATTGTTGATGTAGCTCAAAAAACCAATATGTCATTAGCACATGTAGCAGGAGTACATTTTGGTTTAGGTACATGCTTAAAATTACATTGGTTACGGGATCGAATTAGTACCTTACCACGAGATAATCGTTGGAATGCCTTATCACGCTCCTCCTTGCGGGATGATTTATACCGTACACACCGTAATTTAACTATGGATATTATGCAAACTCATGCTGAATTAGACAGTGTAGAAGCACAAATTAACCAGTGGATAACAGAACGTGAGCACCATGTTAATCGTTGTGAAAAAGTATTGCTGGAATTAGGGCATGTAGACACGGCTGATTTAGCCATGTTATCTGTGGGTGTCAGAGAGGTTAAGAACCTTTTATCATAACTCATTAAAAAGAAGGAGATATTCCCTCCTTCTTTACATCACAAAATTATGGAATATATACTGCATAATTTTATACTTCAATTTGCTTATTTTTACAGTGCTTACTTTCGCTAACTAAAAGGAATTTTTTATGTGGTTGATTGGTATTGTGTTACTTATTATTGCTGTGGGGCTTTTTTTCACTTATAAAAACCAAAAACAAAAGCTAGGCTTAATGGAAGGAACTGAAACTAAAGAGATTGCTTTTTTACAAGAGTGGTCAGAACGGGTTTCAATGGAATTAGGACGTGAAGCCTTTGATAATCAGTTGACTGAAGTGAAAGGGACGATTGAGTGTGATCAACCTTTGAATTCAGAGTTAGCAGGGGTGGATTGTGTCTATTATGATGCACGCGTTACTCGTGAATATGAAGAAACTTATTATGAACGTGATGAAGATGGGATAGAGCGCAAACGTACTCGACGTGGCTCTGATACGATGTCCAGCAATCAACGTTCTACACCATTTTATTTAAATGATGGTACAGGGACAATTCGTATTGAACCCACAGGGGCGGAGATGGTGACTGAAAAAGTCCTGTCACAGTTTGAAAATCATGGGCGGGGTGACATTCGTGTGGGGGGATTTCGGGTTTCTTATCAAGCAGATCGAGGTAATCGACGCACTTTAGGGTATCGTTTTGAAGAGCGTGCTATTGTACTTAATCGTCAGCTTTATGTTTTAGGGGCAGCAACTGTACGTAATAAAGAGTTAGCCATTGTTAATGCAGATGAAAAAGGGCAGTTTATTATCAGTATTAAGAGTGAAGAAGAACTGAGCAAATCAAAAGAATCTACCGCTTTATGGTCAATGATTGGTGCTATTGTATGCAGTATTGGCGGGGTTGTTTTAATTGTGATGGAATTACAAGCTAGATAATAAATTCCAATATATCATATGTAGGGTACGGCGAAATCTGTGCAGGATAGTTAATTTTATCTCCAATCTTACACAGATTTTGCCCACCGTACCCCGATATTAAATAAGAGGATATCAAGGGTTATACCCCATTTTTACACATTATTTGTCATTTTTGGTAAATAAAATATTCATTATATTCATCAAAAATACTTTGAACATCCTCAGAACCATAATTTATCACATATATTTCGCCACACTTGTACAGAATATGGAATGCAACTAGCTTATCTTTTATAACTTGTCTATAGTTATCTGGAGGGTTTAGACAATCTTTAGATTCTGCAATAATTTGTTCCCACGCGTCTTCATTAGAAACTCCGCAATAAGGGTCTAATGTTAAATGGCTTAACCGATATTTATACCCATCTATAAATGTAATAATTAAATCATGTGAATTATACTCCCTAGACCTGAAACCTGCATCAGCTACACCATCCATAAAATCATAGATTTCATCTTTAATGTGAATTAAGAGCTAATTCTTAAAAAGCTCCAAAAAAATATAGCTGCTGCAAGCCGTCCAAAAATATGAACCATAAGACCAGCAGTAGAGCGGACTTTACTTGCTGATTCTATACCTGA
>Ga0193958_1000435_pt1 | contig 15562 bp, 17 predicted proteins | sample FB_1_MG_FD_140320 | JGI IMG/M metagenome (GOLD analysis project Ga0193958, IMG submission 140320) | Microbial mat bacterial communities from the Broadkill River, Lewes, Delaware, United States - FB_1_MG | ecosystem: Environmental > Aquatic > Freshwater > River > Microbial mats | place: USA...
AAGACGATTCTCTATGAAGGGAATTAGGAGCGAAGCGACAATGGCTGAGGGATGGTAGGGGGTAGCCGCAGGCTAGACCAAGCTGTTGAGCGGAGCGAAAGAGCGCAGGGCCGAGCGAAGAGCAAGCTCCCGCACAGCCCGACCCGACCAACGGGAGGGGCAGCCCCAAAAGAAAACAATAATCACTCTACCAACAGTTAGAGATAGTACTTTCCTGATTTTGAACTGATTTAGGAAAATGACTCAAAAAACTTTAACTATCTTAGCAAAAAATGACAGATGAAGTATTACCTCCCTTTATTGCTATTTTGCTTAGGCTTTGTGGCTTGCAAAAACAAAAAAGATATTGCCGATAATGGCCAAAACGCTCTAAATTGGGTAGGCCAATATCAAGGTGATTTGCCCTGTGCGGATTGTCCAGGTATTCTAACTTCTTTGGAATTAAAAGAAGATGGAAGCTATACCCTCCGTTATCGTTATCAAGATCGCTCTGACTCAGTCTATACAGAAAGAGGAAGAATTAGGTGGGGGAAAAATGATCAGCAAATTACCCTAGAAGGCAAAGAAAAACCTAATAAATATCGTTTAGAAGATGGGGCTTTGCGTCAATTAGACCTCAAAGGAAATATAATTGAAGGGGAACTAGCTGAGCGTTTTTTACTCAAACGCCCAGAAGAAAGTCTACTAAATAAATATTGGAAGCTGGTTGAGCTCAATGGCCAAGCTATTAAGACTACCGAAGGAGCCCGTAGAGAGATGCATTTTATCCTAAAAGTAAATGGTCAGCTACAAGCACATGGTGGCTGCAACAGCATTTCGGGCAATTACAAATTGCAAGAAGATCAAAAACGCATTCAGTTTACAAGCCTGATGAGTACCAAAATGGCCTGCCCCAATTTGGGAAAGGAACAAGAGTTTCTCAAGGTCCTCGGCAATGTAGATAATTATAGTATTTCTGGCGACAAACTTAGCCTACAAAAGGCAAAAATGGCCCCTCAGGCCCGTTTTGAAGCAGTTTATTTTTATTAAGAATCATGGAACGCATACAACATTATTTCCCAAGTCTTAGCGCTCAACAACTGGAGCAATTTGCCCAATTAGACGCTTTGTATAGAGAGTGGAACGCCCAAATCAATGTCATTTCTAGAAAGGATATTGATAATCTTTATACCCATCATGTTTTGCATAGCCTGGCTTTAGATAAGGTAATGCCGCTAAAAACTGGCGCTCAGGTGTTGGACCTTGGTTGTGGTGGTGGATTTCCAGGTATACCCTTGGCTATTTTATATCCAGAGACCAATTTTATGTTGGTGGATTCTATTGCCAAAAAGATTAAGGTGGTGACAGAAGTGAGCCAAGCTCTTGGCCTCAAAAATGTAAAAGCAGAAGCTGGCCGTGTCGAAAAATTGAAGCAACGCTTCGATTTTGTAGTGACTAGAGCCGTAGCCAAAGCGCCTAAATTAGCTGCATGGACTCGGAAATTGGTCAAAACAAAAGGCAATCATTCTTTCCCTAATGGCATTTGGGCCTATAAAGGTCTAACAAATATGCAAGAAGAACTCAATAGCCTCGGTCCTGATTATTATGGCGAGATTTTTCCCATGAAAGATTTTTTCGAGGAGGAATTTTTTGAAACAAAGTGTTTGGCTTACATTCAAGCGCCCTAATTATGCTGAGCTTTGAACTTAAAGCATTCGCCGAGCTGAGTCTCCAAGAATTTTATGCCCTAGCCCAATTGCGCCAAGCCGTTTTTGTAGTGGAACAAAACTGTCCCTACTTAGATCTTGATGGCAAAGACCAATTGGGCTATCATCTCCTTGGCCTTGATGATCAAGGTGAACTGCAAGCCTATGCCCGAATCTTACCCGCTGGCAGCTCCTATCCCCAAGATGCTTCGATTGGCCGAGTGATTAGTAGCGCCAAAATTCGTGGAAAAGGCCAAGGCCCCGCTTTAATGCAAGCCGCAATAACCGCTTGTCAAGGACTATATCCGAAACAAGCTATTCGTATTTCGGCCCAAAGTCATTTGGTCCATTTTTATGCCCGCCTAGGCTTCCAATCTACAGGCAAAGAATACCTAGAAGACGATATTCCACATACTGAAATGCTGCTAGAATTTAAAACCCTTTAGCCAAGCTATAATAGCCCAAAGCCATGGCTAAAATGCCTAGAATTACACTAGCCAATAAATAACCTAAGGCCATTGCATGGGCCTGGGCCCGCAATAACTGAAATAATTCCTGCCCAAAGGTTGAAAAGGTGCTGAAGCCCCCACAAAAACCTGTAGCCAAAAGTAATTTGTAGGCCATTGGACTGCCTTTTTGTTCAAAGTAAGCCCCTATGAGGCCCAATAAAAAACAAGCGGCCCAATTAGCCGCTAGGGTTCCCCAAGGCCAGCCCTGAGCAGGTGGTAAATATTGACTAAGGGCAAAGCGGGCCATACTGCCCAAACCGCCCCCCAGAAAAATCCATAGATAGTGCATCTTGCTAGTCTATATTGAAAAAGTGAAGCCCCGCTCTGGCCCATGGCTGAGCGCTGCGGAGCGGGTGGCCCGAAGGGCCAGACCAAAGGCAGGCTTTGCCTGCCTGCAGGGCCGAGCAGACTTGCGAGCCCCGCAGCATAGCGACCCGCCTTTAGGCGGGGCAGCCCCAAAAAAACTAATTATTCTTCAAAAAAGAAGCATCAAAAGTAGAGAGTAGGAGCTCCAACAAATCAGAAAACTCATCGGCGCTGTCGTCTGTATGTCGACGTAGCCAGAAATTGGCGCAGGTATTGGCCTCATACCAAATATAACCAGCGGCCTCTTCTTGGTCCGAATAATCTCTGAAAAATTCTTGTCGCTCCTCGGCACCTAGTTGTTGCCCCGCATCAATGAGCTCAGGCTGCCGCTTTAAATATTGTTCCGCCCGATAAAAGCTACGGGCCAATTGCTGCAAATGCGCCTCATAAAAAGGCTGATAACTGCTCACAAACTCCTTTTGCTTACTCAGCTTTTTGAGATATTGCTTGAGTTTTTTGAGAAATTTGGGGTTATAATGACCAAAATCATTACTGCTCCAATTCATAATGTTGCCCTCATGCGGCCCAGACAAAAAGAGTTTCTCGCCCAAAAGCGCCTCTAAAAAGGGAATGCTCAATTGTAGCCCATTGTAGGCATATTTTCCCCGAATACCATATTCAGGTACCCAACTTTGCATGGGTAAAGGCGGCTCATCAGGCTGGTTGTAATAAGGGGCAATCCAATTTTTTTTTGTGAGGGCTAACTGATTGCTGAGCTGTGTCACTTTTTTATTGGATTGTGCACTCAGGGCACCATAAGAAAGACCCAAAAAAAGGAACAATAAGAGTTTGCGTTGCATAAATATAGGCGTTGAAGATGGTGAAGGGAATTATTTTAATTCCTGTTTAGGTTGTAGGAACTGGACCAAAAATAAAGTTATGGAATCTCCAGATTTTAATCGGGATATAGCCAAATCGAGATTGAGCTATGCCCATGAAACAGACCCCAAAATGAAACAGCTTTTAATTCGGGGAATTGAGCGCCTTACAGGCCGCCCAAAGATTGAAAAGTTGTATACCGAAATGAAAAAAATGGAGCTGACGCCCCAATCTATTTGGCAAATTGCATTGGATAAATTAGAGGTTTATCCACATTTCGATCAGGCTCAATTAGAAAAAATTCCCCAAGATGGGCCTTTGGTTATTGTTGCCAACCACCCTTTTGGAGTGATTGATGGCCTGTTGTTGGGCCTAATCGCATCCAAAATTCGACCCGAATTTGGCATTTTAGTCAATGAAGTGCTCTGCCGAGAAGAAATGTTTGAGCCGTATTTTTTGCCTATTGATTTTAGAGAGACTAAGGAGGCCTTGCAAACCATTATCAATACGCGTAAAGAAACTCTTGAGCGCTTAGCAGCAGGCCAAGCTATTGCTATTTTCCCTTCTGGTGGTGTAGCTACCGCCAAAAAGCCCTTTGGCCCAGCTGAAGATTTGGAATGGAAACGCTTTGTGCTTAAATTGGTCCAACGATCTAAGGCGACAGTCGTTCCTCTTTTTTTTCATGGCCAAAATAGCCGCCTTTTTCAGTTGGCTAGCCGCCTCAACCAAAATCTTCGCCTTAGTTTATTATTGCATGAGGTCCGCAATAAAATGGGCCGACATATTGGAATTAGCATTGGCGATCCTATTGCCTACGAAAGAATTAAGGCAGCAGGGAAAGCCGATCAAATGCTCGATTTTCTGTATCAGGAAACTTGGAAATTGAAGGAAGATCCTCTCTACAGCCAATTTAGAAAACCTAAACAGGCCAAGAGGTTGGCCCGTACTCTAAAGTAAATGATTTTAGGATGGCGCCTCAGTTTAACCGATCTATTATAGCTTGCGTGCACCTATTTTATGCACCACATAAATTGAGCTAGTGCTTTCCATTAAAGGAAATTAACTTTTGTCGACTAGATTTAAATCGCTGCATATCCGTTGGAGCCAATTGCCGATGCTTGCTTTTGCGCCCCTGTACCCGCTTGCGCCAACGCCTAAAACTACTGGCTTTCATCTCTCGCCGCATTAGGGCAATAACTTCTTTTTCTGCTAATCCATACTGAAATTCAATGGCTTCAAAGGGGGTGCGATCTTCCCAAGCCATCTCGATAATCCGATCTATGCTGATTTGATCCATTTTTTCTTTTTGTTAACAAGCATTTTTCTTTTTGGTTTATTTATTTGGGGCTGCCCCTCGCTTTGCTCGGGTCGGGCTGTCTCGCAGCTCGCTGTTCGCTCGGCCCTGCGGCGCTAAAGCGCCTTGGTCTGGCCTTCGGCCACTGCTGTCCATCCCTCAGCCGATGCCTTGGGGAACGCCCCAAGGCAAAGCGTCCGCTCCATCAAATTGGACCAATAGGGCTGAAAATGCGCTATTTTTCCCCTAGCTTTAACGTTTAATTATCTTCAACACAAAAGCATGAAACGCATAGGCCTAATTTCCGATACGCATTCTCATCTAGAACCCGCTGTCTTTGATTACTTTGCCGACTGCGACGAGATCTGGCATGCTGGCGATATTGGCCATACCGATTTGGCCGATGCATTAGAAGAGTTTAAGCCCTTTCGGGCGGTTTATGGCAATATTGATGGTGCTGCTTTGCGCCGCCGCTATCCTTTGGTCCAAGATTTTGAGATAGAAGGCTTGCGGGTCTATATGATTCATATTGGGGGCTACCCTGGCCGCTATGCCAAGGGGGTAAAAGCAGCCTTACAAGCTAGCCAAGCCGACTTATTTATTACGGGCCATTCACATATTGTGAAGGCCATGCCCGACCGCCAACTCAATTTATTACATCTTAATCCAGGTGCAGCAGGCCGCCACGGTTGGCACAAAGAAAAAACCCTGATGCGCTTCAAGATTGAAGCAGGCCAATTAAGTGAGTTGGAATTGATCGAATTGGGGCCAAGAGGCCAAATTGCCGCCGAAGAGCTGCCCTAGTTGGTCCATTGCGGTAGACAGGCGGCGAAGCCGCCGCAGGCTGAGGGGCTGTAGCAGGGCCGCCAAAGGCGGCAGACCAAGGCGCGAAGCGACGCAGGGCCGAGCAGACCTGCGAGCTGCGCAATGGCCCGCCCCGCCCATCGGGCGGGGCAGCCCCTAATGATGAAAAAAGGGAAAAAGAAAGGGCCTTTGCTAAAAAGTGCGTATTTTGAGACAAGACCCAATACTTGTTCAAGGAAACAATAGCAGCATGCAAAAATCCAAAATTAGCATCCCTAAAGAATTGAGTGAGCATATTCTTACGCCCTTGGCCGAATGCTTAGCCGTAGAACAGCCTCAAGGAAAAGTGACCATTGGTATTCCAAAGGAATTGAAATTTTCTGAAAATCGGATTGCTTTGACCCCCTCGGCTGTGCGAACTTTGGTCCAAATGGGCCACCGTATTCGCTTAGAAACGGGCGCTGGAGAAAAGTCAAACTTTTCAGATTATGAGTATTCAGAAGCTGGAGCTGAAATTTTGGCCAATAGAGAGCAGCTTTTCAAATCGCAGGTCATTCTTAAGGTGGCTCCTCCCTCTTTGGAAGAAATAGAGCTAGGACATCCTGGACAAATTGTTATTTCACCGATTCATTTGCCTACTTTAACCGAAGAATACATTTATCGCCTTAAGCAAAAGCGTATCACGGCTATGGCCATGGAGTATATGAAAGATAGCTCAGGAAGCTTCCCTTTTGTGCGTATGATGTCTGAAATTGCAGGAGTATCAGCTATGCAAACTGCAGCCGATTTGCTCTCTCATAATGGAGATGGTCGAGGAGTATTGTTGGGGGGAATTGCGGGTGTTCCTCCAGCTAAGGTCGTTATTCTGGGTGCTGGCGTTGTAGCTGAAGTAGCCACGAGGGTTGCTCTAGGTTATGGGGCCGAAATTCGCTTGTTTGATAATAATATCCGCAAGTTGATGCGTTTACAAGGTAACTTGGGCCATCGTTTATATACAGGCACTTTTAGCTCCCCAGAAATGTATGCTGAAATCCGATCGGCAGATGTAGTGCTTGGAGCTATTCACTCGGAAACGGGCCGTACTCCCTGTATCGTGGGGGAAGATACGGTGGAGCAAATGAAGCCAGGTGCTGTGATTATTGATGTGAGTATTGATCAAGGTGGCTGTTTTGCAACTTCTCGATTGAGTACGCATGAGCATCCCACTTTTATTAAGCATGAGGTGGTGCATTATTGTGTGCCTAATATCGTTTCTCGTTATCCACGAACTAGCTCGGCGGCAATTAGCAATATCCTAGTGCCTTTATTTAGCGAATCGGGTAGCACAATGGGCATAGAAGCCCTTTTACGTACCGATGCAGGCTTTCGGAATGGTGTATATATGTATAAAGGCTGCCTAACTAATCAGTATATGAGTGAGCGTTTTAGTATCAAGTATACCGATATTGACCTTTTGCTCATGACTAATCTCTAAGACCTATTATGAAATTAAGAGCCGAAAATCTAATTAAGCAATACGGCAACCGCATGGTGGTTAAAGGCGTATCCTTAGAAGTTTCTCAAGGCGATATCGTGGGGCTTTTGGGCCCCAATGGTGCAGGAAAAACCACTACTTTTTATATGACGGTGGGCTTTGTGCAGCCCAAAAGTGGACATGTTTATCTGGATGATGAAGAAATTACAGATTTGCCCATGTATAAACGAGCCCGCAAAGGGGTAGGCTATCTGCCACAAGAAGCCTCTATTTTTCGAAAATTAACGGTGGAGGATAATATTAAGGCGGTACTGGAAATGACTAAACTGACCAAAAAAGAGCAGGCCCATAAATTAGAAGAGCTATTGGATGAGTTTTCTTTGCATAAGGTTCGCAAAAGCAATGGAGATACTCTTTCTGGTGGTGAGCGTCGCCGTACAGAAATTGCCCGTGCTCTAGCAGTGAACCCAAAATTTATCTTATTAGATGAGCCTTTTGCGGGGATCGACCCCATTGCGGTGGAGGATATTCAGACCATCGTTTGGCGGCTCAAACAAAAGAATATTGGCATCTTGATTACGGACCACAATGTGGGCGAAACACTTTCGATTATTGACCGAGCCTATATCATGGTGGATGGCAATATTTTTAAGGAAGGAGGTGCACATGAATTGGCCAATGACCCTAAGGTTCGAGAGCTTTATTTGGGCCAAAGTTTTGAATTAAAGCGGAAGTACGGACAGGTTTAGGAGAGCGTTTTGGGGCCTCCGCCTCGCTTTGCTCGTCGGCGCTACGTTTCGCAGCTCGCTGTTCGCTCGGCCCTTCGCCGCTTTCAGCGGCTTGGTCTGGCCTGACGGCCACTGCTGCACATCGCTAGGCCTGCGGCCCCAAGGGGCCTGTAGTACCAGAAAATAAGGGCCAATTGGTCCCAAAAAAGAGGGAGCGCAAAGCGCTCCCTCTTTTCATTTGGCTAATAACCTTCTTTTTTTCGGCGTTTTAATTCCTGTTCAATTAGCTGCAGTTCTCGACTCATTTCACCATTGACCGAAGAGTTTTCTTGGGCGCGGCGAATTAGATAGGGAATGACATCCTTAATTGGACCAAAAGGCATATACTTGGATACTCGATAACCAGCTTTAGCCAAATTAAAGGTTAGCTGGTCACTCATGCCATAAAGTTGGCAAAAACTGAGATGAGGGTGACGCTTGGGCAATTCTTGTTGCTCCATCAACTCCACCTGATAGGCCGTGCTAAATTGATTATGTGTAGCTACACAAGAGGCAATGCGTTCAAAATGTTCTACACAAAAAAGAACGGCTAGATTATAGTCTCGATCGGTGGCCTCCTTATTGGGTTGAATAGGAGAGGAATAGCCCATTTTTTGGGCGCGTTCCCGTTCTTTTTCCATATAGGCGCCACGGACCATCTTGGCCCCCAGCAAATAGCCGCCCTCTAGGGCCTTTTCATAAGAATCCTTAAGAAATTGTAGGCGATCGTGTCGATAGAGCTGGAAGGTATTGTAAACGACTACACGCTCTTGGTTAAATTCGGCCATCATTTCATCGGTAAGTTGGTCAATAGCATCTTGAATCCAGCTTTCTTCGGCATCAATGAAGAGGGCCATTTTTTTCTCCAGGGCTGCTTGACAAAGCATCCGTAAGCGTTCTTTAGAGCGTTCCCAAGCGGCTAACTCCGCTTCAGAAAGAATATCGCCGGCGGTAATCTTTTCGAGTAGGGCATGTTGGGCCAAACCGGTAACCTTAGCACTAATAATTTCTAGGCTTTCCTGTTCTTCGGCAAAACTGAGTGTCTTTAGAAACTCTTGTAATGTTTTGTCGAAATCGGCTTCCGTGTCTTTGGCCTCGGCCCCATAATCGAGGACTGTTTCAACGCCATAGACCTTTAGCTCTCTAACGGCTTTGAGGGTTTCGGGTAAATTGCGTCCTCCACAAAAGAGGTCAAAAATAGTGTTATGGATAAGGCCTTCTACGGGCAGGCCCCAATTGAGGGCTTTGAGGCCGAAGCGGCTTCCCAATCCAACGAGCCAATCTTGGCTCATTGCCCGAAACAACCAGCGCATTTTTTGTAAGCGCCGATTAGAATACCGCTCGAAAGCGATTTTAGTGTTGTTAAAATCTATTTGCATAAGGCAAAGCTGTTAATCAAAGGAGAGGGAAGGTTTGGAGCAGTCGTCAAAGCTATTTAATTATTGAGTGCTACCATTCTTGTGGTGGTCTATCGGCTGAGGGATGGAAAGTGGTGCGGCGCAGCCGCAGACCCAGCCAGCTTGCTGGCGCAGGGCCGAGCAGACCTGCGAGCCACGACACAGCCCGACCCGACCAAAGGGAGGGGCAGCCCCAAAAAACAATTCTCCTAATAATTCAAAAGACGTTCTAGCGTTTGGGCCAAACGGCTTTCGGGCAAGAAATTTCGTTCTAAATCGGCGGCAAAGGGGACGGGGGTATCTAGGCTCGCCAATCGAAGAACGGGAGCATCGAGATATTCAAAAAGGTGTTCGGAAATATGGGCCGAGAGTTCGCCAGCGATTCCGCCAAAGAGGCAGTCTTCTTGGAGAATAAGGACACGGTTCGTTTTTTTGACGGTTGTAGCAATGGCCTCATAATCCAGCGGAAGTAGGCTGCGTAGGTCAAGAATTTCAACATCTAGGTTCTGGGTTTCTACATAGCGTTTGGCCCAGTAGACGCCCATACCATAAGTAATAATACTGGCAGATAGGCCTTCACGGATTACCTTTGCCTTGCCAATTTCTAGGCTATAGTAATCATCGGGAACTTCTTGGACCACTTCTCTAGAGCGGTAAAGTGCCTTATGTTCGAAGAAAATAACGGGATTGGGGTCCTCAAAAGCAGCCAACAGCAGGCCCTTGGCATCGTAGGGGGTAGAGGGATAAAGTACTTTTAGGCCGGGGGTGTGGGTATACCAGGCCTCATTGCTTTGAGAGTGGTAAGGGCCGGCGCCAGTGCCAGCGCCAGTGGGCATACGGACCACTAAATCGACATTTTGGCCCCAGCGCCAATGTAGTTTAGCGGCATTATTTACAATTTGGTTGAAGCCACAGGTAGAGAAATCGGCGAACTGCATTTCCATCATGGCTTTATGGCCTTTAATAGAGAGGCCAATTCCGGCGCCCACGATAGCGCTTTCGCAAAGAGGGGTATTTCGGACCCGTTCTTTGCCAAACTGCTCGACAAAGCCCTCTGTAATTTTGAAGACCCCGCCATAATCGGCAATATCTTGGCCCATAAGCACCAATTTGGGGTGTTTTTCCATAGCTTGGCGGAGACCATCAGAAATAGCATCTACAAAACGTTTTTCGGTTTTTGGGCCATGTTCGGTTGGTAGTTGTGGGGAATAGGGATTAGGGGCAAAAAGGTCATCTAATTCCTTTTGGGTATTAGCTTGGACCAGTGGTTCGGCGTAAGCGACCTTTAGGCCCTCCTCGATTTCTGTTTTAATTTGCTTGCGGAGGGTCGTAATATCTTCTTCCGTCAAGAGCTTTTCCGCTAGCAAAAAGGCCTCATAATTATGGAGAGGGTCTTTTTTTGCCCAATGGTCCATTAGTTCTTGAGGAACGTATTTCGTTCCAGAAGCCTCTTCATGTCCGCGCATTCTGAAGGTATCGCATTCGAGTAAAATTGGGCGAGGATTTTTGCGCATTGACTTGGCTAGTTTGTCTACTTTTTGGTAGACTTCCAAAATATTATTGCCATCGATGCGGTGGCCTTCCATGCCATAGCCTTTGGCTCGGTCGACCAAATGTTTGCAGGCGTATTGTTCGCTAGTGGGGGTAGAGAGGCCATAGCCATTATTTTCAATCACAAAAAGGACAGGCAGATTCCATACTGCTGCCACATTAAGGGCTTCGTGAAAATCTCCTTCACTAGTGCCACCCTCTCCGGTAAAGGCCACGGCAATTTTTTGTTCTTGGTCGAGTTTGTGGGCCAGTCCAACGCCGCCAGCCAGTGCCAATTGAGGACCTAAGTGGGAAATCATGCCTACAATATGGTGTTCGGGGCTGCCAAAATGAAAAGAGCGGTCGCGGCCTTGGGTAAAGCCTAGGTTTTTACCTTGCCATTGGGCAAAAAGGCGTTTTAGGGGAACATTTCGGCTAGTGAAAACACCTAGGTTGCGGTGCATAGTGAAGATAAACTCATCTTCTTCTAGGGCATTGGTAATTCCCACTGCAATTGCCTCTTGTCCAATTCCTGAGAACCACTTACTGATTCGGCCTTGGCGCAAGAGAACCAGCATTTTTTCTTCAATCATTCGGGGGCGGAGCAAACCTTCATATAGGGCCAGCAAACGCTTTTTGGATAATCGTTTTTTATCAAATTTTAGCAAAGTGCTCATAATCGTAATTGTTTAGTTGTGCTAACTAAAACAAAGGTAAAAATCCTTTTCAAAATGTAGGGATTGGTCTAGCTTTTCCGATTTGGAATGGACGTTATTTTTTAATTGGGGGGGAGAACCTGTTTTAAGTTCTCTCAAAATTTTATAAGGGTTGAGTTAGTGAAAAGTCAATTGCCAGAACCTCAAAAAGGGTTGGTGAAAGACCTTGATGAACGCCAAATCGCTTTATTAAATCTAATAGCAGAAAACCCAAAATATACAAAGGTTGAAATGGCTCAAAAAATAGGCGTCAGTAGCAAAACCATAGATAAACACTTGAACGTATTAAAAAAACTGAAGCTACTGAAGCGTCAAGGAGGCCGTAAAAATGGCTATTGGCAAATTCTTCAGATAGATGACAAAGGAGAATAATTTTTTAACAAAAAAAGCCCACTAAGGTCAACCTTAGTGGGCTTTTCATGCTCAGCCATTTTGTTTAGGCGGCTTGGGCGCTATGTTGTTTGATCTTGCTTTTAATTCGGGGAAGAAATTTTTGCATACAAGAGACATTGATGAGCAGGCAGCGGTCCAGCATGCGTTCGGATAATTGTTGAGCTTCGGTATCGATATAGGTTTTGAAGCGGACCTCTCCAGTTTGTTGATCGAGCTCAAAGTTGCCAAAAATGCGTTCATTATTGATTTGCATGAGATAGAGGGCCAGCTTGGAGCGATTTTCTTCAGGCACTTTAAAAGGAAGAACAGAATAAAAGGCAATTCCCGAGCGCCCACAAAGGAGCAGCATACAAGCCCAGTGACCTTCTGGGGCATCTACTTCAAAATCAAAAACCTGTTTGTTTTCTCGGATTTGGTAGGGCACGGCAATGCGCTCCAAGTACTTTTGGACCATTTTAAACATAAGCAGAAGTATTTAGCGATCTAAAGAATATGGGAAAGAAAGAATAGGCTATTTATCGTAGGCGTCAAGACCAAAAAATTCAATAATACCAATGAGTTTTTCGGCATATTTGGGATCGGTGGCATAACCCGCTTTTTTGAGGCCATGTGCCCAATCCTTATAATTACTTCGTTCGAGTTTAGTGAGGGATTTATAGCGTTTTCCCGAAAGGAGTTTGCTATGTTCTCGGAAACTCCGCCAAGGTGTTTCAAAAATGCGGAACATATCATATTTGCTATCATCAGTATAATTGGCGCAGCGACAACCAATACATTTTGCGCGGCATTTGATGCCAAAATGATTATTGTCATTTTTGGCTAAGCGGCTGTGGCCCGCATTACTTTCAAGTAGACCTTGGGCCAAGGTAATACTGACTGGGATATTGAAGAGTTCGGCCTCTTCTTGGGCCGTTTTTAAATATTGACTGATATAGTCTTTGCAAATTTGCAATTTGAGATTGACAACAGCTTGTGGAATGCCATGGCGCTTGGCATAGGTGGGGTTAAGTACAAAACCCAGATTGGAATATTGAGCAGCTTGCTTTTGTTCTTTGGGGCTGAGCGCTGCACCTACAGCTGTAGCCGCATTGGCTAAATTAAGCCCTTGTTTGATGTCTTTGCTCTTTTCTCTAATTTGCTCCCACCAAGGCTTGTCTAAAGCAAGCGTTTTGGCTGAAGCTGGAATAGCCTTTTCTTTTAATTCTTCTTTTTGGCTGGCTAAAATAGCTGTGGGAAGCATACTACTATTCATGGCCGTTGGGGCTTGTGCAGCAGTTTCGCCCATAGAAAAATGAAAACTAAACTCTCTTTGAGAAAGCATAAAAATAAGAAGGCCCATAAAGCCCAATCGGACCCAGCCGTTGCGGCTGTAATCTTGGGTTTTTTTCCAACCGAGTTGAATACGTTGACGAATGGGGGCGGGGAGCTGTGGCAATTTAGACTGAGACATATCGAGCTTGTTTTGTTGGTAGAGACAATTTGTATGCGTTTCCTGCATTACAAAAGCAAATTTAAAACAAATTGTTTCAAAAAGAGAAGTGAAACCAACAAAAAGTTTTGATTTCGCTTGAAGTTCCAACTCCGAAGCCGATAAAAAGGGCGAATTATTCTTTGGATTCTCTTGCTCACGGTTGTATCTTGCCCATAGAATTGGTCCTTTTACGGTGAATAGGCGGCAAAGCCGCCGCAAAGGAGCGAAGCGACTCGGCTGAGGGATGGACAGCAGTGGCCCCTAGGGCCAGACCAAGCAGGCTTGGCCTGCGAAGGGCCGAGCGATCAGCGAGCTGCGACAACCAGCCCCAAAGGGGCGCCAGTTCGACGAAGTAAACAGCCCGACCCGACCAAAGGGAGGGGCAGCCCCTAAAAAATAACAGATGTGGAAATTTTGGAAAAAGCGTTTGCGACTGTCTCGCTTGGCCAAAGGGAAAGATTTGGACCTGGCCCAGCTACGATCTGCCCAGCAGTTTGTGCAGGCTCGTTTGAATAACCCGCCACGTAAGGCTTTGGTCGGCATTTGTTTAGTGGTCCATGAAGATCCAGATTTTGTTTATTGGGGCTATCCGTATTTTTGCCGATTGTTTTCTGATCAGCGTTGTATGGATGAGCTATTTAAGAGCCCAAGGGCAGAGGTGGCGGCTTTGCATCCCGATTATCGCTTAGATTTTTATAGTTTGCGTTTGCGAGCTCGGATTCGAGACTGCATTCGAGAACAAGAGGAATTATTGGATGGCAACTATTTTATGGGCTTTACTTATCGGATGCCGCCCAAAATTGAAACTAAAACAGATTGTTTTGAAATAGAGGTCCGGGCTTACCGGCAGTTTCGTTCTTCGGGGGAAGAGCGGAGCGAAAAACATAGCTATTACCTGAAATTGAGCCGGCCTGATTTGGTCCTGCTCGATTATCGTTAAACAGATTATTTTAAGATGAAGAAGATTCAAATGGTGGATTTGCAGAGTCAATACCGCCGCTTTAAAACAAAAATTGATGCTGCTATTCATGAGGTTTTGGATAGCTCGGCCTACATTAATGGTCCTGTAGTAAAAGGCTTTCAAGCTGCTTTGGAAGAATATTTAGGGGCCAAGGCCGTGATTCCCTGTGCCAATGGAACTGATGCTTTGCAGATTGCCCTGATGGCTTTGGATTTGGCCCCTGGCGATGAGGTGATTGTGCCTTCTTTTACCTATGTAGCTACGGCAGAAGTGGCGGCCCTATTGCGTTTGAGTATTGTGATGGTGGATGTGGATCCTCAAACGTTTAATTTGCGTGCAGAAGATATTGAAGCGGCAATTACGCCTAAAACAAAGGCGATTGTGCCAGTTCATCTCTTTGGTCAAAGCTGCGATATGCAGCCGATTATTGAGCTGGCTGCAAAACATCAACTTTATATTGTAGAGGATAATGCGCAGGCGATTGGGGCCGATTATACCTTCTCCAATGGCGAGCAGAAAAAGACGGGCTTGTTGGGCCATATTGGCTGCACCTCTTTTTATCCCTCCAAAAACTTAGGGGCTTATGGCGATGGCGGCGCTATTTTTACCAATGATGAGGCCCTAGCCGATAAAATTCGCATGATTGCCAATCATGGCCAAAATCGCCGCTATTATCATGATAGGGTAGGGGTTAACTCTCGCCTAGATGCGATTCAAGCGGCCCTATTGCATGTAAAACTCAATGCCTTAGATGAATTTTCTGCTGCCCGCCAAAAAGCTGCAGACTATTATGATGCAGCTTTTGCCGATCTTGAGGAGGTCCAAACGCCTTATCGTGCACCTTATAGCAGCCATGTTTTCCACCAATACACCCTTTTGGTCCCCGCCGATCAGCGCGATGCCTTGCAAGCGCATTTGCAGGCAGCCGAGGTGCCTAGCATGATTTATTATCCCCTGCCTTTGCACGAACAAGCCGCTTTTGAGGGCTTTGCCCGCAAGGCTAAGGCCGAACTGCCCAATACCGAAATGCTTTGCCAGCAGGTCATTTCTCTGCCCATGCATTCCGAGCTAGAAGCCGACCAACTCGCTTATGTGGCCGAGCAACTCAAGGCGTTTTTTAAAAAATAGCCTTGGTCATAGGGGGATATTATATATATACTGTCTTCTTATCGTAGAATTATGTAAAGCTCCCTCTTAGACCTCTTCCTTTTTGGAAGGGGTCTTTTTTTATTTTGGGGCCTCCGCAGCAAAGCTGCGGCGCTACGCTTTGGGGCTCGCTGTTCGCTCGGCCCTTCGTCGCTTCGCTCCTCGGTCTGGCCCTGCGGGCCACCCCGCCGCATCGCTAGGCCTGCGGCCCTTCGGGCCTGTAGGATGGA
>Ga0193958_1000436_pt1 | contig 15541 bp, 12 predicted proteins | sample FB_1_MG_FD_140320 | JGI IMG/M metagenome (GOLD analysis project Ga0193958, IMG submission 140320) | Microbial mat bacterial communities from the Broadkill River, Lewes, Delaware, United States - FB_1_MG | ecosystem: Environmental > Aquatic > Freshwater > River > Microbial mats | place: USA...
ATAGCATAAAATAATGAGAACCACCATGTATCTTTATCTTTTAATAGTTTTCCATAATCTTTAAGTTTTTTAGGACGTGCTTTATACACGGACTCTGGTGCATTTTGAGCTAAGAATACGTATGCAATTAAAACAACGATTGCCATTGCAGCACCTACTCCAAATACTGATTCCCATCCCCAGATTTCAGCAATCTTTGGAGCAAATAAGAAGTCAATTACTACCCCAATATTACCAGCACCAGCAATACCTAAAACTACACCTTGTAATTTTGGAGGATACCATTGTCCCGCTTGAGGTAAAGCAACCGCAAAAGAGGCCCCAGCAAATCCAAGTCCAAGAGCAACAATTAGTAATGCTTCATAAGTAATTGTTTCTCCCATTAAAAATGCTGTCATTAAAGCTGCAATAACAACTATTTGAGAAAGTATAGCAGTTAGTTTTGCACCAATTTTATCTACTCCAAACCCTAATACAATTCGTAATATTGCTCCACTTAAAATTGGAAGAGAAAGTAAAGTAGCTTTTTCACTTGCAGTCATAATATGTCCTGTCAATGCTAATGCTTCTGCTATCTCTGTACTTAATGGTCCTAACATTGTCCATACCATAAAACTCATATCAAAATATAAGAACGCCATAAACAATGTCGGTGTATGTCCCTGTCCTTTTAAATCTCTTAATCCTGCCATTTTTTTCCTTTTTAACTTAATTCTTAATTAAATTTTTTACTGAAAAGATTATATCACTTTAAATGTGTAAATTAAATCTATATAATGTATACTAAACATACAACTTATTCTTAATTTTACATTAAATACTTTTCGATTTAAAAATAATCATAATCTTAAAATTACATTAATTTATAAATTATATTTTTAAATATCTATTATACTACCTGCATACTGTATATTTAGTATACAAACTTAAGTTAATTTTTCTTTAATGAATATGTTAGCATACAGCATAAAAATAGTTTGGAAAAAAAATGAAGATACAAAATACACCATTAGATAGTTTTATAAATCACAAAGCAGATACAGGTATGCAATGTGGTAATTATAGTATAGATATTCCTGAATTAAAAGAAGGCGAACAATATCGTTTTCATTTTGATGCAACTGCATGTGTTGGTTGCCATTGTTGTGAAGCTGCTTGTAATGAACAAAATAATAATAGTGCTGAGATAAAATGGAGAAGAGTAGGAGAAATGGAAACAGGTGTTTTTCCAGAAGTTTCTCAACTATTTAACTCTATGTCATGTAATCATTGTATCGAACCAGAATGTCTCATTGGTTGTCCTACGGAATCTTATATAAAATTAGATAATGGAATAGTATTTCATGATGATGATTCTTGTATAGGATGTCAATATTGTACATGGAATTGTCCTTATGAGGTTCCAGTATTTAATGAAGATAGAGGAATTGTTACAAAATGTCATATGTGTGTCGATAAACTTGAAGTTGGAGAAACACCATCTTGTGTACAAGCTTGTCCAGCAGGTGCTATTGAAATAGAAGTTGTAAATAAAGAAGAGTGGATTAAAAATGATATGGTAAAAGATGGTGTTGCACCACATTTACCAGATATTAGTATAACAAAACCAACTACAAGATATACTCTACCAGATGATATTTTGGATAAAGATTTTAAACCTGCAGATGAGCATATCACAAAACCAGCCCACAGTGAACTTCCTTTGGTTTTTATGACTATATTAACACAAATGAGTGTTGGTGCTATGGTAGCCTTAGGATTAGGTGAAACTTTAAAAATATTTGGATTTGAAAATCTTGCAACTGGAAATCTCTGGTTAAGTTTGTTTATTATTCTACCTGCACTTATAGGATTACCATTATCCGCTCTTCATCTCGGACGTCCTTTATTAGCATATAAGGCTATGAAAAACTGGAGAAATTCTTGGTTATCAAAAGAAGCACTTGCCCTAGGAATTTACGCAGGATTTGGTACAATTTTAGCTTTTGGATATTTTGTAGATTCATCTTTTATAATTTTTATTTCAATAATAGGTGCAGTTGTTAGTGGTGTTTATGGTATCTATGCACAATCAATGATTTATAGAATTAAAGCACGACCTTCTTGGAATAAAGAATCAACTACAAAAAGATTTCTAGGAACCGGTTATTTAGGTTTATTATTAGTAAGTGTTGTTTTAGTAGTACAAGGATTTTATGCAAGTTCTATGGCAATATTAAGTTTAACGATGCTTATATCAGCGTTTCAAGTCTTAGTTATCCATGAAGAAAAAACTTTCTATAAATATCTACATGAAGATGAAACAAATTATTATCAACTTAATAAAACAAAATTCTTACTTGAAAACAACTTTAAAAAACATCTCAAATTTAGATATGTTTCACTAATCATATTTGGAGTTTTTTTACCACTATTTACCATTTTGTTATTAGCTAATTATAGTATAAATAGCGCATTATTCATTTTATTTTTATCTTTAATAGGTTCAACATGCAGTGAATTAATAGGACGATACTTATTTTATGTATCTGTTGTACCATTAGGCTTAGCAGGAAATTTCTTTGCAGGAAATCAAAGAGGAAGAGATTATAAAAAGGATTCTCATGTTTAAATCACTATTAAAAAAAATATCAAATACAGATATTAAAGAGGATAAATACTCATATACAAAAGATATGAAGTTTGGAACAATTGCAAAAGATAAAGCACCAGACAAATGGGTCAGAAGTACTTGTGGATACTGTGGTGTTGGTTGTGGACTTTATATCGGAGTAAAAGATGGGAAAGCTGTTAGGACAAAAGGTGATCCATCTCATCCGGTATCAAAAGGAACATTGTGTCCAAAAGGTATCATGGAACATGAAATGGTACACTCGCCCAACAGAGTATCAACTCCAATGATAAATAAAAATAATACTCTACAGCCTGTAGAATGGGATGAAGCTTTCAAATATACTTCAGATAAATTCAAAGAAATACAAAAAAAATATGGAAAAGGTGCAGTTGCTTGTATCTCGACAGGACAATTTCTAACTGAGGACTTTTATACTTTAGGTAAATTTATGCAACTTGGACTTGAATCAAATAACTATGATGGTAATACTACTTTATGTATGGCAAGTGCTGTTATGGGGTATAAACAAACTTTTGGAAGTGATGGACCACCTGCATCTTATGAAGATTTCTCACATGCAGATGTAATCATGCTAATTGGTGCAAATATAGCAGATAATCACCCTATTTTAAAACTTCATATTGCTAAAAATAAAAAAATCAATGGAAAAAAACCTACTATTATTGTTATTGATCCTAGATTTTCTAAAACTGCAAATATGGCAGATATCTTTGTACCCTTAGCTCCAAGAAGTGATTTAGCACTTATGAATGGTCTGTGTCATATCATTTTAGAACAAGGGTGGGAAGATACAAAATTTATTAAAGAAAGAACAACAGGATTCAAAGAATTCAGAAAACACATTATGGAAAACTACAAGCCTCAAGATGTAGCAATTACAACAGGACTTGATGTAAAAACGCTTTATGAACTTGCACGAGTATATGCAGGTGCTCCAAAAGCACTTAGTGCATGGACTATGGGTGTAAATCAATCAAGTATTGGAACAGATACAGTAAGTGCAATATGTAATCTTTCTTTAATTACTGGTAACTTAGGGAAAAAAGGAGCCGCCCCATTTAGTATTACTGGTCAAACTAATGCAATGGGTACTCGAGAATTTGGATTTACATCTTCAATTCCAGGATATAGAAACTTTGCAAACCTACAAGATAGAATAGATTTTGCAAATCTTGTTAATGTGCCTGTTGAACTAGTACCAACAAAAAGAGGTTATTCTTATCCTCAAATTATTGAAGCAATTGAAAGAGATGAGATAAAAGCGTTATGGATAACAGCAACAAATCCATTAGTAAGTTTTGTAGATCAAAATAGATTACGAAAAGCATTTAAAAAACTTGATATTTTAGTTGTTCAGGATGCATTTATGTCTGAAACTGCGCAGATAGCTGATGTTATATTTTCAGCAGCTACTTGGAGTGAAAAAGAAGGTGTTTATACAAATAGTGAAAGAAGATGTAATTATGCTAAAAAAGCGATTGAGCCACTTGGAAAATGTATGAGTGATGCGAATATCATAATTGAATTTTCAAAATATTTTGAAGGTAAATACGACTTACTATTTAAAAACTTTAATTCTAGTGCGGATATCTTTGAAGAGATTAAAAAAGTAAGTTCTGGACGTCTTTGTGATTATTCAGGTATGTCTTATGAAAAAATTGAACAACTTGGTGGAATACAATGGCCATGTAATGAAGAGTATCCAGAAGGTAAAAAAAGACTTTATACAGAAGGATTTGAGTGCAACACGGACGATGGGAAAGCAAAACTTTTACCTGTTAACTGGAAACCTTTAACCGAAGCCCTTAATAAAAATTTTCCTCTGAATTTAAACACAGGGCGTACAGTAGAACAATGGCACACAAGAACAAAAACAAAATCAATCGCCTTACTAGATAATTTAGCCCCGGAAGCTTGGGTAGAGATCAACCCAAAAGATGCCACAAAACTTGAAGTAATAAGTGGAGATAGAATAAAAATAGCAAGTCAACGCGGATATGTTTCAAATATTATTGTTAAAGTTACGCAACTAGTAAGAGAAGGTGATGTTTTTGTGCCGTTTCATTTTAATACTCAATTAATAAACAAACTAACCTTATTTGATTTTGATCCAAAATCTTTTGAACCAAACTACAAACAATGTGCCGTAAATATATACAGTCAAAAACATCCTGAAGGGATAAAGTTATCAGAAAAAAATCCTGCAGTGGAATTAACACATCAACAAAATAAGATAGAAGATATTAAAATCAAAGAAAAAGAAAAAAGCCATGATAGATAAACTCATAGAAGATAATAAGATTGAAATTTTTTTTCAACCTATTGTTTCAATAAAAAATAAAAAAGTCTTTGCACTCGAAGCTTTAACTCGAGCTTATGATGAAAACAATGATTTTATATCTCCAATGTACCTTTTTGAACAAGCAAAAAAAGAGCAGCTTACGAATAAGCTAGACTCTTATGTAAGAGAATTAGCATTAAAAAAGTTTTTGGAATATCATAAAAAAAATAAAGAGATATTATTGTTTCTTAATTTCGAGTCCTCATTTATAGATAGTCAAGAGTATGATCAATTTATTTTAGTTGTAAAAAAATATAACATCAATACGTCAAATATTGTACTTGAGATTAAGGAAGATGAGATAAAAAACAATAGTTCTATAAAAAGATTTGTTGACTTGTATAGAAAAAATGGTTTTATTATTGCAATAGATGATTTTGGTACTGGATATTCTAGTTTTGATAGATTATCATTGATTAAACCTGATATTGTTAAAATAGATCGTTCTCTCATTTATAACATAAATAAAAATTTTATAAATTCTGAAATTTTAAGTGCCGTTTCGAATATGTGTCATAATATAGGAGCAATTGTTTTAGCAGAAGGTGTTGAAGGCAAAGATGAAATTTTAAATTGTATGCAAAAAGATATTGATATTTTTCAAGGGTTTTATTTTTCTAAACCTAAAAAACAAATAGATATATTAACTCATGATATTGTTGATGAATTAATAGATGATATTGGGAAAAGATATAAACAAAACATAAGTGATGTTATCAACAGTAAAAAAATCATACTAGAAGAATCAAAAGAATTAAGCAAAGAAATTGTACAAATTTTTAATCTACAATACCTGTCCCCATCTTCAAAACTCAAAAAAATAATCGCTGAACATGAGAAATTAGAAGCAATCTATACAATTGACTTTACTACAGGTTTACAAAAAAATGATACAATAATAAATATAAAAGAAAGTACTTTGTTTAATCCATCAAAAGATGGTCATGATCATAATTTAAAAGAGTACTATTTTATAGCAAAACATTCATCTAGATATGACTATTTAAGTACAACCTATGTTTCAAAAGCAAGTGGTAACAAATGCAGAACATATTCATCAATTGTTCAAATAAATAATCTTAAATATATTTTATGTCTAGATATTAAAACATCATAAAAGGATAACAGTGCAGCAGTCTATGGAAACATATAGAAATAATATAGAAGATATAGAAAAATTTCTAATTGAGACTATCAGAAATACGGGACATCTTAAACAAAAAAAAGATAATGACTTTGATAATTTATTTAAAGTCTTTCCATCTTTAGAGCTTGTTTATGTATGTAATGAAGAAAAACTAATTCAAACATCAGCTAATATTTATAGAAATAAAAAATCAGAACTTCAAATTGGGGATAGCAGACAGTATATTTTAAATAAACTAAAATTTAATGATACTGATGTATCTATTTCTCAACCATATATCAGTAGTGCAACAGGAGATACATGTATCACTGTTGCAAAAAAAGAAGATGGAGAGATCTATTTTCTAGATTTTAAAGTACTTGAACTACTTCAAAGACTAGGTCTTATTGAAATTCATAAAGAGTTTAATATTATTAGTAAAAGTTTTTACTTTATTACTGCTATGGTAATGATGATTTTAGCTTTATTTACTATTGGATATTCAGGATATGAGTTTATCAATTCTGTTTTTTTTAAAGAAGGTCTTTCTATAGAATCTATATTTAAACCGGTAATTGCATTAACACTTGGACTAGCTATCTTTGATCTTGCAAAAACTATTATAGAACAAGAAGTAGTTTTTAAAAACTACTCAAAAAATAGTAGTTCTGAATATAAAGTTTTAATAAAATTTTCTATTACAATTATAATTGCTTTACTTATTGAATCTCTAATGGTTGTATTTAAGATTGCAATAGATAACTATGCCCAAATGATACATGCAGTCTATTTAATTGGTGGAGTTTCTCTACTTTTTGTAGCTTTAGGATTGTTTATATATTTTACTAAAAAGAGATCTTAATAGATCAATTTTTAGTATTCTTTTTATCTGGAGATGTTATTAAGGACAACCATCTTAATAAAAATAAAAACAGTAAAACACCACAAAATATGAGTATATGAAAGTTTATTGTATTACCTAAAAGAGTATCTAAACTATCTATTTCTACTTCATTTATTTTTACTACATTTACAATAAGTTCTCGCAATGTTAAAATAATAAAAGCATCAATAAGAATTCTTATTTGAACACGCTTTTCTCTTAAAAAACTCATAACAGCACGAACTATCTCTAACATAATAATAAAATACAAAAGATAGATAATAATCACAATCATACTATCTGTACCTACAGCAATAGCAAACAAAACCATTGCCAAAATCAATTCTATATAAAACTTATTATAAAAAAATACTCTAAATCTTCTCACTCAATATCCTTCTTATATTTATTATAAGTTCATTATATCTAATTAATCTAATTTCCCTTATTATTTAAGACTTGATTTAATATAATTTTCCAATTTAGATTTTTTAACTTCACCAATAAATTTTTCTACGAAAAAGCCTTCTTTGTTATATAAAAAAGACTCAGGTATCATTTGAACATCATCAAAATCTTTTGCTAATCTAAAATTTTCTTTTCCTACTGTAACAGGAAAGTTTACATTATATTTTTTCATAAACGACAATAATTCTTGCTGATCTTTCTCTTTTTCAAATAAAACACCTATAATCAAAAAATCATCTTTATATTTTTCTTGAAGTTCTACAAAAGAAGGAATCTCAACAAGGCAAGGTTTACACCAACTAGCCCAAAAATTGATCAACACCATTTTACCATTAAGTTCTTTTGAAAATAACACACCATCAGAAACCTCAAAAGTAATTTTATCACCAGTAGTTGTAGTAAGTGTATAATTTGTAGCTTTTAAAATCTCTTTTTTCTCTTTTACAACAGTTACTTCAACCTCTTGTGCTTTTTGTGGTTTTGAATCACAACCAATAAAAAATAGTGCAAATATAATTGAATATAAAAATACTAGTTTCATTTTAATCCTTATTTGTAAATTTCAGATTCTACTAAATCTAATAATGCTTTATGGTTAAGTTCTCTTAAAATCTTACCATTAACGTAAAATGTAGGGGTACCACGCACACCTAATGTTGCAGCATCTGCTCTATCAAGTTTTAATATATTATCGATATTATTATTATCAAAATCAGCTTTTAGTTTTTTCATATCAAGACCAGCTTCTGGTAAAAAAGTCCACAATAATTCTGGTTTTTCATTGTTGTGTTGTGCCCATTTAGGCTGATATTTAAAAATAACATCTAATGCTTCATTATATTTATTTTGAATTCTTGCAGCTTCTAACAGTCTAACAGCAAACTTTGAGTTTTTATGATTTGCTAAATATCTGATAACTAACTTTGTTTCCATTTTATAATCATTGAACACCTCTTTAATTATAGGATGAAATGCACTACATGATTCACACTCTGGATCTAAAAATTCTGTAATAATAACCTTATTTTGATTTTCACCAAATGAAATAGAATGATCTCGTATAAAAGGTGCCCCATTTTTATTGGCAACTAATTCTTGATTTTTCTTATCTACGCTATTTTGATATGCCATAATTGCTGCAATAAACCCTACAACTAATAATACTAACGTAAAAAAAACTACTTTTTTATTTTTCATTTGTTATCTCCTTTTCCCTAAAACTAATAGCATAAATAATAAAAAATATGCTACAAATGACAATAATGGAATCGTAATAAAACCAAACCAATTTATATACTCAGTAGAACATGGCACTCCACTTACACATGGTACAACAGATTCAGGAATAATATCAAACATCAAAAGATTATGATAAATTGAAAAAAATAAACCAGTTATAACTAATGGTATTGAATACTTAAATAATTTATCATCTGGATACAATAGATTTATTACAAAAATCAAAACCAATGGATACATAAATATTCGTTGATACCAACACATAGAACATGGTACAAAGCCCATGATTTCACTAAAAAATAAACTTCCCATTGTTGCAACACTTGCCACTAAAAAACACAACAAAACAACTGTTGTACTTATCATCTTCGATGAATTCATTTAATCCCTTTTATTTAAACTAACTTTCTATTATTAAATATGATTCTACAATAGATAATTTAAATTTTCCTATAATAATTTAGCGAATAATATCAAATATCACTATTTCTATGTGTTAGAGGGATAAACTAACAAGTTTAATTTATAAAAACATTAGAATAACAAGAATTAATAAGTTTAGTTTACAATAAAAACACCTATATATTATTACTACTCATTTTAGAACAATTTGGATATAATACGCACAATTAAAGCAAAAGGTAAAAACGTGAAAAAAAAGATAGAACAAGCCAAACTACTACTTGAAGCATTGCCTTATATCAAAAAATTCAAAGATGAAGTTTTTGTTATAAAATATGGTGGTTCAGCACAAATTAATCCTGAATTAAAAGATAGATTTGCACAAGATATTATCCTACTTTATATGGTAGGGATTAAACCTGTTATTGTACATGGTGGTGGAAATAAAATCAACTCAATTCTTGATCAAATGCAAATAAAAAGTGAGTTTGTTGATGGTATGAGAGTAACTGATGAACAAGTTATGGAAGTTGTAGAGATGGTACTTGCTGGAAATATTAATAAAGAGATCACTACATTATTAAATGTTCATGGAGGTAAAGCTATTGGTATTACTGGAAAAGATGGAGATTTTTTAATTGCAACTCCTAAAGATAATGGAAAATATGGATTAGTAGGTCAAATTGATTCTGTAAACAATGAAGTAATTGAAAATCTTTTAAATGAAAAGTTTATTCCTGTAGTTGCTCCAATTGCATCTGGGAATGCTGTAAATCATCCAGGATTCAACATCAATGCAGACTTAGCAGCAAGTAAAATTGCAGCTTCATTAAAAGCTAGAAAAGTTATTTTTATGACAGATATTGCAGGGGTTATGGACAAAGAAAAAAACCTATTAACTACTCTAACTGAAGATGAAATTATAGCTTATAAAAAAGATGAAACAATTACTGGTGGTATGATTCCTAAGGTTGATGCTTGTCTTGAAGCTATTCATGGTGGTGTTGAAAAGGCACATATCATTGATGGAAGAATACAACATTCATTATTATTAGAAGTATTTACAAGTGAAGGTATTGGTACCGTTATCAAACAATAAAAAGGACTTACATGAAATATCCACAGTTTACGCAAGAACACAAGTCGTTAATGTCAAAGTATCTTACAAAAGAGGTATTTAAAGAGTTACAAGATAAAAAAACTCAAAATAGTTTTACAATTTATGATATCATTAATTCTGGAGTACAAAATCCAGATAGTGGTATCGGTGCGTATGCTGGGGATAAAGAGTCCTACTCTACTTTTGGATTACTTTTTGATCCGATTATTCAAGAGTATCATGGGTTTTCAAAAGAGCAGATGCATAAAACAAATCTGAATCCTGATGATCTCAACGCTCCTAATCCAGATCCAGAAAATAACTACATCATTTCAACACGTATTAGAGTAGGAAGAAACCTTGATGAATTTCCTTTAGGACCAGCAATTTCAAATGAACAAAGAGAACAAATTCAAACAAAAGTAACAGATGCACTAAACTCTTTGGATGGAGAACTTCAAGGTCACTATTTTTCACTTGAGACCTTAAATGATAAAGAAAGAGATACTCTTATTAAAGATCACTTTTTATTTAAAGAGGGAGATAGATTTTTAGAAACTGCTGGATTAAATAGAAACTGGCCTAAAAATAGAGGAATTTTTCACAATATTGACAAAACATTTTTAGTATGGGTAAATGAAGAGGATCAACTCAGAATCATATCTATGCAAAAAGGTGGAGATATAAAAGAAGTATTTACAAGACTTATTACTGCTGTTTTAAAACTTGAAAAAACGATGCATTTTTCTTTTTCAAAACATCTTGGTTATATCACCTCTTGTCCTACAAATTTAGGAACTGCTATGAGAGCTAGTGTTCATATCAAACTTCCAAAACTTTCTCTTGATATGGTAAGATACAAAGAGATTACAGATAAGTATTTTTTACAAATTAGAGGTACAGATGGTGAGCATTCAGAAAGTTCTGGTGGAGTTTATGATATTTCAAACAAAAGAAGACTAGGTGTTACGGAAGTGCAATGTGTACAAGATATGTATAATGGAATCGTAGAACTTATTGAAGTCGAAAAATCTCTAGAGTAATACTTGACAATTAACAGATAATTAACACCTTAAAGATAATATTTTACAATTAAATTTTATCTTTAAGGAAAATATATGAAAATCCACCACTCTTTAGTAGCTATTCTAGCTATTACATCCCTTCAGGCTCAAGATATAAACCTAGATACTTTAAGTATCACTGCAACTAAAATTGCTACAGGTACAAAAGAAGTTTCTCAATCAATAGCAGTAATCGATGAAAAAACAATCGAAGATAAAAATATACTCAATATTAATGAAGCGATTGAAAATATTCCAGGAGTACAGGCAGAATCATCTAGTAATAGTCCAAGTCCAAGATTAATCATTAGAGGTGCAGGACTAAAAGCAAGATATGGTGTGCGTGAGATTATGGTAATGAAAGATGGTGTTCCTTATACTGATCCTGACTCTTTTACAAGATTTGATTATATTGATATGCAAGATGTAAAAAGTGTAGAGGTACAAAAAGGACCAGGAAGTATCAATGCATCAAATGCAACTGGTGGAGTAATTCAGCTTGTGACTAAATCAGTTTTTGATGAAGATAAAAATAGAATCAAAATTGGTATGGGTAATGATGGACAACAAAATATTAATCTTAAAGTACGAGATGCTATAAATGATAACAATTTTATCTCTGCAACATTTAGTAAAAGAGAAGTAGATAATGATTGGAGAGATAATAATGAGTTTGACTCTACACAATTAAGTATCAAACATGGTTATCTCTTTAAAGATGATGCTACACTTGAAAGTGAGATTGCATATACAGAATCTAACTCAAATCTACCTACATCTATGTCGCAAAGTGAATTTGACATATTTAAACAAACAGGAGAGCAACACAACACTTCTAATCTTTGGCAACATAGTGCAAGAGATTCCAGAATATTATCTTTTAATACAAAATACGAAAAAGAAGTAGGTAATATTACATATAAGCCTAGATTTTATATGAATAGCTGGGAACATTTTCATCCAGTAACTGGAATGATAAATGATAGCGATGATAACAAAGTATTTGGCACAGATTTAGAGGTAAACTATAAACATAAGATATTTAATAATGATGCTGTTTTAGTTAGTGGATTAACTTGGAAAATTGATAGAACAAAAGATGCACAAAAATATGAATATGCCGATTTAACAGCAACAGGAACTAACTCAAATAATAAAGGAAGTTTAGCTAATACAGAAGATAGTAAAACAACATTATATGGTGTATATATTATGGAAAGTTTCTCTCCAACTAAAAAAATCAATATTGATATTAGTGCAAGAGCTGATAAATTAGAATTTGATATAGATGGAAATGAAATTACACAATACAACTGGTCAAGTCCTGGTACATATAAAGCAGGAGATGGCATTTATAATGTAGATAAAAGTTATACTTTACTATCATCAAAAATTGGAACTACTTATAATATATCTCAATTTACAAATGCTTATATCTCTGTAGCACGTGCAAATCAAGCTCCGACAGGTAGCGAAATTCAAAGTGCACAAGAAGATGGAATAGACTTAGATAAGACAACTAGTCAAAACTATGAAATAGGTTTAAAAACAAGAACCAACACTATTTCTTATGATATAGCACTTTACCAAAATGATGTCAAAGATGAAATAATACAAATAAAAAATGACGCAAATAATATTGTATATGATAATGCAGGTAATACTCAAAAAAGAGGTTTAGAATTTAACGGTTCATTTAAAATAAATGAAAATATTGAGTTTGGCGCTAGTTATGCATATAGTGATTTTAAATACAAAGAGTTTTCAGAATCAGAAGTAACCTCATATTTTCCTATAAAAACTGTAGTTACACATAATAGAGCGGGTAATTACTTACCTTATATTCCAAAAAACCAATACTCACTTCATACTACATTTAAAATGGCAAATGGATTCAAAAGTAGAATTACTACAAAATCTTGGGGAAGTTACTATATGGATAGTGCTAATACTCAAAAATATGAAGGATACAAATTTGTTACTGACTTAATGATTGGTTATGAGAAAAATGAACACTCTTTACAATTAAATATCAAAAATATTACAGATAAATATTACGCAATGCAAGCAGATAAGTCATTAGATGGCGATGTTACATATAAAGCGGCAGCTCCAAGAAGTGCTATGCTAACTTACGCATACAAATTCTAAGGACATAAATATGGTAAAATTCAAACAAAATCGAGATAGAAATGATATTTTTGGTATTCCAATACTTAAGACGATATTTAAAAATCAAGGATTTATAAAAGCTATACAAATTATCACTTTAGTTCTTTTCATATATGGAATTTATATGGGATTTCGTGAACCCACATATGAAAATACTTTTACGAGATATCTATTTTGGGGACTATTTTGGTCACTTTTTATTGTTGTTTCTCTCACAACTTTTGGAAGAGTTTTTTGTGGAATTTGTCCTCATGGTTTTTTGGGAAAATATATTACAAAATTTGGTTTAAAAAAAGATATGCCTAACTTTTTAAAAAATCGATTTATTGGTATTTTCCTTCTATTTTTTGGATGGTGGGCTGTATATTATGCAGTACCAGGATTTTGGAAAGTACCGCTTGCTACGGCATGGCTTTTTGCATCACTTACAATTCTAGCTTTTGTTATGTATTATTTATATAAAGATATGAGTTATTGTAAATATATCTGTCCCATTGGTACACTTATGAAATCATATAGTAAAATATCTCCAACTTTTTTAAATACATATAAAGAAGACTGTAGTTCTTGCAAAACATTTGAATGTGCCACTGCTTGCCCTTATAATCTTAAGCCATTTACATTTAACAAAAAGAAATCAATGGAAGACTGTACTTTGTGTATGGATTGTAGTGATGCATGTGATAGTGTTGCATTTAGTATTGTACCTCCTTCAAAAACACTTTTCCAAAAATTCAAATCTCAAAAAGCTGAAGTATGGGCATTTATACTTATTACTGCTGCAATAAGTATAACAATGGGTATACATCATGGACTAGGACGTACAGCAATTGTAGATAATTTCATCTGGTCTAAAACTGCTGTCTTAGCACAACAATATATTGATTTTGGCTCATTAAGTGCGTCTGGTATATTTGCATTTATTTACGCTGTTGTATTTTCTATTATGATAGTGACTATAGGAATGTTTATTGCGAGTAAGTTTTTAAATTTAACATTTGAAAAAACTTTATATACCTTGGGTTATGCTTTTGCTCCATTATTTATAATAGGTGGACTTGCACATCTTATTAGTTCATTTGCAACTCACCATTATGCAGATATTGTCAATGGATTTATTTATGGATTTGGATTAGATTTACAAAACGTCGACAACCTCGCAAATAGAAGAGATAGCTGGCTTATCTTTTTAAAGGTAATTCCTTATATTGCTAGTTTATGGGGATATTTAATTTTAGCTAAAAAATTAAAACAATTTACTATCTCTCCAATTAGAAAATTAATTGCATTTATTTTTGCCTCATCATTGATCAGTTTTTATCTTAGTTTACAGATTTATACGGCATATGTATTTAAAACTTATGGTGCCAAAAAGAGTAGCTATTCTCATCATAAAGCAACAAATCATTCAATGAAACAGATGAAACACTAATATACTTAACTCAAGTAACCTATTGAAATAGTGTTACTTGATTTCTACCATTATTTTTTGAATTATAAAGTGCTTTATCGGCATTATCATAAAGTTCTTCTATTCTTGTGGTATTACTTGCTTTTTGAGTACATATACCCATTGATACAGTAACTATTTTCTCTTTATTTTCTTTGTGCTCAATTTTTAAAGAATTGATTGTTTCTTGTAATAATTCAGCCATTTTAAAACCGTTATTTTCATCAACGCTAGTAGTTACTACAAGGAACTCTTCCCCTCCAACACGATACGAACAATCTGATGCACGTTTGAAAACTTTTTGCATAGCATCAGCAATCTCTTTTAAAACGTCATCTCCTTTAAGGTGTCCATAAAAATCATTATATTTTTTAAACTTATCTACATCTATTAATATAAAAGATATATAACCTTTACACCGAGTACAATTATTCATTTGTACAGGTGCGTTATTTAAATAGTGTCTTTTATTAAAAAGATTTGTCAGAGCATCAGTAATAGAAACTCTTTGTACTTCTAAATAAACATCATTTAATTCATTTTCTTTTTTTTGTAAAAAATTATAATAATATATCACCATTAAAATTAAAGCAAATAAAACAATCAAAGATACTTTGATAATCAACTCACATAAAAAATCATGTTCCTTGCTTACATCAATA
>Ga0193958_1000437_pt1 | contig 15537 bp, 11 predicted proteins | sample FB_1_MG_FD_140320 | JGI IMG/M metagenome (GOLD analysis project Ga0193958, IMG submission 140320) | Microbial mat bacterial communities from the Broadkill River, Lewes, Delaware, United States - FB_1_MG | ecosystem: Environmental > Aquatic > Freshwater > River > Microbial mats | place: USA...
CCCTGCCATATTCGAGTACGTAATGCATTTTTCAAGATCACAATCAGTCAGTTGGCTGACCCATTCGACGATTACTTGATCCAGCTTTTCTCGCTCGACACGCAGCTTATTGAGATCAGTAAAAATCGTGTCATTCAATGACTTCGGCTGCTGAAACTGAGTGACTGGGGCTAAGGCTTTCTCGCTGGAAGGGTGCTGTGCAAAGCGCTTTAACCAGATAATGTCGCCGATTAGAATATGATTGAGTGTGCCCAGTATCGATTTGAAGAATGCCCCTTTATCTGCCTGAAGCTCGGTTAATGGTAGTGTGTCCACTGCTGCGTATTGCCGCTGGTTCATGAGCTGGTTGTATTTTGCCAGTAATATAAACGAATCAATGGTGGACATTTTAGGTTCCTTTGGTTGCTGCCTAATGATGTGTGATTACATTAATGGTAAGTGTCAGAGGGTAACTGCTTTTTCAGGCGCTCAGTTGCTCGGTGTATGCCTTCAAAAATTGCCTCACTGACATTGCCCGGAAAGTCATCGGGTAATTGCTCATTCATGTTACGGAGTACTTGTTCAGTCTGCCCTAGTACTTCTCTGATGATGTTGAGCATATCGCTTCGATCAAAAGCACATTGCTCAGCAGTTGTTAGCAAATGATCAACTGAGAGAGCAGAACCATACCAGTTGTAATAGCGTTTACTGCCTCGCAGTGACATCGCCATTTTGAGTTTCTCACGGGCAACTTCACGACTGTTCATTTGAGGGTATAGCGATAAGACATCATAAATTGGAGTGAGTCGAAACTTGCCATTTGGCAGTATAAAAATACTGAAGTTTTTTGCGTGTCCATCCGGTGCAGCCATGAGCCAGAATAGCAGGTTGGCTTTTAAAAAATTGTTCCGGTCTTGCTCGAACTGATCAGATTTTTCCAGCAGTTTCATAATGTCAGGAATACCGGGGCCGCCATCCGCTTCGTACTTTTTACCCGAAGAAAAGCCAAGTGCCTGACACATATCCTCCTGAGGTAAGCGCATAATCCATTGTTGATCACGGGATAGGCGTCGATCAAAACGTTCTACCGCTAAAACGCTGGTGTCACCAATGCTAAGGCGCTCTGCATTGGTAACTGGTAGTCCATAAAGTCCTAATATTTTTAGGCACAGCCATTCGTTATCAACGCTATTACTCAAATCAATATCGTTATAATCAATCTTACCAATTGGGAGTTTGATGATATGGGTCGTCGGTGTTGTTCCCTCTGGAGAGTACCACTGGTTGTCATGCCACAGCAGCCCCGTTTTATCTTGAGCACCAGCAAGAGAAATTCGAAACTCTGCATGCTCCTTGTCCATGCCCAAAGGTGCAGTGCGGCTGGATGCGAGGCGCTTTTCTAAGGCATCAGAATCAAGAGGTGTACCAATAATAGCGCGAATATTAAAGCCGCTTTCTGTTTCTGGGTATAACTGAATGGCACCAATGCAATCCCTTCCAATGGCTTCCAGAAGGTCAAATGGATGATTACTATTGACGCCAAAGCGCTTTTGAATATGGGTGCGAATTGCTGGATTATCGGGGAGTAAATTATCAAAAAAGTTAAAGACCGTATCGCCAGTATGCAAGGATGGCTCAGTCGGTATATGCAGAGAAATAGGGCGTTTACCCGTAGTCGTTAACCATGAATCATCGTATTGAAATGACATGCCACCATCTTCTGCTTTACGCAAATGTCCAACCAATAAACCATTCATTAACACCACGAGTGTGCGACTTTTGATGTTGATATCCGCTACCATTCCTCACTCCATTTTTTCTGTTTTTCTGGTGCTGACTGTATGGGGCCGACTAAGGCTTCTACCTCCTTGTCCCGTCGATGATAGCCGGTTTCATCAATCAGTTTTACCGCAGCTGCAATATGCTCCTGAATCTCGTGTTGAGCGGAGTCATCAATCAGTTGCTGCTGCCATTGCTTAAGTAGCGCACGTGCCATTTCAAGGTGATAATCGGTGAGGTATAGGCGCATACCTGAGAGGCTGGCAATATCGTAGACTTCTTGTAGGTCTTGGGAGGCTTTTGGGAAATTATTAGTGGCACGAGAAACCGCTGCACGAGCGAGCAGCGGCAAAGGTAATAGGTCTTTACGCCCTGATTGCCTGATAAAGGTCACTGCCGCTTCCGCGCACCTTTCTGCTTCATTAAGTGCTGGAAGCGTTATGAATGCTTTTGAGAAACTTACCAGAGAGAGAGAGGTGTCGAGTGCCATGGATGCGTCAAGAGTGGTTTCTCGGCTCCACTCTTGGACTCGTGTGACCTGCTCAAGGAATCTATTGATTTGATTCCGTTCTATCAGCAATTCAGTGTATTCAGGTATTAACAGAAGTAACGGTAGATCGCTGTTCTCTTGTTGATAATACTCCTTGGCTTTGATAAGGAGTTTCTCAGAGGCAGCTCGCTCACCTGTGTGGAGCTTCGCTTGTGCTAAAAGGACGAGCAATTTAACTTTCTCTGGCAAGAGTTCTGTAGAGTCAGCGTATTGTATACCTAACTGTGTAATGTCTATTGCACCTTGTAAATTTCCCAGTGTTAATTGTTGCCGACCAATCAATTTTGCTAATGAGGCTGCAGGCTGCCAACGTTCTTGGTTAGCTTGGTAGGTCATGAGATATTCAGAGGGTTTGTAGGCTTCTCTAATCCGGCCTAGCGCATTTAGGTCTCGTGCTGCGGAGTATTTTAGAAAAGCATTAATGATTTCGTCATGCTCTCCTTCGAGTGTCTCCCATGGTCTTGAGAAAAAATGACTAATCACTGCCAGATCATCACTGTAAGCCCCTAGCTTAGATGACAAGTAGCTCTTGTTTTTCCGGCTTACCCGTTGCCAATAAACCTCAAATGCAGCTTCATAAAGTCCTGCTAAACAGCCATGCTTAACCGCTTCAAACAAAGGACGCATTTCCTCAAGGGTATCGGGTAGTTCTTTGTCTGGCAGGTCTTGATAATACTGAAACAGCACTTTATGAGCAGCGTGCCAAGCCTCAGGCTGCATCTTTTTAAATTGCGCGCCAAAATACTCACGAATGAGTGGGTGGCAATCCAAGGCTTGATGAGATGGGGAGGTTTGTTCTGTGCTAATTTCATCGTTCAGCAAATGATGTTCATGGCGCAGGCTATCAATGGCTTGATACCACTCAAGCTCTTTAATATCAGTGCTTACTTCTGAAATATCTGCTCGCCACAGTGCTTCTAGCACCTCAATGCTAATAGGACGATCAAATAAGCCTAACCAGTAAAGCAAGCGTAATTCAGCAGTACCAGCAAACCACTCCTCATAGGCCTGCATGACCTTAAATGCATGGCGACTGCTTTTATCCGCTCTTGTTCGCAATAATCTGGGGAGTTTATCGCGTTGGTTAATATCGCCTTGATAACGTAAGCGCAGTAAATTGCCCAATAGGGTGAGCGCCAGTGCATGACCGTTATAGTCAATCACCGCTTGTTGAATGACTGGTTCGGAGCCACGTACACCCAAGGATTGTAATAATAGAACGCCATCGCCTGTGGTGAGGTTTGGAAGCTGATGCGTATTGACCGAGTCTCGATCACTTAACTCATAAACAGCAACCCGACTCGTGATAATGCAAAAAGTACCGGACTGTCCCGCAAGGTTTCTAAGCAAACGGCTAAGGGCTCGATCTTTGATTTCTCCACGGTTTGCCGCATCTGCGTATTGTAGTGGTTCAAGCCCATCCAGAATTAACCAGCAATTGTATTCACGCAATAAGTTTGCCAGATAATCCCCTTTATCCTCATCACTTGCGAACCTCTTTGAGGCCTTCCCAAAAAGCGCCAAAGCGTGTTGAAAAAATACGGTAGCAGAGACTTGTTTATCTGTTGAAGCACCTTGCGAATAAAAAGACCATGCAATCACGGATTGTTTGGGATCATAAGAGTGGTTTAGCCATTGCCGTAATAGTTTGGTTTTACCCGTACCTCCCGGTGCAATAATTTGCAGAATATTGCTGCCGGTGTCATGTAAGGCCTGATCAATGATTGCCAATTCTGAAGCGCGTCCCATAAATTTCCCCGTAACCGTGGGTAGTCGATCGGAATAAATGCTCTGAAGCGGCTTTGCATTAATTGCTGTTAATGCTTTTTTTGTATCTTCTGTTGCTAAAAAATTATCTCGACTGATACCCAATGCATCCAGTACCTTGCTAACTGTTGCTTGCTGAACTCGCTTACTCTTGCCTGCCAGTAGTCGTGATATTTGTGAACGTGAAAATCCTGTTTTTTCAGAAAGTTGTGCTTGAGTCCAGCCCTTACTTACAAGCTCCTCTTTCACTGTTTTTATAAAGGGTGCTGAATTGATCGTGATGGACACAGGCTTACCTTTGATGTTTCTCAATTTCCACAGACTAGTTTTATGTTAACAAAAATGTCAATTAAAATGTTATTTGATAGCGTTATTGTAGTACCAATCTGTTACCTGCCAAGTTTGTTGGACAATGGTTTTACAAATAATGCCGATGCTTAGTGTCGTCACTCACTGTGGCAGATAGCGCTGTTTAATATTCGTTAAATTTGCTATTAATAAGCCATAAATAACGACAATCAGGTAGTGCAAAATGGCTGGATCAAAGACAACAGACCAAAACCGTGTTGCAGTGGGGTTAGCTCCGGATAATGCAGCAGTATTGAAGCATATGGACATGTATCAAGGCATTATTACCCGCATGGCTAGTAATAGTGCGGCGTGTAAGAAGTGGGCCGTTCCTTTGATCACGGCAATTCTGGGCTTTGTAGTTAAAGATCAGCAAGAAGCTTTGGTGTGGTTAACGCTGTTCCCAATTGCGATTTTCTATTTTCTGGATAGCTATTACTTGATGTTGGAAAACCAGTTCAGAGATGGATTTACAGACTCAGCCAATAAAATCAGTGCGGGAACTTTCAAACAGTCTGACCTGTTCAAGCTAAAACCTCTGGGGAAACACTGGCTGAAAAGCTTTACATCCTTTGCTACGTGGCCAGTATATCTGGGCTTGTTTGCCTTAGTTGTGTTTTGCTCAAAACTTGTTGTTCCACCTGTAACCTAAGGAGTTGGAGTTACTTATGGGGGTAAGTTTTGGTGGTACGGCCTATGTCTCCTATTCGAGACGCGATGAGGCAGCACATCGCGTTGTTACTCAGCTTCAGGAAGCCTTTAAAGACGAGTGGGTTGATCTAAAAGTCGATATAAACGAAGTGCGGGTTCGTGAGTCTTTTGATGAATTTATAAAAGAAATTGGCGATGCAGATTGTGTTATTGTCATCTTCAGTGAAAACTACTTTAGTTCTTTTTACTGCATGCTTGAGCTGGCCAATGCATTGAAAAAGGGAGATACGGTTAAGCGCATCTTTCCTGTGTTTGCAGATCAGATGTATCGTTTTGATGGCAGCAAAGAACACTGGATTCGCCACTGGGAAGCCGTAAAAAATGATTGGCACGGGGAGAATCCTCCGAACGAGTCAGAAAAAGTATTCGGTAGTCTTGCCGAATGTGAGCTAATTCTTCAGCAGCTTGGTGCAAATTTTCCAGATAGTCTTTGCGGCTCAAATTTTTTTGACGATTTTGCCCGGCGGGTTGCTGCGACAATTCCAGCTTGTAATGAAAGCTTGGTTGACTGGGTTAAAGAAACCTATTTTCACAGAATCAGCAACAGCCCAAACTTTGATGATGCCCGTATTTATCTTGGGCGATGCTCAGAGTACGTCAGAAGTACGCTCAGGATAAAAACTCCTAAAGATATTCCTGATAATGCTAATGACCAAATTGCCTACCTAAGTAAGATAGCAATTCCCGATATGTTTGATATTTTCTTTAAGATGAATAAGGAGGTGGCTAAAGAGCATTTGCCTGAGGATCAAATAAGACAATATCAACACGAACTTGCAACACTGTTGAATAAACTACTACCCGCTTTATTCAGCCCTGCAACTTTACCTCAACTACGGGAAATTTGTGATTGCGAGGAAGTAGAAATAATCGAGATTCCTCATGCGACAAGGGTATCGGCTGAGTTGTTAATGGCGGGTGTCGATCAGAGAGAAGCGAGCTTTATTGTCAGGGAGTCTTTGAATAAAAGACAGTTGTACCCTGGACGATACAACTTACGATTACCCCCAGAGGGGGGGAGCAGTAGCCCGACTCAGGATATTGATGATGATTTAGCCAACCAACTTGGCCAAAAGAGTGTTGAAGTTAACAAAGTTCTAAGTCGTTGTGATCAGTATTTATTTCAGGGGGTTGCAGAGCCTGAGCCGAGCACGGACTACACGCCGGAACAGTCAAGAATACTCACTCAGGATGCATTAGCCGACAAAAAGGAGCTCGAAGAACCTCGTTTGTATTGGGTTTTGTCAATGAGTAGAGAAGTGAGTCAGGAACGCTGGGATAAAATTATTCGCCATATACAAGCATACTACCCGCAGATTGTATTGCTATCATTAGCTGGGGGTTTTGATCAGGAAAGAACCGAAAAGAAATTTTTTACAAAGCTGAAACACATTATCCCCACCAACAACCCAACGAGTATCACCCCATGACCAACCGTTACATCCCCGCTGATTGCACAGAGATCGATATTAACAATGATGTTGGCGAATCCTACAAACACATACTCGAAGAAAATGAGCGCGATGCGATTAATGCCGCCATTGCCATTGGCAGGCCATTACTTGTGCGTGGTGAACCCGGTATTGGTAAAAGCCAGTTGGCAAAAGCAGCAGCCTCACAACTAGGGCGCGTCTTTATTCCTTTTGTTGCCGATGCCCACACAGAGTCACGTGATTTACTTTGGTCATTAGACTCCGTCGCCCGACTGGCTGAAGCACAAGTTCAGCACGGTGATAACCCTGACAGAGAGGCTTTGGCGTTAAAAAACTTCATCGTGCCCGGCCCATTGTGGTGGGCGCTTAATTGGAAAAGTGCAGAGGAATTAGTCACCATAAACAAGACCGCTGAAGGTGGGAAGGAATATCGGCATCAGCCACCGGATACAGGGCCAAAGCAGTGCACACCAACACATGGTTGTGTAGTTATGATCGATGAGATTGATAAAGCGGATGGCAGTGTGCCGAATGGTCTATTAGAAGCGTTGGGAGCGAGCCGTTTTCACCCTCAAGGATTGGATAAGGCAGTAGAGGCTGCTGGTGAGAGACCATTGGTCATTGTTACCACCAATAATGAGCGGAACCTTCCCGATGCGTTTATTCGCCGTTGTCTGGCGATCGATATCAGCTTTCCGGAATCAGCCGAGCAGCAAAAAGCATTCTTGATTGCCAGAGGAGCAGTCAATTTTAAGGATCTTGACTTACACTCAGTCCTTACTCCTGCCGCAGAGATGCTGGTTGAGGATCGTGCTCATGTGGAAGGAAAGAAACTTAAACCACTGCCGGGTCAGGCAGAATATTTTGATTTATTACGTGGCATCCGGGCTCTAAAACAAGAAGGGCATGATATCAGCGAGCTTTTAAACAAGCTCCGTCGTTTCACCTATCAGAAACATCGTGACTTTCCTCATGGCGCTGTCATGACAAAGAAAGATGCTGTCTAACTATGATGCCTAAGCGATCAGGTCAATTAAGCCGTGCTGACTTGCTGGAGGTTTTGGCGGCAGGTGATCAGGGGCGAGTTGACAAAGTTGCAGCACAGATGCAGCTTCATTACGTTGAGGAAATGACGCGTGAGAAGCCTTCCGAAAAGAACCTTGAGTCGTTGAGAAGCCAAGACGAAGTGCTTCGCCTTTTACAGCCTGCAAAGCAAACTCGGGCAACGGCTAGTTTTTGGCGTTTAGATAGCCGTGACATGTTTGACGTTCCAGAGGAAGATAACACGCCGTTGCCGTCAGTCCCATCAGCGGACTGGGGTGGGCGACCTAAAAAGCCCCCGCATTATTATTTGCTGCAGCAGCCAGATGTATTTATTCATCAGTTTCTTAATCCGATACTCAGTCATGGGAAGGCCGTAGGGCGCAAGCTGGACACTGAAAAACTGGTGAGGCAAATCAGTCAGGCACAGGCTCTTTCGACACTGCCTAGAAAGCTTGAAAAAGAGAACCATCAAGCCTTACAGGTGATTGATGACCGTCATTCACACCTCATTCCCTACTGGACAGATCAATCTGTTTTTAGGTTGATTAGTGTGAGTGTGCAAGGAGCATTGGCGAGTCAGGCGATCTTGCAAGAAGGCGGAGCAAACCCTATTCATCTTGATCAATCGCAAGGTTATCGGGAGTGGGAAGTGCCCGCACCGGGCAGTACTGTATTGATCTTGAGCGACTTAGGCGCGCTCTCCCAACAGTCCGAAGCTCAAGTGGAGACTTGGCTAGATATTGGGCGGGCATTACAAAAAAATAATTGTCGTGGCGTCGTGTTACTTCCCTGTCAGGCTTCTTTATGTGACAAACGGTTTCAGTCTTATTTTGAGTTGCTGACATACATTCAACACCCGTCTGTTGATACCGGGGCATCACAACAACAGCGCTCAGTGGATTTATTGTTGGCCGCTCTGGCACCGACACTGCGTATTGAGCCGGGCTTACTTCGGCAAATGCGTTTAGACATGGCTCAACACGGTGAACGCTGGCAAATTGGAGCGGAAGTGGAGTCTTTGCTGTGGCAAAGTGCGGATATACAGGAAAATCATAGCGTTGCAGCATCATGGGATCAGAGTGCCCGTTATCTTCGGCTGGAACAATTCAGCAAACTAAGCAGACAAGAAAAAGAAACCGCGCTAAATGTGGTTAAACAATGGCGACAACCATTAAGCGCTCAGGTTTGGTTTGAAGAAATAATTAGCCTAGATGACGAAAGCCGGTCGTTACATGCGGATGATGTCAGGGTAGCCGTTCATTATTTTGAGCGGTTGAGTCAATCGATGCAGGATCACGATGTACTGGCCAACGAAGTAGATCTCAAGGAATGGTTACAACGGGTTACCTTACGAGTACCAAAAGAAATATTCGAGAATGATGAGCTTGGTATTTCCCTGCAGCGAATAAAGCATCAAGTGCTACCGAATGATACGGATTCGATCGACCCTAGCAAACTCCCGAAAAGCCGAAACCAGATAAGAACCGTTATGCTGTACCAGCAGGGCGAGCTTCTAAAAATAATGCCGTTTCAGGAGCAGTACGAACCGGAACCCGGTTTTAGTCCGTTGGCGACATTGAGAATGGCGCATGATCTATTACAAGTGAAGTTGGGTGGTAAGCAAATTGGTACGTTGGGTGTTGCTTCAAATACCAGTATGTCATTACCAAGGTACGGCAAGGTATTAAGGTTCATCAGTGACAGAGAAGCATTGAATGTTAGCCTGATGTCAAAGCCTGATTGGGCAGCAGCCATTGGCCGTGACCAATACGGCCTATACGCCGATATCAATTTAACCCCTGAGCACCTACAACGTTTTCGCTGGATACCGGCTGGCACCTTTATGATGGGCTCGCCAGAATCAGAAGTTGATAGGTTTGATGGTGAGTCTCATCATCAAGTTACCCTTACCGAAGGCTATTGGTTGGCAGACACCACCGTTACCCAGTCTCAATGGCAAGCAATCACGGGCAATAACCCTAGCAAGTTCAGAGGTGAAAACCGTCCAGTAGAAAAAGTCAGTTGGGACGATGCTCAGGGCTTTATTAAAACCATTAACACTAACCTTCCATACTTAGCATTTGGCTTACCTAGTGAGGCCCAGTGGGAATACGCCTGCCGTGCAGGAACAGCTACTCCCTTTTCATTCGGCAATAATATTACCCCTGACCAAGTTAACTATAATGGAAACTATCCTTATGCAAGTGCTGAAAAAGGCGAGTATCGCAAAGAAACGATCCCAGTCAAATCATTACCCGCAAACCCTTGGGGCTTATATGAAATGCACGGGAATGTCTGGGAATGGTGTCAGGATGTCGGGCAGGAAGATTTGGGGTCACACCCGTTAACCGACCCCATAAACGAGCTTGCTGAGGTGAAAGAGGGCGCTGAGCGCGTGATTCGCGGCGGCTCTTGGAGCCGCCTCGGCAGGGACGTGCGCTCCGCTTTCCGTGGCCACCTCTCGCCGGACGGCCGTATCAACTTTCTGGGCTTTCGTCTTTTTTTGGTCAACCCGCGCGGTAGCGCAGGCGGCGGAGCCGCAATATCGGAGGCTGGCAGGCCAGCAGCCAGACCAAAGAGCGGCGTTGCGGAGCAGCCGTGAAAAGGGCTGGGGGATGGACTGCTAGCCGGAGCACAGAGTTTGTTGAAACAGCTATTCAGAAGGTAAAAATGAAACTTAAATTTTTTAGTATTCCAGTGTTTGATTCCTCACAGTCTGAGGAAGCGTTGAATAAATTTTGTACTACACACCGTGTCAATCATGTGGATAAGCAGTTTGTGGCAAATGGTCACAATAGTTTTTGGGCTATTGCTGTTACCTATGTTGACTCTGAAAAGCCTTTACCCGCTTCCGCTAAAAGGTCAGCGCGGATTGATTATAAGGAGGTTTTGAGCCCTGAGGATTTTGATATATATGTGCAGCTTCGTGATTTGAGAGCAAGTATTTCAGAGCAGGAAGGTATTCCAGCTTACGCAATTTTTAACAATGAACAATTGTCCCAAATAGTACTTCAAAAAATAAGCAGCAAAACTGAGTTACGAGCGCTTGATGGCATTGGCGAGGGCAAAGTTAGTAAATATGGTGAAGCATTTTTGGAAGCCAGAGAAAATGCTTCCCATGTTATCCAGTCAGATGAAACGTAAACGTGTCGATCTGGAGCAAGTTGCTGAGCTGAACAACCTCAACTTGGCGTTTCACAAAGCGGCGAGAGGGAAACGACATAGAGATACTGTTCAGACGTTCCTTCAACACTATGATGCCAACATTAATAAACTTAGTCAGGACATACTGAGTGAAAAGCTTCCCTACGGACAGTTTCGTTCTTTTGAAATTCATGATCCGAAAAAGCGATTAATTCATGCGGCTTGTTTTGAAGATCGGATATTTCATCATGCTTTGATGAATATTATTGGTGAGTTCTTAGAAAGGCGAATGCAACATTCAAGTTTTGCTTGTCGAAAAGACAAAGGTGTACATCGAGCAGCTGTGTCTGTACAGCAGAATTTACGGAAGTATCCTTGGTATGTGAAGATTGATATTGATGGGTATTTTCCGTCTATTGGTCATCAGCAACTTTTGGTATTACTGACTTGTTGCTTTAAAGGCACCGCTGGCATCTCTCAGCTTGAAAGAGTGGTTAACTCTTATTCTGCCCAAGACGGTTATGGCTTGCCGATTGGTTCACTAACGTCACAGTATTTTGCGAACTATTACTTGGATGGCTTGGACTGTTGGTTGTCGGATCACCCGAAAACGTTGGCTTACGTTAGGTACATGGATGATGTTATTTGGTGGTGTGGCAGTAAGGCAGATGCGAGATCAACATTGAAGTTGGTGAGATCATGGTTGCAGTGTGAAAGAGGCCTAGTGGTAAAGCCAAGCGTGCAGATTCAAAAAAGCAGCAGGGGTGTGAGTTACTGTGGCTTTCAGATTTTGCTAGGGGCAATAAGATTAAGCAGGCGTCGAAAACGTCGTTATCACCAGCGCAGGGTGCATTGGGAGCAGGAATACATGAAGGGAAACATCAACGCTATTCAATTACAGCAAGCTTATGCGGCGGTACATGCCATTACAGAAAAAACAGATAGTGCAGCATGGCGCTGTGAAAGCTTAAGGCGACACCCGCCCATTGGGGTCTGACTTCTGAGCTGTTATGATTGGCTTTAGGGTAACAGATCATAAGGCGCTAAACGCGTGATTCGCGGCGGCTCTTGGAACAACAACGGCAGGAACGTGCGCTCCGCTTACCGTAACCACAACTCGCCGGACAACCGTAACAACAATCTGGGCTTTCGTCTTTTTTAGCTCGACAGGTGATTGGAATACGCCTGATTGACCAGATCGTTATCCTGACTTGTATTTGAAACATTAGATGTAAGAGGTGCAAGCAAAAATCAAGGCCGATATTGGGATAGTAATACCAGTGGATACAGTATGAACCCCTTTTATCAGGCCGACTAATCAAGGTGAATTATGAATAAGCAAGTTCCGACTGACTGGCATCAAGCAATCACCACTAATCCCCCAATATTTCCATACCCTTGGGCAACCGACTGGGGTGAAGACCAATACGGCTTGTGGATGGGGTTAAATCATAAAGGTGTGCGCTGTGTTTTCCGCTGGATAGACTCTGGCACCTTTATGATGGGATCGCCGGAGGAAGAGGAAGGGCGCTATGACGATGAGGATTATCACCAAGTCACGCTGACACAAGGTTTTTGGGCAGCTGAAACTACAGTTACTCAAGCCATGTGGGTGTCTGTTATGGCGGAGAACCCCAGCCATTTTGAAGGCGATAACCGACCCGTTGAACAGGTCAGCTGGGACGACTGTCAGAGATTTATTCAAAAATTAAATACCTTTCATCCTGAGCTAGAAGTGTGTTTACCGTGGGAAGCCGAGTGGGAATATGCGTGTCGGGCTGGGACGAAAACGGCTTTTAATGTTGGTGAAAAGCTAACGCTGGACAAGGTGAATTATCGTGGGGTGTGGAACTTAGAGCTTGGTGAGGATCGGGAAAAGTGGGTTGAAGAAGCGAGTACTCAATGGGACGACAAAGCTAAACAAGAAACTGCTGAGGTAAAAAGCTACTCCTGCAATGCTTGGGGTTTGTATGAAATGCACGGCAATGTGTGGGAATGGTGTCAGGATCATTGGCAAGAAAATCTAGGCACAGACTCAGTAGTCGACCCACAAAATGAAAGAGCAGAAGCAGAAGCAGAAGCAGAAGCAGGTCAGGAAGGCGCTAGGCGCGTGATTCGCGGCGGCTCTTGGGGCAACCTCGGCGGGGACGTGCGCTCCGCTTACCGTCTCCACTACTCGCCGGTCAACCGTCGCAGCCTTCTGGGCTTTCGTCTTTTTTTGGTCAACCCGCGCGACAGCGCAGGCGGCGGAGCCGCATAACTAGAACCCGGCAGGCCAGCAGCCAGACCAAAGAACGGCGTTGCGGAGTAGCCGTGAAAAGGGCTGGGGGATGGGCTGCCGAGGCAGGTATTTCTAAACGCTGCTAAAAAGTAATGACAAGTAAACCACCTAAGATACTTTAATTTTAAACCCCGACAGGGGGCTGTAATCCCCGATACGTCGATTCCACCAAGGTCGCCCCATACTTGCGCTCTAAGCGTCGCACCACAAAGTGCCCCCGCGCCATATCCTGAAAGTGATCAATAAACAATAAATTAATTGCCGCGCCACCTGCTGCACCAATCGCGGGTAATAGCTGCGCGGCGGCTTTTTGACTGACCTGCACACTAAAGCGATTGGCCACTTTAATAATCAGCTGAATCAAGATTGGCGCACCGTCTTCGATCAAGCCTTTGGTAATCACATAGTCCACAGAGTGTTTAACGGTCTGTGCCAGTGCTGCACGCACCGCAAAATAACCCGACTCTGTACCATCGTCTTCCTCACTGTGTCCGCCTAAGGCAAACACTTCCATGCATGCCATTTTTGTTTCAAGTGAGGTGATATCTTCGCCTTCGCTGCGGGCAATATCTGCAATGGAGCGCAGCATAATCGTGGTTGAAATGGGTAACTCGACCGCCAGTGCCGTTAGCCCAAAGGTGCCACCTACGCCGCCGGTGGTCGCCACGGCCAGTTTATGCCATTTATTTGAAGGCTTATCCGTGGATTGATGATCAATGCTAGAGGTTGCCACATTAATCGCTTTGCCCAGCGCCAATTGCGTCATATCACCAATGCGCTTATTCCAGTTCTCAGGCAGGTTATCCAGTGCTTTTTCAATCGGGGAGCCAATGGCATTGGTGATTTTGGCGGCCAGTCCGGGGTTTTCCAGAATTTGTTTGGCCTGTTGTAGCGCGATGATATCCTCATCATGCATGGTGATTGCTTGAATTGCCTGACTCATAAGTGCTCCACGAAGACATTATTGTTGGTGATGTATTGCATACTTAAAATGGGGGCAACTCCGCGTATTTCTACTCAGCTACGGGATCATTTGCAGGTTCAAGGCAGGGAAGCCATTAAACTCACAGGCACAGGCCGTACTATAAGCCCCCATATTGGCAATATACATAAAATCCCCCACCGCTGTGTCACAGGGCAAGGAGTGCTGCCCCATGACATCAATCGAATCACAGGTCGGCCCTGCTAATGTCCAAGCTTGCATAAGCCCTTGTCGCTCGCTGATAACAAGCGAAGGAAAGCCTTGTGATAGCTCCATTAAGCCATTGTAAAAGCCTGCATCCAAGTACGCCCAGTGAGCCTCCTTGCGCGTTGCCAAGCCAATCACTTGTGTCACTAAAAAGGCGGCGGAACTGACCAGTGAGCGCCCCGGCTCTGCGACCACGCGAATACTCTCGGGTAAGTCGCGTAGTGCGTGATGAATTGTTTGGCCAATGGCTTGGATCGTCGGTTCGTGGCCGGTGTAAGGCACCGGATAGCCACCGCCTAAATTGAGTAACTCTGGGGTAAATCCAAACTGAGGAAACTGCGCAAATAAGCCCTTAGCCGCCTGAATCCCTTCCAGCCAATTTTCAGTGTGTGTGCATTGGGAGCCAACATGAAAAGTGATGCCATGTAGCTGCATATTTTGATCACGGGCATAGGCTAAAATCGCTGGTATCTCTTGCTCACTGGCACCAAATTTATCCATCAGCGGCCAGCTCGCGCCTTCATTGCTCACCTCAATGCGCAAACAAAGCTTGGCATCTGGTTTAATGGCAGCAATTTTTTCAATCTCTTGCAGGCTATCAACCGTGTACCAGATGATTCCCTGTGCAGCGGCATAATAAATGGCCTCGGGCGATTTAATCGGATTGGAATAAAGCACCTCGCGCAGATCAATCTTTAAATCTAACAAGGCTTTCACTTCGGCCTTAGAGGCCACTTCAAAACAGGTACCTTGTTGCTGGAAAATAGATAAAATTTTCGGATCAGGATTTGCTTTTACCGCATAGTGAGGGCGTACCCGTGGCATGGCGGCGATAAAGCGTTGGGCATTTTGCCGTAAGCGTTGCTGAGAGACTAAGAGCACAGGGGCGTGATAGTGTTTTCGATACGGGGCACTTTGGATGTGCATGGCTTGTCGTGTGGGTAGCGTGTGTACCACGCGAATGTGATTTAAATACGTCATGAACCCCTCCTTTGCTGATATTGACCAGTGTAGGCAAGGCGGTTGTCAGTTTGAATGGACAAAGCTGACAAAGTGATGTGTATTATTAAGCACTTTGCAAGCTTTGGTGATCATTTGTTATGAAAAAAGCACAAGCACTGATTAATCTACTGCGAGAAAATAGCCGGCGTAGCGTCTCGGAGCTGTCGAAAAAACTGGGCGTGAGTCGCACCACGGTGCAATCGAATATGACGCAGTTAGAGCAACAAGGTGTGATTCAAGCCTATACCATTAAGCTCAATCCACACTATCAAAGGCAGCAGGTCAGTGCCTATATCATGATCTCGGTACA
>Ga0193958_1000440_pt1 | contig 15485 bp, 21 predicted proteins | sample FB_1_MG_FD_140320 | JGI IMG/M metagenome (GOLD analysis project Ga0193958, IMG submission 140320) | Microbial mat bacterial communities from the Broadkill River, Lewes, Delaware, United States - FB_1_MG | ecosystem: Environmental > Aquatic > Freshwater > River > Microbial mats | place: USA...
TACAAGGTAGCTAGGTCCGGATCGGTTGAGGTAGGTGAAGGGAGTTCGACTACAGGTTGGATTGATGAAGCTAGTTCAGAGATGGTAGCTTCGATGGCGTTAATGCGTGTTTCAGCATCAACGTCAGATTTAACCCACTGCATCTTGATAGAACCGTCTTCGGCGTAGAGAGTAGAAGTACCTTTCAGCTGTTCACCTAGAGATACAGAGTTACCTGAATCGAGAGGGAGCTTGCCTTTAGTGATATACTTCTTCAGCCTAAGCTTAACGGCTTGGATCTTGATAGAGTGGCCATCTTTGTGGAATTGTTCAAGCATAGCTTCAGGGTCCTTGTTGCAGGCTACTGCAGTGGAGATAAAGTATTGCTTCTTGATGTAGTTAGTCATATGACTCCTTAGGGATGATAGGGCTTATACTTAGGAGATGCCTAATGACTACTTCAGTTTGGTTTTAGCTATTACTTCGAATCCGCCTACTGCGATTAGGCCTTCGGCTTCAGATACAGTGATTGCTGTAGGGTGGACGAAAGGTTGGTTGGCATCAGTGCGGAAAGTATACCAGTAAGTTGGAGCAGGGGCTACTGTAGTATGCTGTACAGCGAATCCGCTCTTTAGTAGGAACTCTAGAGTAAGTGGAGTTAGATCAACTACATTAAGGATTGTACCAGAGTAGATAGACTTCTTCGATTGCTTAAGGCGGATGTACTTAAGTTCGGGTGGAAGAGTCATCTTGATTTTCGTTGTGTTGCGGTCAAGGTCATACTTAACAAGTGTGTTGGAGATTTTGCGAGTGTTTGCTTTCATTACTTTTTCCTTCGAATGATTGTAGTTACTGTGTTGTCTTTAACACGGGCTTGGGCGATGTCGTTCAGGTCATACTTACCGTCTTCTAGCTTGTCGAGAGTAGCTAAGTGACGTAGTGTTAGCTTGTAGATCATTTTGCGGATTTCGTCGTTAGTGCCTTTATGGCCAATACGTTCACGATAGCGCTGAATTGCGTGTTCTGTGACGTAGAGAGTTTGAGCTGTAACAGCTTGAGCATTTTTGTTAGCTAGTAGATCTTCGTAGCGTTGTAACGAATGACGCTGGTCTTGATTCTTGCGTCTTAGTACTGTGAGTTGGTGCTCAAGATGAATGATGTGGTCATGTTGAGATGGGAATAACTTCATGTGAAGCCAAATATACATATCGTATAATGTCATTATTGTCCTTTGTTTATGTTTTGTAGAAAGTATATACCAAAATTCTGGTTGTTTAAACGGGCCGTCTGATGAGACTGCATGTGATCATAAACTTACTACGCTTCGCTTCGTAAGTTTATTACCTACATACCGATCTAACAAGGTCGATGCGACTCTATGGTATGTAGGATAACTTAAGTCTATATACTCTCAATAAAACATAAAGGCCAGGGTAGGCCTAAATGCTAGTTGAATAGGCCACCAGCTGGTCTTTTCTTAGCAGCTGGTTTGCTGTCGGCTTTTGCTGATGATTCAGCAGGTTTCTTACCAGCTTTTTCGTCCTTCCAAGCTTGTACTTCCTCAGGAGTAGGAGCATCGTTGGCACCTTTGCTAGAGTCTCTGTAAGTTACATTGTCAGCGTACTTCATGTCTTGAGACAATTTCTTACCGATGTTTTCACCAGAGATGTACTCTTCAGCAGAAGCGCCGTCAGATGTATAAAAGTTCTTGATAGCTAGTCTCTTAGTGATATTACCATCGTATCTAGAATATTCTTCTTGTAGTCTGATTTTACACTCGATTCCAGATAAGTCTGTGAATACTGCGAAGTCTTGAGGCTTGTTGTCTTTACCAACGTTGTGTTCTTCTTCTTCGATGTTAGGTTCACCTTCAGGTGCATCAGCAATTACGAAGATCTTGTTGATTAGAGCTAATCCGATTTCTAATGGATCACCATTACCAGCTTGAACGTATGGTCCATAGATAGTTTGCTTGTTACCGTTGTACTCGATGTTGAAGTTAACCGATTCGGCACCGTTTTTTGTTACGTCTAGAGAAGCGAAATCGATAGTGATATCGTAGATTCCAGATGAGCTGATGTATGATCCACCAGAAGATTCTTTTACTGCTGCTGCAGATTTGTTGATTTTAAAATTCATGTGATTGTTTCCTTGTTAGTTATTTGGTTTAGGCCTTACGCGTGTACGTTTAACTTAGTTGATGCCAGAGGTTGTGTTAGCTGCCTAGGAGATGGCTTATAAGACGAAAGCGTCTACTTCTGCGTGTTGTGACTCTAGGATTTTGATGTGGTCAGCTAGAGAGTACTCATCAGCGTTTTGCGTATCAGGTAATTGCTCTTTAGTTAGTAGAGTTCTACACGGCAGACCAGCTTGTCTGTGAGTTACGTGGTACTTCTTCGACTTAACGCTGAAGTATGACACGTTGTCATGTACAGAGATAGCTCCGCCAGACTTCTTGTAGGCACCAGATGCGGCGTCCTCGTACATACCAGTTTCGCTGTTAAGCGTAACATGAGTAGTAGATACTACGTTCATACCACTACCAACTAAGTCGACTTCTAAGAACTTGTTAAATTCTGCGATTTGCTTAGAGATGTTAGCATGAGTGTCGTAGCCTTTGTACTGCCTAGCACAGTTGTCAGCGATGATTTGGAAGATTCTAGATACTGTGTCAACTACTACGTTACGAGGGTAGTAGCCTTTAGCGTCATGGAACTTCTTGATTTTGTCATAGATACCGTCTACGTGGTTTCCTTCGTCGTCAGTGTATCCATGAATGAATGACTCGATGTCAGGGAAACCAGAGAAGTTAGAATTCGGGATTCCAAATGGAAAAGATTTACCGTCTATACTTACTACAAAAGTATCCTCAGGATCAAGTGATTTTATGGCATTTGTTTTGCCGCTGTTTGAAAGACCTGTTAAAAGTAATTTAACGCCTTTCTTATTGTTATTCATTGTTTTGTTCCTTTATTGTTGTTTTAGATTCATAGATTTGAATATGAGGTGTGTTATTGATGGGTCGTTTCGGACAGCTAACACAGATTCGGCGATTAGGTTGAGAGTTTGCTCTATTAAAATCCAATCAGATTCTTGAATCATGTGGTTCACCACGAAGACTCTTACGGGAAGTGTCTTAGTTGGTCGGACAGTGTAAACTAAACGAATACGGTCTGTGTCTATCCCTCGTTCCCTATCGGCGTAGGCATAAGCTAGCATCTGAATTTTGTACCCGAATGGTATAGAGTCTGTTTTTGGTTTAGTTGATACATTTTTGTAATCAACGATGGTAGAGGATTCTCTGGTACCGGTTCTGTTATCCACAGTACCACCTACGTAAACGCCATCCTTGACATGAGCGAGAGTTTGGTACTCGACTTCAGTAGGTGGGTTAGTAGATACGTACTCGTTGATGAGGGCTTCTGCCATCATTGGATACAGGTCACGGATTAGGTTCTTATCGACGTCAGGATTACTGACTGTGAGTAGGTACTCTTCGATTTCATCACGAGAAGTAGACTCAGATTTGGCGTAGGATTCGGCAACAGCATGAATGATAGTACCTAGTACTGTGCTCGTGCTGGAGTCAAAGATTTTTTGGCCAAGGACTTGCTCCTTGTACCAGACTACACTACTACTAAAAAACTTGTCGATTTGCGATGGGCTGATCTTGAAGACAGCGTCATCAGGCAAAGGTACTTGAGTGTAGCTAAAATCCATTGTGTAGTTCCTTGAAAGTACACCAAGGGCGTTCGTTTGGGATGGTGATGTTACACCTACCACAGAAGTTTCCGAAGTAGTTGGAACCGCATTTTATACAGGTATTGATGGTTTATCCTTTATTAAGTTTATTTGCACTTAATGCTTGCAAGGCTTTGTTTGGTTTAGCTAACTTAGTATTAGTGAGCCTAACGACGTGCTTTACGAATACCTTATGGTAATCTTCCATTAGACTCTTATGCGTGTTATCCAGCTGATGTGCGAAATTAGGGTCTAGTAGTAGAGAGCCTCTTACTATATCAGGATGGGTATGTAGACGTAAAGCTAAATGGTCTATCATGTCCTGTTTGATTTTATTTGACTTGTTCATAGTTTGTCCTTAAAATAGTCATAGATTTCCAATGCGAGGAAATCTTTGTGGGCTGTTAGGTCAGAGCGGATTGTAGTTGCTCTGATGTCGATGTCGGATGGTTCGAGTTCAACAAGGTCGTACCCAGCTATGTGGAATAGAAGGGAGTAGTTCTCTTGATTGTAGTCGATACCTTGGAATGTGAAGTCAGTCTTGTCTTCAGGTTTATCATGTATTGCAATACAAGGTTTACCATAGATTTGATGCACTAGCTCGTAGCCTTTTTCAAAGTTACGGAACCAGGCGTCCCAAGAGTCGGCTGAATCATGAAGGCAGTACATAGGAATGTCAGGATAGACACGCTTGATAGCTACATGACGAGTATGAAAGTCGAATGGGTTACGGTCGGATAGTTCAGTAGCTTCACCAAGGAATAGGATAGGTTGCATACCCATGTCGATGATTTGCTGGATTAGGTGCTGGTGACCCTTATGCATAGGCTGCATACGACCGATTAAAATGCAAGGTGTCATTTACAACTTCTTTCTACTTCATAGTCATTGCCATGGCCTATACAAAATAGTAACTTAGTACCACATACAAAGTTCAGTACTGAAATGTGAGTTCCAGCTTCTGGTTGTTCTTCGCAGGCTTCGGCGTTACAAAATGGGCAAGTCATGTGAATATCCAAATAAATGTACCAATTAAGGTAATTGAATGTAAGAATTGATCAAATCCAATTGCTACAAAGAAGTTGTGTGTGTCACCTTTGGCCCATAAATGAGAGGTTAGACGAGATGTGAAGAAGTCAACTACGAGGTGAAGCGCTCCGTTTAGAAGTGCCCAGTAAACTGTACTGATGTAAAGGTCAAGTCTATCAATACCAAAAAAGAATGACATCATAGATACGTAGATAACTACTGTATAAGTAGCTATGTGAGCTAGTAATGCTTTATGGTTAGACGATTTGTTCTTGGCCATCCAGTCAGTTTGGCATACGAAGTCGGCTATGAAGTGGGACCATAGTATTATAGAAAATACGATGAGTGTACTCATGATGGATCCTTTATAGTGAGTTTAATAGGTGGGTTTACTGGTTCGTACTGCTCGTTGCAAATAGATGCACAGGAATTAGTAAAGCCAGTAGTTGATGTACCGTAGGCTGAGTGGATATGTCCAGAGCAGTGTAGTTGAAGGTTAGGTAGAGCTAGCTTGCGTGCAGCTAAGGTAGTGGAGCCTACATGCTGGTTTACAGACCAATTGTTGGAAACTAGATCATGGCACTCGTAGGCAGGTCCGTGGGTAATGAGTACGTCAGTGTCATCATCAATGCAGGACCATACGAATTCGAGGTTAGGTTCATAATCCATGAAAGCCCATCCACAGAACTCGTTAGAGTAGGGAGAGCCATAGAACTTAATACCGTCGAGTACAGCTGACGAGTCCTCCAAGTAGGTAACTGAAGGAGCTAGTGCTAGCAGTTGCTTGCGGAATAGGGTTGGGTTAGATTCGACTAAGAGCTCATGATTACCAGCTATTAGTAGCTTGTGTTTGAAATCAAGTTGCTCAAGCCACTCAAGGAAGGCTATGTTTTCTACGTCTTGATGGCGAGTTGTATTAGTCCAATCACCTGAGTGGATTAGTACGTCGCAGTCAGTGAAGTCAGAGAAGTCAATGTCATCATGCTTGCCGTGAGTGTCGGATATGTGGCAGATAGTCATAACTAATCCTTTGTAAGTACGATGATCTTCTGCTCTACAAAGCCGACTAGAGAGTAGTTGTCCTGGTCAGAGAATTGAAGGTAACCGGGACCATCATTAAAATAGTAACGGTCATCAGAGATACAAGTGATTTCGTGATTATCGGAATTAGAGCCATAATGACGAACGATGTCATGTAACTTGAACTTAGGTTCAGGCGGAACAGGTACGAGATTGTATTCGATTCCGTCGATGGTTATTCGGTTCATAGTAGTTCCTTTACGATAGAGATGTTGTGTTGATGGACATGTTGTTTGATAGCTTCGGAGTTAGGCTGAGACTCTTGCGAGTTAATCCAAGATAGCGGGCTGTAGGAATTGATTGCGTCGAATGCTAACAGGAAGTTAGTAAATGAGGTATGAGGTGATTCAGCTATACGAATTGAACCTAGTTTGTCATACTGAGATACAGATAAGACAGCGTCGAGTAAGTCAGAGTCCTTACGGAATGACTTGATTAGCTTGACTACTTTCTTCGGAGTCATTTCAGGTAGAAGAAAAATACGTTGATGGTTCTCTATATGGAATAGAACGTAGTGTAAGATTTTCTTCGGTAACTTGATGTCGATTAATGGTTCTGCAAGTTCTGCTGAGTCGTGACCATGGCCAGAGCCATACAGCTCCCTACAGGTTGGCTTAGCTATGTCGTGGTAGAGGATCATGAACTTGATAGTAGGTGATTCGTTGTCAGCTAGGCGTAACATCTCCATAGTGTGCTCGAAGACGTTAGGTTCCTGATGCCATACAGAGCCTTCACGGTAAGACTTGAGCTTAGCTATAGATGGAAAGATGACGTAGAGAACCTGTAGTTCGTCGAGAGTTTTGAAGAAGATGTGTGAGTTAGGTTGAGACATAGCTTTCGATACTTCAGCGTAGACTCTATCAGGTTGGAGAGTAGCTAGTTGAGATAACATTCTGTTTATCAGCAGTTTAGTTGTTGGGTGGATTCGCCAAGTTGGACCAAAGCGAGCTCGTAAACGTGCTAAGCGTAGTACTCGTACCGGGTCTTCGGAGAAGGCTTCAGAGGTATGACGAAGTACTTGCTTGGCTAGGTCGAGTTGACCACCGAATGGGTCGATGATGTTATCATCAGAATCCATAGCCATAGAATTGATTGTAAGGTCCCTACGTCGGAGATCGTCCTCAAGGGATACATTGTTCGTCTCGAATGAGAAATCGACGTATGAGGCTCCAGTGGAACGCTCAGAGCGTGCTAAAGCGTACTCATCACCAGAGTCAGGATGAAGGAAAACAGGGAAGTCAGCTCCGACTTGCTTAAACCCGGCAGCTAGCATTTCATGGCGGTTAGAGTCGACTACAACGTAGTCAGTGTCGTTGGGAGCTAGTCCTAAGAGGTAGTCCCGGACACAGCCTCCGACTTTGTAGATTTGCATGATTGCTCCTTGTAGAGTGATAAGATGTAAGAGTTGACTAAGTCAGCATCCTGCTTAGCTGGTAGAGTAGTGGACTTGAGTAGCTCATCAACGTCACCGATGCACGATTCGAGTGAAGCTATAACGTCGTCAACTGGAAGTTTACCAGCTTTGATTTCCATAAGATAGGAATTGTCGGCTAGAGGGAACTCGATGAAGTTAGTAGATAGGAGTTCACGTACTTCAAGAACTACGCGTAGGGCATGAGAGAGGGCCTTCCAGTCGATGTTGTCAACTGCTTTGCAGGCTCTGTCACCGTACTTGGCTTGCATGTCGATAAGCTTGTCCTGTAGATACTCGAGAGTTATAGTAGGAGCGAATTTCTTGCCGAGTACTTCAAGGTAAATCCAATTACCTGTAGTACCACGAGGAGCAGGTGCTTGTACGTACTTGATGTGTCTGTAATCAGATGTATCGAATGTGTAACTACTTAGTGTAGCCTTACTGTGTTGTGGTCTATGTTGTTCCATTCCATGTTCCTTATGTTTATAGGTTGTGTGTAACATTCAGTATGTCCAACAAACTTAATTTGCGGCTTATACTTTAATGTCTTATCAGTGGTTTTGTGTATAAATTGTTCTAGTATATAAGAGGCAATACGTGTAGTAGTAACTACATCCAGTACCTCTACGTTGTAGGTAGTAAGGTTACTAAAGCGTCTGGCTATGGAGGATTCCGATACACCTACTTTATAGAATTCTTCTGTATCGTTATACAGACGTACTAAATATAATGACCCTTCTAGGTATGCTTTATCTAAATTACTACTAAACCATTCCAAGTTGTGGTACGCTTTTGTGCAGTGTCTACATCCTTGTCCTTGCAGATGTTTAAATGGTGCTTGTAGGAAGTCTCCATGTAAGCTACAAGTAATATGAAGTTTAGTATGAGCGTCAACATAAGTAGTATTCTCGTAAGAATATAGGTTGTCATGTACAGCTACTGCTTCGACGATAAAGTCTTCGGTAGACTTCTTGCGTACTGAATTACTTTCTATAGCTGCGCACCTTGGACATTGTTGGCCATTTAAGTGTTTTCTAACTTCTTGCAGGTACTCTCCGTGGAGTTTGCATATTATCTTCATTTTAGATGTTCTATTAACGATCGTATTAAGATCATAGGTGTAAGGTGATGTAGCACTATAAGCTACAACTTCATCTATTGCTCTTTGTTTATATATTGACATTATTTATCCTTTGTTAGGTGTATTATAGCCTAACCAAGCTTATATATCTTTTAAGTTTTTAATAAATGTACCAAGTTCTTTAAACCTTTCACCTTTTATACCGTTCTTTGTTGCTTGTGATATGGCATACCCTATGAATGCGTGAGGGTTGGAAGTGATTAATTGGAGGTAGTTAGCTTTGCACCAGTCTACAAAGTTAGTATGAGAGAACACTACTGAGTCAGACCACATAGAGAATAGCGTGTCCATTGCACCAGTTTCTCCTTTAGCTAGTAAGTGGAAGAACTTGTGGATAGAGTCAAGATGGCAGTCAATGTCATCAGGAGTATTAGCTTGGTTAGTAGGGTTGGTGTCAAGGTTGATGTAAGGTATATCGGTACCTAGTAACCTGTCGGATTGGTTAGGGATGTAGATACCCTTGAAGTCCTCATCAGAGTCAGGGCCGTTAGTTCCATACAGGTACGAACCAGAGCGACTTACGTATAGGATAGTAACGTTGTACTTGGCTTCGGTTTGAGCGATTTGTTCGAGTGTCATTTAGTCTCCTTTCAGGTAGGCTTCTTGTGATTCGGATTCAGCAACTTGCTCGTCGAGAGGGGTTACGTCAGCTACTAGGTTGATTCGACCACGTTTGCGTCGTTCCTTTTCGATAGCAGTTTTGTAGGCTTTCAGTTTCTTAGCTTGGTCGTGGCTTGTACAGCACTTTTGATGGTGGACTAATTCCGAGTCAGTAAGGTTGGGTATGTTAGCTATGTGCTGTTTGATTAGCTCGGGTGTCATTGTTGCTCCTCCCAAATCAACATGTCTACTAACTCAGAAGGTATAGGTGGTATGTAAGTATGCATAAGTAGATCAGGTTTGTCTACTACAGTTCGTGTGTATACTGCACCATTATGTATGGCTTGTTCTTTTTTCATTATTGCTCCTTTATAAATACTTACTAAAGCAGACTTTACAGCGTGTAAGCTCTCGAAGTCTTAATTTAAACTGGGTCTGCTTCATAAATATTCATTGCTTGTTCAAAGGTTAAAGTCGACAAAGAGGTATAACCTCATGTGAACTCTCGACTAAAGCACTCAGCTGATTAGGCTAAGCTAACTAGTTTTCAAACCACCCAGATGGGCTTGGTTGTGGTGTTGCCAGCTATAGCACTACCTCGCATCATTCATGGATGCGTACATGGCAAGTTATCAGTTTGCTATAGAGACTAGCTACTCAGCTCAAAGAGTACCCGACATGATGTCAGTTAGAGCAGCGTAGTGGGTGCACACGACTAGAATCGAACTAGCGTATTCGAACAGGTACCAACCTGCGAGTGCGTAAAGAAGTACCAGACTACGTGTACTTCGGCTTTATAGTCAACTCCGAGGAGAATGTAAGGAATACCATATGAACACTCATAGGGTAATGCGTACCAAGGTTGTTGAGTTCCTTGCTTGGTACTATATCCATCAGAAGGATAAGCCCAGGTTGCCCGAATCTTACAGTAGCATTGACTACTAGCTCCGAAGAGGGATTCACTTCTCAGGCGATTACTTCTCAGCTTTAAGTAAGTACTTGTTACTAATAGCTTTGAAAGTTATGTTAGGGTTAGTTAATGACTTGTAGACTCTACCTTCAGATATAGTACCAGGGTTCATAGATTGACCTTCTACTCTTGATAGTAGTCCCTGTAGGTCATACTTCTCGAAGATTTTGATGGCTTTGTTTACTACCGGTACATGAGGTACGTTTTGTAATGAGTCTGACATCATGTAGTCACGTTCTGCAGGAGTTAAGTAGCGTTCTTCTTCAATGTTGTAAATATCGAATACGTAGAATTCTAGTGAGTCGACCTTTTCGTGGTTAGACTGTATTTTAGGTCCGATTAGTTCACCTTGAAGTGCGTAACCTAGTGGTAAGACGTTAGGTAAGTCATACTTAAGAGCTGCTTTCCAGAAGTCTGATTGAGAGTATGTAGAAGACTTATCTCCGTTTTGGAATGTCTTAATGTAGTTATCAGAAGGGCTAATTTCAAGGTTACGAGAACATACACCAAATCTAGCAGGAGTGTAATCGAAACCTACTAGGTTAGCTAGTTTCTTGTACCAAGGAAGTGGTTCTGAGACGTGGAAGGCTGTAAGTGATGAGCCGTCTAGCTTTAGAGTTTCTTCGAATTCTTCTTCTCTAAGTGACTCGAAGTATGAAGTAAGGTTTTGGATACGTTCTTGATCAGTCTTACGAAGGAATGAAGGGAACTTGCCAGCAGGTTTCCCTGCTTTTAGGCCTTTCTTTTTATCAAAGTTGGACTGAGCGTTGTCATACTTAACTACGTCAAGTTGTGAAGTGATATCGTCACCTACAGCGCAGTTTTGGTCGATGTTGTCGAACATGGAAAGAGGTAGAGCTAATCCTTGTGAGATTACTCCACGCATCTTCATAGAGCGGATTCTGTAGCCTTCTTTTCCATCGAACTTAGAAGTCTTCTTTAGGAAAGCATAACGTTCTTCTAGAGGCAAGAATGAGTCGATTTCAAAATAGACACATAGTGAGCCTACTTCGAATTCACCTTTCTTAGCTATACATTGCCAACCATCGACTTGAACAAGTTCGATTAGGTCAGCTCCTTCGATTGGGTACTTAGCCGATATTTCACGGATTGATACGAGTTTTCTCATTTGAGTTCCTTTAAGAGTTCCTTGTTAAAGTTAATTGCCTTATGGACTTTGAATATACGGTCCTCATCACGAGAATCCATGCGGATTTCGTAGAGGTCGGCTATTAGTTGTTTGGCTGATGTAAGTTTGTATTCGATTGCCTCAAGGTAGTTCATAGAAGCTAGCTCATGAGGATCAATGTTGTAGAGGTACTTAGTGCGCTGCATTACCACCTCCTGATTTGCGATAGAATCGTAGTTTCCATTCTCTCCGGATCCATCGGCTGAATCCAGTAGTCAGAAATTTCCCACATTAAGGCTTCGATGGCTTCATTACTCATACCTAAGTCCTTAGCATAGTAGGCAGCTTTGATTAGTTCACGAGAGCCTGAGCCGTTAGTACATTCGAATGCAGACTGGAAAGTCGTTAGAGGGTCAGCTATGAGAGCAGCTTTCTGTGCAGATGGGAGAGGTCGAGCTACTGATGGTTTATTGTTAGCTGCTTCCTTAGCGTGCATGATGGCATCACGAACGTGGTAAGGATCAGCGTCAGTAGTTGATAGGACTGGGCGACCAGAGTATGCGAAGAATAACTGCGATTGAGCTAATACGTCGATTTGCAGTCCAAGGTCCTCAGCAACGAAAGTGTAAAACTCACGCCAGATCTTCGGATCGATATCAACAGATGAGTCGAGTTCTATGATGGCACGGAACTTGAATTCATTAGAGGCGTCAGAGCTAAGGGCTATGTGATGGTTGATGTCGGACAGGATGAAGTGAGCTTCAGAGGCAGTTATGTCAGATGTGTCAACGTCGAATACTAAGAACTTAGTTCCGGACATGATGTTGTCCTTATGACGGATACCGTCCTTGAAGACGTACGGAGAGTAAGCGAAGTCACCTGATAGTAGTTCAGATAAGTCGTCGAACTCGGTTTCGATTACTTTGAGGCCTTTGTTAGCTGTTGAGGCAACTAGGTTCTTAGCTTTCGTAATTGCAGCAGGGTCACCTAGAGCTACGGCATCGAAGATAGGTTGATTGTCCACTGACTTGTAGGATAGAGTGATAGCTTCAGTTTGCTGGATTGCTTGATAGTGGATAGCAGTGTCGTTCTCGATTAAGTTGTATACGCCGTTAGGGTCGTACGAAGCAGCTGAGTTGATAAGCTCTGTAAGGCGAGCTTTAGATACAGAGCCGATGAAGCCCTTCTTCTTGATTTCGTGGATAGGCATAGAAGCTTCTCCGTCGGTATCAATTATAGTTTGAATGTAGTCAGCGAATCGTTCATAGTCTAACTTGCCAAGTTCGGCTTCGAATGCACCCATGTCATCAGCTAAGGTCTCACAGAAACGAATAGCGTAGACGAAGTGCTCGATTTTGATCTCGTCGGATAGGTCGAAGATAGCTAGTGCACCAGCTAGTTTGAGAGCTTTCCATTGGAAGTGCCGTCTCATTAGCACTGCAGTAGAGTGCTTGTTAGGCATAGCATCAGCTAATTCGGCATTGTAGCTAAGATAAGTTTCGAATAGGTCTTCAAGTTCCTCAGAACAAGTTAGAGGCTTACCAAGGTTCTGGATGTTGTGATTCGTTACAGTAGTTATACCGGCTTCGACTGCTTTACGAGCTGCTCGAGATGTTTCCTTGATGGCACGAGTGTGAGTTCTACGTTCGGCAGATGATTCGAAGTCAGGTGGTGTAATGATTTCAGGCACGAAACAGAACCAAGCTCTACGAGCTAGCTTAGTCATGAAAGCTATGTTGAACTTATGTTGTGTAGCTGCGTCGTAGAGAATGTAGTTAGGAGAAGAGACCATAAGAGCTGATGTGGACTGACCACGTACTTCCCTAGACCGAGATTCAACTCCTTTAGTGTACTTAACGTCCTTGTCACCTAGGTCGTATACTTCAGAGAGAGTTTGCGTGATATTGACCATCTCGCCGTTGGTAGCTAATTCGTCACCATATTCACCAGTGTATAAGAAGCCAGTACCAATAGAGTGCTCACCGATGTCGTTGATATGTTCTAGATAGCCTGGACCGGTTGATGGAGCGATTGATAATGGTGGAGTTGACTTGAGGAATTCCTTGTAGATATCGAAGTTCTCCCATAGTTCTTCGCCGGCTTCGCGTGCAGCTTCCTTGGCTTGTGAGTGGTTGAGTTGCTTACGCTTGGATTCGATTAATTCGTAGCCAGGAGCGAAGCACTTATGGGCAGCTTTCTTCGAGCTATCCTTACCACCACCTGATCCACATAGTACGAAGCCGATAGTGTTTACTGGAACTTCGATGTCGTCCCAGTGAGCTATGTTACGCTTGAATTGAGAGGCGAATGATATGATTTCAGATATGGCTATGACTGCTTTCATGCGGTATGGTACGGTTTGGAAAGGAATAGCATCGACTATCTTGTCGAGAATGCCTGATTGTTGTGATTCGAATGCACCGTAGTCACGAAGAGTTTCGGTGTCGGCTTGGAGTATTTTTCTCATGGGGTTCCTTTTATGTTGATGTAAACTATACTTTGCGAGAAGTATGTGCAAAAAAAAAATAAGATTTACTTTCACTGTTCCTGGTACGTCCCGTTGCCTATCAGCAAAAGGGACGTCCCTGGTAAGGGAGAAAGTAAATTTATGAACACTCGATATAACGAGGTCGAAGCGACACTGTAAGTGAACTTATTTACTTTACTAGTCCACATACTTCTTGCAAAATATAGAGTAATGTTCTCTGTAGAGGATACGTACCAAAAAATCCAGTTTTATGGATCCTACAAGAAGGTGATTAATTAAATGCACGTTCAAATTGTTACACAATTTGAACGACTGCATTTAATTAATTGTTGGTGGTCCTATTTGAGAAGGTCGATGTGACACTATAGACTACCAAATTAATTAATAAGTCTACGTATCCTCAACGGAAAACATTACAAGTATGCTGTACAGAAGGTATATACCAAAATCACCAGAAGGTGATCTAGATGTTTACTGGCTGGCCGATGTGCCCTGCCAAAGGCAGAGGGCACTATGGCGTGCCAGTAAACTGTACTACTCCCAAGCTAATAGAGACGATACGTCATCATAGGAGTAGTGGTTTACTGAATTCTATATACCCTCAGTACAGAATACTGAGAAGGCCCTCAAGTTTATGAGTCGTTGTGGGCGAGTTAGGACTAGTGGTTGGTTACGTAACAGAAACTGTTACGATAGGTGGTGGAACTAGGTGTCTGTTGGCACTATAATCAAAAGTAGTGTACATACGCTCAATGCTAGCCACACGTTCAGCAAATGCAACATCAGCTTCTTGTACAGACTTAGGTGGGTAACATTTCGACCACGTAGTAAGTCCTCCTGCTGATGGACCATTACCACTATGCTTTGCCGCACGTAGTTTCCTCATAGTCTTACGAGAGGCTCGGATATGGTCCTTACCTACGTTGATACCAAGGATTCGTCGATAGCCGTACTTGGCATGACGTAGACGAGTCTTGTTCGAGTTGATTCGAAAGTTAGCTAATGTGAAGCAGGCTGTGACTACGGCGATGATGTCCTCGACGTCCTGCTTGTGCCCACATATTGGGTCGTAATTGAACGAGATTTGCAGGTCATCAGCATATATAGTAAATGCAAAGTCACCTAGTAGTAAGTCAGTCAGGAAGTCTTGGATTTCCTTGATGATAGGGATAATTGCTATGTTAGCTAAGATAGGCGAAGTAGCGAACCCTTGTGCACAATAGTTACCTTCAGAGTGGTAGAAAGACGTGTCGTCCGTTACAGAACCAGCTGGTAAAGTAGATCGCTGTACTGAATCAAAGAATTCAGATATATCCATCATAAGAGTCATATCGTAGCCGATGTGAGCTCGAGCTGCTGTGACACAGTTCTTGTCAGGTACAAAGCCATGGAATATATCGAGTACGCCGTGAGAATTAGCATAGACTGTGAACACACGATACAGGTCAGGTAGCTTAGAGCGCTGATACCTAAGTAAGTCAGCGTCAGGTGCACAGATCTTTCGGACTTTGCCATTACGCTTCGGGATAGTATGCTCGGTGTAAGTACCGGCTGGAAGTGAGTGTACTTCAGATTGCTTATTCATAGTAGCTCCTCATATATTTGTCGTAACTGGTCATCAGTACATTCATTAATAAATTCTTGATCATAGTTGTAAGATTTTAAGGTGGACTCAATTATATCCATACTAGCTGGGGTTAGATACTCGCTAATAGAGATTACTCCAGCTTGCTTATGTGTGTTGATTTCGTCGATGATGCTATCTTGGATAGTAATGATTTCATCAACTAACTCGTCATGTTCGTACTCATTAACGTCAGCTTCTAAGTGCGATTGGTAGTACATAATGTACAAAGACCCTAAGATAGCGTAGAGGTTGAAGTGGTTTTTAGCTAATAAGGCTTTCTTGTCATA
>Ga0193958_1000442_pt1 | contig 15355 bp, 10 predicted proteins | sample FB_1_MG_FD_140320 | JGI IMG/M metagenome (GOLD analysis project Ga0193958, IMG submission 140320) | Microbial mat bacterial communities from the Broadkill River, Lewes, Delaware, United States - FB_1_MG | ecosystem: Environmental > Aquatic > Freshwater > River > Microbial mats | place: USA...
AACCGCCGAAGAAAAAAGCCCAAAGAAAAAAAATGGATGAGCGGCTGAGGGATAGATAGCAGTGGCCGCAGGCCAGACCAAGTTTTTTGAGCGTAGCGAAAAAAACGCAGGGCCGAGCAGACCTGCGAGCTGCGACATAGCCCGACCTGAGCGAAGCGAAGGGCAGCCCCAAAAAAACTTCAAAAAAACAAAGCCTTTTAATGCCGCTACAGTTTTTCTGCACAAGCGAAAGTCCGTAACTTGGAACATTCTATTTTATTTAGTCAAGTTTTGCATGAAGATCCGAAAACTCTATATCCAAAATATAAACTCTTTACAAGCCGAAACGCCTATTTGCATTGATTTTGAGGCAGCCCCTTTAAAAGAGCACAGTCTTTTTTTAATTGCTGGACCAACAGGTTCTGGAAAAACGACTTTGCTAGATGCAATGACTCTGGCGCTTTATGGAAAAGCAGCGCGTTTTAGTGGCAGTCAGGGCAGTGACCACGGAAAAGAAAGCAATATGATTTCTAAAGGGCAAAAAAATGCTTTGGCTGCTTTAGAGTTTGAGGTAAAGGGAGGTGTTTATCGAGCAGAGTGGAGTATGCGCATCAATAGAAACGGAAAAGTAGAGCGGCCCAAGCAACAATTGGTGCAAATTATTTCGGAAAAAGAACAGCCGATTTTAGCCAGCAAAAAAAGAGATTTCTATAAAAAAATCGATGAGCTTTTGGAAGGGCTTGGTTTTGATGGCTTTTGTCGCTCTGTGCTTTTGGCCCAGGGTGATTTTATTGCTTTTCTGCGGGATAAGGAGAATCGCTCAGATATTTTGGCGCGCATTACTTCGGCTGAGCAGTATAGCGAAATTTCTAAAGCGGCTTTTAGAAAAGCAAAGGAAGAAAAAGAAAAGCTGGAAGATTTAGAAAAGCAATTGCAGGCCGTAGATTTATTATCGGCGGAACAATTGGTTGCTTCGGAAGAATCTTTGGCGCAGCGAGAGGCAGAAGCAAAGCAGCGACAGCAAAAAATTGATCAAATAGAGAAGGAGATTAAACTGGCTGATCAAAAAGAGCAGGGTGAAAAAAGTTTGGGGGAATTAGCGGATCAAAAAGAAAACTGGCTAAAGAATTGGGAAGCTCAAGCCGCCGATCATTTTTTGTTGGCCCAACATCAGCAAGCAGAAAAAGCTGGGGGAGAATTGAAGCGATTGGCGCAATTGAGTTTGGAATTAAGCAAGCTAAAAGAACAAAAGGCGGCGGACGAAAGAAAATTAGCGAGTCAAGAAAAAGAATTAGCGGCTGCAGAAGAGGAATTAAAGGAATTGGCCGAAAAATTAGCCGTTCAAGAAGCGCAACAAGATGATTTGCAAGCGAAATGGCAGGCTTGTGAGCGTTTGGACCAAGAAATTGAGTTCGCACAAAAAAAATTGACGGAAACCGATAGCGGACTAAAAAAAGTAGTCGCCAAAGAAAAAGCGGCTCAAAAAGAGCTAGAAAAATTGGCCAAAGAAAAAGAAAAGGTGCAAACTGAGGTCGAAAAAAATGCAGCGGCCCAAAAAGAGCAGGCTGCATTGGCCGAGAGTCCAGAAATTATAGAAAAATTGCAGGGCTTAGCGGTAGAGATTGAGCAATTGCATAGAGAAGGAAAGGCGCAACGAAAAGAAGAGGAGACGCAAAGGAAGGCATTAAAAAACAGAAGTCAGCAATTAGAAGAATTAGAAGTACAGCTCAAAAAAGAAGCGGAGGAAGAGGAGACGCTTTCAGTAGCTTTGGCTAAAGAGCAATTGGATTTGGACCAATTGGCTTCGCAACTTCTTGTTTTAGAGACGGCATTGGAAAAAGGGAAAGCGATTGAAGGGCCTTGGCAAAAACATATTGATTTGCGCAAGGGAATTCAGCAAGCGGAGGAAAATTTAGCTAAAACTTTGGCTGATCGAGCAAAAAATGAAGAAGAATTGCTCCCTTTACAAGAGACGGAAGGTCGAAATAAAGAACGTTTGAGTGATTTAGAAAAACATATTGCCTCGCAAGAGCGCCTTTGCGAATTGCTCAAGCAACAAATGGGCGCAGCTCAATATCGCCAATATTTAGAAGAGGGAAAAGCCTGTACAGTTTGTGGATCTACTGAACATCCGCATGCGCATGAAGCTTTTGATCAGGAAGGCAAGCAAAAAGAATTGCAGGAAGAACAGCAACGTTTAGCAGAACTCAAGAGCAAACAACAGGAAATTCAATCGGCCCAGCAGAAATTGCAGCAAAAAAGCTCTGTTTTGGTGGATCGCTTGAAGCGTTTGGAGGGCGAAAAAGAAAGCTGGAGTGAATCTGTAGAGCAATTATGGGCGGAGTTAGACGCTTTAGCTAGTTTAAGTTGGGCTAAAAAAGAGTTAAAAACTTTAAACTTGGCAGAATTGCAGGGGCATTATCAACTTTTTGCTGAGGAGCAAGCGCAAAAAGCTAAGCAACTCAAATTATTAGTGGATATTCAGCATAAGTGGGCGGTATTGGCTGAAAAAAAGAAGGCGACAACAAATAATTATGCAGAAAAGCAGAGACAAAAAGAGGAGTTAGAAAAACAGTTGCAGCAAATTCAGGTTGAATTGGCGGCCAAATTAGAAATGGATCAAAATCTTTTGGGGCAAGCGCAGTTCGTCTTAGCGCCATTGGGAAGAGAATTGGCCAATTCTAAGCAACTAGCGCAAGAAATCCTTGCGCTCAAAGCGGACTATAAAAATTATCAGCAATTGTTGGAGCAGGCGCAGGCATTTCGGCAAGATTTGGCCATCAGTCAATTGAATTGGGAAAAAGCGAGCAAAAATTTGCAGCTTTGTCAACAAGAATTGATGGAGCAAAAAGAAAAACAATTCATTGATTGCGAAGCTTTATCCGTTTTAGAAAAGCAGCGAAAAGAGCAATTTGGTAATTTGCTTGTGGAGCAAGCGCGCAAAACTTTTTTGGAAAAATTGGCCCAATTGCGCAAAGCCGAGAAAAAAGGGCAAGAAGATTTGGCCCGTTTGCAAGGTGAAAGAGAATCATTGAAAGGAAGCTTAGGGCAGTTAGTCCAGCAATTAGCGACTTATTTAGAGGAAGAAAAAACTTTGCGGATAAGCTTGCAGCAGTTGGCGGAGGAATTAGGTTTTGAGAGCCTTGAAAAATTATCCTTGGCTTTATTGCCTGCGGCCAAAGCGCAAAGTATAGCAGAGGCCAAAGAAAAAATGACTCAAGAAAAATTGCGTTTAGATGATCGGGAGGGGCAATTGCAGGCGCAGGTAAAAAACATAGCCGAAAACTGGCCCAATTTGGCGCCCTTAGCGGACTATTTGGCCCAAAAAGAAGCTTTGCAAAAAATAAGCAAGGAAGAACAGGCTGAAATTGGAAGGGCGTTAGAGCGTTTGGAGCGTCAAAAAGAGCAAGAAACAAAAGCCAATCGGATACAATTGGACCATAAAAAACAGGAGAAAGAAACTGAGCGTTGGATTTTACTCAAAAATGAAATTGGTAGTGCTGATGGGAAAAAGTTTAGAGATATTGCCAATGCTATATCTTTAGAGCGCTTACTTTATTATGCCAACCAACATTTGCAGAGTTTTGCGCAGAATCGCTATGAATTGGAAAAAGAAAGTTACGATAGTCTAGACATTAACGTCATTGATGCCTTTCAGGCGGGGGCCAAGCGGCCCTTGTCGACGCTTTCTGGTGGAGAAACTTTTTTGTGTAGTTTGGCGCTGGCTTTGGCCCTTTCTAATTTATCGGCCAAGCAACAAATGCAATCTTTATTTATAGATGAAGGTTTTGCGACCTTAGATCAAGAAACATTAGGCTTTGCGCTGCAATTATTGGAGCGTTTGGAGCATGAGGGTAAGCGCATTGGGTTGATTTCTCATTTGGAATTGCTCAAGGAAAGAATTCCCTGCCAAATTCAATTGCAGAAAAAAGGAGAAGGCCGCAGCGAATTGCAAATTGTTTAATCTAGATACAAAAAAAATCTTTCTTTGCGAACTCTTGAATTTTGTTTAGTTGAACAGTAAGCTTTCTTGTAAATGCATAAAAAATATTTACTTTAATGTTATTTAACTCTATAGACTTTGCCATTTTTTTACCCTTAATGTTTGTTATTTATTGGCTTACGGGTAAATTTTCATTGAGGGTACAAAATATAGCTGTTCTTATTGGGAGCTATGTTTTTTATGGTTTTTGGGAATGGAAATTTTTGTTGCTCATTATTTTCAGTACGGTAGTCGATTACACCGTTGCTTTGGGCATAGAAAAAACGGAGCAAAAAACGAGGCGTAAGTTATTGCTTTTTACTAGTTTGGCTGTGAATTTAGGGCTACTGGGGGTTTTTAAGTATTGTAATTTTTTCATAGAAAACTTTGTAGAGGCTTTTGCTTTTTTTGGCTGGCAATTGAAGGTTAGTAGTCTCAACTTAATTTTACCTGTAGGGATTAGTTTCTATACTTTTCAGACAATGAGCTACACCATAGATGTGTATAGGAAGCAACTAAAGCCGACAACTGATTTTATAGCTTTTGGAGCTTTTGTCAGTTTTTTCCCTCAATTGGTAGCGGGACCAATTGAACGTGCGACTCAATTATTGCCACAATTTTATAGAAGAAGAATATTTGACTATGGAAATGCGGTTAATGGTTTGCGGCAAATCCTTTGGGGATTATTTAAAAAAATGGTGATTGCTGATAGCTGTGCTGAATTAGCGAATTCAGCTTTTAATTCGCCGGATGTTTTACCTGCAAGTAGTTTAGTATTAGGAGCATTTTTCTTTTCCATGCAAATTTATGGAGATTTCTCGGGCTATTCGGATATTGCGATAGGAACGGCTCGTTTATTTGGATTTAAGTTGATGCAAAACTTTGCTTTTCCATATTTCTCTAGAGATATAGCTGAATTTTGGCGGAGGTGGCATATCTCTTTATCCACTTGGTTTCGGGATTATGTATATATTCCGCTTGGTGGAAGTCGAGGAGGAAAATGGATGAAAATTAGAAATACCTTTGCTATTTTTCTGATCAGCGGCTTTTGGCATGGCGCCAACTGGACCTTTATTGTGTGGGGGGCTTTAAATGCGATTTACTTTTTACCGCTTTTATTGAGAGGACAAAACAGAAAAAATCTAAACGTAGTAGCGGAGAATCGTTTTTTGCCCTCTATTAGAGAGCTTTTTGCTCTAGCGCTTACCTTTAGTCTTACCGTTTTTGCCTGGATATTTTTTCGGGCCGAAAATATGCCTGCGGCTATTCATTACATACAATCTATTTTTGATTATTCATTATTGGAGATGCCTTATTTCATAGAAGAAAATACAGGTCAAAATATTCTACCCAAAATGATTTTTCTCCTTCTCATCTTTTTCTTTTCTATAGAGTGGCTTGGGCGTAGAGAACAGTATGCTATAGAAAAGATTTTGGGTCGTTGGCCCTCGCTATTTCGTTATCTGTTTTATTATGGTTTAATATTTATGATTTTCTATTTTTCTGGTAAAGAGCAGGACTTTATTTACTTTCAATTTTAAGGTTATGAGCAGGTTTTTACTTAAACTAATTATTTTTATTTTTCCTATTTTACTTCTTATGGTTGGATTAGAAATAGCCCTGAGAAATTTGCCCAATGATTATAAATTAAAGTGGAGTAGCCTTACTCAGAAAGAGGCTGAATTAGAAGTATTAGTTTTTGGTAGTTCGCATGCTTTTTATGGGGTAAATCCATATTACCTTGGTACTAATGCATATAATATGAGTTATGTTAGCCAAACTATCAACCAAGAGCTTAGTATTTTTAGTGAAAAAAAAGAAAAATTGAAAAATCTTAAGCGAATTTATTGGTTGATTTCTTCTTTTTCATTAGGTAGTGATTTAGAATCATTAAATTCAGCAAGTAGGTATAAAAATTATGTATTATATTATGGATCTAAGGGGACTAGATTAGAGCATTATTCAGAACTATTATCCTATAATCTTAAATCAAGTCTAGGGCGGTTGAAGAGTTGTTATTATGATCATAACTTTTCTTACAACTGTGACTCTTTGGGCTTTAGTGGACGAACAAAAAACATGGAATTAGAAAAAACGGCTAAAGCTGCTGCTAAACGACATCGGGTAGATTTTCAAGATAAAGAAGTTCTAAAGCTTATAAAAAAACAACTGCTAGGCTTAAATGAAGTTTTAGATTTTTGTGAGGAAAATGAGATAGAAGTTGTTTTTTTGATTCCCCCATTTACTTCTCATTATATTGATGCTGTTGGTGTACACCAATGGAATGAATTGGATAGAAGAATGAAAAAATTAACGAAGAGACGTGAATACTGTACTTATGACAATTTAATGAATGCTAAAGAGTTTGAGGATAGTGATTTTTACGATGGAGATCATTTAAATGAAGAGGGGGCTGAGAAGTTGAGCAAGTTGTTAGTTGAAAAAACAAAGAAATAAGAAGACTTCTTTTACCTTTGCGCTTTAGGCAGCAGAAGGCGAGGGAAGCGAGCCTTGGCCTAGCGATGTGTAGGGGTGGCCGTAGGCCAGACCAAAGTTTTTGAGCGAAGCGAAAAAACTGCAGGGCCGAGCGAGCAGCGAGCCCCGAAACGTAGCGCCGCAGCTTGCTGCGGAGGCCCCAGAAAAAAATCATCATCATCTTTAATATTAGAAAATGAGCAGCGAAAAAAAGAATCCCAATTATTTGGTGCAAGAATTTAGTTCTATTGACTTGATGCCTAAAAATCCGAAACAAAATGCAAAAAAATTGCAGGTAAAAACGCGGATGCAGCGAGTAGAGCAACAAATTGAATTTTTGAGCGAAGAAGTGCTTTATGATGAAGAAGGTCGTAGCAAAGTAGTGCGTCATTTTGGGCCAGATAATGAATTGATGGAAGAATATCAGCATAATTATCCGGCGGCCAACCAACATGAAGTACTTAATGTACAGGATGGCAAAGAGGCGGGCCATTGGTTGATTACTTATAATGAAGCGGGCCAAATTGTACAGTCTATTTTTTCTGACTTGCAAGAAGGCGGTAAAGATACTGACAGCTATTTTTATAATGAGGCGGGCCAATTGGTTAAAGTGGTGCAAGAAGTTTTTCCTTCTGATGAGCCAACCAGCTATGTGCTTTTGGATTGGGAAGGCGAGCGTTTGCTTAAGATTACCGAGCTTTTTGGCGATGAACTTGAAGGCGAGCACCGTTTTGAGTATGCAGAAGGCAGCAACTTGCCCAAAAAAGTAGCGCATTATGTAATGTTGGAAGAAGAAGGGGAGGCGCCCGACCTACAAATGGCAGATTTGCAGCAACCCAAGTACAATGAAAAAGGTCAACTCATTTATAATGAAGTAGAATATTTGTTGACCGATAGCAAAATCGAGTTGACACAGGACTATAATGAGGAAGCGATAGCCGTTCGTTTTACGCAGAAAGAATATGTAGAAGGCGAGCTATTTTCTGATTTGGAAAGAGTAGAAGATGGAAAAGACCGCGTGATTTCTGAAGTCACTAAAATTCCGGCTGAAGAGGTTACGGTAGAACAAATTTACGACTACATTTAAGTCAATTTTTCTAGTCGAGGAAAAAAGCCAACTCTTAAAAGGAGTTGGCTTTTTTTGTTTTATTTTCTAGGGGCAAAAAAATAAGTTAGCTTCATAGTACATAAAAAACGAATAGATTATGCAAAAACTAAGTTTATTACTTTTGTTGATGGGGTTTTCAGGGGCAATTTGGGCGCAAGCAGAGGCAATTTTGGAGGCAGAAATTCAGCGGAGACAAAAAGAAAATATCAATCCATCGATTTCTTTGGGTTTATTGTATCCAGAAGGGCCGCCTGCTTATCGGAACTTTGGGGGCGATCAGCTCAGTGAAAAAAGTTTGTATGAAATTGGTTCATTGACCAAAACCTTCACAGCCGAATTGGCCTTGCGTTTATTGGGTAAAAATCTTCGGCGGCCTTTATCTAAGTTACTTCCAGCAGTTGACAATCCCTATTTGGAAGAAATTCGGCCTTTGGATTTATTGCAGCATCGGGCGGGGTTGCCTCGCTTGGCGCATGATTTTTCGCCGGCGAATTGGGCCAATCCTTATCAAGATTATAGCGAAGAAAAAATGTGGAGAGAATTGAGTCATTGGGAGCCCTATGAAATGGGGCAATGGGCCTATTCTAACTGGAGTTATATGATTTTAGGCCAAATTGTGGAGCAGGAAACGGGGCAAACTTATGAGCAGCTCTTGCAATCGGTCTTCAAAAAAGCCAAGATGAATAATACGCATTTTGCGCCTAGGGATGCGGTTGTAGCGCCTCGAAATTTGGGCGTGCCGACTGGGAATTGGGAATTTTCTGGCCCTAGTCGTTATGCGGGTGGACTTTGGAGTTCGACAGAAGACCTAACTGCTTTTTTGAACTATCAAATTAAGCACAACATCCTTTTTCAGCCTGGTTGGGTAGAGGATGCCATTCCTACGGGCATTGATGATTTGGGCCAAGGAAAACTTTATTACAAAGGTGGTTGGTTCATTTATCGTCCTGATAAAGAGACGGAAATCCTCATGCATACGGGCCTTACGGGCAGTTATTCTAGCATCATGGCCTATAATAAAACGAACAGTAAGGGCGTGGTGCTTTTGAGCAACTCTTTGCAATTGGCCGATGATATTGCCTTGGCGTACATTTATCCAAAAATGGAGTTAGAGGAGCCGCAGCGAAATTTAGCTTATGATTTAGCTGAAAAAATTGAGGCGGAGGATTTCAAACAGCTCGAAAAATGGTATTGGAAAAATAAAAAAGACGAGAATCAAGAGGATTTACTTGATATTTATTGGTTGGAGCGCTATCATTTTGGCCAAAAAAATTATGCGGCCAGCTTGCCGCTCAGCAATATTATGCTCAAAATTTTGCCTGATGATTGGGAGGCCTGTCTCATTCAAGCTGATAACTTAGCGGCACAGGGAAAATGCAAGGCGGCCAAAAAAGCCTATAAAAAAGCAATAGGTTTGGCGCCGGAACGCCAATCAATTATAATTGAAAAAATGAATGCTTGTAAATAGTAGGATGTTTAAAAAAAAACATATTTGTTGTAATTATAATAATATACTGTTATGTATGATTTTGGGGGAATTATTAGTTGTGGCTATTTTTAGACAAAATGTATTTAAATCCAGCGTTATTGAATCTTTTTTTAATAAGCATTCGTATTACTGTAGAACACAGTCACAAATTAAGTGTGAGTTGTTGGAAAAAGTAGATTTAGTAGACTAGTTAATATATTTAAATGTGTAGCTTTGCAGCTTGTTTTTTGACTAAAAATGGTAACAACGCTTTACTCTATATTCAGTTATTGTAAACTTTTTTAAATACATACTTATGATTTGTAAATCAACATTTTTTTATAAGATTATACTCACGCTGTTTTTTTCTATTTTTATAGGGGAAATAGTCTTGGTTGCCCAAGATAGTGATGGAGATACAGTTGCTGATGCGATTGATCTAGATCATGATAATGATGGTATATTAAATACAGCAGAAGGCTGTGCAGGAGCTGAGTTAGATGCTATAGCTGATGGGACGAACTTAACGACTGGGACAAATTATACAACAGCAGAAGGGCTATTGGTTAGCTATACCACAACTGCGCCTGCTGCGGATCGGGTACGATTTTATGATCCAGGGCATGCGGATCCCACATATCATGGTCCAATGATTCGTTTTTATAATACTGCTAGTACGTATAATCTTACTCAAACATTTGGCACTGCGGTTAAAAATGTGTCATTTAAATTGACAGATATTGACCAAGGGGAGGATTTTACAGTTATCGTGAGGGATGAAAATGGAAGTATCTATGATTTAACACAAGGTTTCTTGACGATAGGAACAGCAGTAGATGCTACACAAGTAGGAAATACTATTACTACAGTAGAAGACCCTTCAGTAGGAAACCCTAATGGGAATTTAGCTTCTGCAGACTCTGCGGCAATGATTTTTTATTTTCCAGGCTTTGTCTCTTCTATTAGCATTGACTATACAAGTACAAGCGGAACCGTACGAATGACAGAAGCGAGCTTCTGTTTAGTTGATACCGATGGCGATGGATTGTATGATTACGAAGATTTGGATGCAGATGGTGACGGATGTTTTGACGCTGAAGAAGGTGCAGGGGCTTTTACTATTTATAATAGTGGTGTTCTTAATAATGGTAGTCTTAGTGGATCTGTCGATGGAAGCGGAATTCCTTCTTTAGCCACTGCTTCAGGGCAGGGAGCAGGTGATGCTCAAAATGCAACTATACAATCCTGTTCTTGTCCCTCAGGGGATCAGGATTTAGATGGAATTTGTGATGGAGATGATATAGATGCAGATAATGATGGTATTCCTAATACATTAGAGTTTGGAAGTTGTACTTCTGGGCTTACTAATATCCTTGCATCAGATGATTTTGGAACAGGTGGTCGAACTACAAGTTCTTATACAAACTATTGCTATGAGGATGGGACTGGTGGCGCTGCTTGTTCTGCGTTTCCTGGAAATGTAAATTTAAATGATGGAGAATACACTGTAGTTCAACGACCAAGACCAGATGCAGCTTCTTTTGGTTCTTGGACAACTCAGGGAGATCATACTGGAGATGCAGGAGGACGAATGCTAGTTGTGAACGCAGCATTAGCCGCTAATGAGTTTTATAGAAGAACTGTTGATGTTACTCCTGATTTAGATGTTATCGTTGATCTTTGGGTGCTAAATGTTATTCTGCCTGGACGAAATGCATTATTGCCAGATATATCTATTTCATTGGAAACTCTAGGAGGAACTACCATTGGAACTGCTCTAACAACAGGATCTATTCCTGAAGATGACACTTGGCACAACTACATTTTAAGTATCAACCCTGGAAATAATACACAAGTCCAAGTTGTTCTTAGAAATAACGGTCCAGGTGGTAGCGGTAATGATTTGGCACTAGATGATATTCTTATCAAACAGGTGTTTTGCGATACAGATAATGACGGTATTGCAGATTATCTAGATTTAGATAGCGATAATGATGGTGTCGCAGATATTGTAGAGGCTGGAGGCTTCGACACAGATGGTGATGGCATTGTAGATTCTAATACAGATACAGATGGCGATGGATTAGCTGATATTTACGATACAGATAATGGCGGTGTAGACATTGCTAATGAAGATGCAGATAATGATGGAATACCTAATTATCTAGATTTAGATAGTGACAATGATGGTATCGCAGATGTAGTCGAGGCAGGAGGCACCGATGTAGATGGTGATGGCCGCATTGATAATTATACAGATACTGATAATGACGGATTTAATGATCTAGTAGATGGCGATGTCGGAAACGACGGTACAGCAGAAAATACAGCTCAAGTCCTTATTATTACTGGTGCAGATAGCAATTCAGATGGTCAACCAGATAACTACCCTCAAGGAGATTTTGATTCGGACGGATTCCTAAATATTTGGGATTTAGACAGTGATAATGACGGAATCCAAGATATTCTGGAAGCTTATGGTACAGATGCTGACGGTAATGGCCGCATTGATACCTATACAGACACAGACAATGACGGTTTTCACGATGCAGTAGATGGCGATGTTGGAAATGACGGTACAGCAGAAAATACGGCTCAAGTCCTTATCGTTACCGGAACAGATAATAATTCAGATGGTCAACCAGATAGCTATCCTAATGCGAATGCTGATGGAGACGCTAACCCTAATTATTTAGATTTAGACGCCGATAATGATGGTGTGACAGATGTTGTTGAAATTGCATCAGGAGCAACTAATACTGATAGCCCAACTGCGGGCCCCCTTGATGGACAAATAGAAGATGGAACAATTACAGATGCTAATAATGATGGCTGGTCTGATCTTCAAAATGGGGCAATCAATATAATAGACACAGATGGTGATGGTATCCCCGATCCTTATGATATTGATGCAGATAATGACGGTGTTCCAGATTATTTAGAAGCCGTCTGCTCTACTTGTCCTACTTTTGCTGTACCTTCTGGTAGTGATGCAAATGGTAATGGCGTTCTAGATACTTACGAAGGTTTAGATGCTAATAACCAAACTTCAGGAACTAATATTGGCACTACACCAAATGAAGATAATAATGATGGAACAGCTCCTGTAGATTATCTTGATTTAGATTCAGATAATGATAATAGCTATGATTGGGCAGAAGCATTTGATAACGGATTCGGAACTGCCACCGCAGGCGATGGAAACGCTGCTGATGAAATTATTCAAATGGCCGCAGCTTATGTTAGTAATGGAGGTTCTGCTACTCATTATCCCAATACAGATACAGATGGCGATGGACTTCCTGATTGGCTGGATAATCTAAATGGACCTAGTTATGATAATACTCAAGCTCCTCCCTTCCTAAATGCTAGTTCCGCTTTTTGGATCGATGCTGACAATGATGGCCTAGTAGACCTTTTTGATAATGATGTTAATGGAGCTGCACTAGGAACACTCGCACCTGTACCCGATAATGATGCCTCCAATGACAGAGATTGGAGAGATGCAAATACCGCTGTAAATTTTCCCATCGAATGGCTATTCTTCTATGCAGAACGCAAGTCTATAGACAACGTTCTACTATCTTGGGCTACAGCAACAGAACTTAATAATGCAGGCTTTGATATAGAACGCATGCACGAAAATGAATCTACCTTTAGTGTAATAGGTTTTGTTGAAGGCCAAGGAACTAGCAACCAAGCAAGCTATTATAGTTATACAGATAATAATAATTATCAAGGATTAACGTATTATCGTTTACGCCAAATAGACTTTAATGGTGAATTTGATAATTCGGAAGTACGGGCTGTCGATAATACCAAAAATAAAGTATTAGACATAAGCGTATTTCCTAACCCAACTCCTGATGTGCTAAAAGTTCGTTTTGACCTCCTTGAAGAAGAATCAAAAGTGAATTTTGAATTACGAGATGTATCTGGTCGCCTATTGTTCAATAGTACAGAACATGTACAAGCAGGAGACTTAATCCAATTAGATGTTATGAAAGAGTTACCTGCTGGAACATACTACTTTAATGTTCAAATCGAATTGAGCCAAAGTCAACTCAATTTTGAAATCGTAAAGCCTTAACTCTATGTTAAGCCTATAGAAGCTTTAAAAAAGGCCAACTCGAAAGAGTTGGCCTTTTTTGCTTCTTTTAAAGTAAATGTTCTTCTGAAATGAAAGTTTGTAAAAATTAGAACGCATTTTCTGGGGCCTCCGCCTCGCTGCGCTCGTCGGCGCTACGTTGCGGGGCTCGCTGATCGCTCGGCCCTTCGCAAAAATGCACAGCATTTTTGCTCGGTCTGGCCTTCGGCCACCCCTCCACATCGCTAGGCCTTCGGCCCTTCAATAGCCAGCGCTAATTCATCTCAAAATAAGTTTGCACTGCTTTGCGATAGCTTTTAGAAACGGGTATTGTTTGTGGCAATTGCGGTAAAGAAAGCAAAATATGCCGAGCATTACTTTCTGTAGCCGTCACTCGAGCCAAATTGGCCCAATAAAAACGATGCACTCTATGCAAAATAGTTTGCTGGGCTAGGGCTTCTTGGGTTTCTTTTAGCCGCATTTGGACTTTTATGTAAGCCAGTTGCCCCGCTTCGGCCCAATAGATCTCTAGTTCTCCCTTCTGGCTGTAAAGTGCCAAAATATCTTCTAAAAAAATGCCCTTGGCCGCCCCTTGATGATAGATTAGTAGTTTTGGTCCCTCTCGCTTTTGTGCAGCAGGCAAGCCCAAAGGCGTTTGGCCCGCTTGTAAACGCAGGAGTTCAGGACCAGGCCCTAGCGCTAAACTGCCTCGCTCTTCAATCTTTTGTTCAATTTGTTTGGACCAAGCCAAATTCAAAGCCGCATATTTCTGATTGCGCCAAACTACCATTAAACTAATAGGAGGGAGGCCCCAAGCCAATTGTAAAAACTGCTGCCAAAAAAAGCCCGACCACTGAAAATGCATCCAACCCAAATAGACCAACATCAAAGAATTAACAAGGCCTACCACAAAAAATACCCAACTGCTAAATAGCAAATCTCGGCCAATCGTCCAACGGTCTGGATTAAACCAACTACCAAACAAAAAAGGCAAAATGCTCAACTGACTACTAAATACCAAAATTGCGGTAAGTCCACAAATAACCGCATCTGCCCATTCCCGATAAGCCGAAACCGGACTATCGGGCATTTGGCTGTGTACTACAACCGTAACCAACAGCCCCAAAAAGAGGCTGAACCCAAGTTGATAAGAAAGCGATTCGCGCAAAGCCGAAGGCTGCCGAAATAAGGGAAGCATAAAAAAAAGTACTTAATGGGCCATAAAATGGAGTTGAATGCGGTATTGGGCCGAGTCAAAACTGACTACTTTTTGATCCTTATGCAACTGATATCCCTTTTGGGGCCAATAAATCAATTTACTTTGACCACTATAAACGCTGTTGTTTTGATTAAGCGTCAACTGCAATTCTTTCAGCTCTTTTTGAGGACCATATTCAAGGACCAAACGCTGTAAATTACGTTTTTCTACCAAACTTTGATAGCTAATCCGATAACCATTTGCCAAAGTAATACTATCTCGCTTATAATCTTCTCGAACAGCAGGCTCATGCAGTTGTTCCCGCCCAAAAATGGCCAGCTCTTTTTCCCAGTCTACAGCTTTGCCCTTTATAGTATCTCTTTGGCCTTTGGCCAAAATAAATTTTTGATAAGTTGGCAATTCTTCATTCAGCCGTTGGGCTTCTGCCTCAAAATAAGCTGGGAGATCAAAATATTTTGGCCCTTTGGGCGCCTCTGTTGTTTTTGTTTGACAGGCGCTAAGGCCTATGGCCAATAAAATGGATAGAGTTAACTTTTTCATAGATTAGTTAATGCCATAAAAAAAGGCCCAACGCTTTGCGCTAGACCTTCTATTTTTTAATGAATTTGTTAGCACTAAGCAGAAAAAGAAGTGCCACAACCACAGGTTTCTTCCGCATTAGGATTGTTAAAGGTGAATCCTCGATTGTTTAGGCCATCCTGAAAATCAATCTCAATGCCCAACAAATAAATCGCATGGGCCCGATCCATAAATACTTTTACACCATTGATGATGAACTCATCATCATCAGCCCCCTTTTCATCAAAGCCCAAAATATAAGAGAAACCAGCACAACCGCCACCCTTTACGCCTACGCGCAAACCATGACCATTAGCAATGTTCTCTGATTCTTTGATTCTGAGGAGCTGCTTTACGGCCCCATCCGTTAATACGATTGGATTTTCCATCTGAGGGGTATTTTTTTCTGTAGACATATATTCAAGTTTGTAGCTAGCAAAGCTAAGGATTATTTTTGAAACTCCCTGCCTTATTTAGAT
>Ga0193958_1000443_pt1 | contig 15292 bp, 13 predicted proteins | sample FB_1_MG_FD_140320 | JGI IMG/M metagenome (GOLD analysis project Ga0193958, IMG submission 140320) | Microbial mat bacterial communities from the Broadkill River, Lewes, Delaware, United States - FB_1_MG | ecosystem: Environmental > Aquatic > Freshwater > River > Microbial mats | place: USA...
TCCTGCTACATTTCTATTTTTCTTTTTAAGTAATACATTAAGTTCTGACTCATCTATTTCTATATCTTCATTATTCTCATTTTTTAGAGGAATATAAAGATACGATTTAACCATATATTCTAAGTCATGTACCTCTTTGAATTTTCCAAAAACTTGCATTAAACTAATCTTCCTAACTGTTCACCAGCTAAAAGATGAAAATGTATATGTTTTACTTCTTGATTTCCATGTTGCCCAATATTTGTAATAAGTCGGTATCCATCACTCTTTACACCCAATGTCAATGCAACTTCTTGAATAAATGTTGTCATCTCAGACATTACATTTGGAGTCATCTCATTAAATGATTGAATATGAACTTTTGGTATAATTAGAGCATGAATTTTAGCTTGTGGATTAATATCTTCAAAAGCTAAAAAGTTATCATTTTCTAATATTTTTGTACTAGGTATTTTGCCTTCTATAAGGTCACAAAATATACACATATTATTTTCCTTGTTATTTTATACTTATAAGTATAGCTAAAGAATAATAAGGGAGAAGTTAGTCAAAAAAATAGCTTCTTTCTACAAGTTTTTTTTATTTGATATCTTATAATTTATATATGGTGTCAATACATGATGTTGTGAACTTAATAATAAAAGATCTTCTTGTTCAATAAATTCTTTCATCTCAATTTTCATATTATTTACTATTTTTGTATCTAATTCCGATTCTAAGTGAGCATATTTCTTTACAAGGTTATCTAAAATATATTGATACTCAAATGCTAATTCCGATTTTTCACTCACAAGTGTTTTAACAAAAATCCAATTGTTAAATATTATTTTCCAAGCTTTTTTTTGATTATCTGTCAAACAAGAATTTTTAACACTTTTTTTCCACTTAATTAACGAAAAATATGCAATATGACTTTCCCATAGTTCACTAATCCACCAATCATGATATTTAGGAAAGAAATCTAATTCCGTAAATTCACCTTCTAACTCACTATTTTTATAATCTATAATATCTTTAACAAATGAATGTAGATGAAAAATTAAAATAGGTATCATATGATTTAAAAGTTCTAAACTTTTAATATTTTCATCAGTAAAACCTTTTATTAAATTATTAAACTCATCTTGAATTGATAATAAGTTTTTTTCTGCATCATCAGAGAATGTAAGGTATTGTTCCATGTTTTTAAATGTTATTTCATAAAATTCTTTATTGTCTAACATAATATCTTCAGGTAATTCATCTATAATCATCGCTGCTTCAATACGCTCATCATTATCTCTAAATTTTTGTTTTTTTTGTTTTACAGTATTTTTTATTTTATTGTATTTATAATATTTTTTTCTCTCTATTGCAGCTCTTAATCTTCTATGTTCATAAGAATCAAGTTTTTCAATCTTTTCAAACTCTTTCATCCTATCTCTATATTTTATCAACAATGGGCCGTGTTCTTCTAAACTATTTTCAGCAGAAGATTCTCCAAGTAAAGATAATTTTTCTTCTCCTGAATTATGTCTAGCTAATTGTGCTTTTGCAATAACTATACGTAATTCTAAATCTTTTATTATTTTTTCTAAAGCAATCATTGTAATCATTATGATTTGTCCTTATCTTCATTTTCTTGTTGCTTTTCAATTTTAAATTTCATATAAGGTGTTAGAATATTATGATCACTAGAAACAGTAACAAAATCTTCTTTTTGTGTTAAAGTTTCAACTATATCTTTCATAGATATTAGATTTGATTCATCGTGTTCATCTTCAAGTTCTGCATATTTAAAAATCATTTCATCAAATGCGTAGTTATAAAAATAAGCAAAACCACCTTTAACATTCAATATTTTTTTTACTAAAATCCAATTTTTAAAAATTATCTCAAAAGCTCTTTTTTGTTCACTACTAATGCATAAATCTAAAACGATTTTTTTCCATCTAAAAAGCCCCATATAAGCCTGATGACTATTCCATAATTCATGGATCCACCAATCTTCAAACTTTGGAAGACCAGAAAAACCTTGTTTATTTAGTTTTGAGTCTTCAATATTTTCTCTTATATTTTTTATCAGAATTCTTAACTGTAAAATAATAATTGGTATCCGATAATTTAAAAGTTTTAGTTCATTATTAGTTTCATTAAAATGCCCCTGAACTAAATCTAAAAATTCACTTTTAATTTCAATCAATTCTTCATCTAAATCAGAATGAATATCTAAATATAATTCATTACTTTTATGAGATATTTCAAATATTTCTATATCTTCTAGTTGTATCTCTTCCGGAATATCTTCTAAAATTGATAAAGCAGCATCAATTTCATCTTGAGTTTTTCCTTTTGTATGTTTTACCCTTTGAGCTTGATATTTAAAATAATTTGAATGACGTATAAACTCTTTGTTTTTTTCATCAATTGACAATTGTTTTATATCTTGAGACTGTAATTTTCTTAGTTTTTGTTTATATTTATTTAAAAGAAATGTATTTTTTTCAATATTTAATTCTGTAGAAGCAACCACCATAAATGAAAGTTTTCTCTCACCTGATTCGTTATCTTTTAATTGTTTTTTTGCTAATTCAATACGAGATGTAGATAATTTTATTTTCTTTTCTAATTCTTCAATTATTTTCATATTTAATCAACTAACTCCTAATTAAGTATCACTATTTTAACATGATAAATAGATTATTCCATCTTTTCACATAATCCAAGATAAAAGTACGCATTACCAAACTGTAATGAGACTTTGTGTATAATCGCAAATTATTATAGATTATATTATAAATAATCACCATAGGAGATACATTTGCAAGATTGGATAGAGAAGATAAACACTAGTGAATCTTTAGAACAATTAGAACAATTAAGAGTAGATATTTTAGGGAAAAAAGGTGTGTTAACACTAGAATTTGCTAAAATGAAAAGTGTACCAAATGATGAAAAAAAAGCATTTGCACAAAATTTAAATAAACAAAAAACAGAAATTAATAGTGCTTTAGAGCAACACAAAACAATTTTAATGGCAAAAGAATTAGAAATTCAATTAGAATCTGAAAAAATTGATGTGACTAAATTTACACCAAATTTAAATAATGCGGCTAAGCATCCTGTTGCTGATACTTTAAATCAAATCACTACATATTTCCAAAATCTTAATTTTAGTGTTGAAGAGGGTCCTTTAGTTGAAGATGATTTTCACAATTTTGAAGCTTTAAATTTACCAAAGTATCATCCTGCACGTGATATGCAAGATACTTTTTATTGTAATGATGGTGCAGTTTTAAGAACTCATACTTCTCCTGTTCAAATTAGAACGATGATGAGTCAAAAACCACCTATTAGAATGATAGCTCCAGGTACTGTTTTTAGAAAAGATTTTGATATAACACATACCCCAATGTTTCATCAAATTGAAGGTTTAGTTGTTGAAAAAGAAGGTGTAGTTTCATTTGCAAATTTAAAATTTGTAATGGAAGAGTTCTTACAGCATATGTTTGGAGATGTTGAAGTTCGATTTAGACCTTCATTTTTCCCATTTACAGAACCTTCTGCTGAAGTTGATATCTCATGTATTTTTTGTAAAGATGAATCAACAGGAAAAAGCTGTGGATGCAGAGTTTGTTCACATACAGGTTGGTTAGAAGTTCTTGGATGTGGAATCGTAGATGAAAATGTATTCAAAGCAGTTGGGTATGAAGAAGTAAGTGGTTATGCATTTGGTTTAGGAATTGAACGATTTGCTATGCTTATACATAAAATAGGAGATTTAAGATCTCTATTTGAAAGTGATATTAGACTTTTAGGACAGTTCAGATGATAGTTACAAGACAATGGTTACAAGAATATATTGATATTTCAAAAATTAGTACACTTTCTATGTGTAAAGCTTTAAACTCTATTGGATTAGAGGTTGATAGTACAAATAGAACTTTAATACCAAATAATGTAGTAGTTGGTTTTGTAAAATCTAAAGAGAAACATCCCGATGCTGATAAGTTAAATGTTTGTCAAGTAGACATTGGTAGTAAAATTGAACAAATTGTTTGTGGTGCAAAAAATGTTGATGCTGGACAATATGTTGCAGTAGCAACTGTAGGTGCAATTTTAGGTGAAGATTTTAAAATTAAAAAAGCAGAACTTAGAGGAGTACCATCAAATGGTATGATTTGTAGTTCTACGGAAATTGGTTTACCTAAAGTAAATGATGGAATTATGGAACTTGATAATTCAATTGGCGAATTAAAAATTGGTAAAGAATTAAATGAATATTCTTTAATCAATGATGAAGTTATTGAAATAGAATTAACAGCTAATAGAGGTGATTGTTTAAGTATCAATGGAGTTGCTCGAGAATTAAGTACATACTTTAATATCCCTATGAAAAATGTCGACTCTGTTGTAAACAGTAATAACAAAGGTATTGGTCAAGTTTTTGATGTTACTTTTGATATGAATTGTGAATCAAATCTAATTTACAAAGCAGCATCTATCGAAAATTTTAAACTAGACTTATTACATAATTTAAGAGCTTCAACTGTATCACAACTAAAAGATACAGACATCGAAACTGCTATAGCTTATACGACACATGCTTCAGGAGTATTATTAAATGTTTATACACAAGCTGTTGCAAATGAACAAACAGATAAGTTATCTACATTAAGTATAAGTAAAGATGAGGATGGTTTTGATACTGTTAATGGAGAAATTCTTGTAAGTACAATAGGAATTGAAACAGGAAAAATTGAAAAACTATCTGATGAAGTTATCATCGAAGCTAGTTATGTTAATCCTGAACAATTATCACAAAATGTTTTTGATAAAAAGAAAAAAACAGGTGATATTTACTATAAAGCATCAAGAGGAAGTGAACCAAATTTAGAAAGTGGAATAGATGCAATTATCACATTACTATCACAAAATGGTGCTACTATTTATAATGGAAGTAAAAACTTTATAAATGATGTTTCACCTACGACTATAAATGTAAATAACAAAAGATTAAACTCTATAATTGGTCAAAATATAACACCAAGTAAGGTAAGTCAGATTCTTACTTCATTAGGATTTTTTGTAAAACAAGACGGTCAAAATACAATCAATGTAACAATACCTGTTTTTAGACATGACATTAAAAATATTGCAGATGTAACAGAAGAGATCGTTAGAATGATCGGTATTGATAAAATTAAATCAAAACCTTTAGAGATCAAAGAATTAAACAACATAAACGATACTTCAAATAAGTTAATACTTAAAAATGAAATAAGAACAAAAGCAATTGAAAATGGTTTTTTTGAAACATTAACATATGTGTTTACAAATAAAGAACTGTTAGAAAAATACAAGTTCCCTACGGTAATGAAAAAGAAAGAAATTTTAAATCCAATTGTACATGAACTTAATACTTTTAGAACGACTATGGCATTAAACTTTGCACAAGCAGTTTCACACAATGCAAAACAAGGATATAAATCTATTGGATTATTTGAAATTGGTACTATATTTAATAAAAATAGAGAAGAGACAAAAACATTAGGTTTTATATTTAGTGGAGAGGCTGAAGCAGAATCTATTGCAAACAAAGCAAAACCTTTAAATATTGATTTTTTTAATTTTGCACAAAAACTATCAAATATAATTGGTGAATTTGAACTAGAAACAATGAAGAAAATTGATAATGATTTTATTCACCCTTATCAAAATGCCTCAATTATAAAAAATGGAAAAGTAATAGGTCATCTATATAAAGTACATCCAACTGTTGCAAAAGATTTTGATATTTCAAATGATACATTTATTTCTGAAATTAATTTTGATTTATTAAATGATGAAACAATTATTGCCACTAATATATCAAAATTTCAATCATCAAAAAGAGATTTAAGTATTATTACTCCAAAAGATTTAGAATATAAAAATATTAAAAAAGCTATTAATTCTTTAAAAATAAATGAGATTAAACAATTTAATCTTGTTGATATTTATACAGATGATAAGCTAGGAGAAAATGAAAGTTTAACTATTAAATTTATCTTACAATCAGAAACTAAAACTTTTGAAGAAAGTGATATAAATGAGATAATGGATAAAGTGCTAGCGAAATTAGAAAAAGATTTAAATATAGGTTTAAGATAATGGAACAACTAAACATATCACCACTGAATAAAGCATTTGATATTGTTATAGATAATATAGCAAGTGACAAGTCTATCTCACATAGATGTGCTATGTTTAGTTTATTTAGTGATCAGCCATCAGTAATTAAAAATTATCTTCGTGGTGAAGATACAATGGATTCTTTACGAATTGCAAAAAAACTAGGTGCGATGATTGAAGATGATAAAGAGACAGGTATCATTACAATTACACCTCCAGAGACTTTAAGTGAACCAGATGATATCCTTGACTGTGGAAATGCAGGAACTGGAATGAGACTCTATGCCGGTTTATTAGCTGGAATTGAAGGTAGTTTTATCCTAACTGGTGATAAATACTTAAGATCACGACCAATGAAAAGAGTAGCAGATCCATTACGTAATATAGGCGCTTCCATTGATGGTAGAGAAAATGGTAATAAAGCACCTCTTCATATTAGAGGAGCAAAACTAGACTCATTTAAATATCATAGTCCAATAGATTCAGCACAAGTAAAATCTGCACTCATTTTAGCTGCAATACAAAGTGATGAAAAATCATATTATAAAGAAGATTTATTAAGCCGAGATCATACTGAACGAATGTTAAATGGTATGGGTGCTTCAATAAACACTAATAAAGATGGATGGATAGAGATAGAACCATTAAAAGGTAAATTAAAACCTCTTAATATTACTGTACCTACAGATCCATCATCTGCATTTTTCTTTGCTGTAGCAGCAGCTATTACGCCTAACTCAAAAGTTACATTAAAAAATGTAACATTAAATCCAACAAGAATAGAAGCATATAAAGTTTTAGAAAAAATGGGTGCAAAACTATCATATATTAAAACAGAAGATGTGTATGAACCTATTGGAGATATTATAGTTGAACATAATGAGTTAAATGGTGTAACTGTTGATTCAAATATTGCATGGCTAATTGATGAACTTCCAGCATTGAGTATTGCAATGTCTATTGCAAATGGTAAAAGTATAGTAAAAAATGCAAAAGAGTTACGAGTAAAAGAGAGTGACAGAATAACTGCTGTTGTAACTAATCTTAAAAAATGTGGTGTAACATATACTGAATTTGAAGATGGCTATGAAATCAATGGTAATTCTAAATTAACTAAAGCTACGATCAACTCACATGGCGATCACAGAATTGCAATGAGTTTTGCAATTGCGGGATTACTATGTGGCATGAATATTGAAGATACACAATGTATAGAAACATCTTTTCCTAATTTTACTGATATTCTAACATCATTAAAAGGATAAAAATTGAAAGTAAAAGTAGCATCTCATTATGGATTTTGTTTCGGTGTAAAACGAGCAATTAAAATAGCAGAAGAGCATAAAAATTCAGCAACAATGGGACCACTCATCCATAATCAAAAAGAAATCAATAGATTACAAAAAGACTTTAATGTAGGTTTATATGAAAGTATTGAGGAAGCAAAAGCTAATGATACGGTAATTATCCGTACACATGGTATTCCCAAAAATGATTTAGCAGAATTAAAACAAAATAATACAAAAGTTATAAACGCAACTTGTCCATTTGTAACAACTCCACAACAAATTGTAAAGAAAATGTCAGAAGACAAATACAGTATCGTAATTTTTGGAGATGAAGATCATCCCGAAGTTAAAGGTGTAAAAAGTTACGGAGATGATGTACACGTTGTCCCTAGTCCAAAAGAATTAGATCAAATTGTTTTCAAATATGATAAAATTGCTACAGTAGCACAAACTACTAAACAAAAAGAAAAATATCTAGATATTGTTAATAATTTGATACTTAGATATAAAGAAGTAAGAGTTTTTAATACTATTTGTGATGCTACATTTGAAAATCAAGCAGCAACAAGAGAACTTTCTGACCAAGTAGATATTATGGTAGTAATTGGTGGTAAAAACTCGTCTAATACAAAACAATTATTTAATATATCTGAAGAGAATTGTGTTAGTTATTTAATTGAAGATGAAACAGAATTAGAAGATACATGGTTTCAGAATAAAGAGATTTGTGGTGTTACTGCTGGAGCATCTACACCTGATTGGATCATACAAAAAGTCATAGAAAAAATAGAAAACATTTAACTATAAAAAAAATTAAGTCAAATTTCGGTATAATCGCCACATAAAAAACAAAAGGGTAGGCAAGCAAATGAAATTTGAAGATTTTGAAATAGAGGGTGAAGACTTCGCAGCAATGTTGGAGGAAAGCGAAAAGAACACTGAGACAAATTCAGTTACTGATGGTGAAATAGTAATCATAAATGATGAGAACTTTGTAGTAAGTATAGCAGGTAAAGAGGGTAGAATTCCTTTAAGTGAAATTACAAATACAGACGGTACAGTTAAGTATTCTGTGGGTGATACAATCACTGTTATGATCGTAGGTACAAGAGGTGAAAACTTATCTTTATCTTACAAGAAAGTTTTACAAAAAGCTAAGTTTGATGAATTTTTTGCACAGCATGGTGAAGAACCAGAAAATGTTATAGTAGAAGGTATTGTAACATCTGTTAAACCAAGAGCTGGATTTATCGTTCAAGATGAAGAAGGTATGGAATACTTCATGCCAATGGCGCAAGGTTTCTTAAAAGCTGTTGGAGCAGTTGGTAAAAAAATCAAAGCAGTTGTTCTTAAAGCAAAACCAGAAACATCTAGTATCGTTATTTCTAGAAGAAAACTAATCGAAGAAGCTCAAAAAAATAAAGAAGAAAAAATAGCTGAATTAATGGAAAATAATGAACCAAAAACTGGTATCGTTAAAAAAATTACTAGCTATGGTATGTTCGTAGATTTAGGTGGAATTGATGGTTTAGTTAACTACAATGAAATCTCATACAAAGGTCCAGTTAATCCATCTGCATATTACAAAGAAGGTGATGAAGTTATAGCTGTTATGAAATCTTATGACAAAGAAAAAGGTCATTTATCTTTATCAATCAAAGAAGCTTTAGCAAACCCATGGGAAGAGATGAGAGATGCTTTAGAAACTGGAGATACAATTACTGTTACTGTTTCTAACTTTGAATCTTATGGTGCATTTGTTGACTTAGGAAATGATATTGAAGGTTTATTACATATTTCAGAAATTAGTCATAATAAAAATGTTAAAAATCCTAAAGATTACTTAGAAATTGGTCAGGAAATTAACGTTGAAGTTATCGATTTAGATTGTGATAAAAGAAGATTAAGAGTAAGTTTAAAATCTTTACAACCAAAACCATTCCAAACATTTATTAAAGAAAATAAAACAGGTGATGTAATTACAGGTACTGTTGCTACATTAACTGACTTTGGTGCATTTATTAACCTTGGAACTGTTGACGGTCTTTTACATAATGAAGAAGCAAACTGGGAATCAACAGCTAAATGTAAAGATATTTACAAAAAAGGTGATGAGATTGAAGTAAAAATTATCAAAATTGATACTGAAAAAGAAAATATCTCTTTAAGTGTTAGAGCACTACAAGATTCTCCAGCACAAAAATTTGAAAAAGAGCACAATAATGGTGATATCATTAAATCTACAGTTAAAGATATTAAAGATTTCGGTATTTTTGTTAAACTTGAAAATAATCTTGATGGGCTTATCAGAAAAGAAGATATGATGAAACCTGAAGAGGGTGAAGAAGAAATTAAAATCGGTGATGAAATTGAAGCTGTTGTTGTTAATATTGACAAGCAAAGAAATAGAGTTAGATTATCAGTAAGAAGATTAGCGTCTCAAAAAGATAGAGATATGTTAAAATCAGTTAATGATGAGTCTACAATGACACTTGGTGATGCACTTGCAGGACAGTTAAAGTAATATACTTTAACTGTTAAAATGGAGAAAATTATGAATAAACCTACAGTAGTAGTATGTGACCATATCCATGAGAGTGGACTGGAAATATTAAAAAACACTAGTGATATAAATTATGTATATGCAGCTGATATCGATAAAACTGCCCTTTTAGATGTAATCAAAGATGCTGATGTTTGTATCACTAGAAGCTCAACAGATGTTGATGAAAAATTTTTAAATGCAGCAACAAACCTTAAAGCAGTTGTACGTGCTGGTGTTGGTGTTGATAATGTTGATCTTGATGGTTGTAGTAAAAGAGGTGTTATTGCTATGAATGTTCCTACAGCGAACACTTTAGCAGCAACTGAACTTACTATGACACATTTACTTTCTTGTATGAGAAAAATGCCATATGCCCATTCTCAATTAAAAGATCATAGAATCTGGAAAAGAGAAGACTGGTATGGTCAAGAACTTTACGGTAAAAAAATTGGTGTAATTGGTTTTGGTAATATTGGACACAGAGTTGCATTAAGATGTAAAGGATTTGAGATGGATGTTGTTACATACGACCCATACATTTCATCAACTAAAGCAACTGATTTAGGAATAAAATATACAACAAATTTTGATGATATTTTAGCTTGTGATATTATTACAATTCATACACCAAAAAATTCTGAAACATTAAATATGATTGATGAAAAAGAGATTGCAAAGATGAAAGACGGAGTTATCCTAATCAACTGTGCAAGAGGCGGACTATATAATGAAGAAGCATTATATAATAATTTAAAATCTCGAAAAATCCATATGGCTGGTATCGATGTATTTAATAAAGAACCTGCAATTGATCATCCATTATTAGATTTAGATAATATTACAGTAACAGCTCACTTAGGTGCAAATACTGTTGAATCTCAATTTAAGATTGCTACTCAAGCTGCAAATAATGCTATTGAATCTGCACGAGGTATTGGTTATCCACATGCTTTAAATTTACCAATAGATGAAACTAAAATACCATCTTTTGTTAAACCATATTTAGAACTAACTCAAAAGATGTCCTTTTTACTTGCTCAAATGGACAAAAGTGAAGTTAAATCTATCAAAATTGAAGCTGAAGGTGAAATTGCAGATTATCTTGATAGTTTAGAAACATTTGCAATTGTTGGTGCTTTAACACAATCATTAAGTAGTGATAAAATCAACTACGTAAATGCGACTTTTGTAGCAAATGAAAGAGATATTAAAGTTGATTCGTCAGTACATTCGAATACAAGTGCTTACAAAAATCAAGTTACTGTAAAAATCACTACTAACAATGGTGTCAACTCAACAAGTGGAACAATTTTTGAAGAAGAAGTTCAAAGAATAATTAGTATTAATGATTGTTTAGTAGATATTGAACCAACTGGTAAAATGATCTTATTATCAAATTCAGATGTACCAGGTGTTATTGGTAATGTTGGTACATTATTAGCTTCAGAAGGTATAAATATTTCAGACTTTAGACTTGGAAGAAATAAAGATGGAGCTTTGGCTGTTATCATTGTTGATGAAGAAGTTAAAAGTAATACTTTAGAAAAATTAGCAAATATCGAAGCTGCAAGATCAGTTTCATATGCTCAAATATAAGGAGTTATTATGGCTTTAGGAATGAGTGATTTAAAAAAAGGTTTAAAAATAGAAGTTGATGGTATTCCATACAAAATTACTGACTATGCACATGTTAAACCTGGTAAAGGTGCTGCATTTGTTAGATGTAAAATCAAAAACTATTTAAATGCTAAAACAATAGAAAAAACATTTCATGCAGGTGATAAGTTTGAAACTCCAGACTTACAACAAAAAGTTATGCAGTTTTTATATGATGATGGTGAGATGTTACAGTTTATGGATACAAATACATATGACCAAATTGGTTTGACTTATGATCAAGTTGGAGATACTGAAAAATGGATTATTGATGGTATGAATGTTGATATGATGTTTTTTAAAGGTGAAGCAATTACTGTTGAGCCACCAGCAACTGTAGAGATGAAAATTGTAGAAACACCACCTAATTTTAAAGGTGATTCGCAAGGTGGTAAAAAACCTGCTACTCTAGAGTGTGGTGCAGTTGTTCAAATTCCATTTCACTTAATTGAAGGTGACATTATTAAATGTGATACTAAAACTGGTGAATATGTAGAAAAAGTTAAATAATAAATTAACTACATCAAACTAAAAAGGGACTGTTTTGGTCCCTTTTTTTAATCCCAAAAATTGGACTATTATGCACAAAAAACAATTAATTATATTTGATATGGATGGTACCCTTATCAATAGTGGTGATGTTATATCTAATACTATCAATTATGTCAGAACTAACCTTGGATTAACTAAAATGCCTAAAGATGAATTACTAAATAATATTAATAATCCTGATATTAACTCAGCTGAATTTTTTTATGGAACTTCTGCCTTTACTGAGGAACAAACTAAATTATTTGGTGACTATTATGATAATAATTGTATTAGTGATATTTCACTTTATGATGGTATTCAAGATCTACTAGAAGAGATAAGTGAACATTTTACATTAAGTATTGCAACTAATGCATCTGTAGAATTTGCCACTAAAATGATTAAACATCTTAATATAGATCATCATTTTGATTATATTATTGGAGCTAATGAAGTAAGTACACCAAAACCACATCCAGAAATGCTTTTAAATACTATAAAGTCTCTTGACATAGATGTTAAACATTCAATACTCGTTGGAGATAGTAATAAAGATAAAAATGCAGCTGTAGCTTGTAAAATGGATTATTTGTTAATTAATTGGGGGTTTACTAAATATGATTGCAATAGCGTTATCTCTAACACTATTGAATTAAATGAAAAATTATTATCATTAAGATAATTAATGAAGAGTAAAATCTATGACTTTAACTCTTCTTTTGCAACTACAGTTTCAATATCCATAATTACTAACATTTGATTATCTTCAAGTCTAACAAAACCTTTTAAATAACGAGAAGGAATTGCAGAACCCATATCAGATACTGGATATAATTGAGAAGTCTCAAGTTTTTGTACATCGTCAACTTTATCTACAACCAAACCAATCATCCTATTATCACCAGTAATTACAGCAATTACAGCTGTATTTTCATCATATTGAACTTCACCTGTACCAAATTTTACTCTAATATCTAAAATAGGTACAACCTCACCTCTTAGGTTAATAAGACCCTTAACCCATTCGCTTGTATTTGGTAGGGTAGTAATTAAATCAGGATATGTTAAAATTTCTCTGATTTTTGGTAACTCTACTGCATATTTCATTTCACCAAGTATAAATGTCATATACTCATCAGAGTTTGTACTATTAAACTGTTTATCTATTCTTGCCATAATTTTCCTTTTATTTAATTTATCATATTATAATTTAGATTAAAATCTATTCAGCTTATTTTCACTCTTTGTATAAAGCTTTATACTATATTTTATCTATTATATTCTTTGAAATAACTTTGCACTTTGCAGAGACTTTGGAATTTTCAATTGTAATAATATTATCAATCTCAATATCATTAATACTCATAATCTTTTCATCTACAGTAAGTTGAACAAATCCTTTTTTATCCTTCTTCTGAGGATGATTTAATACAAAGCTATTTTTTAAGAACTCCAAATTATCTGCCTTAATTTTTATTATTTGATGTAAAGAGTTATGAAACTGTTGTGTTAAGTTTTTTATTTTAGATTCAATAAATTCAAATCTTTTCTGAAATGATTGTTGCTCAAAACTTGCTTTTAGATGATTCAATTTCTGCTCTTTTTGAGATAGCACAGTTTTAAATTTATGATTAAAATCATTAACAATAGTGTCCGTAAATTGGCGTAAATCATTTATATTAGGAGTTGATAAATCAATAGCATTTGATGGGGTACTAGCTCTAACATCGGCAACAAAGTCTGAAATAACGAAATCATTTTCATGACCCACGGCACTAATTATAGGAATTTTTGCGTTATAGATTGCATCAGCTACTATCTCTTCATTAAATGCCCATAAGTCCTCAGTACTTCCACCACCTCTACCTACTATCAAAATAGAATTATGTAATGCCTCAGAAGCAAGAGAATCAACAATTTCGATATTTCTTACTATATTTTCTTTAGAACCATCCCCTTGAACTAGTGTCGGTAGTAAAAACATTTTAGCTAAAGGGTATCGCATAGTTAATATTTTTTTCATATCTTCTATGGCTGCACCAGTATTTGAGGTAATAACATAAATATTTTTAGGGTACATTGGTAAAATTTTCTTAATCGACTTGTCAAAGTAACCTTTGATTTGTAGTTTTGTTTTTAACTGCTCATATGCTAAAGCTAAAGCTCCTACTCCACTTGGTTCTATTTTCTGACATAGTAATTGGTAATTACCTCGTGGAGTATATACGGTTATATTTCCACTTATAACAATTTTAGCACCAACTTCTAAGCGAAACTTCAAATATTGTGCATTTCCTTTAAACATAACACAGGATATTGTTGATTTGTTATCTTTTATACTAAAATATATATGTCCTGAATTATGATAAGTTAAATTAGAAATTTCACCTTCTACATACACTGAAGAAAAAGTTGTTTCTAAAATACCTTTTATTTGTTCATTTAAGGTGCTAACAGTAATTGGGGAATTCACTTAACTTAAATCTTTCTAGCTATAAAAGTTGTACTCATATCCATAGAATATCCTTGAACAAATATTGGTTCTAATCCTACATCTTTTAACTCTTCACACATCTGTTTTGTTGTAATAAATGCTTCAATAGACTCTGGTAAATATGTATATGCATCTTTATTTTTAGATACTAATCCACCGATATGTGGCATTAAATTGTTCATATAAAACTTTGTTAATTTAGCAGGCAAATTATTTTTATCATTTTTTGTAAACTCTAAAATAACACATAAACCATCTTTTTTTAAAACTCTTGCAAACTCTTTTAAACCTTCTTTTCTTTGCACAACATTTCTTATACCATAAGATATAGAAATAATATCAGCACTTTCATCTTCAATAGGCATAGCTTCAGCACCTGCTTCTACAAACGTTCTGTGTGGTATTTTTGTTTTACCAACTTCCATCATCCCAACACTTGGATCAACACCAACAATATCATCAATTTCAATCCCATTTGTATTTGCAACATTTTCCCAATCAATCATCAAATCACCAGTTCCACAAGCAACATCTACAATCTTAGTTAAATGTGATTTTCCATAGAAATTATAAGCCATATTACAAGCCTTTTTTCTCCATGTCTTATCTATCCCCATACTTAAA
>Ga0193958_1000444_pt1 | contig 15274 bp, 16 predicted proteins | sample FB_1_MG_FD_140320 | JGI IMG/M metagenome (GOLD analysis project Ga0193958, IMG submission 140320) | Microbial mat bacterial communities from the Broadkill River, Lewes, Delaware, United States - FB_1_MG | ecosystem: Environmental > Aquatic > Freshwater > River > Microbial mats | place: USA...
AAAACAAGGAAACACAATGTTACAAGGTATACTTAGAGATAGTATCGTAAAACAATCGACAAAACAACTAAGACGAGATGGTTATCTAATTGCTAATATTTATGGAAAAGGTTGCGAAAATGTTAATGCAGCTTTTAAATTAAATGACTATATTAGATTTTTAAAAGCAAAAGAAACAGTTGCTTTTGATGTAGAAGTAGCAGGAACAACTTATAAAGTAGTAGTTCAAGAATACCAAAAACATCCAGTAACATCAACATTATTACACGTTGATTTAATGATAGCACAGCCAGGTGTAGAAGCTACATATTATGTTCCAGTTACTACAGAAGGTACACCAAAAGGTCTTAAAAATAAAGGTCTTTTATCATTCCATAGAAATAGAGTTGCAGTTAAATGTGCAATAGAAAATTTACCAGAACAATTTCACTTTAATGTAACTGATTTAGATACAGGTGATAACTACCTTGTAAGAGATATCGAATTACCAACTGGTGTACAATGTTTCTTAGATCCAAGAGTACCAGTTGTTGGTGTAATTAAAGCTAAATAGTAAAAGTTTTAAGTATATGAACTTAATCTCTGGACTTGGTAACCCAGGTGATAAATATAAAAACACCAGACATAATATAGGTTTTTTAGTTATCGAACAGATAACTAAAAACTTATTAACTACAAATATAAACAATCCCAATTTTCAAGCTAAAGTTCAAAAAAATCTTTCTAATTTATATGTTAAACCTCAAACATTTATGAATGCTTCGGGTGAATCTATTTTAAGTATTGTTGATTATTATGATATTCCAAATGAAAATGTTATAATAATACACGATGATCTTGATTTGCCATTTGGAACAGTAAAATATAAAACTGGCGGCGGGCATGGTGGACATAATGGCTTACGTTCTATTGATAGCCATATAGGAAAAGATTATATTAGAATAAGAATAGGAATTAGTAAGCCTGAAAATAAAGGTGATGTTGCAAACTATGTGTTATCTGACTTTTCAAAAGAAGAGTTTACGGAATTAGAAAATATTATATCTCACGTTATTAAATCTATAGATGCATTAAATAAATTACCACTTGAAGAAGTTAAATCAACATTTACATTAAAAGCTAAAAATTGAAAATTATAACAACATATTTACTGAAAAAATATATAAAATATTTTCTTATTATTTTATTATCCCTAGAATTATTTTTTGTGGGTATTGATGTTTTACAATATTTTTCAAAGCTTCCAAATTCAGCAAATTTACAACTTTTATATATTATGTATAATATATTTTTTACGTTAACCATTACACTTCCATTATCATTAGTATTTGGATGGATAGTCACACTTACTTTTTTAATCAAAGATAATGCATTAGTTAGTTTTTATGCTTTGGGTGTATCTCAAAAAGAGATAATGATGCCTATTTTGTTAATTACGACATTATTTACGTTTGTACTAATTGGCTTGCAAAGTACACCTTTAGCGTATTCATATGAACAAAAAGAAAAAATACTTAATAATAGTTATTTTGTAAATGAGCAAAATAATATTTTTCTAAAATATAATGAATATTTTGTCTACTTTAAAAAGCTATATCCAATAGAAAAAAAAGCTATAGATATACATATCTTTAAAACAAAAGATAATGATATCGTTGAAACTATTATAGGGAAAAAAGCATTTTATCAGAATAATAAATGGTATGTAATTGATACTAAGATTACTAAAAAGCCTTCGAATATTAATTGGAATAGTTCAAAACTTGATGTGACATATGAAAAATTTCTTTATACTCTTGAAGGATTTGAACCTAAAATTATCAGTAATGTGTATAAAGGTAGAGCACAATACTCAGTAATAGATGCTATAAGAACAATATTATTACTGGATGTACAAGATTTTAATACAAATAAAATTAAATCAATTCTGTATTCACAAATTGTAATGCCTTTTTTTGTTTTACCACTAATTGTATTGATTTTTATCTATACTACACCTAGTAGCAGATTTTTTAGTAGTGCATTGTTTATTTCTGGAATGATTTTTCTAAGTTTATCTGTTTGGGGAGTTTTATTCTTACTTCAAAAACTTGCCTTAGGAAGTGTAGTTTTAGCAGAAATTGCTATAATACTTCCAGTAATTTTATTTTTTATTATTGCATATATACTTTATAATAAAAGAATATTATAGTTTATCAAAAAAGGAGGGCTAATAATGGAAAAAATAAAAGCTTATGGAATATGTTTATATAAGTATGATGAAAATTCTATAAAAGTACTCCTTTGTAAGTCGGCAAATAGTATTGAGCGATGGGGCTTTTTAAAAGGTGTTGCAAATGCTCATGAAACTCCAGAAGAAACAGCAATAAGAGAGTTTAAAGAAGAGAGTAGTATCTCTGTGAGTAAAGACTCTTTAGAAGATTTTTTTATACAGAAAAATGAATTAAAAAATATAGGTATTTATCTAGTAAACTCTGATAAGATTTTAGATTTAAATCACTATTTTAATAATGGTGTATTATATTCAAAATATTTATCTTTAGAAAATACAGATGTGAAGTTTTTTGACATAACTGATTTACCACTAATTAAAAAGAAACAAAAGTATTTGACTCAAGAAATTATAACTCATTTACAAGAGCTATAATATGTGTGACTTTGATGTTTCTTCTTCATTAAAAGTTTTAGGTGCAAATGGTGGTAAAAAAAGAGGTATGGAACTAACCTCAATACAAGTTTCTAAAAGTATTGTAATAGATGCTGGAAATATTATTGATGGACTTGGTGATAATATTTTAAATGTAAACCATATTTTTATCACACATACTCATTTAGACCATATTTTAGATATTGGTTTTTTGATTGATTCAACTTTTGATAGTAGAAAAGAGCCTTTGAAAGTTTATGGTTCAAAGGGGAGTATTGAAAATATAAAAAAACATATTTTTAATTGGGATATATGGCCAGATTTTACAACTATAAATTTACCTGATTCTAGTTTAAAGTCATTAATATTTGTAGAATTAGAACTAAATGAGCAGATAACTGTTGATAACTATACCTTAAAGGTGATTCCAAATAATCATACTAAGACAAGTAATGGATATGTTATTACAAAAAATAATCGTTCTATTCTTTTAAGTTCTGATACTTCAGTATGTTCTTCTATATGGGATGAAGTAAATACAAATAGTAAAATTTCATCGGTGATAATTGATGTGTCTTTTCCCTCTTCCATGGAGCAACTTGCATTTGACAGTAAACATTTAACTCCTAAACTATTAAAAAATGAATTATCATTATTAAATAGAGAAGATGTGTCTATATATATTAGTCATATCAAACCTTCTTTTTATGAAGAAGTAAAAAACGAAATAATATTACTAGAACTTTTAAAAAATAACGGAACAATAGTAACAACAAACGAAATCATTAATTTTTAGGAACTATACATTATGAAAAAACAGTTAAAAAAGTTTTCACAATATTTTCTTATTACATGTATTATAGTAATTTCCATTTCTTTATCTTATTTATTTATTCCTAAGACATTAGAATCATTCGATAATAGATTACGTGACTATATGTTTATTTTAAGAGGAGTTGAACCTCAAAGTGAAAATGTTATCATCATAGATATTGATGATAAATCATTAGAACAAGTTGGACAATGGCCTTGGAGTAGAAATGTAGTTGCTCAATTACTTCAAAATTTGACTGATGCTGGTATAGGTATTATTGCATTTGATATTGTTTTTGCGGAAGAGGATAGGAGTAATCCTGTAAAACTAGTGAAAGATTTAGGTATTGTCACAGATAAAGAGATCCCTGATTATGATTATATTTTTGCAGCTACTGTTGCCCAAACACCAACAATTCTAGGGTATCAATTTCAATTGTCAAAAGATGATCATTTAGCACAACGATCGCCAGATATACCTGCAATATTTATAGAGAAAAATAGAGATGACACTAATAAAGATATGGTAATTAAAGCTCATGGAACAATTTTAAATATTCCAATTGTACAAGAAAACTCATATTCAAGTGGTTTTTTTAATAATGTTCCTGATGAATCGGGAATTGTACGTAGTGTTCCTTTGGTTATACGATATGATGAACAGCTTTATCCTTCTTTAGCACTTGAAATAATCAGAACAATTAGCGATGAAAAAAGAGTATTTATTCATTATGATAATAATGGAGTAACAGATGTAGAAGTTGGAGATTATTTTATACCTACAGATAGATATGGAAGAAGTATCGTAAATTTTCGAGGTGGAGCAAAAACTTTTCAGTATATATCTGCTGTGGATATTTTGAATAATTCATTTGAAACTTCTGATATTGATGGAAAAATAGCTATAGTTGGTACGAGTGCTGCCGGCCTTTTAGATTTACGTGCTACCCCTTTTGAAGCGGTGTACCCTGGAGTCGAAGTTCATGCTAATGTTGTAGATAATATTTTAATGGAAAATTACATTGCTAAGCCTTCTTGGATTGATGGATTAAACTTGATTCATATTGCTGTATTAGCATTAATGATTGTGATGCTTATTGCTTATCTTCCAATTGTTTATGCTTTCCTTATCATAGTATTATTATTTGCAGCTGATATGTATTTGGTCTTTTTTACATTATTTGAGGGGGGACTAATTTTAAATATTTTCTTTCCTATTCTTACAATTATAGTATCATCTATTTTTGCAATTACAATTAATTATTTTTTAGAGATAAGAAAAACAGGTGCAATTAAAGAAAAATTTGCTTCTAAAGTGTCAAAAGATGTAATGGAATCACTACTTGCAAACACAGATGACAACTCATTTTCTGCAATGAGTAAAGAGATTACTGTATTTTTTAGTGATGTTCGGGGCTTTACAAATATAAGTGAATCAATGCCTAATGCGAAAGTTTTAATTGAGTTTTTAAATGAATATATGGATCCTATGACGGATATAATTATTAAAGAGCAAGGTACAGTTGATAAATTTATTGGTGATGCAATTATGGCGTATTGGAATGCACCAGGTGATGTAGAAAATCATGCTGATAAGGCATTGATAGCAACGCTAAAACAATTACATTTATTAAATGACTTAAATAAAAAACTACGTGTTGATCCAAGATTTACAGATGTGGTAAAAATGAGTGATGATAATGGAGTTCCAATTGTAGATATAGGGATAGGGTTAAACACAGGTATGGCAATAGCAGGGGAGATGGGATCTTCTCAAAGAAGTGATTATACTGTTATTGGTGACCCTATTAATTTAGGTGCGAGATTAGAGTCTTTATGTAAGTTTTATGGTTCACGATGTAATATCTCAAATTTTACAAGAGTACAATTAACTGGCAATTACATATTTAGATGTTTAGATCTAGTTATAGTAAAAGGTAAAAGTGAACCAGTTCAGATATGGCAAGTTATAGATTTTGACGATGAAACAAATGAAGACAATTTATTTAATGTAACTAGAGAACAATTAGATGAAGAACTTTTTACCTATCACCGAGCACTAGATATGTATCAACATGGTTCTTTTAAAGATGCATTAGATATATTTAAAGAACTTGAAAAAAATAAAGAAAAAACAAATGATAAAATTTATAAGATTTATATTGATCGTTGTGAACATTATATAGAGATGCCTCCAGAAAATTTCAATGGAGTTTTTATTCATACTACAAAAGGATAATAATTATTCTTTTGTAAATGTTGTGGATATATTGTCAAATTTTGGATGGGTATATTTTATTGTCAAAGTTTTATTGTCATCGACATTATTAAAAGTTACGATATTATATTTTGCCCAATCATTTCGAAAGGCAATATTTTTATATAATGGATCATCCTTTGTGACTGCTTGAGAAGCAATTTGTTCATTTTCGTTCATAGAAATTTTAAAACTACTCGCATTATTGTCAAATACATATGTTCCAATTAAAAAGTTTTGCTTACCGTTATTCCACTTAGAACTATTAACAGAATTAAGGTAAGTTATATTAAATATCCCATTTACATTATTCTCTTTTACTGATTTAATTACTTTAGAGTATTGTATATTTTGTCCATAAACAGGGTCGACATTAAATACAGATGTTGCAGATTGAGAACATCCAATTAATAGAGTTGTAAATCCCAAGATTAAAATATTGTTTTTATTATTATTCATAAGTGGAATTCTACACTAATTTTGATAAGATATCACCTATAACTTAATAATTTTGAAATAAAATATATGGTGACTGATGATAAAAATACATGATATAAAACCTATTGTTGTAATACCTGATTTGAGTATATATTTATATTATGCTGTGATTCTACTATTCTTGTTAGTTCTAATTTTTATCACTTACAAGCTTTATCATTTTTTTAAACCAAAAATAAAAACTCAAGAGATGATATGGTATGAAAGCTTGCAAAATATCGATTTTAAAGATTCTAAAAAAGCAGCTTATAAAATTACAAAATATGGTAATAATTTAGCTAAGGAAGATAGACAAATTCGATTGATTGAAGAGCTCAATAGTGAGTTATCAAGGTACAAATACAAAAAAGATATTAGTCAAGAGATTAATCAAGAGATTAAAACAAAATTTAGTATATTTATGGATACCTTAGATGTTAAATGATTTAATGACAATAAAATTAGAATACCCATATCTTTTATTGTTGATAATAATATTTTTACTTTGTAGTAAGTATTGTAAATCAAAATCAGAATCCTATTATATGCCTCATCTTGAAATTTTTGAAAATGTAAAAGGATTAGAAAGTAGTATCGTTTCTCTTTTAAAGTGGATTACTATTATTTTTGCGATTATTGCATTAAGTTCTCCTATTAAAGAATTAAATGTTATTAAAAATAAAAAAGATGGTGTTGATATGATTGTATCATTAGACACAAGTGGATCAATGAGAGAGAGGGGATTTAATCCTTCTAATACAGATCAAAATAGATGGCAAGTTGTTCAAGAAATTGTGAATGATTTCGTTTCTAAACGAATAAATGACAACATCGGAATTGTAGTATTTGGTACATCTGTGATGACTGCCTCACCTCTTAGTTATGATAAAAAAGCACAATCAAGAATCATTGAAAGTTTAAAAATAGGAATAGTAGGAGATAAAACTGCTCTTATTAATAGTATCGCTACTTCTATAAATATTTTAAAACAAAAAGAGACAAAAACTAAAATAATAATTGCTATAACAGATGGGGAAGATACAGCTAGTAATATACCATTATCTGTTGCAGTTAAACTTGCAAAAAAATATAATATAAAAATATATACTATTGCAATTGGTAGAGCTAATACATATACATTAAAACAGTTATCCCAAAATACTGGGGGTAAAACATTTGTTGCATATACTAAAAATGATTTACAAGATATATATAAAACAATAGATAAACTTGAAAAAAGTAAAATTGATCAAAATAAGATTATTGTAAAAGAGTATTTTTTCTTTTATCCATTGATCCTTAGTTTTCTATCATTGCTCTTTTTTGTTTACTTAAAAAATAAAAGGGAAAATTTGTAATGGAGTTTTTAAATCAAAATGTATTTTATATGATGCTTATTCCATTGGTATTATTATTTCTTTTAATAATAACTTCAAAAAGTTCAATGCAAAAATATTTTTCAAAAGAGATAATAGAAAAATTAAAAGTAGGAAATCAATTTCTTGGAAAGAATACTAGAAATAGTCTTTTCTTTGTAGTCCTTATTTTATTTATCATTGCACTAGCTAGACCTGTGATTGATAAAAAAGAACAAAATATAAAACAGTCACTTATTCCCATTGTTGTAGCTCTTGATGTATCAACCTCTATGTTGGCAGAAGATATATACCCCAATCGAATAGCATTAGCTAAAAAGAAGTTACAACTAATTGTCGAAAAAGCAAAAAATACAACAATAGGTGTAGTATTATTTGCAAAGGATTCATTTATATTATCTCCTGTAACAGAAGATTTTATATCACTGAAATTTATTGTAGATAACCTTGATACAAATTTAGACTTTGCAAATGGTTCAAATATTTTTTCAACTTTAGAAGCTACAAAGTATATGTTGTCTGATTATAAAGTAAAGAATCTCATTGTATTAAGTGATGGTGGAAATCACAATGAATATAAAGAGGAACTAGAGTTTACAAAAGAAAATGATATTGTGATATATAGTATTGGTATAGGAACAAAAGATGGTGCTCCTATACCAAAAGATGGCGCTTATATAACAAATAGTAGTGGAGATATAGTTACTGTGAAACTAAATGAATCAATTAAAAATCTTAGTTTACAAAGTTCTGGAGGGTATATTGATTATACGATTGATGATAATGATGTAAATGCTATAATTAATAGAATAAATATACAGTCAAAAAAAGAAGAATTAAATATAAAAAAAGTAAGAGTCTACACTGAGCTTTTTTATTATCCTCTTGCTTTAGGAGTATTCTTATTGTTGATAGCTTTAAGTTCTTTTCCTACATTTAAAAGAAAAGGAACTGTTGCAAGTGTGACATCACTTTTTACCATATTATTTGCTCTTTCAGTACCAAGCAAAAGTTTTGCATATACTTTTAATTTTGAAAATATAGAAGAAGCGAATCGTGCATATACAAATAAAGAGTATGAAAAAGCAAGTGAAATTTATAGAACAGTAAATACTAATAATGAATCTTTATATAATTTGGGTAATTCCTTATATAAAGAGGGGAAATATAAAGACGCTATAGAGGTATATGATAAAATAATTACAAAAGATAAAAACCTTGAATCACAAAAGTTACATAATATAGGAAATAGTTATGTGTATACAAATAATCTTGAAAAAGCAAAAGAGTTTTATGAAAAATCATTAAAAATTAAAGAGGATAAAGAAACAAAAGAAAATCTAGAGATAGTCAATAAAGAGCTTAAGAAAAAGAAAAAAGAAAAGAAGACTCAAAATAAAGATAACACCAAAAAAGAAGAAAATCAAGATAAAAATCAAGAGAAACAACAAAATCAAAAGAAAAGTAAAAATAATTCACAACAAGAAAAAGAACAAACAAATAAAAATGAAAATAAATCAAATAAACAAGATAAAAAAGAACAAGAAAAAGATAATTTAAACAAAGACAAGAATCAAGAACATGATGATAAAAAATCAGTGCAAGAAAATCAAGAAAAGAGTGAGTCTCCAAGTGGAGAACAAAACAAAGTAAAAAAAGAAGATTTATCAGATATGGAAGAAAAAAAATGGATGCAGATGCTAAATGATCAGCCTACACCTGTATATATGCAAAAAGTGAATACAAATAAAGAGAGTAGTTACGATGAAAAACAACCTTGGTAAAATAGTTATTATTGTTTTAGGTATATTTATACCAGTTATCATAAATGCAAAAGTTGTACTTCAATCACCAGATACTTTTTATAAAAATGATGTCGTAAGTTTTAAAATTGTAGTAAGTGGAACAGATATACAAATACCTGAAATTAAAAGTATCGATGGCATGATTGTAGAGGATGCTGGTACATCAAGACATACTACAATTATAAATGGAGCTAGATCTTATCAGTTTATTAAAACGTATGCACTAAAAGGAATAAAAGATATTTACATACCTTCTTTTGAAATAAAAGTTGATAATAAGATAGAAAAAACACAAGCAAAAGTAATCAAAATGATGAAGGTAAACAAAACAAAATCTGATTTATATGATTTAAGTGTCAGTGTAGATAAGAAAAATGCTTATATTGGTGAAGCGATAGAATTTACATTGAAGTTTAAATATAAAAAAGATTTAGAGATTGTAAGTCTTGATTATACTAAACCAAGTTTTGAGGGCTTTTGGGTAAAAGAGCTTAAACCACAACAAACACAAAATAACTATACTCAATATGTAGAGCAAGAGATCAAGTATCTAATATTTCCTCAAAAAGCAGGTCAAATAAAACTTGAACCACTTAAAATAGGTGTTACTACTATTAAAGGTAACTATGGAGGAGGCTTTTATTTAACTTCACCTACAGTTACAACTCCTGTATATTCAAACAAAATAGAATTAAATGTAAAACCACTTCCAAATGGTATAAATTTAATAGGTGATTTTAATATAAAATCTACTGTGGATAAAACAGTTATCGATCAAGGGGATGCTGTCTCTTTTAAATTAAGTATAACTGGAAGAGGAAACCTAGATGATTTAGATGAGGTAAGTATTGATATTCCAAATACAACTATTTATGATAATCCTTCGAACAAAGAATATGATTTAAAAGATAATCTTTATGGTGGAAAATATACTAAAACATACTCTATTATTGGAAAAGAAGATTTTATAATTCCTAGTGTAGAGATACAATATTTTGATAAAAAAACTGCAACAGTTAAGACAGCAAAAACAAAAGTACATAAAATAAAAGTAAATAAAAAGAGTACAAAAATAGCTACATTGGAAGTTGCTAATACTCCTATAAATAGAGATATAAAAGAAAAAATAGAGATAGTAAAAACGTCTGATAATGAAAAGATTATTTATTTTGTGCTAGGGTTGATAAGTGGTATGATATCTCTTGGTAGTTATATACTATTTGTTAAAAGAGATACTAAGAAAAAAGATATACCTATATTAACAAATGCAAAAAAAGCAAAAACAGCTGATGAACTTTTTAGGATTTTGGTTGTTTATATAAATATTGATGAAGAATTAGATAAAATAATTTATAAATTGGAAAACCTTTCAGTAACAGAATATAAAAAAGAAAAACAAAATATTTTAAAAGTTCTTAAAGAACTTATTAAAAAGGATATAAAATTAGATATGTAACTTTAATAGTATTCTTTTGTCATGTTTCATTGTTCGCAACAGAGTTTAGTTGGGGAGAGATAGTAAAAACAGATATTGATAAAAAAGAGGTTAATAGTATTATTCAAAATTATGTGGATAAAACATATCCTAAAGTCGTTAAAAACTATCATGATGCACTCAAAAAACAAAAAGAAAATATGATTAAAAGTGTTAGTAATATTACTTTTATTGATAATAATCTTATGTGGCAAGATTCAAAAGTAAATGTTGAATCAAAACTTAATAGATTAGAATTAAAAGTTTATTGTAGAAAACTAGACTTTGCAAATAGAAAAGATTGGCGAGTTCCTACTGTTTCAGAGATGCTTACTTTAATTGATTATACAAAAAATACACCAGCGAGTATTAGTAAAGTAAAATATATAATTCCGTTAAAGTATTGGACATCATCTTCTAGTGTTTTACAAAACCGAAAAAATTGGTTTGTAGATTTCGATTATGGTAGAAGCGGTGTTGATTCTGATTTAAAACGATATAATATTAGATGTGTTAGAGATATCTCCACATTAGAAGGGGAATACTAGTGAAATACCTATTGATAATTTTGTGTATATTTTCTTCTATTGAAGCTATCGAGTATGAAAAAAGTAAAAATGTAGTAATTGATAAACAAAATAAACTTATTTGGCAAGATAACATCGAAGTGACCGAATACCTAGAAACTTTTATCACAGCAAAAGTATATTGTGAAAATATTGTATTAAATGGTTATATTGATTGGCGAGTTCCTACCATAAATGAAATTTTAAATATAATAGATGTTACGAAAAAAAATGCAATTAATAAAAACTTTAAATATGTAAAACCAAATTTTTATAGTACAAGTACAACGTTTAAAGAAAATTCAGAATTACTTTGGGGTGTTGACTTTAAAAGTGGTATGGTTGTAACTACTAAGAAAATAGATGAAAACTATATTAGATGTGTTCGGGATATTAAATGGAAAAAATAGTATTTATTGTATTACTCCCTTTTTATTTATTTGCAGTAACTAATCCTTATACTTCTTTAGATACAAATGAAAAATTAAATGTGATGATAAATCATTTTCTTAATATCTCTTTGGAAAATATTAAACCTCCTTTACCAAAAAAGAGAGAGTTAAAAGATGATGGAGCTACTCTTGATCCTGTTAAATATGAATTATATTTCAGTTATATACAAAGGTTAAAAGCTATACGTGAAAGTAGAGCAGAAGAACAACAGATTATAGATGAAGATTATAAGGGAAAAATTGGTTTCTATAATGGAAAATTAAAATCATTAAAAAAATTTTATGCTAAACAAGAAAATCTGTATCCTCTTTTAGATGATAGTATAAATAAAGCATTTAAAATAGTTTTTGGAAAACCTGCTTTTACTGATATTGTATATGAAAATGAGATAAATCTTTTAAAAGCAAATTTAAATAGTATAGGTTTCTATGATGTTGCAAAGTTTAATCCAATGGAATTAGAGCTTTTTGTTTATAAAGGAATACGTGATGATTTTATTAAAAATCATAAAATATCAGATATTAAAGTACGTTTTTCATTTGATGGAAATTATTTAAGTTATAAAGATATTATATTTAAGTTTAAAGGTGATGAATTTATAGGAAACTTCTTAAATTCTTCCAATAGAAAAATTAAACTGGATATAAAGATAAATGATGATATATTTCGACCACTTAAAATTGGAGATATTAAATGAAAAAAATACTTAGTTTATTCTTGCTAGTAAGTTCTACTTTATTAGCGAGTGAATATTATGCAAAACTAAATCCTATTAACACATATACTGTAAAATCTGCAGTAAGTGGAAAAGTAATTTTTGTAAATACTGAAATTAAATCAAAAAAAGCAGAAAACAGTATTATTGTAAAAATAGATTCTACGGTAAATGTAGAAGACTTAAAACAATCACAAATTAAATTAAAAAACTTAAAAGAGATTCTAAAAATAGAGCAGGGTACTTTAAAAAGTTTTAAAAAGGTTTCATCAAAATCTAAATTTGATAAAGACAATCAAAGAATTAAGATTTTTAATATAGCGTCAAATATTAGTGATTTAGAAACAAGAATTGCTACATTAAAAGATACAATTCAAAATAAAACTCTAGAAGAAAATGATAATTATATTTATGATATCGCTGTAGAAATCGGTGATTATGTAAATCCCGGAGTTGTTTTATATTCAAGTATGGATTTGAGTGCTGGAAAATTAGAGATTTTTATCCCAATTGATAATGTAAATGATATTCAAAATAAAACAATATTTATTGATGGTCAAGAAACGGAGTTAAAGATATCAAAACTCTATAAAGTTGCAGATAGTACCCATATCTCATCATACAAATGTGAAATCATCGTACCTTCTCCAAAGAGATTTTCAAGCTTATTAAAAATAGAATTTAAATAAAATTGTGACATATAGAGAACTTTTTAGAACACACAAAGTAGTAAGGCAGTTATCTACGGTACAATTTATAGCATACTTTGGAGCATGGTTTTCTAATGTTGCTATTTATTCAATGCTTATAGATTTTGGTGCAACTCCATTTTTAATTGCTACAGCTGCTGCAATGCATCTAATACCTGGTATTGTATTATCACCATTTAGTGGTTCTATTGTGGATAGGTTTCCAGTAAAGAAACTTATGGTAATACTACTGACTATTGAACTTTTGATGACACTTGGGTTTATGTTAATTAACTCTTTGGATGATGTCTGGTTACTTTTAATTTTATTGTTTATTCGTATGGGTAGTGCTTCGATGTTTTTTACTACTGAGATGACGTTATTACCAAAACTTTTAAGTGGTGAAGCTTTGGTAAAAGCGAATGAGATTCATTCAATTATTTGGTCATTTACATTTACAGCAGGTATGGCTATGGGTGGTATTATTGTAAGTATTTTTGGTGTTAAAGTGTCATTTTTAATTGATGGTTTATTTTTCCTAGCTGCATTAATTATTTTAAGCCAGATAAATTTTCATGTAGAGGTTGAAAAAGTACATAAAAGTATTTTAAATTCTATTCGTGATGGTATATTATATTTGAAAAAAAATAAACATCTTCTTCATTATATGCTATTGCATGCAAGTGTTGGATTAACAGCTTTTGATACTCTTGTGACTTTACTTGCCGATTTTAAATACAAATATGTGATTGCTGTACCTTTGGCAATAGGTATTACAAATTCCGTAAGAGCTTTTGCTTTGATGATTGGACCATTAATCATAAGTAACTGGATATCAAAAAAAAGAATGTTATATATTTTTATAGCACAAGGTTTATCTATAATAATCTGGGCATTTATACAAGATAACTTTTATTTAGGTTTGTTCGGTATGTTTCTAACAGGAATTGCTACAACAACAATTTGGTCATATACTTATGCAATGCTACAAGATGAAGTAGAAGAGCAATATTTAGGACGAGTTTTAGCGTATAACGAGATGGTATTTATGGTAGGAAATGTAAGTACAACATTTTTTATTGGAATTATGGCATCTTTTGTTTCTTTACAATTTATATCGGTTTCATTGGGGGTTGCATTTTTAATTGTTGCTTATTATTACAAAAGAGTATTTTTAAAAGAGCAACTTTAAACTTAGTTGTATTTTTTTTTGCTACAATTTCACTCTACAAAATGCAGATGTGGTGGAATGGTAGACACGCGGGCTTGAGGGGCTCGTGCTTAACGGCGTGTGAGTTCAAATCTCATCATCTGCACCATTTTTTTAAATCACAAATTATCTCGATAGTAAATTTATTTTATTTATGTCTCTGAACTTATGTAACTTAGCTTAAAATAATCGTTTTTTATACAATATACAGCTGTATAATTAATAATACCCTTTACTGATACCCATATGGTACTTCAGTTCGTTATACTTCATATAGTGAAATTATATGGAGGTGTACTATGGGTGCATATAAAGAAATAAGAGAAGATTATTTTCAAGATACATATAGAAGTATAATTAGAGAGTTTTCTGCTAAATATGAAATGGATTTAAGACAGATCCAACAACTAATGACTTTAGAAATGTGTATAAAGATAATTACTGATGCAAACTATGATATTGAAAAAATAAGTATAAATGCTTTTAAACTGATTCAGATTAGATTATTTTTAAGTGATTATGATGTGATTCCACCTGTGAGTATTACTGTTTAAAAATATAGAGTATGTATTAAACATCAGTTACAATAATGAAATATTATAATTATTCAAATATTTATAATATTTTAAGTAAAGGCTTTGTATACTTCCGGACTTAGAAAGTCCATGAGTTTCATACTCGTTACCTAACTATTTAAAATTTAAGCGGGAGTAGCTCAGTTGGCTAGAGCCTCTGCCTTCCAAGCAGATTGTCGCGAGTTCGAGTCTCGTCTCCCGCTCCACTTAAATTATA
>Ga0193958_1000446_pt1 | contig 15234 bp, 12 predicted proteins | sample FB_1_MG_FD_140320 | JGI IMG/M metagenome (GOLD analysis project Ga0193958, IMG submission 140320) | Microbial mat bacterial communities from the Broadkill River, Lewes, Delaware, United States - FB_1_MG | ecosystem: Environmental > Aquatic > Freshwater > River > Microbial mats | place: USA...
ACATGTCTGGTTCAGACATGGGCGATGACCACAAAGAATACTTTGCTGGTGAGAACGCTCTTAAAGCTGGCGGCGCGAAAAACACGTCTAACCAGTTTAACTAAGCTTAATAAGCTTTTATAAGATCAAAAAAGGACGCTATTGCGTCCTTTTTTATTGATTCTCTGTACTGATATCTGATATCAACAAATGCACCTCCCCTCCTATCAAGACTAGGGCCCTCTTACCAAGATTAATACCAAGCAGTATCATCGCGGCCATTAAGATATACTTAACGAATGTAAGCTCATTACTTCCTTTTCAGTATACAATCCGTCTCTTAGCTGTCTAACTTCGGCTAGAACGGCTTAGTTAACATGTTAAACACTACGGATCTCGACTAAACATGCAGCAAAAGAAAATTCATTACGCCTGGATCATCGTTCTATCTGGTGTTTTCACGCTATTCTCTTGCTTAGGTTTAGGGCGATTTGCCTTAGGAATGCTCCTACCCTCTATGGGGGAAGACCTCACTCTGACCTATACCCAGATGGGGTTGATCAGTACCGGGAATTTCATCGGCTATTTAGTCGCCGTCCTCATTTGCGGCCTATTTATTAGAAGGCTTGGTGAGCGTTGGTCGATTACTTCTGGCCTGATCATGGTTGGCTTGAGCATGCTATTGGTTAGCCAAAGCGCTAACTTTATGCTGATCACCACATTGTATTTTGTGACCGGCATCGGCAGTGGTATTGCTAACATCACAGCAATGAGCCTTGTTGCCCATTGGTTCGCACCTAAATACCGAGGCCGTGCAGCCGGGTATATGATTGTTGGTAATGGCCTTGGCATTGTTACCAGCGGCATATTAATCCCTTGGCTTAACAATCATTGGTTAGAGGATGGCTGGCGTATTGGCTGGGGAGCGTTCGGCATTGCTATTATTGTCGCAGCGATAGCGACCGCACTATTGGTTCGTAACAACCCTAAACAGCTGGGTCTGCAACCTTTCGGTAGCGATGATTCTATAGATACTAATGACCTGAAACATATTGTCGCAGCGCCCAAGAACAAAAATAAACTGATCACGCACATCGGAAGCATCTACTTCCTATTTGGTTTTACATACGTGATCTACGCCACCTTTATCGTCACCACCCTGGTCGAGCAGTACCATTTCAGTGAAGATAAAGCGGGCATACTCTGGATGGCGATTGGTGTGCTCAGCATATTCTCTGGAGCACTCTTTGGCGGTGTATCCGATCGCTTTGGTCGTAAAGCAGGCTTAATGGCTGTATTTGCTATTCAAACACTCTCATACGGCTTAGCTGCGTCAGAATTAGGGCAAGTATCGCTCTTTCTATCGATGGTTTTATTTGGCATCTCTGCATTTAGTATTCCAGCGATCATTGCTGCTACGATCAGCGATATGCTACCACCTGCAGAAGCAGGAAAAGTATTTGGTTTTGTAACATTTTTTTTTGGTATCGGCCAAATAGCTGGACCAACCATCGCTGGTTTTTTAGCAGAACAAACGAATTCTTTTACATCGAGCTATCTACTAGCCGCCGTTGCTACGGCATTGGCTGTCGTGCTTAGCTTTATTCTAAAACCGATCAAACAATCTCACTGAACCCTTGCTGATTTAGCTATCATTACTAGCCAGCAATATAGTTAACATGTTATATAATTAAACATCGCTTTGATCATCTCAAAGCGGTAACGTACAACAATCATAAAAATATAATCATAAAAAATAATTATAATAATACGACGACCTCTTAGGTGGCATAGCAATGAATATTTCGATAGGTGCTCGCGTTGGCATCGGCTTTATTACGATGGTTCTCATCCTAATAGCTTGTGGCGCAGCAGGTATTTATGGCGTTAACAAAGTATCCGATTCTCTCCTCTTTGTATCTGGCGATGCCAGAGAAACCGCAAATGCGGGTATGCAGACAACCATCAGTCTTCAAGGCGAGATGCTGCTGACTGAACGCATTTTATCAAATGACATCACAAAGAAAGAAAGCCGCAAGCTGATGCGCACTTATCAAAAGGCATCTAAAGCATCGCTCAATGCGATCAAAGAAGCTGGGTTAATTGATGAGAAACTTTTAAAGCAAACAGATTCTGCCATTCGCCGCTACCGTGGCGCCCGACTGTCCATTCTTTCTAGCTACTCTGAGCTCCAGGGGCAGAAAGCAGATCTACAAGCTACGATTGAATCTGTTCTCGCTGAAACAAGTGCCATTCAAGATAAGATACAAGATCTTGTCAGTGACAACATCTATAACGTCACTTATGTCTCTCGGCTTGAAGCGATTGAAGAACAACTTGATCTTGTGCGCCTGAATATGATTCTTGCGAGCACATCGATTCAAGATATGTTCGCAGCTAAAGACCTAAGTAAACATCTTCAAAAGATAAAAAAAGATCGTGATCTATTAGGAGGAATCATTGAGCAGTCTTATCAGTCGATGGCCTTCCCTGCTATGCAAGAAGCATCTGAGCGCCTAAAACAGGGCTACAACCAGTTCGATCAACGCACTAGCCAGATGATCGTCGATTACATGACATTCCGTGATGAACGTCAGAGCATCAGCAGCATCATCGATCGATTACTGACCACTCTCAACAAAATGCAAACAGAGAGCACCGCACTTGTCGACAATGAAATTTCAACGGTCGACGAATTGGTCACTAACTCTTCTGCAGCTATATTAATCGCCGCGGGTGTCGGTGTATTAGTTGCGCTTATCGCCTTAGGCATCATTATCTTCACGGTGGTTTACCCAATCAGGAACGTTGCACACAATTTGCAATTGATAGGACAAGGAGAAGGCGATCTCAACGTTTCCCTTAATGAATCCGGTGCATCTGAGCTGGTCACGCTGGCAAAAGGCTTTAACGCCTTCGTCTATAAGATAAAGAATACCGTTTCAGGCGTTAGTGACGCTATCAGTGATCTGAGTAATGCAGCCAATATGCTGCAATCGGTCAGTAGCGATGCGGCCCATTCGATACAGCTGCAATCGGCTGAGACAGAGCAAGCAGCAGCGGCAATCAATCAGATGACAGCAACGGCCAACAATGTTGCAAACCATGCGTCAGAAGCGGCAAAAGCGGCATCAACTGCCGACCAATCAGCTGCGCAGGGTAATCAGGAAGTTAATACCACCATTCAAACCATTAACGAGCAGATTGGCCAATTAGATATCGCATCACAAGTTGTCGAGCAGCTGGCCAATGATAGTGACAGCATAGGTAGTGTTCTAAACGTCATTAATGGTATCGCTGAACAAACTAACCTTCTCGCCCTAAACGCGGCGATAGAGGCAGCACGTGCAGGTGACGCGGGCCGTGGTTTCGCTGTCGTTGCAGATGAGGTTCGCCAATTAGCAAGCCGCACACAATCGGCCACGACTGAGATACAAGATGTGGTCACCAACCTTCACACTGCTGCCGGTAAAGCGGTAACCGCGATGGATAACAGCCGTGAAGCTGCACAGAAGAGTTCAATGCAGGCCGAACAGTCAGGGCAATCCTTGGTTGATATTACCAATGCATCAAATACGATCAGTGATATGAATTTACAGATCGCTAGTGCAGCGGAAGAACAAGCGATTGTTGCTGATACGATCAATCAAAACGTTGTAGCGATCTCTGAGAGAGCGAAAGACACTCAAGCTGCTTCGGATGAGATTCAAAATGCAACACATCAACTTACCCAGCTTGCACAACGTTTACAGAATCTAGTGGTCGAATTTAAACATTAAGCATGAGCAGGCTCTCCGATGGAGGGTCTGTTTATTTAATGACAAGAGATAATTTCGGAAAGGGATTTAAAAGCGTGGAGATAGAATGAAGAAGTGATAACTGCATCCAGCACAGCTGGCTCGATTAACGATGAGCCAACGGTCCTGGAATAGCAGAAGGTAGTTCTACTTGAAGTACAGATTTCACTTTCTTAAAGAATGAGCTAAATAGTTCAATAATATATTCATTACGCTCTTTACGAGCTTCCGCAAGATAGAATTCAATGTTGTGATCAGTCATATGCTTTGTTTCTTCCTGTTAATTCATTAAGTTACAGGGCATATACTAAAGTTTAACCACCTTTCTCTCAAACGATCTATCTTCACCTAATAGGTGAATTTATCTCACCTATAATAGCTAATGACTCTCTTCCATTGTCCCCCCCTCTATTCACCACAGTGCTCACCAATGTGCTCACCACTAGAAATACATTGCCTCTTTGCCGCTATTAACGGCAAGCCATTGCCAAAGATCTGCACATATAAACCTAAACATCCGTAGGAGAATTTCTTAATAGTCTAAAAAACAATCAGTTAATTAGATTGGCATTAGCTTTGCTTTATTCATCACAATGCTAAATTATGGAGCGGGACATGCAATCTCTTAACTTACAGCAAACACTGTTTAACCCTCTTGATCAAATCCCATTTGACGAGCCTTTACAAAAACAGTTGTGCTCACTCAAAGGGACCGCATCGATTCAGCAGATGGATCAATTCTATTTAGATATGCTGGATGAACTTGCACCTGCAACACAACGGGCGCGTTACTTAGAGAAGCTAAGTAAACGTATTCAAGCGGTCTTTCGCTTAGAAAAAGTGATTGTTGCCGTGCTATACACTGACTCAACAATACAGTGTTACAACCATGAAGTGGATTCGCTGATTAACTCGATCAATCAAGCGCCACTCACTGTCAGCAGAATCAGCTATATATTACATAGTCAGTACGCAGACAAAACGTCACTTGAATATTATTCTGCCGAGCAACCCACTCATGAAGATCTGATTAAAGGTTATCTTTACAATAAAGCAGACATCGATGCTGGCTTTGTCGCGGATGAAACAACATTAGAATCGCTAATGTGTGATTGGTTACACCATTATCAGCTGTGGATGCAGGATTACTTATATTTCAACTTGGCCCAGATCACCGCGGAGCATAAGCCCGAAAGTAAGCGACCTATCAAAAAGTCACTCTTTGAAAGCTATAACGACTTTGAGCAACAAGAATCGATTGTCTTGCTAAAGTAAGTGATCCAGTCCACCCGCTTTCAGATACCAGTTAGAGACAAGGTCCTCAAACGCCTCAACAGGCACGGGTTTGGAGAATAGATAACCTTGGGCATAATCGCAGCCAGCCTTGTCTAATAATGCTAATTGCTGGTCTGTTTCAACGCCTTCTGCGATCACCTTAATACCGAGCTTATGCGCCATAATAATCATCGCTTCGCAAAGGATCAGGTCATTCGAGTCTGCTTTCAGGTTACGTACAAAGGACTTATCGATCTTTATAAAATCAATATCAAATTGATGCAGATATGATAGTGATGAATAACCTGTTCCAAAGTCATCTAACGCCACTTTAGCCCCCCGTTCCCTAAAGGCGTGCAGCCTATCGGTGACGTCTGCCCCACTCTCCATCAACGTACTTTCGGTTAGTTCCATGATGAGCGAGTTACAATCCAATCCTAAGCTCTCAACGTAATCAAACCATTTAGCGGTTGTTTGCTTACTATGGATATACTGCTCTGGTGATGTATTAATACTGATATTAATTTTCGTATCCAGCGTTGATTGCCAGCTTACCAGTTGATTCGTGGCGGTCTTAAATACCCAATCCCCAATCTCAATAATATGACCGGTTTCTTCAGCCAATGGGATAAAATCTAAAGGACTGACAAGACCACGTGTCGGGTGATTCCAACGAATAAGCGCTTCCGCTTTGGTAATTTTACCTGTTTGCAGATTAACAATGGGCTGGTAGTAGAGCTCAAACTCGTCATTCACAACCGCGTTACGCATATCATTCAATAACTGAACACGGTGCAAAGCGTTTTTTTGCATATCCGGGGTGAAGTAATGATAACGATTGCGCCCTTTGGCTTTCGCTGCGTACATCGCTTGATCAGCATTTTGCAGCAACACATCAGAGTTTTTAGCATCAGCGGGATAAAGAGTGATGCCAATACTGGCTGAAATATATAATGCCTCATGCTTAATTTGATAAGGCTCGGCAACCACCTCAAGTATTTTTTCAGCGACCGCTTCAATGACAGCCTTATCAGCGACATTAGGCAGGATCACGGTAAATTCATCACCGCCAAGACGAGCAACAAGATCCTCTTCCCGCACACATCCTTTTAAACGCTCAGCAACGATACCAAGCAGTACATCCCCCATACCATGACCATTGATATCATTTACTTCTTTAAATCGGTCTAGATCAAGGTACAAAAGCGCTAGCGGAGTCTGGCTTTCGTTTGATTCCGCCATCAACGCACTGAGCCTATCCTTGAACATCCGTCGATTGGGAAGCTCTGTTAATGGATCAAGATTGGCCTGATTCCAAATTAGTTTTTGAGCGCTTTTACTCTCCGACAGAGCATTATCTAAATTCCGATTTATATTGAAAATATAGACAGCTAATCCACCCACTAGCATCAAGGCAGCAAAGGTAATCGCTAAGACTTGGTACAACCACGTTAAATCGAGTTCACCCTCTTTCTCATACAAAAACCCGTCTAAAGAGAAATCGCTAGGTATCATGCCTAAGCCTTGATAGGTCTCTGTAATATGCTTCCACCTACCTGGATTCATATAACCCAACTCGATAAGCACAGGCTGTAGAAGTGCGACCATCTCCTTCGCTTCAAACAAGAGGAAATCGCGTGAATATTTTGTCGGGTATTTCTCTAAAATAATCTCAACGAGCTCTTCAGGATGCTCCATCGCATAACGCCAACCTTTCAGGCTGGCCGCTTTAAAGGCAGCAACTCGCTCGGGATGCTTACTCAATTCAGATTCGCTGGTAAATAGATTATCGCCATAAAAGTCGATACCAACTGATCGAGGTGTGTAGGTCTGGTGCGAGAAGTTATTCTTCTCTAAAAAGAATCGTTCATTAGTCACATAAGCCGAAATGACATCGGTTCTACCCTGCATTAAATCATCAGGGTCGAAACTATGCTTCTGAATAATCAAGCGCTCTTTAGGAACGCCAACACGCTTTAAAAAGGCAAATAATTCATCCGACTGCGGCTCAATCATCACACGTTTATCGACAATATCGTGGATACCTTGGGTCGAATGCGTTTCCTTAGCGATCAGCACGAGCGGTGAATGCTGGAATATGACCGCTAACACAACGACAGGTTTACCCGCCATTCGCTCAAGCAGGAGAGAACTGGTGCCTACACCAAAAGTGGCCTCACCCGTCAGGACCGATTCAGGCACATTCGTATGTGGGTCTGCCGCTTTAATCGTGACATTCAGGCCGACTTCATCGTAGTAACCTTTCTCTTTGGCTGCGTAATAGCCTGCAAACTGAAAGGCATGAATCCACTTCAACTGCAGTGTGACATCTTCATTTGCAGATGCACTGGTGACTACAAATAAATTCAAAAAAGCCAGCTGTATACAAAAAGCGATGGCGCATCTAATCATATTTTTATTATTCGCAAGTTCTTGAGCGTTCCTTCAGGATAATATTAATTGATCACGAGTGCTATCTACTTCACCGGAAACACCAATAAACTATAGCTGTTTAGGCATAAAAAAAGCCTGACTAACGTCAGGCTTGATTCGATTATTGATTAAGGTAACTGAATATCTGCTTAAAAGCTCTACTTATAAACTCTACTTAAACACTCACTCAAACATAGCTCTTACATCATCAGGAAGCGGCACTGACTTCTCTGTATTATGATCAATCCAGACAACCTTGGCATAACCTTCACTCACTACCTTTTCAGGGTCCTGCTGGCTAAATACTTCGTAATAAGTCATAAAGCTTGATCGCCCAGGCTCTGCGACATAGCAATCGATCCTGACAGTATCTGGGTAAACAACCGGTTTAAAAAACGAACAACCAATATTTATTACGACAGGCGCAAGACCGTTTGGATCAAGCTTTACATCAATCTTATCCAGCAACTGAACCCTAGCTTCTTCCAAGTAACGCATATAAACAGCGTTATTAACATGCCCATAGGCATCCATATCGCCCCATCGCACTGGAATATTACAACGATGAATCAACTTACCTTTATTACCGTCCATAAACACTCCAAATAAATAATTACCCTTACTTTAAAACCTTAAGGTTCACTTGGGAATAACAAATTCAATCACACCTGCAAATACAGAGCTTATCGCACTCAATGATTTACCCTAGAAAGAGCGCGGTGCGCCTAGCTCCCCTTTGTCAGTTCCGTTAAGCTCTAGGAGGTTATGGCCCATAGGCATCAAACAAAAGCATGTAGCACGATACACAGGTTGGAGATTAGAACTTATGATCGATTATCTACTGCCAGTTTTGGCATTAGCTATTATTTATTTCATCTACAGAAATCAGCAATCATCCAAAAAAATGGCCGCGATTAATTTAAAAGCGGGCGAAGAGTTCCTCGCCAAAAACCAATTGAAAGAAGGCATACAGACAACCGCTTCGGGGCTGCAATATCAGGTACTGCAAGAAGGTAGCGGCAGTGAAAAACCAACAGCCAATGCAAAAGTTAAAGTTCACTATCACGGTACATTGATCGACGGTACTGTATTTGATAGCTCAGTAGACCGTGGCGAGCCAATTGAGTTTGGTTTAAATCAGGTAATTAAGGGCTGGACCGAAGGACTTCAACTGATGGTTATTGGTGAAAAAACGCGTTTCTTTATCCCAAGCCATTTAGCCTATGGCAACGGATCTGCGGGCATTATAACCCCCGGTTCTACACTGATTTTTGATGTAGAGCTGCTCGACTATTCATAAGATAGGCGAAAAAAAGCGGAGGTTTGACCTCCGCTAAAAACGCGGTACGACAGAAGTAGCCACGGTATAAAAAGGTGCTTTGCCGAGAGGAGTGGAGCAAAGCACCAAAAAGGAGTTACCTAACCAATGTTAGTGATCCAATAGAGGTTGATGAGAGCCTTATTGTTTCGCAGTTTTTGATATCAGTAACCCCAGGGTACGTTGAAATCTTAAAGCAACAGACTAGCCAGCTGATGACCGCTAGCCTGCTTATAACGACCTAACAAATTATTCGATTTACAAAATGTCTGTTTTGTAATCGACGATGAAACGAATGTCATTGATACGTGGAACAACAGTAGCATCGCCATCGGCCTTAGCGACACGTAAACGCATGCTCAAACCTTTCGCTTTGCCCTCTTGAAGGGTGTATTTCACATCAAAGTTAGTTTCATGACGCTTGCCATCAGTACCACCGCTGTGATCTATATCCCAGCTTTCCGTATGACGGGCCATCAAATGTAGACCAGGAATACTCGGGACATCGTAATCAATACGCGCTTGTAGTGATTGCTCATCTTTTGCATTGAAGTCTAGTAACTGAACGGCGCCCCATGTGAAGAACTGTGTATTATCATCGCCGCCCCACTTTTGATCATAAGCATCATCACCACCTACGGTTTGGTAAGCCAACGTATAAGCTAAGTTGCCCGTAGAAAGGCGAGCCGTAAGACCTGTCAGGTTACTGTCGTAGTCACTGCCGTAAAGCGCGCCATCATCTTCACCGCGCATGTGAGCAATGTCTAGCATCAAGTCGTTTTCACCCAGCTTTGTGTTATAAGCCAGGTTGTAATAACTTTGCTTCTGGTAGTCATCTGCAACAGCATATTGCACGTGTGTGCTTAAACCATTATCAAATTTGTAAGTACCACCTAAAGAAACAATCTCATAGTCCTGACCATTCTTTGAATATGAAACAAAGCCTTCTTGGTTGTTCATAGACGCTTTGTCGGAGTAAATACCGTACAAAGAGCCCTTTTCAAAGGTAGCTGTCGCATGCACACCTTGTGTACTTGGTGCAGAGATACGTGAAGTAAGGTCGTTCAATAATGGTGTCATAAGCACCATTCGACCGGCATTAATTTGTACGTTATCTAATGGCTTAAATTTAATAAACGCCTGTTCCAGCGTTGTATAACCATCACCTTCTGGGTTTAACACATCGGATGAGTTAACCGTCTTTTCATCGATCAGTTCTGCAACCGTCACCGCAGACACACCGAAACCGATCATGTCATTCCACATAGGTGATTTAACATCTAAACGAATAGCCTGACCTGCTGCGATAGTATCTGAGATACCTGCATCAAAATCACGGTTCATATAAAAGGTACGAAAGCCTAGATCAACATCAAATTCATTGTCGCCTTCAGCAGCATTTACCTGAACGCTAGACAGAGCGCCCAGTGCCATAATTGCTGCGGTTAACTTCTTAAGCTTCATGTCACTATCCTGTTTTAGTTTCTTATTTTTTTGGGTTTATTTTCCATCGCCAAGGTCACACCTCAGTAGATGGTAAGATCAGACAAGCACTCCTAGATCCCTGTGACGCTGGCTTGGGATACCTTTAAGAGAGATAAAAGTGCCTGTCTGAATTTTGTGCCGATGCGCTAAGCACCTAGCAATAATTTGTCGTCATCAAGTTCTTCTCCATCCCCTCTTGCTTTGGCAAAAAGATTGAGAAGATCTTTAACGTCATATTGGCTACGCTCTTTACCCGCTAGATCAAACATCACTTTGCCTTCGTGCATCATGATGGTACGTGTGCCGTGATCGAGCGCTTGTCGCATGGAATGAGTCACCATCATTACGGTAAGCTGCTTTTCCTCTACGATCTGATCAGTAATCTCCATCACTAGCGCTGCGGTTTTAGGATCGAGGGCCGCAGTATGCTCATCGAGAAGAAGGATTTTGCTTGGCTGCAATGCTGACATCAGCAAGCTAACCGACTGACGTTGTCCACCTGAAAGCAGCCCCATTTCAGCACCTAAGCGGTTTTCTAAACCTAAATTAAGGCGCTTAAGTTGCTCACGAAATAGATCGCGTAGATCGTCATTTAATGCCGGCTTTAATCCACCACGACGTCCGCGTCCGTAGGCTAAAGCCATATTTTCTTCAACCGTCATATTGCCGCACGTACCGGCTAACGGATCTTGAAATACACGGGCCACATCACGGGTTCTACCCGCGGCAGAAACACCTGTGACATCCCATGCATCGAACATCAACTTGCCGCTTGAAGCGCGAATATCACCGGCGATCGTATTCAATAAGGTCGATTTACCCGCACCGTTTGAACCGATGACCGTTACGAACTCACCCTGTGGAATTTCAAGATCAACACCACGCAAAGCACGTTTTTCAGTTGCTAGACCGGCATTGAATGTAACTTTGATATCTTTGCAGCTGATCATGAGGCACCTCCTGCAGCAGCTTTACGCGCTTTACGTTCACGCCGTAAGTGAGGAATGATCAAGGCTAAACCGACCAACACTGCGGTAATCAAATTAAGATCTGAGGTCGTGAATCCAAGAAAGTCAGCATTCAGCGCAGCAGAAACCGCTAATCGATATAACAAGGAACCGATGATGCAACTAAAGACAATGACCAGCATTGATCGACTTCCGAACAAGCTTTCACCGACAATGACCGCCGCCAAACCAACAACAATGGTGCCTATCCCCATCGTGGAGTCGGCAAAACCGTTTGTCTGTGCGAATAACGCCCCCGCCAAAGCAACAAGGCCGTTTGAAAGCGCAAGGCCAGCATAGATTTTCTCTTTAATGACGATGCCATTTGCTTGTGCCATACGCGGATTTGCACCCGTTGCACGCATACCCATGCCATATTGCGTATTAAGGAAGTAAGCCAACGCTAAACCGATCAAGATCACAACAAACGCCACAAATGCCAACTTAAGGTACATATTTGGAATACCAAAAGATTCAAAAGGCGATAACACCGTTGGCTCCATAATCAGCGCCAAATTGGGTTTACCCATGATGCGCAGATTGATGGTGTAGAGCGCCGTCATCGTCAGGATACTGGCGAGCAGATGTAGAATGTTAAAACGCAGGTTAAGCCAAGCCGTAACAAGCCCCGCTGCGGCCCCACCAATGGTGGCGCACACAGTAGCCACATAAGGATTAATGCCAGATACAATCAGGGCGGCGGCAATCGCCGCCCCCATCGTAAAGGAGCCATCAACGGTCAGGTCAGGAAAATCCAAAACCCTAAACGTTAGATAAACCCCTATCGCTACAAGTCCGAAAATAAATCCGATCTCAAGCGTGCCAAGGAAAGAAAATAAAGACATAAAAGCGACCTCTGCTCGAACTTACTCAACAACTTTCGTTGCGCGTTCCATTACAGCTGCTGGGATTTCTACACCCATCCGTGCCGCCATTTTTGGATTAACATATAGCTCAGAACCATTCGCTACACGAACAGGGATATCACCTACTTTTTCGCCCTTAAGAATTCGAACAACAACTTCACCCGTCTGGCGACCAATGTCACCGTAGTTAAAGCCAAGCGATGCAACCGCACCACGTTCAACCGCATTAGTCTCTGCCGCAAAAACAGGGATACGACCATCAATACCCGCTTTAATCACTGACTCTAACGCCGTAAGGATTGTGTTATCAGTTGGGCAGTAAATAGCGTCAACATTGCCAATCAGTTTCTGTGAGGCAATCATCACATCTGAAGATTTCGGTGATGGCGCTTCAACGATCTCAATCCCCATTTTCATCGCTTCAATTTTTAACAAACGAACAATGGCAACTGCATTTGGCTCACCTGGATTGTAAGGAACGCCCACTTTCTGAACCTCTGGCAGGAACTCCATGATCAATTCAAGGTGCTGCTGCACAGGAGACATATCGGATAAGCCCGTTACATTAGCCCCTGGCTTTTCGTAGTTAGAAACAAGTTTTGCATCCAGCGGGTCAGTAACGGCAGAAAAGACAACCGGAATATCTTTGGTTGCGCTTACAGCACTTTGTGCTGAAGGTGTAGAGATGGCGACGATAACATCAGGTGAATCACCTACCATTTTTCGGGCGATCTGGGCTGCAATTGCTGGATTACCTTGTGCGCTTTCATAAGTGAACTTAAGGTCTTCTTCCGTATACCCCTTTTCAGCCAAGACCTCTTTAATACCATCACGAACGGCATCCAAAGCTGGATGCTCAACAATCGCAGTTGCTGCAACGTACACAGGTTCTGCTTGAACCGTCATTGATGCTGTCATTGATAAGGTTGCAGCGGTAACTGCGGCTGTTAAGAAATTACGTAATTTCATGTGTAACACTCCTGTGAGGGATCCTGTTTCTGCTCAGGTCCCATAATTATTTTTATTTCAGTTGTGCGGTCTCTACAGAGACCTATTTCAAGCAAGACTGGTGAAACGAAGAACGATTCCACCAGCATCTGTCGAACTATTTGAGATATCGTTATTAACGATTCATCTCATCGAACTTAGCGATACGCGCAGCACCAATCTGATCCGCGGCATAACTTGTCGCAATATCAAGACGATCCGCCAGTGAGAAAACCTCATCTAATGTTTCAGCGATCTCATCTACTTTGCTCCAGACCCAAGCCTCATCACTTTTCTCAAGGTCACTTGCTACCGCGAGTAAACCACCGCAGTTGGTGATGTAATCCGGGACATAAAGCACGCCTTTTTTCGCTAAGGAGACACCATGTTCTGGGCGCGTTAATTGATTGTTAGCAGCACCGGCGACAATACCGGCTTTTATTTGATCGATGCTCTGATCATTGATCACCATCCCCAGCGCACACGGGCTGTAGATATCAACGTCCTGAGCATGAATAACAGAAGGATCGACAATATCGATTCCAAAGGTATCTTGAGCGCGAGAAACCGCTTCAGCATTAACTTCAGCCGCAACGACTTTTGCCCCACGTTCTCGCAAAAGCTCAACCAGTTTAAAACCGACTTTTCCTAACCCTTGCACCGCTACCGATTTACCATTTAAATCATCACTTCCTGTACGGTGCTTAACCCCTGCACAGATTGAAGTCAGTACGCCATAAGCCGTTACGAGATCTGGCGCTAGCGCTGCACGGCCACCCAAATGCGAAGTACGCTCGCCCATCACCTCTACATCAGCCGCTGTCAGTCCAACATCGACACCGGTAGACACTTTGCCACCAAGGCTTTCGACAAAATCACCCATCGCTAAGAACGTCGCACGACGATCCATAGTTTCGGGATTGGCGATCATGACTGACTTCGAGCCACCGTAATCAAGACCCGACATAACAGACTTGTAGGTCATACCACGGGATAAACGCAGCACATCCGTAAACGCCTCATCAGCGCTGTTGTAATTACGTAAACGACAGCCACCAACAGCGGGCTTGCCATTCCAAGCGCGATGCACTGCGCTAATTGCTTTTAAACCGGTATTGTCATCGTAATGAACGTATACGTTGACGTGTTTATCGAATTCCGGATGATCGAATAAAACTGTATTCATTGTTGCCTACCATTAATTATTTTTATTGTTCGTACTTTATTGCTTTAAATCCTTGGAGCTATGCTGCCTGTTTATCGAATAACCTCTTCAAGCGCAGCGACGAAATAATCCATACTTTGATCATTTAACCCAGCCACATTCATACGGCTCGAATCGATCATATAGATGCTGTACTGCGTCCGAAGTTGCTCAACTTGAGCCGGAGAAATTCCAAGAAACGAGAACATGCCAAACTGTTGTTCAATAAAGCTGAAATCATTCGTAATAGAGGAAGCACTGATTTTTTTAACCAAGCTCTGACGAAGGGTTTGAATTCGTTGACGCATTGACGCCAACTCCTCTTCCCACTGTGTCGTTAAACTCGTGTCCGCCAAAATAGTCTCGACAATGGCAGCGCCATGTGAGGGTGGCATCGAATAATGACTTCGAATTCGACTAAAAAGCTGGCTGCCTGCGACCTGGGTCTGTTCCGCGGTATTACCGATAATGAACAGCGTGCCTGTGCGCTCACGATACAAACCAAAGTTCTTTGAACATGAGGTAGCGACTAACATCTCGGGCATACGTTCAGCCATCATCCGAACGCCATAGGCGTCTTGATCAAGACCGGAACCTAAACCTTGATAAGCCATATCGATGAAAGGGATCAGACCTTTCCGCTCAATCAGCTCTGCAACTGCCAGCCATTGCTCTTTATTAAGATCAGCACCGCTGGGGTTATGACAACATCCATGCAATAGAACAAAATCCCCCGCGGCCGCGGTTTCTAATGCCGCCAACATGGCATCAAATTGAATCGTTTTATCGCTGTAATCGTAATAAGGGTATTCAGCTATCGCTAAACCCGCGCCACCCAACAAAGGAATATGATTTGCCCACGTTGGGCTACTGACCCATACAC
>Ga0193958_1000448_pt1 | contig 15169 bp, 11 predicted proteins | sample FB_1_MG_FD_140320 | JGI IMG/M metagenome (GOLD analysis project Ga0193958, IMG submission 140320) | Microbial mat bacterial communities from the Broadkill River, Lewes, Delaware, United States - FB_1_MG | ecosystem: Environmental > Aquatic > Freshwater > River > Microbial mats | place: USA...
ATGTGGTCATTTCATCCAATACTTCTGTCGCGGAGTGTTTCAACTCCAGCGTGTACTCTTCTAGCGTACCGTCCGGGTTATGCTGCTTCCATTCATCGTATTCCTGCTTTTCAAGCCAGCCACCAACCATCAATCCGGCGACGGGCAAGGCAGAGAGTAAACGCTTGCCTCGCTCTTTGATCTTGGCCTTGCTCAAGGCAATCTGGTGTTTGGCTTCCAGTCCTACCACAATGTCCTGGAACGTGTCTTGCTGATAATAGATATACAGCCCTTGAGACGTCACGATCAGGGCCAGCAGGATAATGGCGATATTTTTATACATAAGTTCTTCCTTTGATTGAGATCTTCCCAGTGTTTTATACGGCTGTTACTGACTGCCATTCGCTACCCCAAACGGCACATGCACCATGGCCAGGTTTTTCGCTTGCAGGTGGTCAAGCTGGTCATCGAAAAATATATGCGGCTTCAACACATTCAGAATACGGCGCTTGTCCATTCCACCGAGAAAAAACGTTTCATTGGCTTCAACGCCCCAGCTTTTCAAGGTCGTAATAACCCGCTCATGAGCTGGCGCACTACGAGCAGTGATGATCGCGGTGCGTAACAAGCACTGATACTCCGGGTTGCCCGCTCGCTCCTGCTCTTCCAGCTCCTGCAATCGAGACAGTTTGAGAAACAAATCCTTTAGCAAGCCCGGCTGATGTACCTTTTTCTGGTGCAGGGCTTCGTATTCGTGAAAACGCTCCAATCCTTGTTCCTTGAATACTGTTTCAGCCTCGTCATCGGCCAGCACACCATCAAAGTCAAAGGCAATTCGAAGCTCCTGATCATCCGGTTGATCCGTCACCGCGCCGGGCAGTAACAAACCTGCTGGAGAACCGGCATTAACCGCGCCACGCACGTCCTGTTCATTAGCAGACAAAAACAGCGATGCGTTAAACGCCGGGATATACGGAAACGGCGACGCACCGCCAGTAAACGCCGCGCGAGAGATATCCAGTCCATAATGAGCGATGGAACGAAACAACCGCAGCCCGGTTGCTGTGGAATTGCGCGATAACAACACCACTTCCACCGGCTTCTCGGTCAGAAAATATTGGTTAAATGCCAGAAAACGGCGGATAAACGGAAACGCGACTCCAGTCTCAAGAACCGTATCCAGATGTTCTTCCTGAAACGCCTTGTAAGCTGCCGGGCCTTGCTCGCGAAATACCCGGTCGGATTCCGACAGATCAAACAAGGCACTTGAGGAAACGGCGATCACCAGCTTTCCTTCAATGGGGAACGACATTGGGTTACTCCAGATTGGATGAACCGCACCGGCTGCGGTTGATGGTGTATTACGCGCGCTGCGCTAATACACCCTACATTTTACTCTCAATGCATGGTCACCATGCTCCGGCGTGATGGCCACTCTGTGCCTGATTTAATAATCGGGAGTTATAACTCGCCTTTAAAGGCTTTTTGGCTGAGAGAGTTGAAAGATTCACTCAATTTTTCAGCGCTATCGCACATACTATTCATGCTCTTCAAATACCCTTGAAATAGCTTTTCAAATTTCACTTGTAGGTCTTCTGGGGGGAAAATCACTTCTATCTTTTCCATACTCCCCTTGCTAACCATGCCCTTCATCGAATTTGTCGAAGCCGACTGAATCAATTTTTTCGAAAAAAGAATTAAGGAATACAAGAACCAGCGATTCACGTTAGGTTTCGGAGTCAGTGCGTTAATTTGCTGATTAAATGAAACTGGGCGGTCAGCTATAGCCGCATTGCCGATACAGTCAAAACTTCCAGCTATACAAGTAACCAAAATGGACCCTTCAGGTACCACTCGCCCAGCAGCCATGCCTTCTTCAGACAAATGCTCGGCTGCCTTGGTCAAAAAATGCGAAGGCGTATTAATGTTATCTGACTTAATCCATTCAATGTGATCGCCGTAGTAGCTTGCCTCAGCTCTTGATGGCGTATTGCCTGTGGTTATTTTTGCCACGTCTGCCAGAGGCCTCACCTCCCACTCCTTCGGATTAGTAATCGGATCACCAAACATATCCAAAAACACGGCGCGGAGAAATTCGTCGGCGAGCTGGATGGCTTGCTGACGTTTGCGACGGATGGCGTCGGCTTTGTCGAGGATGGCGGCGATGCGTTGTTGTTCGGCCAGTGGTGGGAGGGGGATTGGTATCGTTTCTGCGTCTCCCTTAGTTAATTTTGCTCTAGTCGCACCTTTGATAAACGGAGTAACGTCGTATCTTTGCAATACTCTGTATAAAAAATTCAAGTCCAACCCTGCATTTGGCTTCAATACATGAGCATGATTATTAACCCAGTATTTGCCCTGAGCAATATAGGCAATATCTCGATCAGGATTTCCAAAATGACCACCATCTTCAGCTAATAGCAGAAGAGGCTCATCAAATATGAACTCGTTTATCGTTCCTTGAACACCGTTAGCTCCGTAATACAGATAATCACCTTCAACACGATCAGAGGCTTTTACCGGCTTCCTAAGGTTGTCTAAAAAAGTGACCGCATCTCCCAAGGAAACTACGGGCCATTTTTCTGGAAAAAATCCCGCATTTAACATCACAGCATTTTCTCCAGCTCATCTAGGTCGGTGAGAATGCTGTTCTCCAGATCTTTCAGCCGTTGCAGGATCACATTGGGTTCTTCGTACACTTCTTCCTCATACACCACTTCCTTGTAGCGGTTGATGCTGAGGTCGTATTTATTGCTGCGAATGTCGTCGGCAGGTACACAAAACGCTTGGCGGGTTTGATCCTGAAACGGCGCATCGTCGGCGCTGAAGTCGTAGTTGTTTTCAACCAAACCACGATAGGCGCGCCATTGGGCTATGGCGTCGGGCAAGTCGTTGCTGTCGTCGCCTTTGAGCGGTGTTCTTTTATCATCCAGTGAATAGCCATCGGCCTGCAGGTCGTAGAACCAGACCCGTTCAGTCTCGCCGCCTTTGGTAAACATCAGAATCGCCGTGCTGACTCCAGCGTAAGGTTTGAATACCCCCGACGGCAGGCTGACGATGCCCTCTAACTGGTTGTGGTCGATCAGCTCGGTGCGTAACTGACGATGCGCCTTGCTGGAGCCAAACAACACACCATCAGGCACAATCACCGCCGCACGGCCACCGAGTTTCAGGGTGCGCAGAATGTGCGCCACAAACAACAGTTCGGTCTTTTTGGTTTTGACCATCGCCAGCACGTCTTTATTGACGTTGCTGTCGTCAAGGCTGCCCTTGAACGGCGGGTTGGCCAGAATTACATCGTAGAAGTCTTCTTCCTGTTCGGGGAAACGTTCCTTGATGGATTTGTTGAGGCTGTCCTGATAGTGAATATTGGCGCTGTTCACGCCGTGCAGCATCATGTTCATGCTGGAAACCCGCAGCATGGTGGTATCAAAATCAAACCCCCAGAACATGCGCTTGTTGATGTGGTCACGGTGTTCTTCCAGCAGGTCACCGCTGTAATGCCAGTTGCCGTCTTCGTCTTGCCAGCGCCCACCCTGCGCTTCAGAGCTGGAATGCTGGCGCAGCAGGTATTCCATGCTGCGAGCCAGAAAACCGGCAGTGCCACAGGAAGGATCGCACAGTACCTCGTCAGGCTGCGGGTCAACCAACTCAATCATGGCGTCGATAATATGTCGCGGCGTACGAAACTGCCCATTAATGCCTGCGGTGGTCAGCTTGCTGAGCAAATACTCGTAGATATCACCTTTGACGTCGCTCTCGTTCAGCGGCAGGCTATCGACCATTTCCAGTGCAGCGGTCAGAACGGATTCGTTTTTGATCTCAAGATCCGCATCCTGCATGTATTCGCTGATGTGCCCCAACGCCTTGCGCGCACTGCCACCGCTGTGATTGTCCTGACCATCGTGCGCTTCCGATGCCTCCCCAAGCCGGGAAAACCAGGGATACACTTCGTTTTTCAGATGTTTATGCAGCCGATCACCACTCATGTGACGAAAGTTACTCCAACGCAACAACTGGCCTTCTGGAGACTCAGGAAACAAACGCTCAAACGCCTGCCCAGTCCGCGCCGCCTTACGCTCAGACAAGGTTTCTTGCTCATCAAGCATACGGGCAAACATCAGGTAGCTGATCTGCTCGATCACAGTTAACGGGTTGGTGATGCCACCCGTCCAGAATTTTTCCCAGAGTTTGTCGATGTCGTTACGAATTTGGCCTGTGAGCATATGTGTTTTTCATCTCGGTTAAAGGTAAATCAGTGAGTCAAAGTAGGTGTATGATAAGAAATCAACCATAATCAACGAAAAGTGTCAGTCAAAAATCTTTAGCACTGCTGTATCAGATTCTATTTTTCTTACCTTCTGTAGATCCTGATCGACCTGGTTGGCTTGTGCGGTCAAATCATCGATTTGTGCATCAATTTGCTGTAAACCAGCATCACGTACCCTCCGAATTGCTTCTGACGCCTGATCAGTGATTTGTGTGAATATAGCGCCCGTAACTTCTTCAATTGCAGCGTGCAGCTGTACAGCTTGATTGTGCTGGAGTTGGTTTTCTTTCTTCTCCTTCTGGTTAGCAGAATGGATTTCATAAGCAGCGGTCAGCAACTGTAAAACTGGAGCAGCCTTACCAGCCCAAGTTCCCAATGTCTTTTCCCAGCGCCCTTTGAAGAATGGAATTTTTAGTCTCCTTAGTTCAAGTAACAAGGACTTGATGTTATCTGAACCAACTTGCCTCAATCCCTCGATAGCTGCACTTTCAATCGCTCCTCTAATACCTGGATCAGACTGATCGCCACTAACACCTTGTGTATTTAAGGAAATGCTTAAGTGATTGAGTGACTGATCTATTTCTTGCTCCAGAATCTTACTCACCAGCGCTGCCACATCTTCAGCTATCTTCTGAATCCTTGCCTCTATCTCTTCAGAGCTGGAAGCTGTGGTAAAAGCATTACGAATAGCGGGTTTATTTTTAGTGATCTCGGATCGGGTGGCCAAACGAATTTGGCTTTCCACCCGCTCAAATGTACTGATCAAGGCATCTCTCTGCTGCCCGAGTTGCATCAGCTCTTGATGCGGGGTGTTTTCAGAGCACTTTGCCAAGGTGCAAATCAACGGATCAACCATGATCCTTTGAAGGAGTGTTTTCAGATTCTCCAGGTACTGGCTTTCGTGGTCATGTTGTTCCAGCCATGCCAGAAACCGTTGCACACATGAAGCCAACCCGGAGTGTTCCATGAGCGTATCTGATCCTTTGCTTCTTGCAAGCTTAGCGGTTTTTACATTGACCGGTATAACCGGTACGTCACCTATCTTCGAATTCACTCCTGTGCGAGTCGCTTGTTGAAGCAGCAGGTTATTCAAGCGCTGCAGGCTTTCAGAGAGCCCTAAGGCATCTAGTTCATGGTTAAATACGATGAATATATGCTTTCCGGATTTAAGCATTTCCATCATGCGCGTATAAACATCCTGTGCATCCTGATCACCTGCTCGAATCACAAACAAAATCAGCTCGCACCGATCTGTCTGAGCTTGAGTCACTTCTTCATGCTCTATCGGAGCATTCACTCCAGGCGTATCAATCAGGTAGCAGTTTTGCCAGGAGTAAGAGTTGGGCTGACTCGTTTCTGGAGTTTCCCCTTCTTTGGCAACAATATCGCCAACCAGCGCATTAATCAGACTACTTTTACCCGCGTTATAGCTACCAAATAACATGATCCGAAGCACTTGTTCAGAGCTGTACTGTCGATATTCAGCCAAAGTTGCTTCATTAACTCCGCTATCGGGATAACTTCGAGCGATCTGTTCAAGCTTGACTGCGTTTTCATCCAGTCTGGTGACGGCTGTCATTGACTCACTTCCTGTTTATTCTGTTCAACACTATGTCTAAAATAACCGATCAGAGATTCATACTTTGCAATTGTTTGCGCTGAGTTATCGATCGCCTGGTTAAGGGGCAAATAGCATTGGTTAACAGCTATTGGTATCCGCTTGGATAACTGCTCCAGAATGGATATCGATAATGCCGTTGAGTCAACACCGACGGTACTGGTAACGACCTCAGTACTAATCAACAATCGACCTGCTTTACTCCCAAATAGGCCGCCTAAAATACCGCCAACCACAGCACCAGCTGGCCCTCCAACCATAGCCCCCGCTGCTGCCCCTGCCGCCGCTCCGGCTGCACTTCCTCCTGCTTCATATCCAGAGCCGGAGATTTGCTCAAATTCGATGGCAATATCTTCAAAGTCACCAATATCCAAATCACACACATCAGCCACAGTTGCCCTAGCAGCATCTAGGTATTGGCTGGCTCGCCGTGTCAGAGTCTCCTGAATACGATGAGTCACATACTGGTTGATTTTGTCGACAAGCGCTTCTTTATTCCTGCCATCATTAGCTGCTTCATGCGCCCACTCTGGAACAAGTACCCCCAGGTTATGAAGAATGTCACGAACCAGGCGCTCTTCGTCTGCTTTCGTTGCGGTGCGTTCCTGATCAACTCTGGCCGAGTATTCTTGAAGAGGTTGAGACAGCTGACTCTGAATACCAGCTAATACCACCGTATCGAGATAATTCACCACTTGCTGTCGTGCCTTACCTGGCTTGTAGTATCGTGCTTCTTCGATCAGTTCCAGCACTCCCTGAAACAGTTCTTCAAATCCACAGTCGTTGAAATCATCCTTCTGACCTAGCGATTGTTTGTACATTTGAACTGATATGGAAATCGGCTTTCGAATAAGCTTGACAGTATCAGCACGCCCCAACTCATTCAGGGCCTTGCTGACTCGCTCCAACACATCTTCACGCTGTTGCTCTCGAACAACTTTAGACTTGTTGACCTGTTTTCTAATGAGTTCGTCATTCTCATCAACATCCTCGTCCCAGGTATCACTTCGAGTAATAACAGGCAAAATCGGCTTACGTTTTTCCAGCTCTTGCTTAAGGTCGAGCAACTCTTGTACTTGCCCTGGCGATGTCGATGGAGTAAGCCACAAAACCCCATCAGCGCTATCAGTAAAGCGCCGTGTCAGTTCTCCGTTGACATCAGTGACCGAATACAAACCCGGCGAATCAAGTAGTACTAGACTATTGCCCAGCTCAACCCCTTGTATTTGAGCGGTGGTCTCAACCACCCCCTCCTTGAGAGGTTCTGACAACTGGTGCTGCTCGCCATCTTTAAGACAAAAAAAACGCCGCTCTGCATCATCAAATGTCGATGCTATAAAATTAGTCAGAGAACTTTTACCTGCATTCACCTTGCCATACACCAGCAAGATAATCCGATTTTGATAAGAGTCAGCAAACTTTCGAGTTGCTTTTTGCATATCCCAGGCTTTCAGCCAGGATTGCTGATTCTCGGCAAACGTCCGATTTAAACTAGCAGAGGCCTGCGCCAGTGGATTCTCTTTGGACTGGTGGATATTCTCCTCAGTGATTTCTCTCCAGCGATTTAGAAAACTATTTCTGTTTTTTAAGAGTTCCTGTTCATTATCAGACAACTTGCGAAATTCATCTGAAAATTCAGCAACCGCATTGCGAATACGATGTTCGTGGTGTACCTGCATTCCCTTTACTCCCTGTGTATAAACCCTGGCGATTAACAATGCCATTAACTTTGTTCAATAATAGATTTTACAATCTATCGAATATCGCTGCTTTATTCATGATCATGAAGATGAAAAACGATAATTTCATGAATAATTTCCTGAGCTAATGGCATTGCGGTTACTAGCCAGCCTGACTCAAAAGCTCTTCCTCCCAGATATCCAGATCGTCTAAAAAACGACCATACAATTCCAGGGTTTCATCAATTTTCTCTATTTCGGCTTCTAGTCGATGCGCTTTGTCCGAGTATTCCAGTAGATTAGTGCTCAAATCTGTGATCGACAGGTTGCCTTCAAAATAATCATCCAATTCTTGATCTACTTTGAACTCATCAATACCCAATTTTTTACCCAAACCATGAACTGCCTGGCGAATTTGCCGCTCCTGAGCTTCTCGCTTGGCTGCTTCTTCCTTTCTTTCTCTTGCCTCTTCCAGTTCACGCCGTTTACGTTGCTCACGTTTGTAGTCTCGATCATCATCGTCGTCACTACTAGCAACGGCTACAACTACTGCTGCCACAGCAGCACCAACCAACCATGGAATTGCCATAAATCACTCCTTCTAATATTCAACAGATAGCTATAAGTAAGCCTGAATCAATCCAGCTCAAATTTTTCAACAATGTGATCGAGGTTCTTCTGAAGTTGAGAGTCCAAATGAGAGAGCTCGTATTCTGATGTAGTCTTTTCTTTCTCATAGTGCTCTCTCTGGGACAATGCTTCCGAACGCATTTTCCTAATCAAGCGTTGAGCCTCTCGAATACGCAAAGAAAAAACTCCTTCACTCATTTCTTTCAGATAACTTCTTAAATCAGGTATACCACTTTTATCTACCAATACCTGCTTATCCATTTCATTACCTTTTGCATAACGAATGGCGGAAGTCTCAAAAATTCGGACATCAGGTAATTGCTGTTTAATCGCGGAGATACTGGTTGACAGATCTGATGTAGACAACTGATCAACACGTGTTAAAACAACGACAACTTTAGCAGCAAGATTGTAGTCCTGACGTAATGCTTGATTAAATAGCTGACATTCCTCCCTATCCAGTTCCCCGGTATTAATAGCATGAACAAGCATCAATATATCGGCTTGTTCAGTGGCAGCCTGATGGGCCTTTTTATCATCCATCCCTTCCAGGTCAGCCCCCAACCCCGGTGCATCAACCCAGCGTATGTTATCTCTTACGAAATCCGTTATCTCACGGGTTTCACGCTGATCAGCAACGCTGAACAAGTCTTCATCCATCAATGCATTCAGAAGTGAGCTCTTTCCATGGTTAAACTTGCCAAGAACCGCAACTCTTGGCATATCGTCAATATTTTCAGCGATTAAAGAAAATCGTTTCAATGGCACTCCAAGTTCTGGAGTACTCTCACTCAGCTCTCGATATTCGTATATCATAACTCTACCTTGTATTTTGATTCCAACCCAGCCTCTGCCTGCATTGAATTACATATATCAGCATTACGCTGCATATACTCCTTCGGCCCCATGAGGTGCTGAGCAAAGGCCCTGTAGCCTTCATCGATTTTGCAACAAACTGGTCTGCTCTCGTAAATTTTGCAACCTAGGTCATGATCAAAATATCGACATACACCATCACCTCGATCAAATTCCTTGAGCATTTCTATTTCTCCAATTTTCTGACAGCAAAGACCACAACGTGTACATGGAAATTTCATATATGTATTAAAGCTTCCCCTTGAATAAAAAGAGAAAGAATACTTTTTGACCATTCTTTATAAACAATGACGAGATTCGGATTCAAATCAAATATTTTGGTTATTTCGTGCAAAATATTTTCTTCAGCATGATGAAGTACATCATCGGAGTACACCAATGCCATCACTTCCAGAAGTACTATTTTTTTGTGGCTATCACGACGAAAAACTTTCAGATCTGATTCCAAATCGTAAGAGTTTCGGTCGTACTCCACATCGTCTATCTGCATTTCCATACAGTATTTATCAATAATCGCCCGCTCTTTTGGGCTGAACTCTCCATCAATATAAGCAACATGATGTGCCAATTTCAGGAAGATTTTTTTCTCTTCCATAGTCAATCGATTCAAAAACATAACTACATTCCTTTTCCATGTTCATCATTTATAAACAGCAGGATTATTCCCACCAATAACTCAGGTATTCACTTCATTCTTGTAACGGTAAAAAAGGCTTCAGCACACTCACCAACGTATCCACATCATCCGATTTGAATACGCCATCAATGCCATCCCCCGACACGTGTGTAAAAGGAGCTTCATAAAGTTTGGCAATTTCAATCACCGCGTGTTCGGCCAGGTAGTTTTTTAGCAGATTCATAAATCGGGTTTGCTGAGCAGTGAGTGTCGGGTGGTTGTGCAGAAATTCGGTAAAGTGCTGTTCCACTGCTGCCGGGTTGAGGCCCACCAGCTCACGCAGGGTCTCTTGCAAGCCAGAAGCATCCCGGCCATAGAATTCATTCAGAACATCCAGGCTGACGTGAGGATTCTGGGTCAGAATGCTGGCACTGAGTTGTTCCAGCTCTTCCGGTTTGACCGGTTGTTCGTCGCGGATTTTTTGCAGTACCGGGTTACTGGCCACCAGATCATCAAGAATGGTTTTTAACTTGCGGCGGTATTGGAAGGCTTCATCGGCTCCGGCAATCACCACCTTGCGTTCAAAGTCCTGTACGCCATCATCGGAGGTACGGGTGGTCGAGATGCCGTAGGTGATACTGACCTGACTTTGGCGGTATTTCATAATGCCACGCAACTCCAGACGCACCCGTTCCAATGCCGGGATGCTGAGGGTGTTCCAGAATTCGGCGCTTTGTACTTCGCTGATCACCGCATCTTTCTGACGCACGGCCTGAATGTTAATGGCGAGCTGTGACAACTCGGTCAACAGTTGGTTTTTGATGTCTTCCAATGCACTGCTTTGCCCCACAAAATGCAGCTGCATGGTAGCGATCAAGCGGTCGAAGGCGATGGCGTGTTTGTCGCTAAGTACCCGGCTGGCCATCAGTGGTGCAATGGTGTCGGCTAACAGGTGCTGGGTGCTGGCATTGAATTCCGTGAGCTGGCTGGTTTGCTGCAATTGCAAGATAGTTCTCAATTCACGTTTGATGGCAATGCTGTCGGCAGGCAGGTCGTTGATATCGGCTTTCAGCAGACTAATAGCGGTATCAAAACCATCACGGTGACTACGTTGCAGTGCTGCTTTGGCCAGCGCCAATCGGTCTTCGAACAAGTGTTGAAGGGTCGATTTACTGGCAGTGTCTTCGACCTCTTTGTATTCCTGCTCGAAGTACTCGAAGTTACCGTAATGGTCGAAGATCAGGAACTCAGATTTGTCATTTCCGGGGCCAAACAGGTTCGGGCGCAAGCGCGTGCCACGGCCAATCATCTGCCAGAATTTGACCCACGATTTCACTGGCTTGGCAAACACCAAGTTGACCACTTCGGGAACATCAATGCCGGTATCCAGCATATCGACGGAAATGGCAATCCGAAAATCATTCTTTGGCTGTTTGAACTCGGTAATCAAACTATCGACCTTGGGCACCTTGTTATGGATGACTTTGCACACCTTGCTGCCGTACTGTGGATAGAGCTTGCAGAACAGCCGTTCCAGGTGTTCCGCATGATCCTGGCGCTGGGCAAAAATAATGGTTTTGCCCACCAGAGAGCCGGTGTCATCCTGAATACCGTTATTGATCAAATTTTCGAGAATGATTCGATCAGTGCTTTCACTGAAGATCTTGCGGCCAATGTCTTTACCTGCAATGCGGGTATTTTGCGCTTCATCCAGACCCAGATCGTCTTCCAACTGCTGGCGCTGCTCATCGTTGAGATCGTTGTAGTGAATGCCTTCGCGCAAAAATTCAGTCGTCATATCCTTAACCCGAAACGGCACTAAATACGGTGGTTCGTTATTGATGGCCGCTTCCAGGCCAAATTCAAAGGTGGGATTGGTGGACTCACAATCAAACATGTCAAAGGTATTGCGCTGGATAAACCGCACCGGAGTCGCAGTCAGACCCACTTGCAGGGCATCAAAATAATCAAACAGATCACGGTAGCGGTTATAAATCGTACGGTGTGATTCATCAGCAATCACCAAATCAAAAAAGCCGACGTCCAACTGGGCAAAGCGATTCATCATGCCGGGGTAAGTAGCCACAAAGATCCGCGCATTCTGATCGATTTGCCCGCTTTCTCCGACCACACAACGCGGCTCACTGGACAGATGCTCCTTGAAGGCATCGTCTGCCTGTTTGCGCAGTTCCTTTCGATCGCACAAAAACAGAACGCGCTTTCCCCAGCCGGTGCGCAGCAGTAATTCCGACAAGGCAATCGCCACACGGGTTTTTCCGGTACCGGTTGCCTGAATCACCAAGCCGCGACGACGCTGATTCTGAAAGGTTTCAGCCAGACTTTTAATGGCTTCAATCTGGTATGGGCGTCCGGCTATATCAAGATCAGGGTTGTGTTGTTCCAGATTTTCAGCACGGTACTGGCGTTGGTAAATTCGGTATTCCAGGCTGTGCTTGCCATAAAAACCGTAAATTTTGCGGTAGGTATTGTAATGCGCGTCGTCCCAGATAAAGGTGTCGTAACCATTGGTGTAGAAAATCACCGGACGTTGCTTACCCATGCGCTCAAAGGCATCAGCGTACAAACGCGCCTGCTCTCGACCGGCTTGCAACTGGCTACTGGAGCGCTTGGCTTCTACCACTGCCAATGGCTGCCCATCACTGCCCCACAACACGTAATCAACGTAACCTTTACCCGATGGGTTGTCAGGAAAATCCACCTGTACTTCCTGGCCAACCTGTTGCGAGTCGCTCACGTCCCAGCCCGCTTGCAACAACATGGCATCAATCAACAGTAAACGGGTTTTGGCTTCATTCCATTGCAGGCTGTCAGCCACTTGCTGACTGTGCTGCTGGCGTTTTTTCTGATCAGGTTTGGCCGGAGGCTCAATATTAGCGGCTTTACGAGCTCGTTCAGCATCCAGTTCGGCTAGCAACCGTTCTGTTTCTGCTTGCTGCTTATCCAGTTCTTTCTTGTATTTTTCTGCCGACTTTTTCAGCGCTTTAAGCTCACCGGAAGGATCTGGAATATCCTTGAATGGAGGCAAATCATTCTTTCCTACCTTGTAGTAACTAATCGCCAGATAACAAGCCAATTGATGCGCTGCCCCCATCGCCACCAGTGCGGTGTTCTTGTTTCCTTTAGCACCATGGGCGGTATCATTCCCATTGACTCGCAGGAAATTGATTTGATAGATCAGGGACTTGCTGACACAGGATTCAAACACCGAATCTTGTACCAGATCGTAAAAACTGGCACGCGGAACCCTTGGCAAACGTTCTTCGGTGTAAATAGTGCGGGTAACTTCTTCAGCAAAGCCACGTAAACGGGTCAGCGCACTGCCTGGGTCAATGTGCAATACCGCCTCTGCCAGCCCACCCAGATTAGCGAGCTGTTCATTGAGGCTACGAAGAAATTCAAAATTAACAGACTGCATAAATAATATTCTTTCCATGAACACCCTTTAGCCAAGGGCATGCCAACTTGTCAGGGTGCTTGCCTGATCCCCAGTTTTTTCATCCGATTGGCGAGTGTTTGATGGGATTTGTAACCCAACACCTCTGTCATTTGTTTCTTTCGCCCACCGGTTTGTTGTCTGGCCTTATTGATATAGTGCCGTTCCACTTCATTCAAAACTGCTTGTATATCAAAGCCTTGGATAAGATCACGTGACAGAATATCAGTTGATACCGGGTTCACGTTGAGCAACGCCTGTTGCATATCCTCACCAGATATCTCGTCACTACCGGCCCATAAAGCAGCACGCAGCAAGGTAGATTTAAGCTCTCGGACATTGCCCGGCCAGGGGTATTGCTGAATAACATTTTTTGCACCAGGGGAAAGTTCTTTATCTTTCAGTAAAGAATATTCCTCGGAAAGGGCTTGCAACAGGCTATTAGCCAGGAACAACAAATCGCCATCTCTCTGACGCAATGCTGGCAACTGCAACACACCCACGGCTACCCGATAAAACAGATCTTCACGGAAACGACCGGCAGTAACTTCGTCCATCAGGTTTTTATTAGTGGCTGCAATCAGGCGGAAATTACTGGTTCTTTTTTGAAGATCGGCATCACCTATTCGAGTGTAGGTTTTATCTTGCAATACTCGCAGCAGGCGCACTTGCACCGCCGGTTCCAGTTCACCAAACTCATCCAAAAATAAAATGCCACCATCAGCCTGTTCGAAATAGCCGGACTTGTCGGCAATTGCACCCGTGAAAGCGCCTTTTGAGTGACCAAACAACATGGAGTCGATCAACTCCGGTGGGAACGCACCACAGTTCACCGCTATAAATGGCTTCTTTTCACGCTCACTGGCGTTGTGGATGGCTCTGGCAAACAATTCTTTGCCGGTACCTGACTCGCCATTAATCAACACAGGTACATCGTGCTCTGCCAATATCTGGGCACGCTGAATAAGCCGCTGCATCGATTCACTGCGGGTAACAATATTGTTAAATGCAGCATTGGCGGGGGGATTGGTCTCGCTCAAAGTTTGCAACTGAGCGCTGCTAAGCGATGTGACGGAGGGAATGTATTCAGCGGCGATATCGAACGGTATGTCTACCTGTTGAACGCCTTGCTCGAGAGAAGCTTGATAAAAAACTGCGGGAAAGCGGGTTTTCCCCAGTAGCACCCAGATAGACTGCATAGCCGGTGTTCCGGGGCTCAGAAGAATCGATAAATTAGAACTATTGTCTTGACCGAGGCTCTCCAGGAATGCGCTGACTGACTCATACAGTTCACCATGGTGAGTCGGTGATGAGAGAGACACGAACTGGGCACATATGGAAACATCTGTTTCTTGCCGTAACCAGTCCAGAAAAGGTGCAACATCCGCTTCTGAATAGTTGTAAAGAAGTTGAACTTGCTTGAACGATCTACTCTTAATCGTTGCCCAAATAGGCCCATCCGCCTCAGGGTTTCTACAAGCATCCAGATCGTGTTGTCCAATCCAGCTAACCAAGGTCGAGCACTTCAAAAGAAACTCCCTTTACATCCATTTCCCCAAAAACGTCCGTATATGACCACAAACTGGAAAAAATGACACCGACTTTTCAGTTATTGAACGCCATCATAGAAATCCAAGGCTGAAATGACGTATCCAAAAAACCGGTGTTAATACCGAACGGGGCTGTGCATTTCATTAGAACAAACCAGCCCCTTTGAAGGTCACTCCCAACCGCTGGTATTGTCCTTCACCAACTTGGCGAACAGCTCGATATGATCCGGGCGGTCGTTCAGACAGGGAATGTAGTGATAATCCTGGCCACCGGCTTTCGTAAAGAGTTCGCGGTTTTCAACTTCCAGTTCTTCCAAGGTCTCCAGACAGTCGGCAGAGAACGCCGGGCTGATCACATCGACACGACCCAGCCCAGATTTGCCCCACTCTTCCAGAGTTTTGTCGGTATAGGGCTTGACCCATTCTTCGCGGCCAAATCGGGACTGAAACGCGCACAGCCACTGGTCTTCGTTCAGCTCCAGCTCCTGCGCCAGCAG